>Ga0099364_10000068_pt1 | contig 162378 bp, 136 predicted proteins | sample TergutTh196P3_FD_73070 | JGI IMG/M metagenome (GOLD analysis project Ga0099364, IMG submission 73070) | Microcerotermes parvus P3 segment gut microbial communities from Pointe-Noire, Republic of the Congo - Th196 P3 | ecosystem: Host-associated > Arthropoda: Insects > Digestive system > Gut ... | reverse complement strand
TTTCACTGTGTCAAATAACAATGCATTTGAGGCCAGATTGTATGTTGGCATTGACGAAATAGAACGGATACAAGTCGGGGCGCGCGCTTATATTGATATTCCGCAAAGCAGACAGAGAGATCATAGTCTTGAAGGACGTGTAACTCAAGTTTCATTAAGTATGGACAGCCAGAGACAGAGCTTTCCGGTAACCGTATCTTTTGACGGCAGTAACCACAGGCTGGTCAGCGGCATGAATGTTGATATCGCCGTAGAAACCTACCGCAATGAAGACGCCATTGTGCTTTTACAGCGGGAAATAGTGAAAAACGGAATGGGGCCAGCAGTTTTTGTCGTTGAAGATAACACGGTTCGTAAAGTTGCAATACAGACAGGAGAAGTAAGGGGTCTCCGTGTGGAAATCACCGGCGGTCTTAATAAAGGGGATGTCATTGTAAGCGAAGGAGTACAGCAGATAAATGCTGATTCCAGAATCAAAATCGTTCCCTCAATTCTGCCCAGCGGAATGTAGGAGGATAAGATGCACATTGTAGATATTTCTATCAAAAGACCGGTTGCAGTTCTCATAGGGTCTCTGGCTCTGTTACTATTCGGGCTTCTCGCTTATTTTACCCTGCCGGTAAGCTTGATGCCTGACATATCAGTATCTGTAGTTTCTGTGCAGGTAGTGTATCCGGGAGCAAGCCCCTTATCCATAGAAACACAAATAACCAAAAAAATAGAAGACCAAATTTTTTCCATAGGCGAGCTGGATTCTATTTCATCATATTCTATGGATAGTGTTTCCCTTGTCATTGCTAATTTTAGGGAAGGCAAGGACGAAAATCTTGCGCTCCAGGAAGTGAAAGACAGAATAGATGCTATTGCCGCAAACTTTCCAGTGGGAGCAATGAGCCCTGTTATCTCAAAGATGAATTTTATCAGCATGATACCGGTAATGGAGATTGTCATCGAAGGAGATATGAGCAGCATGGAACTCTATGAGTATGCCTCCACGGTGGTAAGAGATCAGCTTTCCCAGGTAACAGGAGTGGGCAGCGTAGATCTCTCGGTCGGCGAAGAAAGAGAAATCCTCGTTGAACTTCACCATACGCCAGTTTTTGAACGTTTCCTTTCTGTCGAACAGATCGCCGGTATCCTTGCCCGAGCCAACGTGGAAATACCTGCCGGAAACCTAACTTTCGATGGACAAGATATCCCTTTACGTTTTAAAGGTGAATTCAATTCCATTGAGGAGATTGAAGATATTGACATAACGACTAGCGCCGGAATCTTCAAACTCAGACAGCTTGCAGATGTTAATGACTCAAGAACTTTGGTGCGTGAACGGACTATCTTTTTTGACAACGAAACAGGCACCCGCAATGAAAATGCCCTGTTGCTGCGGGTGTCAAAAAACCCCAGCGCCAACACAGTCAATGTTATCGACGGCATAATGAGACAAATTCCAAGGATAGAACAGAACTCCGGAAACAGTGTACGACTGAATGTCGTCAGGGAAGATGCGGGGTTTATTCGTGATTCAGTAAGCGACACATTGGGGAACCTCATTATGGGCATAGTTCTTACTTCACTTATACTGATGGTTTTTCTTAGTAATTGGCGTGCAACGGTCATTATTTCTATTGCCATGCCTTTCTCAATAATTTCTACTTTCCTCGTTATGCAATTTATGAATCTCAGTGTCAATGTGCTTTCACTTATGGGGCTTTCATGCGCCGTAGGAACCTTGGTGGCAAATTCCGTGGTAGTTCTAGAGAGCATATTCCGCCACAGAGAAAAAGGCCTTTCCAGCATCGACGCAGCTTCCATTGGAACCAAAGAAGTAATAATGGCGGTTATAGCATCCAGCGGAACCAATGTTGCAGTATTTCTGCCTCTGGCTAGTATGGCCGGAGCAATGGGGAATATCTTGGGCAACTTTGCCTATGCAATTGTTATATCCACAATTTTTTCCATTGTTGTTTCTTTCACCGTTACTCCGCTTTTGGCTTCACGCCTTCTGGCCGCTAAGCAGAAAGAAAAGAGCAAGATAAGTATTAAACTTGATACTTTCTTTAAAAAGCTAGAAGACTTGTACGCAAAATCAATTTCCTTTTTTACTATGAAAAAAAGGCGCTCTCTAGCGTTTATTGCGGCAGTTTTTATAGTTTTTGTTTTAAGCATCATGGGTTTTTCAAAAATTGAAATGGAGCTTATTCCTAAGAGCGATGGCGGCAAAATACAGGTAAGCGTGGAACTGCCCCAGGGAAGCAGCCTTGACATGACCGCCGCTGTACTTGCTGAAATTGAAAGCCGGCTTGCTGAATATAGCGAAGTAAGGTATATGCTGACAACTCTTGGTAACGCTGGGTCTATGAACAGGGATGTGAGTATTGCTGTGATGGATATTTCCCTTGTCTCAAAAAAACAGCGAAGACAGAGTAACGATGATGTGGCAGCCGCCATGGCAAGAACTCTTTCAGATATTCCCGGTGCGGTCATCAAGGTTGTTGCTCCTTCGGAAATGACAATTGACGCAGGCGCGCCAATTAGCCTTTATCTAAAAGGACCAGACAGTGCAGTACTACAGGATATTGGAAACAGAATTCGCAATAATATTGCAGCTTTGCCGGGTATAACCAATGCCGCCTTGAACACCAAATCCGGCAAACAAGAACTGGTCTTTGAACCGAATCGCAAACAAATCTTTCAAGACGGCCTTACGGTACAAACAGTGGCTGTTAGCCTTCGTTCCGCTATTGACGGCATTGTCAGCACCACTTTCCGGGAAGGCGGCGCAGAATACGATATAAGGGTAAAAATGAACAGCGATAGTCTACGGGATATTGAAGATATAAGGAACATTCCAATTGTAACAGCTCAAGGAATTTATCCGCTGTCTCGTTATGCTGATGTGCATTTTGAAGACGGCTACAACATGATTATGCGTGTTAACAAACAGCAGACAATTGAAATCTCAGCAGATATTCTGCCAGGCTATACGCAAGGCACAATGCTTGCGGAGGTTATGCAAACGGTGGCTGAACATGATTTACCTCCCGGTTACAGCATTGGTCAGGCAGGACTCTCAGACGCAATGTTAGAAGGTATTATAAGCATGGTTATAGTATTTCTTACCGCTATACTTCTGGTGTATATGCTCCTTGCAGTAATCCTTGAAAGTATTGTCCAGCCCCTCTTTATTCTAACAACAATCCCGCTTTCCATTGTAGGTATTACAGCAGCTTGCCTCATAACCGGAACAGTATTAAACAATATCGCTATGATCGGCATTGTCATGTTGGTAGGTATCGTGGTGAATAACGCGATACTGATCCTGGATCAATATAACCAATTCAAGAGAGGCGGCATGAATGTCCGAGATGCTCTGATCAACGCCTGCCCCTCTAAACTAAAAGCTATTCTAATGAGCAGTATTGCTGTCATCTTGGGAGTTATTCCAATGGCAATGGGAATAGGCGCATCCCTGGCGGAAATGAGGCAGCCGATGGGCGTTGTTGTAATCGGCGGCATTATCTCGTCAATGATTATGACTTTATGGCTCGTTCCCTGCCTTGAATTTGTCGTACGCCACAAATCAACCACTGAAGGAGAATCAAAATGAAAAAGACTTTATTTATCATTACCTTTGCCGTTATGTGTTTTTCGGCAACAGGTACATTCGCCGAAGAATATAATTTAACAACATACCTATCTTTGGTAGAACGGAACAACCCCGATCTTTTAATTATGTTCAAAGATGTTGAACTGTCAAAAACCGGAGTCACCCAGGCACGGTCGGCATTTCTGCCAAGCGCATCTTTACAGGGGGGCTATAGCCGCAATTTTTTAGAACGCTCACAATCCATGGCGGTGGCTTCTATGCCCGGCGGCGGTCCTCTTGTTTATCAGGATGTTCGTACTAATTATGACAATGAACTGTCCTTGGGAATCGGTGTCAGCCAAATGTTGTTCAGTGCCGGAGCTTTGTCGAATTACAATAAGGCAAAGCTTGCCCAAGCCATTCAGGAACAATCTCTTGAAACAATGCGGGCGGCTGTCCTTTGTGCGGCAAAAAAACTCTATCTTAGGGCGCAGCTTGCCCTTTTAGTAGTTGAAATACGGGAATCTTCAGAAGCCTTCAGCCTTGAACAGTACCAACGAGTTGAACGAAGACATCAGGCTGGAATGGCAATCGAAATGGACCTGCTTTCAGCAGAAGTAGACTGGAGAACAAAAATGGATGCTACCAGAGAAGCAAAAAGAAACGCCGAATTGGTTTTACTCAGCTTTCGTGATCTGGCTGGAATACCTCATTCAGAGCCAATTATACTGACCCAAATACATACCGAGTTACCGGAAATCCCAGATACTCCGAACTTTAGTAATGTCCTTGCGAACAGACCTGATTATCGCACTCTTTTATTATCCAGGGATTTAACGGACATTGAGCGCAAAGCAGCAAGAAACGCCTTCATGCCTGAACTATCCGCTTCATTTTCATATGGTTTAGCCGGTATGGGTAATGGATCTTCTTTCATTGGAGACAATAATTTCAATTCCGCTGCTCTAAGCGTAAACTTGCGAATACCTATTCTTACAGGAGGCGCACGTCTGGCTCGAATAAGCGCAGCTCAACTTGAACAGGAAAAAATGACTATCGCCCTGTCGCATAGAGAGAACGCTATTGAAAGCGAACTTATTGTATTGCAGCTTCGTCTTGATGATGCCCGACAGCGCCATGAATCATCTTTTATCACGGTGGAAACCGCACGGCGGTCAGTCGCATTAGCGCAGTCAGCTTACACAAATGGGCAAGTAACATATCTTTCTGTAGTCGATGCGCAAGATAAGCTGGATCAGGTCTGGCTTAATTTTGCAAATATTGACTTTGAATACCTGTCTGCCTTATACGATTGGGAACTGGCTTTAGGGGGGCAAAATTAAAATAATAAATCAGTGGAATTGTACGATTTAACAATTCCATAACAATTTCTTAACAGCGGTTAATACCGGCTGCCTATATTTAAAGCATAACTTGATGTATATCAGGTTCAAAAACATTTTGGAGGTTTTCTATGAAAACTGGAAAAGTAATTTTATTGGGACTAATCGCATTATTAGTCATCGGAACTTCGTCTTTTGCTGACGGTACAGAACCGGCTCAAACATCAACGGTGAGCGAAAGAGGCATAGTAAGGGTTTACAAGGCGATTGAAAACGGTGTCGTATCCGGCTACAAGGCAATCGAAAACAGTGTTGTTTCCGGTTATCAGGCGATTGAAAACGCTTTCGTCAACAACATTTTGATACCAAGAGGCTGGACACCGGATAGCATTCCAACTAACAACAATGCGGCCGAGGAAAGTGTTGTTACAGAAAACCCAGCAGAAAACAGCTTGGCTTTTAGCGCCATGATAGGGGAGAGGTATTCACCTGTTCAAAGAACAGACTTGTAAATTTCCACACAGTGAATACCCTGCAATTTGGCTGTCCATTAAGTAATGGGCAGCCTTTTTTTATATTAAAAACTGTGCGATTTAATAATTCCTTAACAATTTCTTAACAGAGCATAATACCGGCTTCCTATATTGAAAGCATAACTTGATGAAATATCAGGTAAACATATTCGGGGGTTTTCTATGAAAACTAAACTTTTTGCTATTATGAGTATTGTCTTTTATTTTAGTATTATTCATCCATTAGCAGCTTCTTATGCACAGATATATCCAGATTCATTCAATGATTTTAGAGAAACTGTATATATGCAAAGCAGAGACCTGTCAGAAACCATGCGTTTATACACAACGGCAAAACAGGATATTGAAAATATTTTAACCGATGTACAAAAATATCTGGCACTCTCACGCTGCGAATACCTAATGGGCATTAGTTCCAAAGCAAGCGGCAGAGAAAATGAATCTGCCACATTTTTTGAGCAAGGCATAGTGTGGGCTGAAGAATCTTTAGCCATACGCCCCACATCAGAAGGCTATCGTATTTTAGGAACAAATATCTCATTTTTATGCGAAGTCAGACGTTCATACGGACTAAGAAACTTTGGAAAAATTGAGGAAAACGCAAGAAAAGCTCTAGAATTGGATCCTCATAATTTAATGGCTCAACATTTACTTGCCTCAAAATTTATAGTCGCCCCGTGGCCTTTCGCCGATGTCCGCAGAGGAGCGGCATTGCTTGAAGAAATTACAAGGCAAAATTACTTAACTTTGGAAAAAGAAGACCTGTTCGGTTTGTATTTGCTGCTTGAAGCTGCTTGTATAAAGCAAAAGAAAAACCAAGAAGCTCAAATCTGGCATGAAAAAGCAGTAAATCTCTATCCTACTGCTGGCATCTTCGTAAGCTTGCTCTTAAAAGTTAATTAAAGAAGGACTAATACGATGAAAAAAGCATTCAAAATTGCAGCTGTTTTCCTGGCTTTATTTTCCACATTCTCCTGTGCCATATCAAAAGCAATCTATCTCGGCCCCAACGACTATTCACTTAGAAATGTATCATCAGCAGAATATCCTAGTTCTGAAAACATCAACGGTATCTTTCCCGAGGCGGTCTACATAAAAACAAAAACTCAAACCTTTAACACCTATCATTACTATGTCATCAATGATGGCCTTATTTGGTATAAAAGCATTGACCCAAACGTAGAACCTAAAGAGTGGACTCTTTTTATGAAAACCGGACTTCCCCATGCAAAAAAGCTAGGCTTTTTAAGGCCAACAGCAATTACAGAAATATCCGCTGATGCTGATGAACTGGTAGCGCTTTCTGTTGATGGATATTTATACAGCTATTGTTTTGACAGAACTATGGCGCTCAGAAGCAGAAGCTGGCTTGACAAACAGGGCTGGCCGGTGTCGGATTATTTTTATTTTGACCAGCGTACTGCAAACAACCGGTCTTGGGCTTTAGGCAAGCGCAACAGCCATGTGCTTTATTATGAAGATATATTCGGCAACCAGCACCACAACGGCTCAATGGAAATTTCCACTTTTTATGTACTCTTAGAAGACGGACAGGAAATATGTTACGGCGACCCTGGTTTACCCAGTGATTTTTCTCGGAATTTTATCGGCCCTGAACGTGGTACATTCATTGCCAAATCCCTTTCAGCAAGCGCCTCAACCATGTTTGTCATCAATGAGGCTGGTGAAATGTATACACGGCTTGTTGACTATGACACCATAGGCTGCGACCCTATGTTTTTTAAGTACACCTATGTTCCCTATGAATCAGATTTATCAGGCACACAATATTTTTCCAACCTGAATGAATGGGGCCTGCCCGCAGAAGATTGGCGTCCCCAACCACGCATACCCTTAACCGGAAATGCCGTCATTACCCGCCATATTACCATATTACAAAACGGTCAAGGCAATAGCGCACGGGAGTTGCGTATTGCTGGTTTGGATAAAGAAGGGAAAACCGGCTATTGGAGCAAACCAATTTTCGCTGATTCATGGGAATTCATAACAGCCCCTCTGTACTTCACAGAAGATTCCATCATAACGACAGCCGAAAGTAATTATGTAAATGCACAAGGTGAACGAGGCCAATCTCTTGACAAAAACTATACAGGCTACCAGTGGAACAATAATGAAAAAGAAAGCGGCTGGGAGTACCAAATTCACAACTTCAATATACTTGAAGGCGATTGTGAATTCCGCATTACATGGCAGGGTGAAACCTGTACCCTCAAGCTTCATCCTCTTGATATGTGGACATACCTCAAGCGGGATTACCTGCCTGGAAGAACCGGATCACCAAAAATTTTTCTGGTTACATTAGAAGTACCCGATAACGCCCTGGAATCATTGAGTGCCACCTTTGCTAGTCAGCTTAATGAAAAATTCATAAAAAACAATAAAAAACTTTTTCATTATACCATTGCGGCTTCGGACAAATTTATCATTATGAGGGACACTGACAATACCAGCTCGGTACTATTTCTAACTGACGGAACTATTTCTGACCATTACTCCGAACTCCATGTTGGTCATTATGTAGAAAATTATACCGAAGTAAAGCGGTACTATTCACCGGAATTGACTATTGCAAACAATATCGCAGTTACATTAGAAGACTTAAACGAAAAAATATCACTTAACAAACAATTCCTTAATGAACTAAAATATCAAATTCGTGTTCTGAGATGGTCGGGGCTTACCGCCTTTAAGTTTAACGCCGGTTATTTACCCGCCCATTATATTGCCAGGATGACCCCTCTGCGTTTTGTTGACGTTCCTAAAATACGCACAGTTACAAGCTATAGCGACAAACTTATATTGGCAAACAGCGCATATATCAACACAACCGCCAATACGCGGATTTGGTTATATGAAAAAATCGTTGCGATGGTGGAGACACGGTTACTTTGTTATAATGATATGGTAAAGGAATATTCAAAATTACCGTCAGACATTTTTTTACCATCATGGTATTCAGACGATATATCCGACTATTGGGATATTGCCGGACTTCCCCGCACAATATCAGGAGCATTTAATTATCAAGAAACAGCAAATAGAAATATTCAGTTACCCGCAGTCTTATCTTTTGTGCCGACCCAATCAGGCCAGAATATATCCGGCTGGTTCTTCACTATAAATGAAAACAGCAATTTCATATTTTTTGTTGAACCTCACAATATCGCCAAAACAATCTATAGCCGCAAAGGGAGATCGCCGCAGGAAAGAAGATTAGAGCTTAGTTGTACATTGCATATAAATGATAACGCCAGTTCCCCCATTGAACAAAATATTATCGAACATAGTCTAATGCCTCATATTAGAGAAAAAAGCAATACCATAAACGTTAATATCAGATTTGATGGTCGAACTTTTGAGATAAGGGAGAATTCCGCAGGGGCCAATAGGCTTCCTATTTTTTGCGGTGTTTTTTAGTTAATTAGAGGGCAGGGCCAATGCGCAAAGATAGCGTTTGTGAAGGATCTCTATCACCGGCCTAAAAAGCCGTGCAAGTTGCGCCTTGCCCTCTTTTTAATATGCAAATAAAAACCAAAGATACTGCCATAAATTAACAATCAATAACAGGTTTTTCTTTACCTTTCCTCTATACTCTCATAGCATAACTATAAAATACACATAATACCCGATACTGTCAAGTGCATAACCGTATATATCGGGTGTTAATACTGATTAGAGCAGATTACTATAACCATCTGATATGGAAGAAAAAGTTGGAATTTTAAGGAAAACACTGTCATCAAATATCAAGAAACACAGAGAATTTCTGGGCTTAACCCAGGAAAAACTAGCCGAAGAAGCCGGAATTTCCGCAAACATGATAAACGACATAGAAGGCTGCCGTTCATGGATCAGCGATAAAACCCTGATAAAACTTGCCTCTGCCTTAAAAATTGAAACTTACCGCCTTTTCACACCCCCAACCCTGTCCGACAACGACATCGCCAAAACCGCAACCAATGACTTAGCAAAAGAACTGCAAAAAATCCGCAAGGACTTCAATTCCAGTTTCGACAGCGCCCTCAAATCACGAGGAATAAAAGCTTAACCCATCTTCCACAACATCTAATCTACCCAATTAAGAAATAAGAAGGGGGAAGTCTCCCCCTCGCTCCAGCCTTGCTGCGCAAGTCTTCCGCTACCCCCTCTGCGGGGGCAAGCCCCCGCTTGCAAACTGTAGCATTTTTCCCAGTGCTGATAACCTTTCTCCGTAAAACCCTTTTGGCATGGTTTTTGCAACTGCGGCAGTGAGTGCCGCAGCAAAAACCACGCCAACCCTACGGGACAGGGCAATTATCACAAGCCTCGCATACTGGGGCATTTATCTGCAAAATGCCGCACGGCTAATTTTGCGCCTTATCTCCTTCGGTGTGGCGATTTTTCGTAAAGTTGTTTTTCCCCACGGGGGGCGGCAGGGGGCGAAAGAAGTGAGCCCCCATGGCCGCCCCCCTCTTTGGGGGAAAAACACAGGCGGCAGTTCAGGGTTCAAGGTCAGGCGTAGCTCCTGTCCTATCCCGCCCGGTTTCATATCGGGTTTTTAGCGAGGTTTGCAAATGCAGCCTAAAAATTTCAAGCGGTTCTATAGTCCGCAGTTTTCCGAAATGTCGGCGGTCTCTGTCCGCCGTCTAGCTTGGGCAATCAACAAATCAATGCCCGCAGCAGTTGACATCATGGTTAAGCTCATGCCCCATGTCGTCAATCCCTCAAAAGTCTGTCTATCTTGTCGGGACAAATCAAAATGCGTTAGCTGTGCTTTCGGCAGTCTAAGCACACCCAGCGAACAAGACACCGCAGTATTGGAAGCGGTTGTATAACATGGCGACACATTATCAGGTAACAGCAGACTTTAGCCTGTCCAATGGCCGCCCCTCATTAACCGGCCTGTCCCTTAATTCCACTAAGGCAGCCTGCACCCTATGGCCTTTTCACGGTTCACTGTCTAGGTTTACCAGCAATTCACGCATATTTCACACACTAAAAGAAGCTCACACCTACATCAGCTATTTAATTGGGCGTTACCCGCAATGCCCCGTCCCCTTTCCAGAATTGGACAAAGGGCAAAACAATTTATTTTCGGAGGTCTCAAAATGAGTATCACTTCAATTCGAGGTTTAAAAAGTTATTTAAATATTTATTCCAATTTTACAGACGACACAATAAGAAGCGTCATTATTGCCCTTGGTTTCCACCCTGTCCATTCAACAAAGGAAGAAGTCAAAGAACTGTCCAGCATTTTCAAGGACTGTTCAGAACATGGCGCAGACAGCGGTTTTTCAGGGTTTAGCTATTACAGCGAAACTATAGCCTTTTTTATGGCAAACCGTCAGGACATTGTAAAACACATGGAACAAACCGCCGCAGAAATCGGAACAGACATAATCTCTATGGTTCAGGGTTTCGGCGTATTTCGCAACAGCGACAAGCCCACGCTGTCAGAAGTGGGCAGGGCATTATGGGACAGCAAAGAACACCCGGATTTAACCAGCCTTTACAATGTGTTTGCTTGGTATGCGTTAGAGGAAGTTTCAAAAACCTGGTACAGGTACTTAGAAGAAAATCCCTCATATCATGCAAAACTGTCAGCATAGCAACACCGCCCCGGCTTTGTGCCAGGGTATTTCTATTGAAGGAGAAATAAATGGATATTATTAAAATAATCCCCGAAGGCGTAGCTGCTCTTATACCTTGCAGTCAGTTAGAATATACCAAAAAAAATCTTATTGAATTTCAAGACCAAATTCATCGGCTTGCAATCGCTTTCCGCCTATGCCCCAAAATTGGCGAGACAGAAGGGGCAAAAGAACACCCCGCCATTTTTCATTTTTTCTATGCAGGTACAGATATTTTTATCTGTGAATATGACGGCAAAGATTTAATGTTCGGCTATACCATTCTTAACGGAGATTTACAAAATGCTGAATGGGGTTATACCAGCCTGTCAGAAATAACTAAGCTGCCCCAATTCAACATTGATTATTATTTTCCGGTGCAGACCATTGAAGCGGCATTATATACAGCTTACCCAAAGCATTATAAAAAACCGCAGTCATTATCAGACAAGTAACAACACAACCCCCGGCCTTAGTCGCCGGGGCATTTTCCTACAAGGAGCACATATGTTTTTACAAGTTTATCAAGGCCAGCAGTACAGCTATTCCTACGAAGTAGGCACAGGCCATTTTTTGCTTTTCAGCAATGGCTATAAATCACATCAATATTTACAAGGCGATGACGCACGGATCTTCCGTGAGGAGATAGACCGCATTCACAATCTACCGCCGCCTCAATGCAATGACGGAAGAATAACTGAAAACCTTATCAGTAATTATCTGTAAAAACGCCGTCCCGCCCTGCCCATCGGGACGGCTAACATAATGAAGAAATCCAACACTGATACCGCCAAACCATTGGCGATGTATTTGTCAAAGAACAAGAGCCGCCCAGGTTTCCCCAGACGGCTTTTCTCTACTTCGTTTTGAGGATCAGAATGTTGTTTTTTGGACGAGTTACCAAAAACCCGTCACGCTTCCTGAACCTTAAAAACAATTCGCCGTATTCAAGGCTCTCTGTCGTGCCGTCAAACTTTTTTAACTCGATACCCTTCCTGTTTCCATGCTGAATTCTTTTAGGGTTCATGAAAATGGCAAAAGGCGTATCCGCCCCAATGTCCCCAATCTGCGGAAGGATTGAAACTTCGTGATAGGGGTACAAGTCCAGCCGCCCCGGCATTGCCTCTGTAGGCCGCCGCCAAATCGGACGGCCTGTAGTGTCCTCGATGTTGGCTATGTGGTTTAACACCGTTTCATTGAGGAACCAAACACAATCCTTTCGTTCCTCTGCGGGGATTTTATAGACCGAATCTCTAAAATCCTTCCACGTCAGGTCGTTGATGGAATTACCCTGAATGGCAACCTTGACTGTCCCCTCTACTGCCATAGCACCAGTAAAGGGATCGTCATCAGCGAGCAGACATTGGCGGTCAAATTCTTGGCCGTAGACTTCTAAAAATTCGTCCACAAACATAGCGCCGAGGTCGATAAAGACATCTTCCTCGAATTCATCAAACCAGGGGATATAACCCGCCAAAGTGTAGGCTTTCAGTTCGACACGCTCCGCACCCTTCGGGCGGCTTGCCTTAATCTGCTGCCCATAGGCGGTCAGCCAGTGAAGCTCAACCCCGCCACGATCACGAGTAGGAAGGAAGATAGAAGGACCGAGCATAGGCCGATGACGGACAAGGTTCATCATCACGCTTTTTTTGGCTGCGTCCTGCATGATCTCCGTTTCGTAAATTGGATTGATTAAAAACTGGTCGTTAGTCGCCATGTTGCCCATTGGTTCGCCCAGAGGGGCTTTGACAACCTGCCAGCCCTTTTCACCCCATGCCACATCTTTTGGGTTCGTCCAGTTATCCGCTTTAAGGTTAGGGCTAAACGCCAAATCCGCAAGGGTCTTATGGTTTCCGCTCCACGCCGCCGCAATCCCCTTGCCGAGATTGTAAAGCAGTTCCCGCCGGGTAAGCTCCTTCGGGTACTTCACCTGCGTTTTTAGTTCCTCCCGCAAACTCTTGACAGTCCCTTCCAGCGCCGCTATCTGCGTTGACTGGTTAGCGGTAACTGTTTCAAGAGTTTTCGCCATTTCTTCAAGAAGTATTTCCTTGTCCTTAAAATACTCCGCCGCCTTTGCCGGATCAGAAAAACCGCTATTTTCGATTTTCTTCATGTCGGCAAGTTTCTGTTTGATTGCCGCCAACAGTTCGTTCATACATTACTCTCCTTGAAAATATTTTTGCGGCATGGATGCCGCTGTTTCCAATGCTTTCTGGAGTTTTTTCGTAGAAAAAACTCCGATCTGAACATTCAGCATGGAGGCTGAATGTTCAGAATGTTTCCCCAAAAAGAAGGAAAACCAAAATCCTGTGTTGTTTCCGTTTTTGCTGCTTCAATAGTTTTTGCTAACGCCCAAGGATTAGCCGGAACATTGCAAATCGAAAACTCTAAAAGTTCCTGCTTGCGGAAAATGAGCGATGTACCGTCCCTGCTGTCCTCTTTTGACGGTATTTCAATCTCCATCACCCGAAAGCCCACCGAACCCGCCCGAATGACACCGGCCTTTACCCGCTGCCCTATAGCCCATCCGAAGGGGTCATAGCTCTTGTCGTTAAAGTACACCAACCCATGAAGCCCTTGGTCGTCAATCGTAAGCCCTTCCATTTTTCCGATTGCCGGAATATCGAACCTGTGCGCCCACTCGATAACCGGATTTTCCATGTACCGCTTGAAATCCCACCCATGCGGATCAATCCGTTCCCCAAAGCGGTCAAGGTCATACGTTGATAACGTCCAAGGTAAACCCTGCCCCACCTCCACATCAGCAGTAAGCAGAAAGGGGACAGAGGCTATCAGTTCCACGCCACCCGCAACATTCTGAATACCCGCCGCTTCTTTCTTAATTCCCAAAAAATCCAGTAATACAGAAGTATTGCCTTTTAGGAATTCTCCGCTTTTAGTTCTGATAACCATAAAATAATCTCCTCTAATTTATGTCCTCAACATTAATAAGCCCTTTTCTTATCCCGTTAATCAAAATATCTACAGGCGTTTTCCCTCCGCATTTCCGGTATATATTTTTCTTGTGCATTTTTATTGTGTTTATGCTTACTGATAAAACTTCGCCTAACTCTTTGTTTGTTTTATTTTCGCTGGACAATTTAATTATTTGAATTTCCCGCTGTGTTAGTTTTTCATCAAATGAAAAATTATCATCCGTTTTATCTAGAGCCGCTTCTACATCAGCAGGGCAAAAGTGTTGCCCCCAAGAAACATTTTTAATGGCTTTATCTATATTGTTTTCAGTGTCCCGAAGCGAAACAAAGCTTTCCGCTCCGGCGGCGATAAACCTTGCAGCGGCAGCAGGTTTTACTTCACCAGCAGCCCAAACAACAATTCTTATATGCCTGTTGCGTTTTATCATTTGATGGACAAGGACATCGGTGCTGTGCCCAAGAAAGCAATTTTCTATAAAAATAAATTTGATAAATGTAGTCCTCATTTTTTCTGATAAATCATTTTCACTTAAAGCAGTTAAAACCGATAATCCGCAATCCATAAATTTCTCCCTTAGTATACCAGCGAGGAATATAGCGTTAGTTGCAATAATAACGCCTCTATTCCCCATCGGCCTCTCCGTTATTAGGCACAAGGCTTTTAGGTCTGTACCAAACATCGCCCCAGGGTTTAGGCTCTTTGCCCCGTTCTTTCAAAACATCATTGATTGTTTTCAATCCGGCGTTTATTTCCGCAATATCTCTTTTACTCTGTGCGTCCTCATTTTCCTGCAATTCCGGTATATCCCAAAGGTCAAACCGCCCGTTCTCTTTCAGGCCGAAACGTATAAAAAACTGGCTTTCAAGTATCTGCTCAAATTGGCGTAACAGAGGAATAAGGGTATACTGCCAAAATGCGGAGTGCTGCTCTTTTGTGTCCTTGCCGGAAAGAGCCGTTGACTTGTCAGAAATGTTTGCAACACGAGGGGGAATTCCAAACTTCGCTAAAATCGTGTAGAGGTTCCACCGTTTTAACTCAAATAATTTTACGACATCGGGATTAAACGAAAGAGCTTCAAAGCTGGTTCCTTTACCAAGCACCGCAATCTTACGCCCCGCCTTTACCTGCCCGTACTTGCTTTCCCACCGCCGTTCTATTGCGTCAGCTTCTTCCGGCCTAAGCGTCTGGTCGGTTTTCAACAAGCCCTGCGGAATGGCGTTATTCTTTAACAGGGTAGAGTTAGCTTTATTTGCGAAATAGTCTTATTCAAGTTCGAGGGCTAAAGAGACAAGAGGGTTTACTCCCCGCAGCGGATTCCACGGGTTCCAATCCTTGAAGTGGATCAGCTCATCAGAAAAGATAGGTACTAATTCGGCTCCGGCATGGTAAAACCAGCGCCGTTTTGCGTCAATAAAATTTCTTTGCACATCCAACCCCTCTCCCTCAAGTTGGAGTTTCCGGGGGTTAAGGACGTACAGTTGTTTCGGCAGCCCGCCTGAATAATCAGGCCCGAACCACCAAAACGCTTCACCCTCTATAAGCCACCAGGCAAAGCTCTCCTTCCATAAGTCGTAGCGGCTTAATTGGGGGTTTGGCTTGTGGAATAATGTATAGAGGGGGCCGTTTTGTAACTCAACCCCTTCTCTTTCGAGAATGAAATCCGCCCGGGCCAAATTACGGATAAGAACATTTACCGCAATGTTAATCCAGGCGTTGCAAAGATAGCTGTCAGTGAAGGAGTCTATATATAATTTACTAAAATTGTCATCATTAGTCAAGGAATTTTGGAAACTATTTTTAGCGCTAATTGTGTTACTAGATAATGATTTTTGTTTGTTACGTGCAAATAGTTTGAAGGGGTTCATTGAAATATTACCCCTTGTTGTACATCAGAAAATACCGCATAACGCAAAGCATCAAGAAAATGGTCGTTTACTTTTACAATCTGCCCTGCTTCATCACGGCAGTAATCCCATATTTCAGACAGTACACCTGTACAGTTTTCACATACAAAAAACTGCCCACGCTCAATTTTAGCATTGATATAATCAATCCCGCTGTCAACGCTGTTATTAGCCTTTACGCCTCCGGTAATTTCCTGTATGCGTTCCCCGCCAGCCGGATCGCAATACACAGGGCAGCCCATATCACTTTTCCAATCCAGCCAGCCTCTTGCGTTCAGTTCTTCATTGAAACTCTGCGTAGTCATGTTGAACGCTCCGTAATCGCACAGAACGTAAACAACTTCCCCGACCCAGCCGATTTTCACAAAGGTGATGTTCAGGCCAAAATCCTGCCCAGCGGCATAACGGTCAAAGCGTTCAGGTAAGTCAGCAGCCTTGACAATCATGCTTTCTTCAAACTTGTCATAAACCACGCCTTCCGCTTTCACCCACAAGCCGTCTCTAAATCTTGCTTTTTGCTTTTCGGGAAGAACGTCTAAAATGTCGTTGATATAATCTTCTGGTAGGTTATCCCTGTTATCTTCGGGATTAAGAAGCATTGAGGCGTATAGTTCCGCTTTCTCTAAAGGATCTCCAGTATGAAAAGCCTTTTTCAGCACAAAGATTTTATAAGCCCAATGTAAGGGGCTGCCAGGATTGCAGTCATAGAAAAACAAATTCCGGCAGCCCTCAACACGCATAGCCAAACGTGAATAAGCAGTTGTTACCGAGGCGTAAGTAAGCTGAGATATTTCATTAAAATAAATCGTGTTGTACTCATGCCCTAGAATTCTGTCCGCTTGCTCTTTATCACCAAGGCCGCCAACCCATATTTCAGAACCGTTAAACAAGCGGATCATGCTTTCATGTTTCAGGTAGGTGTATGATAAATTGCCAACAGTCTTATCAAGCCAGGGCAGCATAGTCTCCAGCAGCACCGAAGAACGGGCGTCCTTTGCACGATAACGGCAAATCAAATGCCGAGAGCCAGCAAACCGCAAAGCCCGATAAATAATCGCCATCACCAGTACGGTAGTTTTGCCAGAACGGGAACCGCCGAAAAGCAAAATATGTTTCGCCCCGCTTTTCAACAGCGAAAGGGCTTTGCGCTGAATTTGTGTAGGCTTGAACACAACTGAAGTTCCCATACGTCCCGCCTACAGCCCTTGAAAGTCAGAAACAAAAGACAGTTCGCCTTGCTTCGTCTCCGCCCTGCCGTTATCCGCAACCAGACCCGCAGCTTCCCGCTCCGCCCTTATTGCTGTTGACACCCATTCAGTAACATTGCCCTGCGTCAGTTCTTCGGGGTTCATGCTGTCAAGTTTTTTAGAAACCACCTCTAACATTTTCCCCGTAACTTTCCGGTGCAGTTCGCCCTGGGCTTCAATCGTTTTCCGCAATTCCCCCTGTTTCAGTTTTTCAGTGTAATTGTCGTAATCCGCCGCCCGCTCCCGCCAGCGGAATTGAGTACACCAGTTGCGCCACACCCTGTAACGCTTGGCTCTTACAGCCTCGTCCTTTTCCGCACTGTCCACCGCTTTGCGGATATTCCTGTCAGAACCAAAATCACGAAAAGCGCAGAAAGCAGCAAACGCCGCCGATGTTTCCCCAGGCAGCCGCTCCCAGCTCTCAAAGGGCAAAACCTCCGCTCTGGCCTGTTCAATGGCTTTATCAAAATCCGTCATGTTCCGCTCCCTGCAACAGAAACCGACATGCTTTCAATTTCCCCGTCTGCAACATCACGTTTTTTGTACCGCTTATGTCCAGCAAGCCATTCGTCAATATCTTTTTTGCAAAAACGCACGCTGCTCCCGATTTTGTAAAACGGTATTTCATTGCGCATTACCTTATGCCGTAGCGTATTTTGCGCCATCTTCAAATATGCGGACAAACCCCTGTAATCCATTACCTCGTCAGCAACCGCCGTTTGTTCTATCGCCTTCATGTAACAAAAAATAACCCCGCCCAAACACAACCGGTATTACCCGACCGGGTAGGTTTTACAAAAAATCTGCAAAAAAAAAAGAGCCGCTTCCGGTAATTTCCGAAAACGACTCATAATTATTTCAGTGGAAATGTCAGGCGGTAGCTTTTTTCTTGGCGGCTGTCTTTTTCTTAACAACAGGCTTTTTAACGGCTGCCGCCTTTGCCTTACCTTCGGTTTTGCTTTCCGGTTTTTTTGAAGGCATCATTTTTGCCTTTCCGGTTATTATTTTCGTTTCAGCCTGTTTGGTGTTATCAGGCAAAACCAAAAGTTCAGACTGTATATCCCTAACCTCGGTAAACTGCCTGGTATCAAAATGGGTATAGCGGTCAGTCATTTTCTTAGTCTTATGTCCGGTAACCGACTGCACCTTTGCGTCAGAAACATTATGCATTCTCAAATAGGTATTGAGAAAATGCCGCCATGCGTGGAACGTCAAATTCCTTTTTTTCCTTTCCTCATGGTTGATACCGATTTTTTTGAGAGCCCTTTCAAACTGCCTGCCGATACGTTCCACAGGCACAGGCGTTTCCCCGCCGTCATCGGAAAAAAGATAGCCCTCTCCGTTAATTCCGATAAGCACGTCTAATTCCTGTTTAATCAACGGCGTAATAGGGATTTTCCGGTTGTCTTTAGTTTTAGTTAGGGGTTTATACCCATAGCGGGTATACTGTCCGCAGACGTTAATATAGTCGTCAAAGACGTGTTCAGCACGAAGTCCTCTCAATTCGCCAATCCTCATTCCGGTGCAAGCCGCCAAACGGTTCAGCATATAAATAAAATGGCATTTCCAAACTGTAGTCCAGTTTGCAGGGAATAGTTTCCGCACTTCATCAACCGTAAAAATAACCCTGTCATAAGCGTCAACCCTCAATTCCTTTACCTCAACGCAAGGATTTGATTTAATAATCTTTTTCCTGTGCGCTTCGCCAAGCATAAGTTTGAAAGTCCCCAAAATCAGGTTAATGGTTTTCGGTTTTAATGGCTTTTTACCTTCCTCTGATTTTTCGCTCAATTCCAAAAGCCATTTTTCAACATCGTCAACCGTTATTTCATCAAGCCTGTATTTAGCCCAATAGTCCTTAATGTGCTTTTCAAAATGCCCCTTAAACATTACCACAGTGCTATACGCTAAAGGCTCATGCAGTTCACGCCATTTCAGGTAGTAGCAAGTTTCGGCGTTCCACCAGCCTTTTGAAAACTCTCCGAATGTCGGCGCTCTCTGTTCCGGTATCAATAGCCCTTTCTTGAACAGCCTCATACAATACGCCCTGGCTTCCGTCCTTTTAGTCTGCCCTGTAGACCTTGCGTTCTGCCTGTTGCCCTTATCGTCATAAGTCTGGTAATAAAACACCACCAACCCCGACTTCAAAGACCTTGGAAACACCGTAAAATCCTCTCTAATCCTCATACAACCCTCATTTTTGGGATATTGCTGTCATATCAGCGCACACCCCAAATTCTTAAAATCTGGTTAGACGGAACCAGCAACGCTAATTCCTTATGAGATAAAGAGTTACACAGAGTTTTTTATAATCGTATTACCCGACTGGGTAGGTTTGCCGTAGAAGGCGTAGCCCGACTGCGGTTTTTCGTAGCCCGAGCCGCCGTAAGGCGGCGATGCGTAAACAGTCCTGTTATGCGACGTAGTGGCGTATTCCATTATTTTTTTGATATTATTTCCTTAATTTTTTCCTTTACATACTCTAAATCATTATTATGCAATAATGGTATTAATTCATTAATTTCTTCAATCGATAAATCCCACCATTTGAATTTAAGCATTAATTCTATTAATTCATCATCAAATCTTTTCCGAACAATTTTTGCCGGATTTCCGGCTACTATTGTATATGGTGGAACATTACTTCCAACAACGCTTTTTGTTCCAATAATTACTCCATCCCCAATGTTTACACCCGGTAATATTGTGGAATTTTGTCCTATCCATACATCATTTCCAATAATTGTATCCCCTTTAAGTGGCATTTTATCCAGTGAAGGGACATTTTCATTCCATTTTTCAAAAATATAAAATGGGAATGTTGAAACACATTTCATTTGATGATTTGCACCATTCATTATAAATTCAACTCCTGATGCTATTTGGCAAAATTTTCCAATAATTAATTTATCATCATAAAAGTCATAAAAATGAGTTACATGGCTTTCAAAATCCACATCAGCGAAATATGTAAAATCTCCAACAATAATATTTTTATTCTTTATTGTTGGTTTAATATAGATTACGTTTTTTATATTTGGAACAGGGAAAATAACATTTGAATCGGGTAATATACAATTTTCCATATAATATCTCCAAATATTTTATACCATATTTTATCTTTAATTACAATATATTGTTACTAAATATATTCTTCAATATATTTCAAAATTTTTTTAGCCACTATGTCGCTTAACTCCCATTATATGCAGTACCCATTCTATAATCTTATATAAACAACCACTATTTTTTATTCTTCTATTTACTAACGCTTGTGTTACATCTTTTGCAAGATACATAAATTTTTCAGTACACGAGCAAAAAAGCGAATTCAAAGCAAAGGTTTGTGATGGTTCGTGAGGTTCGTGGTAAAAACATTTATATTACTATTTCCGCAAGTTTTTTGCGAACGACTTTAGCTTCCCGCTCTTTATCATGGTTCCGGGGACTTCGAGAAGCTGCCGGGCAACCCTGTTTCCAAGTTCGGCGCATTTGGAAAGCGGCCTGCCGCGGATCCAGGCGGCAAGAAATGCAGCGCAAAAGGCGTCCCCTGCCCCGACTGTATTTCCGGACATGAGCGAAAAGGTTTCTTCGCGGTAAATATTGCCGCCTGCCGCAACCAATGCGCCGCGGCTGCCGAGTTTGATAACCACAATGGGAAATATTTCTCCGTCGGTAATTATTTTCAGTATTGGGCAAACTTCGTCCAGGATTATTTTTTCCTTATCCCTATCACTCAAATTAATTTCTTCGTTACGGCTATGCTTTATCACATTGTAAAAAACTATTGCCTCATCTGCATTAAAAAAAAGCAACAGGGGATAATTCCTGCTGTAGTGCAGGATTTCTTCAGTTTTGTTTAACATTTGAAAAACAGAAGCCGCGTCAAGCGCTACAGGAATTCCGCGCTTGTTCGATTGTTGTAAAATATGCTGCACAATCGGCCGGCGATCCAGCATGTAGCCGTCCAGTACCACCGCTTCCGCGCCGCCGGATAATGCCCTGTCTACATCAGCCTCGGTAATTTCCAGGGCGGCTCCCGGCGAAGCGGCAATGCGCGTTTCGCTTCCTGAATCGCAAATAAGGCAGCGGCCTGTCTTGCCAACTCCGGTTGAAAGCAATGCCTTCACTCCGGCATCGTTAAGTTCTTTTTCAAAAAAAGCAGCAGGCTCATCATGGCCCACGCATCCGGCGAAAGCGGCGTTTATGCCAAGCATGGCGGAAATTTTCGCCACATTGGCCGCGCCGCCGCCGGAAGTAACTGCCGCTGCGCCGGTCCGGGAATTCAATTCTTCAAGAATCTTTTCCATCTGTTCACAGCCGATATGCTGCACCGGATGGACAATACCCAGTTCATTCATTCGAACGGAATCGAGGCTTACAAACATATCAACAATCGCATTGCCGATACAGAGCAGTTCAGTCAAGAAAAATCTCTCAGGTTACTGCGCAGGGCTTATTTAGGCCTGGCGATAATTTCCGCAAGCTGCGGATTTTTCGCCAGCTCGTTTTTAAGCCCCTCGGCGCGTCCCTTGTTCACATAATCCCTGCTTTGGAAGGAGTATGAAAAATTGGTATGTATGTCGTAGATACCCTTCATCAATGCATAAGCGTCCTCTGTCATTACCAGTTCTTCATCGGTGGGAATGATGTAAACCGGAATTTTGGAATCCAGCCTGCTGATAATTGTTTCGGTATTCCTGGTATGCGACATTTCATTTTTCTTGGGATCGTATGCAATGCCGATGCCTTCGAGGCCGTCGAGAATTTTATTCCGCATGAACCAGGCAAACTCGCCTACTCCGGCTGTAAAAACAAGCGCATCTACCCTGCCAAGAACCGCCTGATATGCGCCTATATACTTTTTTACCCGCTGGGCTTCGATATGCTGGGAAAGCAGGGCCTGCTTGTCCCCGCCGACAGCGGCGGCCTGTATATCGCGCCTGTCGGTGTGGCTGCCGGTAAGCCCCAAAAGCCCAGATTTTTTATTCAGGGCGCTTTCGATTTCAGCGGCGTTCATGCCTGTCTTTCGCATAACATAAAACGGCAATGCAGGGTCAATGTCGCCTGAACGGGTGCCCATTACAAGGCCTTCCAGCGGGGTAATACCCATCGAAGTATCATAAGACACTCCGTTTTTAACGGCGTTTACCGAAGCGCCGTTCCCCAGATGGCAGATGATCAGGTTGGTCTTAAACGGATCCTGCCCCAGGAGCACCGCCGCTCTTTTGGTTGTATAAAGGAAACTTGTACCGTGGAAACCATAACGGCGCACTTGGTATTTTTCGTACCATTCATTCGGCACTGCATAAAGGAAGGATTCCGGCGGCATGGTTTGATGCCAGGCGGTATCCATAACCGCGCAGTGCGGAACATTTGGCAGCACCTTCTTTGCCGCCTCGATACCCATGATATTGGCCGGATTGTGCAGGGGACTCATATCCTGCATCTCGGCAAAAGTTTTCATCGCCGCATCATCAACAATAACCGATTTAATGAACTTGCTTCCGCCGTGCACTACCCGGTGGCCGACAGCCTTTATCACCGACATGTCGCTCAAAACGCCGGTCTCCTTGCCGGTCAGCGTCTTGATTATCAGTTCCACCGCATCGGTGTGGGTGGGGCAGTCGTGCTCAAAAACAATTTCTTCTTTTCCCTTGGCTTTGTGGGTGATAAAAGAGCCGCCGATTGTTACTTTCTCGACAACGCCGACCGCCAGAACGTCTTTTGCCTCCCAGTCGTAAACCTGGTATTTCGCCGATGATGACCCGCAGTTAAGTGTTAAAATGATCATGATAATTCTCCTTCTATTATTTGCCGTATTGCTTCCCTGTTTCCCGGAAGCAGGGGATCGGCTGAACCAGCCGCATATATTTCATCAAGCCGCGAACGATAAAAATCACACGCCTTGTAACGAACCAGCTTCATCGTAGAATTGACCAGCCCGTTGCTTTCATCAAAGGCACCGGTTATAACCGCAAAAGAAGCAGGCCTCCATTGCGGCGGTATTCCCGAATAGTCAGGGTGTTTAACAAAGGAAATGATATCGTCGCGGACAAGATTGATAATTTTGTTGAGCCCCTCATCTGATTTAGCACTGAGCCCCAGGTTTTTTACATCAGCTTTAAGTTCAGCAGCGTTTAGTGTAACAAGGGAGCTGGTGAATTTGCACTGCTCGTTATAAGCCATGATCTGATTAACATATTTTGATGTATTGATTACGGCTTCTTCTATGGTTTCGGGGCTGTACTTTTCTCCGTCAGTTGCAATTAATAGGGCCTTCTCGCGGCCGGTTACAATAAGGAAGCCGTCCTTATCCTTGTAACCAAGATCCCCCGACCAGAGCCAGCCGTCGATAAGGGTTTTGCCTGTTTCTTCGGGATTTTTGTAATAGCCCTTCATCACAGAGCCGCCGCGTGTAACAATTTCACCTATCTCGCCGGCGGCGCATTCTGTATTCCTGTCTTTCATTATCCGCACATCAAGATTGGGAATGATTACTCCTGATGTGCCGAACTTATGTCTTGCAGCGGAATTGGCGCAGATGATCGGGGAATTCTCCGTAAGGCCGTAACCCTGATACACAGGCGCGCCGATTGCGTTGAAAAACTCCTGCTGCTTGATTTCCAGCAGGGCGCCGCCGCCGATGCAGAACTTTATGTCCTTGCCGAAGACAGCCCGCAGTTTGGGAAAAATCAGCGCGTTGGCCAATGCCCAGGGGAAATAATTCTTTAGCTGTACCGCAAAGGGCGGCTTGTTATAACCGTTACCCGCCCTGGCAATCCCCGCTTTTAGCCCTGCGTTAAAGATGCACCTGATAAGGGCTCCCTTTCCAGAGATGCCTTGTATCATCTTCTTCATAAAATTTCCAGAAAGGGCTGGCACTGTAAGAAGAAAGTCGGGATTTACTTCCACCAGATTTTTCGGCAGATTTCGCAGAGCGGCCATTGGCCCGCCCTGGGCATCGACAAAGTACATACACAGCCCGCCCGAGAGAAAGGTATAAAGCCCGACTGTGTGTGCAAATGAATGATCCAGGGGCAGCATGATAAGACTCTTCCAGCCCTTTTCCACATGAACAACTTCCATGGCATTGAACGCATTGTGGAGATAGTTGCGGTGGGTTAACATAATTCCTTTTGGATTCCCCGTGGTTCCCGAAGTGTAGCTTATGGTAACAGTATCATCAGTTGTCAGTTTTTTTTCGATTTCTTCAAGCTTTTGCCGGTAACCATCATCAAGGAGTTTCTCTCCCTCGGCGATCATATCTCCGTAAAAAAGGATATCATGGGCAGCAGCCATTTCTTCCAGCGACGAAGTGCGATCGGAAATGACGATTAAGACCGGCCTGGAGCGGACGCTCTTTATGGCAGCAGCCGCTTTTTGAAAATTATTTTCCGATACAAGAAGTGCTTTTGATTCGGAATGATCCAGCCGGAAGACGATCTCCTCTTCCAGAAGCTTGGTGGAAAGCGGGACAGAAACACAGCCGGCCTTCAAAATTCCGAACTCGCCAAGAACCCAGGAAGGCTGCCCTTCGGAAAGGATCGAAATATTTGCCCCATTGGAAAAACCCCTGTGAACAAGGGAAGCCGCAAAGGCTGATGAAAGCCTGTCAGATTCCCTGAAGCTGTAAGTCTTCCATTGTGTTCCCTTTTTATGTCCCAAATAGGGCATATCTCCGTGGTTTTTGGCCCCTTCGTGCATCAATTCAATGACCGTTTCCATATTGCCTCCATTTAATGATAACTTACAGGGCAAGCATCACGCAAACCGGCATTTTGCCCATCAACTTGAGTTTGAAAGACAAGTATACTATAATTTTTTCTAAGTGTGGAGTAAGTCAAATCTTTCTTTAGAAATCTTTTAATGCGGGGAAACAATGAAAACAACTAAACAAGCCGGAATAGTTTTTTTGGCAGTAATAACAATTCTAACGGGAATTTCAGCTCTCTCGTGCAGAAAGAAAGCGGAACCTGATCCCCAGTTTGTGGCCGCCGTTTCCAGCGGGGTTTTGGGAAAGACCGATCCGGTAGTCGTGGAATTTATCATGGCTCAGGATACTTCCAAACCCTTGAAAACCAATGTTTTAACCTTAAGCCCATCTGTTAAGGGTACGGTTTCCTGGCAAAATGAATTTACCCTTGTTTTTACTCCCGCAGAATCTTACAGGCAGGGGCAGCGGTACGAGGTAAGGGTTAACCTGGATAATATTCCTTCTTTCGATTTTGAGTTTATGACAGCCCCGCCCGTCTTCAAAGTTCGGCTTGAGCCCATACAGTTAGGTGAAGATGATGATGTCCTGATAGCGGGAATAGTGAACGCTGATGAAGATGCTGATGCTTCCCTGGTAGAAAAAACTATCAATTCCAGAGAGCTGGGTAATCCTTCATGGTCCCACAGTGACGGCATTCATCATTTTATTTTCAGTCCGGTAAAGCGCGGCGAAGCATCCAGAACAGCAGAGGTTACCTGGGACGGCAAGTCCCTGGGGGTTGGAGAAAAGGGATTTATCACAGTGATGATCCCGGGCTTGGATATATTCCAGATGCTTAACCTAAGCATGAACAACGGCGTAATTGAGGTTTCTTTTTCTTCAAACCTCAGACAAAACCAGGATCTGCGTGGTTTTATTTCCCTTTCCGGCAATACCAATGTACGCTACTCATACGAAGGGAATGTTATAAAAATCTTTGGAGATAATTCAGGAGGCATTCCCGCCGGAGCGGAACTTTTAATTCAGGATTTAATTGATGTAAACGGCAAGCAGTTGTCTGTTCCTGTGCAGTACAGGGTTCCCGACACATGGGAGCTGCCGGAAATACGCTTCGCCGGAACCGGCGTTGTGCTTCCCACAAGCCAGGGCTCCAGTGTTGTTGTAGAAACCAGAAATGTTACGGGGATTATGGTCGAAGCATTTCATATATACGGGAACAATATGTTCCAGTTCCTTCAGGCAAACGGTCTTTCAGATGGATATCAACTGGATCGTGTAGGCGAGCCGGTGTGGACAAAGGCGATTGATTTTTCCTGGGCAGAGACGGATCAAAACCGCTGGGTGCGCCGCGGGCTAGATCTGTCTGAACTAAGCCGGAGATATCAAGGCGGAATGTTCCACCTTAGAATCACTTTCAGGCACAGGCACATTCAATATGCATGCACAGAAAATCACGGGGACTTTTCTCATCTTGAATTTCCCGATGAAACTTTTCCACGCTTCTATTCAGGCGGAGAACCCAGTTATTGGAACTTATATTACAATTCCCCAGGCTATGACTGGAGTGAATGGAACAGATACCGTAGCGATCCGTGCCACCCCGCGTACTATATCCCCTTCAGCGGACGTAATATTACAAAAAGCCGGAACGTGCATATCTCCAATTTGGGTCTTCTGGCCAAGAGAGCCCTGGACGGCTCCTGGCTGCTTGCGGCGACCAACCTGATAACGGGCAGGCCCTCGCCCAATACCGAATACAGGGTTTACAATTACCAGGGACGCCAATTGCATCAGGGCAGAACCGGAGCGGACGGCATGGCTTCCATTCCCGCTCCCGCTGCAGAGATGGGGGAGGGAGCGCGCCTTGTTTTATACGCGGAAAACAATCTTGGCAGGGCTTACTTAAAAATAAACGATTCTATTGCGCTGACCGCAAGTCACTTTGATATATCCGGCGGCTCTCCCTCTACAGGCGTCCGCGGGCTCATTTACGGGGAAAGAGATGTGTGGCGGCCGGGCGACGACATTTATCTGACATTCCTTCTTTCGGATCCGCTGGGATCCCTTCCGCAGAATCATCCTGTTTCATTTGAGCTGGAAGACCCAAGAGGGCGCACGGTTCTAAACCGCACCTATACTTCTTCGACAGACGGCTTTTACCCCATCGCGGTTTCCACTGCACCCGATGCACCGACCGGAGACTGGACGGCCAGAGTCCGGGTAGGCGGCAGTTCATTTAATAGAAACCTAAAAATTGAAACCGTTATGCCGAACAGATTGAAAATGGATTTAAGTTTTGCCAGCGGAGTAATTATCAAGAGCGGCACCAATCAGGTTTCACTGGAAACCGAATGGCTTTACGGTGCAGCGGCTTCGAATCTAAAAGCGGACATTTCCGCATCGTTCGCCGACAGGGAAACGGTCTTTCCCGCCTACGGAGATTTTTCTTTCCGCGATCCTTCCAGAACCGTTACGTCGGAACGCCAAAGCGTCTGGGAAGGAACCCTTAACAGGGACGGAAAGGCATCTTTCGAAATGAATCTTAATCCCGGGCCTTCGGTTCCCGGAAAAATAACAGCGCGTTTTATGACCAGGGTCTTTGAACCTTCCGGAGTATTTTCATCAGAGCAGATCAGCATGGAATATTCCCCGTACACACGTTATACCGGCATAAGGCTTCCAAGGGGAGACGCAGCGCGGAATATGCTTCTTGTTGATACGGATCACCGGGCGGAGATTATTCTGGTAGATGAAGACGGGGGTCTTGTCCAGGGAAACGTGCAGCTTGACTGCGAGATTTATAAAATCTCCTGGCGCTGGTGGTGGGAAAGCGGAAGCGGAGAAGCCGCCGATTTTGCATCGTCTCTTTCACGAAATCCACTGTCCGCAGAAACCGTAACCGCCGTAAACGGGAGGGCTTCCTGGAACTTCAGGGTAAACTATCCTGAGTGGGGACGTTATCTTGTAATTGTCCGCGACGGTTCCGGCGGGCACTCCGCCGCACAGATTGTCTTCATAGACTGGCCTGGCTGGGCCGGACGCCCGCAAGGAGGACAGGAATCGGAGACCATGCTGGCATTGACCCCGGGGAAAACATCGTACAACGCGGGCGAAAGAGTATCGGTAACCTTCCCTTCCAACAGTGAAGCTGCGGCTCTTGCCGTAGTAGAAAAAGGGGGAAACATAATAAGAAGTGAGTGGATTCGCTGCGAAGACGGATCGACCAGTTTTGAATTTAACACAGACCCGTCAATGGTTCCCAATATCTATGTACATATAACCCTTATCCAGCCCCACCTGCAAACGCAAAACGATCTTCCGATCCGGCTTTACGGCATAATACCGGTAACAATAGACGATCCAAGAATTACGCTTCGCCCGCAAATCAGCGCGCCGGCAAACTGGGAAGCTGAATCCAGGGTTTCCTTTACTGTAAGCGAAGCAAGCGGCAGGCCAATGGCGTATACAGTTGCGGTGGTGGACGAGGGACTCCTTGGACTGACACGCTACAGCCTGCCGAATCCGCGAAACACTTTTTACGCAAAAGAAGCATCGTTCCTTAAATCATGGGATCTTTATCAGGAAGTTATCGGTGCGTATTCGGGCAGGCTGGAAACCCTGCTTGCAATCGGCGGCGGCGACGACAGCATGCAGGATTCAAACAAGGAGACTCAGCGCTTTAAGCCCGTTGTTCGTTTCTTCGGCCCCTTCACAATAAATGCCAATGAGCAAAAAACAGAAACCTTCGATCTGCCCCCGTATTTCGGCGCGCTGCGAATAATGGTTCTTGCGGCATCTTCCTCGAATGAAGCCCAGACCAATAGATCGCAAAGGGCTTACGGAACAGCTGAAACTTCCGTCAGGGTTACATCCGACCTGATGGTTTTCGCCACCCTGCCAAGAGTGCTTTCGCCGGATGATGAAATGGAAGTTCCAGTCTATGTAAATTCTTTCAGGGACGGAAACAGAAATGTGAGGGTAAATATTTCTGTTCAGGGCGCCGCCATACAAGGAGCCGCATCTCAAGACGTTACATTCAGCGTCAGCGGCGAAAAACTTATCCGATTTAAGATAAAGGCCCCGGCAAATCCTGGAAATCTGCAATTCACAGCGCGCGCAGAATCCGCAGGATTAAAAACTGCACAGCATGTTGTCGATATGGAAGTGCGTTCCACAGCCATTCCGGTAACACGATCGGTTTACAGTCTTATCTCCCCGGGCCAAACCTACAGGGGAGAGCTTGCCTATCCGGGCAGGGAGGGAACAAATACACTTATCGCCAGTTTCTCGCGCTTCCCGCCCCTTAACCTGGAATCGCGGCTGGAATTTTTGATAAGGTATCCGCACGGCTGTGTGGAGCAGACCACAAGCGGTGCATTCCCGCAGCTTTACCTGGACAAGGTTCTGGAAATGGATCAAGCGCGCATTGCAGAAATACGAACCAATGTTAATGCCGGAATTGAGCGCGTGCTTGGCATGCAGCTTATGTCGGGAGGTTTTTCCTACTGGCCGGGAGAGTCTGCCGCAAATGACTGGTGTTCTTCTTACGTCGGACATTTTCTGCTGGAAGCCCGCCGCGCCGGTTATGTAGTAAATGATAATGCGATAAGAAGCTGGATTCGCTACCAAAGGAATGCTGCCGCCCTGTGGCAGGCAAACAGCGGCAGATTCACCGAGCAGGCTTACCGTCTTTTCACCCTGGCTCTTGCCGGAGAAGCCGACCTGGGCTCAATGAACCGGCTGCGATCCCAATCCCTGCCGCTCCAGGCAAGCTGGCGTCTTGCCGCAGGCTACTGGCATGCAGGGCAGAGAGATACAGCCCGTAATATGATCCGCGGGCTGTCTATGCCGCAGGGAAATTACCGCGAGCTCTCCGGCACATTCGGTTCCTCTCTAAGAGACAAGGCAATGATCCTTGAAACTCTTGTACTGCTGGGAGAAGTGAGCAGAACAAGAGAACTCTTTGAGGAAGTAACCGGTGCTCTTTCGGAAGACAGATGGCTTTCCACCCAGGAAACCGCTTATGCTCTGATTGCGGTGGCTCCGTACATTTCCAACAATTCAGGAAGCGGAGAATTATCAGTAGAGTATTCTGCGGCAGGACGTACGCAAAGATTATCATTCAGCACTCCCTCCGCCGAGCAGGTAATCGAAAATGTAACCGGAACAGCAACGAATCTTACGGCAACCAACAACTCCGCTTCTCCGGTGTATGTCAGATTTACCGCCAGGGGACTTCCTGCCGAAGGAAGCGAACCCGCGCTATCAGAAGGACTTGCGCTTGCCGTGGAATACAGAGACAACAGCGGGAGAGCCATTAGTCCGGAAAGCCTGAAAATCGGCGAAGATATGGATATTATCGTTCAGGTTCGCAATTCACATTCACAACCGGTAGAAGAAGTGGCTTTGGTAGTTCCGCTTCCTGCATCGTGGGAAATCGTCAATACCCGCCTTGTCGAAGGCGCATCATCGGCTTACCGTTATCAGGACATAAGGGACGACAGAGTGATGACATACTTTAACTTGAACCGTAATGAAGAGAGAACGGTAAGGTTCAGGGTGAACAAGGCATACGAAGGTGTCTTTTACAAACCGGCCGTACATGTGTATGCAATGTATGATGAATCAATCCGGGCGTTGATTCCTGGTGTGAGATAAAAAATTATTCCCCGCATCATGATCAAATACAGGCGGCTTCTATTCGGAGCCGCTATTGCAATCATGATTCTTGTTTTTGCGTTCTCGATAAGGGGGGCGCTTTTTGATGTTCCCTATTCGCCAGTGCTTTATGATCGCGGGGGGAATCTCCTTGGAGCAAGAGTCGCTGCCGACGGGCAGTGGCGATTTCCAGGAACAGAAAAGATAAACGAGAGATTTGCCGCCGCCCTTATCGAAGCCGAAGACCGGCGTTTCAAAAAACACCTCGGCGTTGACCCGGCAGCGGTCGCAAGGGCGGCAGTTCAGAACATTCGCGGAAGAAGGGTGATATCCGGCGCATCCACCCTTACCATGCAAACAATACGTCTTGCCCGTGGTTCACGCAGGCGTACTTTTTACGAAAAGTTAATCGAAGCCGTATTGGCAGTGCGGCTGGAGATCGGAAACTCAAAAGAAAAGATACTTTCCCTGTACGCTGCCAACGCTCCATTCGGAGCCAATGTGGTCGGACTGGAAGCCGCAGCGTGGCGATGGTTTGGCAGAAGTTCCGGCGATCTTTCGTGGGCGGAAGCCGCCGCCCTTGCAGTCCTTCCAAACAGCCCCGCTCTTATACACCCGGGACGTAACAGGGACTTATTAAAAAGCAAAAGGGATTCTATTTTAATAAAACTTAATGAAAGAAATTACTTTGATGATGAAACCCTCGTCCTTTCCATTGCAGAACTCTTGCCCGGCGAACCGCTGCCCCTGCCGCGTCTTGCTCCCCATCTTTTAGACAGGCTTGTTATGGAAGCGGGAGGCGTTGCCGCGTTAAAAAACTCACCGGCTTTCACTACGACCATAGAACGCGACATACAGGAGCGGGCAGCGGCAATTCTGAACCGTGCATCTGTACGCTTTGCAGAGAACGGCATTATGAACGGCGCATGTATTGTCATTGATACGCGGACAGGTGAAACCGCAGCCTATGTCGGTAATACCAACACACCCAACGCAGGCGATGTAGACATCGTTACTTCGCGGCGCAGTTCCGGCAGCCTCCTTAAACCCTTCCTCTACGCGGCAATGCTGGATGCAGGAGACATCTTCCCCTCATCACTTGTAAGCGACATCCCCACCCGTGTCGGAAGTTTCAGTCCGGAAAATATTACAAGAACTTATCTGGGCGTTGTTCCGGCGAACGAGGCGCTTGCCCGTTCCCTGAATGTTCCGGCAGCCCGCTCTTTAAGAATTTTCGGCGTCGATCGTTTTGCGCGGCTTCTTCGTTCGCTTGGACTGACAACCCTCTTCCGTCAGGGAGATGATTACGGTCTTCCTCTTGTATTGGGAGGAGCGGAAGTCACCCTATGGGAGATAACCGGTCTTTACGCCGGCCTTGGAAGAGCCGCAAATGCAAACCCTGATGATGAAGCGGGAAATATTTTTTTTCTTCCTTCAGTATTAGTTGATGAGAATAACCGTGCAGCAAGACAGTCAGCCGGTGCGCTTATTTCTACCGGAGCTGCATGGCTCACACTGGAAGCCCTGCTCCGCGGAACACGCCCGGGCGAAGAAGCCATTTGGCAGGAATATGCCGGAGCCAGAAACATTGCATGGAAAACCGGAACAAGTTATGGTTTCCGTGACGCCTGGGCGATAGGGGTAACTCCCGAATGGACAGTGGGTGTCTGGATAGGCAATGCGTCCGGCGAAGGAAGAGCGGAACTCCGCAGCGCTGTTACTGCTGCACCTGTCCTTTTTGAAATTTTTTCCGCACTTGAATCCAGGGGAGGAAACCGCGCAACATGGTTCTACAAACCGGCGGCAAATTTACGGCAAGCGGAAACATGCGCTTCCTCCGGCTTTCCCGCCGGGGCAAACTGCGCCGGCATCACTATCACCGACATTCCCGCAAACGCGCCCGGCCTTAGGGCATGCCCATACTGCCGTACTGTAACTCTAAATGAAAACCTCGACCGCCGCATTACACTAGAGCCGGGCGCGTCGATCGCGGCGATGCAGCGGAAGTGGTTCGTCCTGCCGCCGGCCGAGGAGTGGTACTTCCGGCGCTGGAACCTGGATTATAAAACGCTCCCTCCTCTGCAAACTTCCGACGAACAAACCAGCCAGGCGGAAACAGTCTTCGCCCTTTTTAATCCGGAGCCCGACGGGCAAATATATGTTCCGCGGGAACTGGACGGCAGCGAGGGAAGAATAGTTTTCTCTGCCGCCCATAGGGACGAAGCTGAAACAATTTTTTGGCATCTCGATGGAAACTATCTGGGCTCAACAAGATCGTTTCATGAAATGGAAGCGCGTCCTGAGCCTGGGCGTCGTTTGCTTACCCTGGTTGATTCCGGCGGCAATACCATCACACGGCGTTTTACAGTTCTTGGAACAGACGACGCGCAGTAACCTGTTTTAATTCTTGCGTCCCAGCCCGACAAAATATGTTTCCATCGATTCACCGCGGCAAGCCTGCGGCTTAAAACTTTTCGCCGTTTCAAAAAGCGTCTTTATTTGTTTTAGAAGCGCGGCGCTTTCGCCGCCCTGAAAAATCTTTAGAACCAAATTGCCGCCTGCGGCAAGAGCATTTTCCGCGTAATCAATGACAGCTTCGGCAAGTTCCACTGAACGGGCGGCGTCTACCGTGCGGCTGCCGGTTGTTGCCGGGGCGGCGTCGCTGACGATCGCTGAATAGGGGCCCCTCGCAAGGAGCGCCTCGCGCACTGCCGCGCCGGTTATATCGCCCTGAATAAAGAAAAAATTGCTGCCATCGAAAAGTCCTTTATCAAATTCGCGGGAAAGCGGCGACAGATCGGCGGCTGCAAGAAAGCCTGCTCCAACCGATTGAAATTTACGCAGCGCATAAAGACTCCAGCTCCCCGGCGCGGCGCCCAGATCCAGTACACGAAACGCTGCCCCCCTGGAGCGCGAAACTTTAAACAAACCGAATTTTTCATCTATCTCTTTTAGCTTGTAAACAGAGCGTGCAGGGTATCCCTCTTTTCGCGCTTTAAGCTGCCAATAATCAGGTTTCTTGTAATCTGCCATTTGTATCCAGTATAATGGCACATGGATCAAGAGTACAGGCGGAGGCTGGAAAAAATAGAAACGGTGCTAAAAGAATGGCTGCCGGAAAAAAACGAACCCCGTTGGATTAAAGAAATATTCCCCGGCCTGGAAAAAAAACTGCGCCCGGAATCCTTTGACGCCCTGCTTGCGCCGGTGAAAGACATACTTTCGCGCGGCGGGAAACGCTGGCGGCCGCTGCTTATGACCTTGGTCTGCGAAAGCCTTGGGGGCAGCGACGCATCCCTGCCCCTTTCGCCGCTGGTTGAATTCTGCCACAACGCAAGTTTAATCCATGACGATATCGAAGACAATTCAGAAACAAGAAGGGGAAAGCCGGCGGTTCACCATATCTATGGCACTGACACAGCGATAAATTCCGGCTGCTTTCTTTATTTTTTGCCACTTGCCTGTATTGAGTCATGGGCGGAAGAACAGGCAAAAAAAAGAAAACCGGCGGCAGCGGAAAATAAAATCCGTATTTACAAGCTCTGGGGGGAGTACATGAGGAAGCTCCATCTTGGACAGTCAATGGACATTAATTGGCACCGGAATCTTTCGATACTTCCCGATGTCCGGGAGTATTATCTGATGTGCGCCCTTAAGACCGGCTGCCTTTCCCGCTTTGCCGCCGAGCTGGGCGTGTTCGCCGCTTGTGCCGATAATATGGAAATGACGGCTGCCGAAGAATTACGGGTGCAGTTTGGGGAAGCGGCCGAAAAACTCGGCATTGGTTTTCAGATACTTGATGATGTGAAAAACCTGACAACCGGTATTCCCGGGAAAAAACGCGGCGATGATATAGTTGAAGGCAAGAAAAGCCTCCCGCTTCTGTTATACTTGTCGAAGTATCCGGACAGGCGGGAAATGGTAAGCCGTTGTTTTTCGGCCGCCGGTAAAAACGGCGTTTGCGCTCCCGAGGTGGAAGAATTGATCGCCGAGTTGACAGCGGCGGGCGCGCTTGCCGAGGCCGAAGAAAAGGGACAGACCCTGATAGCGCAGGCAGGGGAGGCATTCTCCTTGCCGCACCGGTTTCCGGTGAACGAAGAAAGCCGCCATCTGCTTGCCGGCATGATCCGGCTCATTAATTAAACGGGGGGAAAAAGTGCCGATGCATGTTTGTGAGATATGGTCTATTATCCAGACCAATCAGGGTAATGCAATTTTAATGCGCCCGCAGGGTTTGGAAATAGCCGTACCGATATTTATCGGCACCCTGGAGCTTCAATCAATTCTGATCGGCAAGGAGGGAATAAAGCTGCCCCGCCCGCTCACCCACGATTTATTTCTTGATATGCTGAAGCGCGTTAACCTTACGATTAAAAAAGTTGAAGTGTATGAGCTGAAAGATAACACCTTCCATGCACGTCTTGTTGTTACAGGCGGCGAGTATACAAAAGAAAAACCGTTGATCCTTGACAGCCGTCCCTCCGATGCCTTTGCCCTGGCTGTCCGCAGGCGCTACCCCATTTATATGGCGGATTCCGTCATAGAACAGGCTGGAATTCCGTTGGACTTTTTTCTGGACGCTCTGGAAAGAAACAATGCCGCCGCATCAGATTATACCCCCTCAAAAAAAACCGGTAAGCATCATTCCCTGCTTGAACAGCTTGAAAAGGCAGTTGCCGAAGAAGAATATGAGCGCGCCGCGGAAATTCGCGATTTAATGAAACAAATGGAAAATGAAACGGGCTAAAACAGTTGCAAAGGTAATTATAAGGGTATATTATGAAAACCATGCTGATTCATGGAAAGAATGAGACAAAGAATATCTCCAGACTTGCCATAATTCTCTGCATTCTTCAGCTATTTTTATCGTTTAATTTTTCTACATATAATTTATTTGAAAAACAAAAAGATATACCTTCTGCCAGGAACGGTATCGGCGGTGGCAGTATTGCCGAATCTGTTATCGAGGCATCCGCTGTCTCTCTTGAATCCGGCGTTCTCGAACCGGAGACATTTTCCAGACCCCGCATGCTTGCATTCGATTCCTATTTGATACAAAGCGGCGATATAATAGGCAATCTTGCGGCGGAATTCGGCCTGAATCAGGATACGCTTATTTCGGCAAACGGAATAAGGAACACACGGCTTATCCAGGTAGGACATACATTAAAAATTCCAAACCAGGACGGTATTTTTTATTCCGTGAAAAACGGCGATTCATTATCTTCCATTTCAGAAAGGTATAATACTGATACAAATGCAATCATGATTGCCAACGAGCTTTTTTCAGATAATATCAGTTCAGGAGTGGAACTCTTTCTGCCGGGAGCCAAACTCGACTCAGTCAACCTCCAGGAAATCAACGGAGACCTGTTCATGTGGCCAGTTTCCGGACGCATCACCTCATCGTACGGCTACCGTGCAAACCCGTTTACCGGTGTCCGCCAGTTTCATTCAGGCATGGACATAAGCTCAAACACAGGCACTCCCATCAGGGCCGCCATGTCGGGCAGGGTTTCTGCCGCTGGCTACGACAATGTTCTCGGCAACTATGTAGCGATAACTCACCATTCCGGCTACCGCACCCTATACGGCCACATGAGCATGATAAGAGTCAGGCCGGGTGCATACGTCGGTACAGGGGAGCGCATCGGGGATGTCGGCAGTACAGGTGTCAGCACGGGGCCGCATTTGCATTTTACTGTTTTCAAAAACGGAATTACGGTTAATCCCCGTACTTTGATGAGATAATTTTTTCCAATAACCCGGCCGGTTTTTTTGCCGGCTTCCTTTTTACAGATTCAACAAGTTCCTTAAAGTTGCCGTTCAATTGCACATCAATTTCATTGTCCGGATCGAAGAGCATAGCATTGATAAAATGAACGCCGTCCTGCTCAAAAATGGAAGAACTGGTTGTAGAATCCCTTTCCATTACGGAAGCCAGAAGGCCGCCTTTCGTCTTTTTGATACTGAGCTCATCTTCTTCTGCGGCATCAACGGTATCAGGAACAGCGGGAACATCACCGTCGGATTTTTTTTCACTTCCATCTCTCAGCGAAGAAAGCAGAGACGAGAATGGGGAAACAACTTCGAGGTCCATCTCGGGAATTTCATCACCTTCATCTGCTTCAACTTCCGAATAAGTTCCAAATTCCACCTCCCTCGCCAGCTTATCGATTTCCATCTCCCGCGACATAATCGGTTCTGCTTCGCCGCCTTTCCCGGAGGCCGCTGCCAAAAGGCCATGGGCGCCTGTTTTCCCTTCACCTGACGATGTTTCTTCTTCTTCCGCTACTTCACCGGCATATGGAAGTTCTCCGGCTGTTTCCAGTTCCTCCAGTTCTTCAAGTTCTTCAAAATCACCAAATTCTTCGATACCTTCAAAGCTGTCAACCCCTCCGGTCATTTCAACCGGCTCAAATTCAACCGAAGCCTCAATTTTTTCAGGAATCGCAATTCCATCAAGTACCTCGAGCGCAAAAGGCATTTCGATTTCTACAAGTTCATCGGTATTTGGTCTTTCACTCTCTCCGGGAGTTCCCGTCTCTTCAACTTCTTTAAGTTCTATGGCTTCAGCCTCTTCAAGCTCAACAGCTTGTACATCTTCAACTTCTTCAAGCGCTTCCAGTTCTTCCAGTTCCTCAAGTTCTTCAACTTCCTCTATCTCTTCCAGGGAACCCACGTCTTCAACTTCCCCTACCTCTTCGAGGGAGCCCACGCCTTCGACTTCTTCAACTTCTTCAGCGTCTTCAAGCTCTTCAAGGACTTCCAGTTCTTCAACATCTTCGACGGCAGCCGTTTGTGCGGCAGGTATTTGCACGGCAGGCGCTTCAGTTTTTCCCGGAAACCTTGCACCAGGAAGCTTTTGTATAATATCGCCGATAATGGCTTTAAGTTTTTCTTCGTCAATACCGGAAGACGCCTTTCTGCCGGCGCCAAAAACAGTCAACAGTTCATCCCACGATTTATTTATTAAGCTGTCCAGCTCCTCGGCTTTACCGTCCTTACCTGTTTTAAGGCCCCGTTTTACTTCTGCACGGATTTCTTCCCGCCTGAGCATCAACTCGCCCGTCCAATGGTCCCAGTCCATGTCGCTTTTACGATCATAATAATGCCCGATCAGCGTTATCTGCAAATCCTTAAGCCTTTTCTTGACTACCAGCATGGGATCCTGTTTTATATTGAACAGGAAGAAAACAATGAGATAAATTGTCAGAAATATTGCGGCAAGAAAAATTATCTTTAAAGTGTGGGGAAACAAAAAGAGGGCGCTGTCTACCAGGCGTCCGTAAAAAATTCCCTGACCGGTCCTTGCTGAAATAAGGACATAACTGTAGCCTGAATCAGCGGATTCAAAAGTCGTGTGACTCAGGAGATTTTCAATCCAAATCAGGGAAACTTTTTCGATTATGTCAGTTTTTTGCGCTCCGGGACTGCCGACAAGTATTCCCGGCGGCATATTGACAAGAGAAACATCTTCGCTGAATTTAAGCCTGCCCTCGTTAACAAGCCGTTCAGCCACAGCCCTGACAGAAACCGTAAACAGCGCAGTCCCCCGGTAAACACTCATCGAATCGCTGAAGGGGAACGAAAAAATTATCCTGTCATTGGCATCATCCATGGTAATTTTTGCATCTCCCTGAGCGGGAACCTGCACCTGGTAAAAAGGCATCGCCGAAGAATCGTCATTATAATTGCGGTATACTGCCGAATATTCATCCTGCCTGATAATATCCGGTGAGAATGTAGAAAAATGTATCCGCATTCCGTTGTTATCAACAAATCGCACTGATTGAAGACCGGCGGACGATTCGTGCAGAATCCCGAATATTCTGGAGCGTGCAAAAATATCCGAGCTGCTCTGATTGGAAAGGAAACTGCGGCTGACAGAAGAATCGCTCAGGGTAGAAGAAAACCTGTTTTGCAGTTCGGATAAATAATCCTGAATAAGCTCGGTGTCTTTGGCAACTTCCCTGGAAATAGATCCGGAAATGGAAGGATTGTAAAACCTGGTTTCAATAAGGTCGTACAGCCCCGTGTATGCGATAACAGCCACACCGGCTATCAGGAATAAAGAGATCAAGAGGCTTAACGCTGACTTTAGAGGCAACTTCACAGCAAATTCCTATTCTTCCGTATATATTATCGGCAGATTGCTCTATATACTGTAAGTATATGACAAAATACATGCGAATCATCACTTTCTTTCTGCTTTTCGCTATCATGCTGATTTTCGGAACTATCGAGAATATCAAGGGCGTTACATATCCTCTGATAAAGACTGAATTTAACGCCTCATGGGAGCAACAGGGCTTATTGGTATCCATGCTTTCCCTTAGTTATGTGGGTTTCTGCGTAGTTGCGGGAATATTTCTTGGGCGCTTTGGCATTAAGCCGTCGATTCTTTGCGGCTTTGCGGCTTTATCAATTGGCCTGTTATCAGCGAATTTTATTTCGAGTTTTTTTACTGCCGGCGCCGCCCTGTTTGTAATGTTCGCGGGGTTTGGTTTTTTCGAGATTGGTGTCAATGCTTTAGCCTCTAAAGTTTTTATCAGAAAGCCGGCCATGTTGATGAACATACTCCACGCTTTTTACGGCATTGGAGGGTTTATCGGGCCAATTATCGCCGGCCTCCTCACAAACAGGGCCGGCTTAAACTGGAGAATGCTTTACGTTCTTGCCCTTCCCGTTTCACTTTTTTTATTGATACCGTCAATTTTTGTTAAATTCCCCGAAAGCAGGGAGGAGGGTGGCGCACAGGAAGCGGCAAAAAGAAAAACATTTTTCAACGCCCTGGAAAATCCAAAAGTATGGTTATTGGCAATAATCCTGGGGCTTGGCGTAACCATAGAAATGAGCAGCCCCAACTGGGGAGCGATGTACTTCCAGGATATTTACGGCCTCGATCCGCGCACAAGCGGGGCGGCTTTTATTTCAGCTTTTTTTATCTGCTTCACGGTTTCGCGCCTGGTCTGCGGGCTCCTTGTGGAGCGGGTTGGGTATATGCGATTCCTGACAGCGACAACGGTGGTCGTTCTTGTTATTTTTACAGTTGGCTTTCTGATGGGAGCAAGAGGCATCTTCTTGCTGCCGGTACTGGGTTTTTTCATAGGGCCTCTGTGGCCGACAATAATGGCCATTGCCATTACCCATTTTAAGAAAGACGCGCCGGTATTTTGCAGCGCCATGATTGCCGTAGGCACGGTATTCTACGCCGGCATACAGTACCTGGTCGGCCTGACCAACCGTTTTTTCGGCGCCGCATGGGGTTACAGAAGCGCATTGCTTTACACTCTTATTCTGCTTACAATGCTGGTAATTTTAGGCAAAAAACTTAAAATAGAAAAAGAGAGCAAAAATGAAATTAACGATTCAGGAACTTGATAATTTGGAGCAGTCCCTGATTGCCGGTATTAGGGACTTTATGCGTGAATGTGGTTTTACTCAGGCGCACCTTGGGCTTTCAGGCGGCCTGGATTCGGCGCTGGTTGCGTACCTTGCCGTACAGGCGGCGGGAAAGGAAAACATTGCCTGTTTCAGTATGCCGTCTCGTTTTACTTCCCAGGGATCAAAAGATGATGCAAGGGAGATGGCTGAAAACCTGGGGTGCAGATACGAAATTCTGCCCATAGAACCGGTTTATGTAAGTTTTTTAACTGCCCTTGAAGGAATTTTTGAAAAACGCCCCTTTGATACTGCCGAGGAAAATTTGCAGGCCAGAATCAGGGGAACAATGCTGATGGCATACTCGAACAAATTTAATTCCATGCTTTTTTCCACAGGCAACAAAAGCGAGCTTGCCATGGGGTACTGCACGCTTTACGGAGATATGGCCGGCTCCCTGAGTCCCATCGGCGATTTGTTCAAGACCGAGGTTTTCGCCCTGTGCAGGCGAATCAATGAGCGGGCAGTAGAGAGCGGCGTAAAAGCGCCCATTCCCCAGGCCATAATCGACAAGCCGCCGTCAGCAGAACTGCGGCCAAATCAGAAGGATCAGGACAGCCTGCCACCCTACGAAACCCTGGACGAAATTCTACAATTATACCTTTGCGATAAATATTCAAGGGGCGACATAATACTTAAGGGCTGGGATGCAGAACTGGTGGACAGAATTATTACAGCCCATTCAAAAACAGAGTTCAAGCGCCGCCAGGCCCCACCGGCATTGAAGAGTTAAAAACAGCTTGCGATTGCTCCCTGGAAGGCGGCAAGCTGGGGCGGTATTATAGCAACAGGGTCGGTTTTTTTCTGCAAATTTAAAATATATTCCGGTACTTCGACAGCCTGCCCGGTGTTTTTCCGTATCAAATCCGCACTCCTGGCAGGGTGGCCGGTGGCAAGCACGACGGTATGCGTACAGCTGTTGAATTCATGGGTAATACCGGTCTGCTGCGCCGCGGCAAGAGCGACCGCTGTGTGCGAATCAATGTTTATGCCGTATTTCTTCCAGGCAAATTCCATGGTTAATTGAGCAACTTCATCGCTTATGGACGCCGGATACACCATGTTACGCATAATGGAGGGGGCCTCTTGGTAAAACGAAACCAGGCGTTCATAATTCGACGGAATACTCACATCCAGTGCCGGGGAATTGGTGCTTACGACCGGCTTTGGAACAAAGGATTCGCCGCGGAAGAAACCACCAAAGGCATTGTTGGCGTTCATGGCGGCGATAAAGCCGTTTACAGGCATGCCGTATTTCCAGGCATACAGACCCGCTATCAAATTTCCGAAATTGCCGCACGGTACGCTGAAAATCAAATCGCCCGCAAGGTATTTCTTTATTCTGATAAACGCATACAGATAATAAAATGTCTGCGGCAGGAGCCTGCCCGCATTTATGGCGTTGGCACTGGTAATATTGTAGCGGCCGGCAAAATTCCTGTCGTTTATTGTACCGGCAATCAGGCGCTGGCAGTCGTCGAATGTTCCCTTTACCTGAATGGGAATAATGTTCCCTCCATTTGGAACAAAAGCCGCCGGATTAAGGCCGCGTATCGGCCCCGAAGGATAAAGCAATACAAGGGACTGCCCTTTCCGGCCGCTGAAAGCGTGAGCCATGCTTACGCCGGTATCGCCCCTGGCTGCAGAAAGGATCATTGTCTGGCCTGAATTTTTAGTCAGCTCTTCCATCAGTGCTGATAAAAAAGCAATGCCATAATCCTTAAAAACACCGGTGGGCCCGTTGTAAAGGTTCAGGATAGAAAGTCCTTCGTCCAGCCGGATCAGCTCCGGCTCAAAATTGTAGGCGCTTTCCGCCACCCTGGACGCGGAAGGAGGGTTAAGTTCATTTAAAAGCATAGCCGGAGCAACAGCTGCCACAAGCTCCTTAAAACCGGTGCTCTCGTCCATGTGCAAAAAAAACTGCCTTATATCCATTACCTGATCCGGCACATAAAGCCCCCCGTCAGGCGGCAGGCAACTCAACACCGCCTCCTTAAAAGAGACTTGGGAATCTGTAGATTTGGTAGAACGAAACTGCATTCTCTTTACACCATAGCAGAAAAATTACACAAATTATACACCTTAGCTTTTGCTGTATTCTTCTGTTATAATAATCGCATGAATTTGGCATTTTATTCCCTCGGCGCGGCCGAAGAGGTTACAGGCTCCAAACATGTGTTTGAAATTGACGGAAAAAGCTATTTAATCGACTGCGGCGCTTTTCAGGGATCAAGGGCGGAAGCAGACCGGAAAAACCGGCAGTTTGGCATCGCCGTAGACCGCATAGACAGTGCCATTTTGACCCACGGGCATCTTGACCATTGCGGGCTTTTGCCGCTGCTGGTAAAGAACGGCTACAAGGGGAACATTTACGCAACACCGGCATCGCGGGATATTGCCAGCCTAATCATGATGGATTCCGCCAATATACAGGCGCGCGACGCAAAGTACCTCGCCGGCCAGGCTCAAAAAAAGGGAGAGAAATTTAACTGGACGCCGCTGTTTACCGAGCAGGACGCAATCCAGGCAGTAGGACAGACAATCGGCGTTTCGTATAACAGGCCGATGTATATTGGCGATGGAGTAAGCCTGGAGTTTCATGACGCAGGGCATATTCTGGGTTCGGCGATGGCCCACATCACGGTAAAAAAGAACGGCGAAGAAATTAATATCCTTGCTACCGGCGACCTTGGACGGAAGGGAAAGCCCATTATACGCAATCCGGCCATTCCCGATGTTGCTCCGGATTACATAATTTTGGAAAGTACATACGGCGACCGCCGCCACGGCTCCACGGATGATGCGATAAAAAAACTTGCCGACATAGCAAGGCGCACCGTGGAAAAAAAAGGAAAGATTCTTATTCCGTCATTTGCCATTGAGCGCACCCAGGAACTTGTCTACTATTTTCATCTGCTGGTCGATGAAGGCATAATCCCCGAAATTCCGATTTATGTAGATTCCCCGATGGCGACGAATGCCACGACAATTTTTCAGGTTCACCCCGAATGTTACGGAGAGGAAATAAAGGAAGCGTTTATAAAGCATCACAAGAATCCCTTCGGTTTTAACAGCCTGCACTTTACCACAAGCGTTCAGGAATCCAAGGCTTTAAACGATCACAAGGGGCCGCTGATAATTATCTCCGCCGACGGAATGTGCGAAGCCGGCCGCATACAACACCATCTGATTCACAATATCCAGGATCCAAACACCACCATAATGACCGTCGGCTACATGGCGGAAAATACCCTTGGGCGCCGCATTCGCAACCGCGAAAGCGAAGTAAAAATTCACGGCGAATGGTTTAAGCTGCGCGCCAATGTGGAGGAAATTAACGCCTTCAGCGCCCATGCAGATTACCATGAAGCGCTGGAGTGGCTCAATGCACTGGATACATCATGCTTAAAGATGATACTGCTTGTTCATGGTGAAAAAAAATCTCAGGCTTTTTTCAAAAAGTACCTTGCGGAAAATGGATTTCCTAATACACAAATTGTGCAGTACGGAAAAACCTATGAACTTGACTGAGGTTTGGCGCGCCATTGATTATCAACACGCTCAAACTGTGAAGATGGAACTGTAATTAAACGGCCGTCCTCCGAGCCAAGCTTGAGCATACCCGCCACCACATTTACCTCGGTTACCTTCCACATCTCATTGTTATAGCTAATCCGCGTCCCTTCCTGGGGAACAAGTTTCTGCTGTTCGATATAGAAACCATGCTCATAAAACAGGCAGCACAACAGCCGTCCGCACGGGCCGGAAATTTTCATTGAATTAAGCGAAAGTTTTTGATCCTTTGCCATCTTTATGGAAACCGGCTTGAGTTTGTCGGACACTGAGTGGCAGCAGTAACCAAGGCCGCATACGCTCAAGCCCCCCACTACCCGCGCTTCATCACGAACGCCAATCTGGCGCAGCTCTATTCTGGTTTTGAAAACACTAACCAAATCTTTTACCAGTTCCCTGAAATCAACACGATTATCAGCTGTAAAGAAAAAAAGTATCTTGGGCTCTTCCAGAATATAATGAACCAGAACAAGCTTCATATCCAGTTTGTGGTTCTCTATTTTTTGTTTGCATATTTTAAAGGCTTCTTTTTCAAGGCCGCAGTTGGCGCACGCTTTATCCAAATCCTGCCGGGACGCAACCCGTTCAATCCAGGCAATCTCGGAAACCTGGGGGAGCTTACCCCGTACAGGACCGATTACCCGCGCCAAATCACGGCCGTAGCGGGTGGGGACAATAACCATGGTATCGGGAGTAAGAGTGTCTTCCCTGCAAACAGCAAGAAAGGTTTCGTTGGAATAGGGAAGCCGCAGCCGGTAAATCGGTGTACCCGGATCCAGAGAATCAATGCCAATTCCCGAGCCGGCGATAGCTGTCTGTTCACGCGGTTCATCTTCCAGTGCGGAAATATCATCGTCGTCAAGGTTTTCGTATTCGTCAAAATTGCTCATATCATTCCTTAATGCAGTAAGTCTACCAGAAGACCGCAAATTTCCTCAAGGCGGGCAGTCAGTTCCAGACGGGGCATTTGGGAGGAAAGAAGCATGGCGGCTAAATCTTCCAGTTTTTTATCGATAACCTGAATCTTGGTGTATCGTGTCTGCGACATAGCATCGGGAGTGCCCCGTTTACCAGAAAACCCGGGTTTAAGAAATTTCGGAATACCTTCTTCATGCTCCAGGGTGTAGCAGTTCTTTACTACATAATTCATGAAGTTACGTACCGCCTGTTTATAATTTAAAATTTCATCGGGAGCCGGCCTGCCGCTTAATTTATCCCCGGCACTGCGGACTTCGTCCATTAAAAAATTAACCGTTTCTTCTGAAACCGGAAAGTCGCGTAAAAGCCCAAGCCCTTCCGCTGTTATTCCACGGGCATCGTCGAAAACACGGGAAAAACCCAAACCATCTTTTCGCTTAATTCCCGAAGCCTTTGTTCTTTTTCCATCGCCCTTCACCTGGGAATAGGCGGACGGATTCATATAGAAGGAAGGAATATCAGTTGTGTCAACTTTGGCCATGGGTTTTGTAGAAAACGGGAAGCATCGATTTAATGCCCTGGGCATCACGGTGCTCCGACAAGGCCTTTTTCCAGCTTTCTTCATCGGTACAGACAGCAACCTTGCCATGAATAAGACAGCCCTCATCGGCCTGAATGCGCCGTGTAATAATATCCCCGATAACGAGTGCCGAAGAAAGTATTACAAGGGATTCGCCTGCAACAACATTGCCGTACACCACACCGCCAATGGTGATGGCAGTCCCGGAAACATTACTCTTCATCCGCGCACGTTCACCGATCACTACCCTGCCTCTGGCCTTGACATCCCCCCTGATACTGCCGTCGATACGCGTAAAGCCGCCGGCTTCTATATCGCCGCTGACGCTTGTATTCGGCCCTATAATGGTATTGATGGAAAAATCGCCGCCCTTGCGTGATGCCATGCGCGGTTTAGCGCCCTTGTCTTGCTATGCTGGAACGGATATTGATGTACTTGTAAGGATCTACCACGTCGGACCCGATATGAACTTCGTAATGCAGATGCGGACCGGTAGAAAGGCCGGTGTTGCCTATATAGCCGATAACCTCGTTTTGCTGAACATGCTGCCCTATCCTAACCCTGGAAGAAAGCATGTGCGCATAACGTGTATAGTACCCGTGCTTGTGCTTTATTATTACATAGTTGCCGAAACCGTCATCGTAATCAATTGTTACAACCTGCCCGTCCGCCGTTGCCACTATTGAATCGCCGGAACGGTAAGTGGAAATATCAATTCCCTTGTGTATATAATACTGACCGGAAAAGGGATTCACGTTTTGGCCGAAAAACATTGATATATGCCCGATACCGCCCCTGATGGGCCAAATACTCGGTATTTCCGTAAGCAGGGCGCTCTGGGAATCCAGCAGCGTACCGATTTCCCTGACCGGCTCTACAGCCCTGGACAGATATGCCGAAAGCCGGCGTACATCATCTACTTCCTGTAAAAGCCCGTCCGGAGATTCCCTGATATTCAGGAAAGAACTGAGATCGCCCGAATTGTTTTGGGAATTATCGGCGCCAGGATCAGCGCCAAGAGCGGAAAGGGCGCCGGACAGGGCCCCTTCAAAACCACGGGCTTCCCTGAGTAAAAGGGCGGTTTCGTCTCTTAATTGATCCAAACTGGCCTGCAAATCCCTTAAACGGCTGTCTTTATTTGCCAGGACATACCTTGTATTACTGTACGATGCCCCGTAAAAGAAAAAAGCCCCCAGAATTCCAAGGACTACAAGCAAAAAACAAAAAATTGAAAGTATGGTAACATGAAGATTATAGACCTTTTTCTCGGAATGAGGGACGAATACTACCGTATAGCGGCGGGCAAGAAACCTGCCCAGATTCCTTAGAATATTCACAAGGAATCCGGCCAAAGCCACAGCCGCGCCTTTTACTTTTTGGACAATACTATTTTCTAGACGTTTATATTCATGTACAGAAGCCATATAATTCCTTGGTATTATACACCTATTCGGCAAATCATGTCAATATAAATATACTAAAATATGCGGAAAAAATGAAATTTAACCCAAACCGGCCTTTCTGCGGGTATATACATCATAAAAGACCGCCAGGAGCAAAATTAGGGCCTTAACCACATACTGGTAATGTGTCCCCAGGTTCATCAGAGACATTCCGTTGTTAATAGCGGACATAACCAGGCCGCCGATAATTACCCCCATTACCGTGCCAATACCGCCCGAAGCCGAGACGCCTCCGATATAACAGGCGGCAATGGCGTCCATTTCGAACAAATTCCCCGCCTGGGGCAGGGCGCTGTTCATGTAGCCGGTGGAAACCACAGCGGCAAGGCCTGTCAGGCACCCCATAAAACAGAAAACAATAAAGGTTACAAGCTCAGAATTGATGCCCGACAGCTTTGCCGAACGGGAGTTGCCGCCGACAGCGTAAATGTAGCGGCCTAAAACGGTATTATTCAGGACAAAATGAAAAATAAAGACCGTAATACCCAAAACCAATACAACATTGGGAAGACCCCTGTAACGGGCAAAACGATCCGCCAGCCCCAGGGTTAAAAGGCTGATTATTACCAGTTTTCCAATAAACATGGGCAGGGGGATAACCTCAAAACCATTGTCTATCTTCCTTCTGCGGCTGAATATTTGGGCAATATAGAAAATAACCAGCAATAATACCGCAAAAACAAAGGCCATCGGGAAATAGGGGCCAACCCTTCCAAACTTTAGTACTTCGTCCAAGGTTCCTGTGGCAAGATAGGAATACCCCATGTCTTTAAGGCTGACAGGGTTAACCTTGGTAACAATATAGGTAAGACCCCGGAAAAGGAGCATTCCGGCAAGGGTTACAATAAATGCCGGCATCTTGCCGTACGCCACCCAGATGCCCTGGTAGGCGCCGACACATAAACCCATAAAAATGGCCGCCAGCAGCGTAACCGGCATTCCTATGCCGGTATTATAGATCATGGCGCTCAGCGCCCCTATAAAGGCGCATACAGAACCGACCGAAAGATCTATTCCAAGAACAATAATAACCTGCACCATTCCAACTGCCAGAATTAGCACATAACTATACTGGAAAAAAATGTTGGTAAAATTGCGCGGATTCCAGTTATTCCAGTTGGTCAGCGGCGCAAAAATAAGCATGATCAGCGCAAGCATTATGAACATGGAATAATTTCTGATGTTGTTTTTTATAAGGGTTTTCATATTGGAAGTATGAACTGCTTTGTTTTCCATGGATTCCTCCTATCCCACCAGAGCCAGATGCATGATTTTCTCCTGAGTTGCCTCTTCTTTTGCAAGAACGCCCTTTATTTTTCCTTCGTTCATTACATAAATGCGATCCGCCATTCCCAAAGCTTCGGGAAGCTCTGAACTGATCATGATTACGCTCTTTCCGGCGGCAATCATATCGTTCAGGATTCCGTAGATTTCGGTCTTTGCGCCCACATCGATACCCCTTGTCGGCTCATCAACGATAAATATGTCCGGATCCGCGAGCAGACTCTTGCTTACCACCACCTTCTGCTGATTGCCGCCGGATAGATTGCGCACAATCTGATCCACCGACGGGGTTCTGATATTGAGCTCCCTGCGGTAACGCTCGGCTTCCTTCACTTCTTTCCCGCTGTCCACCATCCCGAACCGCGAAAGTTTATTCAGGCTGGCGTGGGCAATATTGGTTTTAACATCCTGAATTAAAACAAGGCCAAGACTTTTGCGATCCTCGGAAATATAACCCAGTCCTGAATTAATTGCAGCCTTGGCGCTATTCAAGACTTTTTTCTTTCCCTTAATGTATAATTCCCCTTCGCTGCGGAAGCCGTATGATCTGCCAAACAGGCTCATCATTAACTCCGTGCGCCCGGCGCCCATCGGTCCGCAGAAAGCTAGAATCTCTCCTTTTCGAAGATAGAAAGAAACATTATCGACCACTTTTATATTGTGATAATCAGGATGGTAGACCGTCCAGTTTTTTACTTCCATAACGGTCTCGGCCACAGATGATTTCCGCTCCGGAAAGCGCTGGGTTAAATCTCTGCCAACCATATCCTTGATTATCATTTCCTCCGTAAGGTTGTCTTCCTTAACATCATAAGTACTGATAGAGCGTCCGTCTCTTAGAATGGTTACCGTGTCGGCCACTTTAAGTACTTCGTGTAATTTGTGTGAAATCATCACAGAAGTTATTCCCTTGCGTTTAAACTCCAGTATCAGATCAAGAAGTTTTTGGCTTTCATCATCGTTAAGGGAAGACGTGGGCTCGTCCAGTATAAGAAGTTCTATTTTTTTGGAAAGGGCGCGGGCTATTTCTACAAGCTGCTGCTTCCCCACGCCCAGCTTGCTTACAACGGTTTCGGGCGGCTCATTTAAGCCCACGGTTTCCAGATATTCTTTTGATTCTTTTATATATTTATTCCAGTTGATTACGCCGAACTTTGTCTGCATATGCCCCAAGAAAATATTTTCGTAGATTGATAGATAGGGACTTAATGCCAACTCCTGATGAATAATGGCAAGCCCGTCTTTTTCACTGTCTTTTACGCTGTGATAATTGGCCTCGTGTCCTTTGAATTTAACAGTTCCCTGATAGCTGCCCCTCGGGTAAACACCCGAAATGCAACTCATTAACGTAGACTTCCCCGCTCCATTCTCGCCGCAGATAGAATGGATTTCTCCCTTTCTAACATTCAGGCTTACATCATCAAGCGCCCTGACCCCGGGAAAATCTTTAGTCAGGTTATTAATCTGAAGAATATAGTCAGTCATAATTTGGGGGCCGGGGATTGGGGAACGGGGATAAATCCCCATTCCCTATTCCCTTTTCTCTCTTACCTTAATTGTGATGCTTGGGAATCCGGATAGAAACCGGCATCTACAGGAACATTCAGATTATCTCTGGTAACCAGAATGGGATCGAGAAGATAGCAGTTTACATACTTTCTGCCGGTATTACCGATTTCTCTAAGGTCGCCTGCTGCAAGTTCTGCACCAGGAATGTTAATCGGCTGTCCTTTAAGGATCTGATCCGCCATAAGAATGGCTGCTTCAGCCAGTTTGGCAGTGTCTTTGAAAACAGTGCTGGTCTGCTCGCCATTCCTTATAGACATGGCCGAATCAAATTCGGCATCCTGGCCGGAAATCACGGGCAGCGCCGTTCTGTATTTTGCGTCGGCTTTGCAGGCTTCGAGGATTGCCCTGGCAAGGGTGTCATTGGGGGCCAGTACGGCGTCCAGTGTAACATTGCGGGCATCGTTGTTCAGGAGATTCTCCATGCGGGTCTTTGCAATGGGAGCCTGCCAGTTTTCAGTTGCAATCCGCTGGAAGTTTGCAGTATCTGCGGATGTTCTGGGATAGGGGCCAATGACCCTGAGAACTCCGCTGTCAATGTAGGGATTAAGAATGCTCATGGCACCGTCAAAGAAGAAGAAAGCGTTGGCATCGGTGGGAGAACCCGCAAAGAGGGTTATCAGCTTGGGCGCCGCGGCGGTGGCGGCTGAAAGGTTAAGAGCCCTTTCAATACTCTGAGCCTGGAGAACGCCTACTTTGAAGTTGTTAAATGTGATGAAATAATCATAATCCGCAGAATTCTGAATAATCCGGTCGTATGCGATTACTGCTACTCCATCCCTGGCAGCTTCGGCAATTACCGAGCCAACCCCGTCATTGATATTGCCAACCACCAGCACCTTTGCACCCTGAGTCAGGAAGCTCTGAATCTGCTGGTTTTGCTGTGCCTGATCCGCATTGCCCCACTGGACTTCCGCACGGTAGCCGCGCCTCTCGGCCTCTGCCTTTAATGAGTTGCCGTCCTTCACCCAGCGCTCAACATGGGTTTCCGGCATGGCAATACCGATCATAGTTCCGCTTGCCTGCCTTCCGCCGGCAAAAGCAAAGGAGCCAAACACCAGTAACATCAGAATAGCTGTTACAATCTTTTTCATAATAATTCCTCCTAAAAAAATAAAATGATTAGAGAATTATCAACCAAATATACTGTAATTGGGTAGTGTAATTTATTGATAAAAAGAAGTAGTTTTTTCAATGCGAGGGAAATTTCCCGTAATTAAGGAATATTTTGATGTCAAAAATATCTGAGATATTACTGGACAATAGCCGCATTACGAAAGACATCGTCCCTGGAATGAAAGCCATCCCGAATAACCTCGTCGATATTGTATTCATAAATGGCTGTCGACTTTTCCAGATAAGACGGTATCATAATCCCGCTGTTATTATCCAGCATCGCATCGTGAGGTGGAATTTCTGCTTCTTCTCCACGGGCTCTCCTGGCAACGGCGACAGCCAGCGCGGCGGCTCTGACTCCTAGTTTCCCAATTGGTTTGTAAACCGTCATCAGCTGGGTGCCTTCTACAATACGCTGGCAGGCGCTTAATTCCGCGTCCTGGCCGACCACGGCAATTCTTCCCGCAAGACGGCGCTCCGAAAGCAGTTGGATTGCCGCTCCGGCAATTGCGTCATTGGCGCAGGCTATAGCGTCAAACTCCGTGGTCTCCGCAAAAATAGAGCCGATTTTTTCCAGGGCTTCATCGGAACTCCACTCATTAAGCCAGATTTCCTGTACCAGATCAACATCGCCGCTTTCGATAAACGGATCGATAATTTCGTGAAGCCCTGCGCTTATGTCAAAGCTGTTTGCATCATGGATCGAACCATTAACTACCAGATACCTGCCCCTTGGCACCGCTCCAAGCAGGGCCTGGCCGAACTGGCGGCCCACTTCCATGGAATCGAAGGAAGCATACCCCTCCAGGGGAACTCCCTGAATAAGGCGGTCGTATGCAATAACAGGGATACCGGCTTCTCTGACATGCCGTATTGCGCCGGCTATCAGCTCTGTATCGTGGGCGATTACCACCAGAATATCAATATTCTGATTAACCATGTAGTTGATTTGTGAGATTTGCTCCCGGACGCCGCCGGCGGAAAGCTGGACAATTACATCAGCCCCAAGCTCCTTGGCGGCTCCGGTAAATACCCTTAAATCCTTGTTCCAGCGCTCTATTATAAAGGTGGCTGTGGCAATAGAAAAACCTATTGTAAGGTCTTGTTCTCCCTCAGGCTTTTGAAGCTCCGCCCTCGATGAAGAAACAAGGCCGCCGTCCGCTGCCCTGGGCGGCTGTCTTTCACAATTAGAAAGGCAGAAAGCAAGAACTAAAATTGCCAAGCCCCGCATGGGCAGCCCTCTTATTGAACGCATGAAGTAATTATACCTCCTGACTTCATCAATACGTCACCAAAATTGGTAACAATAACCACGGATTATCACAGATTTCCACGGAACCTCAACCGAGCCTGACCACTGTAAGTGGTTCAGGCGAAGGTTCCCCTCTTGATTATTTTTTAGGTTTTTTTACTCCGTGCCAATCCGTGTATTACTGTATCATTCTTTTATGCTCCAGACTTTGTTTTCCAAAATTTATAATAAGCCCAAGTTTCAATCTAGTTGCAGTCAGATAATTTAGCAATTGCGCTTGATGCTCTTTAGTAATTTCAGATGTAGCTTTCACTTCAATAATAATTTCATTGTGACATATAAAATCAGCAATATAATATTTTTTCAGAGGTTTATTTTTATAGTATATTGTTAGTGGTATTTCTCGTTTGTAAGGTATACATTTTTTCAGAAATTCTTCCTCCAGTGCTTCTTGATATACAGCTTCCAGAAACCCATGCCCCAATTCTTGATGAACTTCTATAGCTGCACCCAGAATATGGTATGTTTCCTTTTCGAATAATAAACTCATATTACCTCTAATAAAGATAATTTATTATCCAAAGGCTATCACAGAATATAATTAAATTCTATCTTCGCTAATCCGTGCCAATCCGTGTAAATCCGTGGGCCATTACAATAATTGCTATATATAGAGTTACGAAATTGGCGGGAAAAAAGGAGTGAACTGTAATTACAATTGCTGCAATTGCAGCCCACCCCTTTTTTGGCTATGGCGTAACCCACCCGCTTGACATGATCAATCCGGGGGTTGTTGTTGTAGGTGTAGGCCTTGGCAACATAGTACCGGAAAAATTCAGGTCCCCTCTCTGGCGGGGCGGTCCGGAATAATCAGGGTTGCGATTGTGAAGCCATAGGTGCTGTCCGGGAAATACAGGATATTGATCCTTATCTGCCGTCCAATTGGCACGCTGGCTTGCATATAGTTCAGGCCCATACTGCCATGCTTCCACGGTAGTAATAGTCCTGTCAGTACGGTCGCGACCAAGATAGAAATTAATATAAGACATTATGTTAATTTCCCATGTTACCCATCGCCAGGTTGATGTATTGAGATCAGCGCCCACTGTATCCAATGTCATCAGCCTTATACCCGCACGTTTCCCATCATTGTAGAGTGTAGTATAATTATCTGACCATGTAATGGGGAAACCAGGTACATTTGAAGACCCAATATTATCGCCTCCCCGTATCCATAAATGATCCCCGGGAGAAAAATCCTGACCTGTATTTCCAGGCGGCAACCCAACGATTTCAAAAGTAACGACGGTACGGAAAGCCATTTCATCAGCCGCTCCATTGCTGCTGTACTGGTAACTGCCGGCCGTCCCGGTGCGTCCTATCGCCCGGCCATACCACTGGTAGCCCTGGTAAACATTGTCGGCTCCAATAGCAAAAACACTCTCATATGCCGTTCCCGTTCCATCAGCCGGATCATCCGGCTGCGCCGTATAATCCGTATCAGCAGGGGGAGCGGCAACAGTATATGTGCTATAATTCACAGCAGCTTCACTAGTGGTAGTTGTAAGGGTAGTGTACATAATTGCCGAACCTGGTGTGCGGCAGTCCATACGAACCTGTGCCTGGAAGGGCTGGATAGCTGTAATGCTGGGAGCAGCAGCGCCTCCTGCCTGAAGTGCTAAAGTATCCTGAACCCTATTAATCCTTATATATGCTCTGCTGATTCCCGGTATGGTAACAACCCAAGTTTGCAGATCATTTTCGTTATCCAAATTATCGTACACAAAGCCGGCGGGAATGCTCAGTTCATAATCCGCTCCAGGCACCTTAAAGGTATCGGAACCGGAAAAAGTTAAAGTTATTATGTTGCCGCTTATCGTAACAGCCGATGACGATGCATCAAATTCGATTCTTTCCGCTTCCAGGAAATCATACGCCAGTCTTCCGGGGGAGCCTGTGGGTGCACTGGAATTGGGTGCAACAATGGTATTGTGGTTAAAGTTTAGCACATACTTTCCGGAAGTGTCCGAATACCTGTCGGCAGGGACATTGTAAATATAACCGTTGGTTCCGCGCGTATAAAAATCATTAAAATTCGGCACATTTCTGTACCTGTTATACTGTTCCTCGGAAATAACAGCCGGCAGACGATAACCTGCGGCGCTTTGCCTGACTGTTATCTTCCTGCTTAAATCACTCGTTCCCTCAATATTGTGATTAAACTGTACATTAAATACTGCCGTATATTCATCATTGGGCTGAACAGAACCGGAAGTCCTGTCCGGAACCCCAACTGTCAATGGACCGGTTTCCACCCTAAGCTGCTTATTCTGCGCAAGAAGCGCGTCTCCTGTAACGGGAGGCAAATCAATAAAGGCGCTTACATCGACCCTATCCAGACCCAGACCATCCCAGGCATCAATGTCCATAAAACTCAGAACGTCCAGATAATCCCCGGCCGGGGGATTTACACCACTGCCAACAGGCACTGAATGTCCTGCACCCACCGTATAGGTAAAATCAAGTGATGATACAAGGCCTGCCGGAACCGCTGACGCATTGGCAATAACATTAGCGGCACCTGATTCCGCATTAAGCTCAATCTGTGGTGTACCTGCAAATCTTACGGGCTTTCTGAATGTAACGGTTATTGTAACAATTTCCCTTCCGTCCTTGTTCGTATATGTTCCGTTGGAATTAACAGATGTTATTCGTGTAACGAGATTTCCGGGATCCCATGTAAAGTTTACAGGCTGCGACGAACCGGAAACATTTCCGGCCCTGTCGGTTTGACGGGCCATGATTTGATACATGCCGGGCTGTGTAAGACTTACCGGAGTATTGGCAGTATTCGGGGCCTTAACCCAGCTTCCTCCGTTGTTAATGGAATACTCGATATCATACAGATGCTCGTCGCCTGTGCCGCTGCCCTGTATTGCATACCACAGATTCTGATTGTAAAGACTGGAAAGATTTACCTCAAAGGTTGTTGAAACGCCGGTAATATTCACACCATTAACATTATTCTGAACAACATTGCCTATATTGGCGGCGCTTAGAATCCTGACTGTCGGAATGCCCGGCGGAATCGTATCAATAACAATGCCGGTAAGCGTCCTGCTTGCAAGACCGGAAATCGCGGTTGGATCTAACGGGTTTCCCGCAGGATCGGTAATATCACCTATATAGTCTGTTACAACAATATCACTGCCATTTGTAGTATCTCCGCTTATAACCCTGTACATAAATGTAATGGTATTACCGCTTACTTTTATGTTTGAAGGGTCTGTATAGACTGCCGACGAAGCCACGTCGGAAACGGACAAGGCAAGGCGCGGCATCGTTGCACCGGTTATTACCGGTTTATCGAATGTTACGGTTATATATATTTCCGCGCCTGTTGTATACCAGCCGGCCGGAGTATTCGCAGAAATGCTGCTGGCAACAGGGGCTGCCGTATCAATTCCAATATTCTTTCCGGCGATTAAGGTGTATATATAGTCAGGATCGGTAACAATTGCGGTTACCGGCAGTTCGTGGGTTTCGTATGGCAGGCCGGGAGCCGGAGCGGCAGTGCCCGGAGCCAATATGCGTATCTCCTCAGGAGGTGAGCCGCCTGTTTGCCACGTGAACGGATAGCTGCTATCGGTATAAACAACGCCTGGAACCATGCCGGTAACATTCAGGTAGGAAGATCCGGTAGTATGGCCGGCAGCTACAGTATACTCAAAGTACTGACGGGCATCCGGATTTACCTGACCGCTTTTATAGACGGCAGTACCGCCGGTATTAAGTGTCAGAACAGGAGCGCCGCTGTTTTTTAATTGAACGGGCTTATTGAATTCCAGGAAAATTTCAATTACATCTCCACTCTTGTATACCTGATCGGCGTTTTCACTTGATATACGATTTAATCTAAGGGCGTCGCTTTCAACCAGCCATGAACCGCCGGCCTCGGAGAAATTGCCGCCTATATCCCGGACTTCCGCGCTGACTACCAGGACATCTTTAAGGTTATCTTCCGTAAAAGCGAAGCCTGCCCCTGTACCGACTGTTGCAGACGCAGTCCATGTTCCCGAAACCGCGTTTCCGGAAGGGCTGACGCTTACGCTTGTATTACCGGATCCGGTCAGCGGATTTCCGTTTATTGCAACTACAAAGCCTGGCGTAAAGTAGGTATTGATATCCAAATACCCGGTGGAATCTTCCCTCCATGTGCCGGTAATGGTTAATACATCTCCCGGCTTAAACAGCCGAATCTGTTCGAATTCTCCCGGTATACATACAATAGTCGGCTCGCCAGATCTGGTTATCACTACATTAGTTATATCAATTACCGGCGAAGAATCGTCGCCCTGCGGTGCATAGGTTATTATTGTACATTTCCCGTCGGGATTTTCCGCCCTCAGCAAAAACACCTGGCTTATTAAGGGCTGGCTGCCAAGACCAATATTCAAATCGGCCGGCAGATTGATCGTTTGCGAATAACTGAAAACCTGGCGGCCGGTTTCAGAATCCTGGCCTTCATGTTGGACGGCGACATTCCACAACCTATTCGGATTGGCAGTATCGTATGGTGTAAAACTTCCGGCGGCTGTTTCATTGGCACTGTTCCCCGGTAAAAGGCTGCCTGCCTGCGCCCAACCGCCATAATCCTTGTCACGGAAATAGGCAAGCTGGCTCATAGCCGCATAATTTTTGGACTGCGGATTGATCCAGACCATATACAGAGATTCAATTTCGGTAACATCTGTCACTGTACCGCTGATAACAATATTACCGCTGTCGATGTGCATAAACAGGGGCTCCGAAGCAGGCGGCTGGGGCGGCTGGGGGAAATCCGGGTAGGAAAGATCCTGCACCTTGAACAGCGCCTTATGCTCTTCGCCGGCAAGCCCTTCGTCATCGTGTGTTATTGCGGTTATTAAATAATAGCCGGTATTAACAGGGGGAGAAAATTCCCAGGGGAAAATTGTGGAAAGTACGTTTCCAAAACGAGGATCATTTGCAATTGTACGGGTTTCTCCCAATTGACCCAGGTTCGCGCCCGCTTCATCGGATTTAAAAATTTTATATACTACATTACTGACTCCATGCGCATGATAGGCGGCAGCCCTGATATCTCTGCCGGGATAAACCGCATGAACATCATCAAGATCGTCGTAGGTTTCTTTCATACCGGCGGGGAAAACAATCCAGGGCTCATTGGCCAGCGGCCAGTATACAAAATACCCCAGTGTTTTTTCCTGGTTGGGATTTCCAGCCGCATCATAACAGGAAGCCACAACCTTGATGGTGGTCTTTTCTGTTATAGGATTTTCCAGTCTTCCCCCGCCGTCATAATCGCCGCGGGCGCCGGTAAGTTTGGGAACTTTTACCGAGCCATTTGGATTCAAATTATCTGACGGGTTTGGTACATCAGGAGGAGGAGGTAGATTTTTGAAGTGGCTGAATATATGATTTGCCGGAAGCGGGGTTGCCGGATCATTGTCTATTTCAACATCCCATTTGTAAAAGCGTATATCAATTGACCATATATCATGCTGATCTTCGATCTGCCACTGAAGATCGAACTGGCGTGTCTGATATTTGCCTATATTGGCAGGGTCACGCCTTGCCATATCGTCATCTGCAATAATGTGCAGTTCCTGCAAACCATCATCATTCCACCGCGACAGATATGGATTGCTGACCTCTACCTTTGGTGGATCCCTGTCCAGTATCAGTGTCAGTGTCTTGTAGGAATTATCATCAGTTGAGCCTGCCACATCCCAAGCCTGGACGCTGAAGATATATTCTCCGTCATCGGCATCGCCCAAATCAATGTTTATTTTCCAGACAGCGTTTTTGGAATTCCCTTTCCATTCAGCGCCGGCATAAGCAGCCCAGCTCGCACCGTAATCTACGGATATTTCCCAGCGGTTGTTGTTGTAGCGCCATTGTTTATGATACCCAACATTGCCGGATTCGGTTTTAACTACCATTCTGTTAATACCGCTGTGGTCGGTAATAGTCCCTTCAATGACAAATTGAGAGGGTACTGCCTTTCGCGGAACAGGAGCGGTAAAGTTAACAACCGGTCCGTCCAAATCCAGCCGGGCGCCAAGAGCAAGAGGATTATCACAGGAGAAAAGCACTGCCAGTAAAACAATCCCTGCAAGACCGATCAATAATTTAATTTTCTTTGTTTTCATTGCTTTACTCCTTTAGCGCCTTTCATGGCTGTAGGTTAAATCCCCATAACCCACGGTAACATAGTTATCTACTTCTCCGATGCGGGCATAGCTGGAGGCAAACGATATTTCATAAAACTCGCAGACTATTTCAGTACTAACCCAATAGTACGTAGTAGCGCTGACCCTGTTGTATAATTTTACATACCTTAAATCAACAGCCGCATCCTGTATAGGAAATCCGTCTATAGTAGGCATACCGTTTTTATCGTTGGAGCCTGTAAGCTGAATGGCGTTATTATTGGGCCCCGGAGCGAGGGTGGCCCACCCACCAGGATTATTGTCCAGAGGGTTATTCAGCATTACAACGGTTCTGAATACCCCTTCATAACCTACGCCGGATGTAGATACGGTTGGTGAGACAGGAGAGGTAACACCCCCTGAATTGGCATGATCCACGCGCGCAACGGCATGAACATAATTCTTACTAGCCTGGTAGGAGTCATAGGTAAAACTACCCATATTGGTCGGATCTGGGGTAAGGTTGACGGGGGCGACATTCAAGGTGGCTGCTGAAATATCCCTGTTGTATGAACGGTAACCTCTGTATCCGCTAGCTCCATTTGACTGGTTCAGACCTACGCGCGTTACGGAATAACCGTTTTCCATAACTGTATACAGCACCGGCTGACCAGCACGGCGGACCAGATTGGTTCGCACCCACGTTCCGGCGGGGGCGCCATAGGCGACGCTATCCCATGTAATTCCATTGACAGTACCGGTAAAGTTTCCGGTAATGCTGCCCAATTCATCGGCGCCAGTTTCAACACCTATTATTTGAGCGCTGAATATGGCAGCGCCAGGAGTTTCAGATTCCACACGATAGCTGACAGTATTAAAGGGAGTCGTAGACGCTGCAGTACCCGGATATGCTGGTACTGCTCTCAAGTCAACAGCGGTTCTTGCATCATAGCTCCTGCGATCTACCCTTATTACCGGTGTCTGGACTCCGTTCGACCAGAACCAGTGTTCACCCTCAATAATCCCAGGGGCGTTATTTCCGGCTGCGTCCTTGAATGTCCCGACCGGATAATAGATTTGCCACTGCAGACCTTTAAGCAGGGGTTCGTTCAGTGTAATTGTTACGGTATTCCCGCTGATAACGGTAGAAGCCACAGACAGCTCCTGCCATCTGAATTTGGCCAGGTTCAGCGCATCGCGGATATTATTAACTACAGAAATGTCCTGATTTATCTGGTACTGATAATCCAGAACCCATTTTGTATCGGTATCAGGTACCATGCGCCCGGCGACAGGATTTGGCCCGTCAGTGTTAGTCCCAGTGTAATTGCCCGTGTACCCATTGCCCTCTTTAAGCCCGTGGGTGGTCCGCTGGTAGGGGCCTGTACTCAAGCCCGTACTTAGACTAAGGTTAAGACTACTCAGGCTGGAGCCCGCAGTAAGATTCCCCCTAGCCGTTGCACCCAGGTTGCCGCTGTTATAAACATCGTAGAAACCGGCAACCCAGGTTCTGTTGTTTCCCGGGGCGGTATATCTGTTGCCGTCGGTGCCCAGGTAATATCCCTCGTGTTCAAAAACAGGCGGGATTGCATAATTTCCGTACGGTCTTACTGTTATTGTCCCGCTGCCAATAATTACATCTTCGCTGAATGTCAGTGTAATTATTCTGTTGTCGGAATCGGACATTACCGAACTCGTGAAATCACTTGTTAATATACCGGCAGCATTTACAGGACTGGAACTAACAAGCCTCGGAGCAATAGTGTCAACCTTTACTCCTCCGCTTAGATTGGGGCATGAATAAAAGCCCATGCTGATATAATTGAAATCCGCGGTTCCTGTTCCGGTCCCGCCCTGGTTGCCGAAAACATCTCTAAGGCCGGTCAGCGTTACGCTGGAAATATAAAGCCCGTCCCGCATTTCTTTTCCGGTAATGCCATTCCATTCAAAACGGATACTGGTATTATAGCCTGTTTGTCCGGCCGCCGCTGTAAGTACAATCTGATAAGACGGACTAACACCGTCAGGGTTATGCGTATTGGGGGCCGCCCTGTTTGTCAGCGTTATACTCACATTCGAAGCGTTTTCTACCCGTACCTGATCGTCAAAGTTCAGCATAAACTCCAGGTTCCCATTGCGGTATGTGCCGTCGGGCTGAACGGCACCAACCGATATCAGGCGCGGGAAGGCGACATTTATGCTGATCAACTGGTCGCAGGAAGCGCCTTCATTACCCGCCCTGTCTACATAGCGTGTCCTTAGGCTCCATGTCCCATCGGCAATATCCGTGGCGGCGGAATAATCCGTCCAGGTAAGACCGCCGTCAAAAGAATATTGCGTTGTTACAGGCCAAGGCTCATTGGCAGGGGAAGCTATTTCCAGAGTTGGAGTTTCATTAAAATAAATTGTTGTAGTTGGAACAGCGCCGACAGTCTGACTTCCTCCGATAGGTGTGGTCAATGTTGTTACGGGAGCGGCGGGGATTGTCTGGTCGATATAAACACGGGCGGTTGTAAAAGACATAAGTCCGGATACAGTAGACAGTTCAACACTGTTTCCGACATAGTCTTCTATTGTACCTGCTCCGGTAAAAAGGCTTACGTCAACAAGTTCGCCGTCAAAGGGAAGGTTAGCCGCATTTACAGCAAGGCTGAATACCATTCCGGAACTGCCGGACGGCCTCTGATATGTAAAGGCGCCGTCGTATGGCCCCTGCATGGTTCCGTTCGGTTCCTGTATGTAATACCGGAGTATTGGCGTGCCGGAATATGTTATGTCCTTGTCCGCCAACAGGGTAAAGCTGATGGTTTCGCCTGTCCTGAAGTAATACACATCGGGCGAAGCCTGCCAGGGAGTTTTTCCGCTCACGTTCATTCCGGTAATTCCGGGACGCACCCCGTCAAGGTCAATATTCTTGCCGTTCACCGGCGCCTGCAGCGATCTATCTGCCGTCGTCCAGTTCGGCATGGTAACAATTCCGGTAACATTGCCGGGCGTAAAAACCGGCTCATTCCGGAATACATCAATAACTCTTGCACCATTTCGCAGCCTTATCGGACGGTCGGTTGCAGCGCCGGAATTGCCGCCCATTAAAGGATCGCCGTACATTGTCTCCAATCTGCCGGCGGCGCCTTCGGGGACAGTAAAATCAAATTCAAGGAACAATGTAGTGCCAATAACAGGGTTACATTCGATTGATTCAACCGCGTAGCCCCCTGCGGCAAGCGGATAACGGATATTAAGTTCAGGCATTTCGCCGCCGGCGCCGGGCTGTACGCTGATCTGTCCGGAAAAGTTCGCCTGTATGGTAATTACTTCGCCAATGCCGTATGAGCCGTTCTGCCTTGTCGTACTTAAATTGATAAGCTCAGCAATATCCGTTACGGATATCGTGCGCTGTATCTGCGCAATATTACCCAGCGAATCTTCGGCGGTAAAGAGAAATACCCTCTGATCCACCCCGGGAAGTGTTTCACAGTAGCTAAGGGATTGATCAGAAACATTAAAGACGCTTCCAACATCTCTTACATTATCCGAGTATGTAATGTCCTGCATTTTGATATTTTCAATCGAAAGATCGCCGCTGGTTTCCGCCATAATCCAGTACTTTAACACCGTACCCATGGTATATGTCTGGTAGGGACTTGTTTTGTCAGAATCAGTTAAAAGCAGCGATGTTCCGGTACCGGTATCCAAAAGCGAGACTCCTCTTAACGCGGAATATACGCCGGGGTGCATGTTATAAGCTCTTAATTCTGTCTCATAAAGCGTACGCGAGGCAAAGTCATTCAAACGGGGCGGCGGGGCCGGCATTATCATTGGCTTGCCGGAAATATCGTATATGGCAAGGCTGGGCGGGGTTTTATTTGGCAAAAGCCGGATCGTTCTGTAAACAGCATGGTTCATGTTATCCATGGCAAAGAACACGAAAACCTTGGGTTCGTTTTCAAGCGCGCCGTTATAATTGAAATTATTATATTCCGGTTTAAGATCGTCAGCGCCGCCCAATACATCAAATTTTTTCCTGAAAACCTGCTTTTTGTAGGTGCTTGACCCAATGTCCTGGGGTGTACCTTCCTCCATGCCTGCGGTTAAATCCCAATATTGCACTCCTGCGGGATACGGATTTGCCGGGGCATCGTCTGTGCCCTCCCATCTCATGGCATTCTGCACAGCTTCGACTACTATCTTTTCCGTGCTGCCTGCAATAACTCCATACGGTATCCATGCTATGCGGAAAACCTTAACACTGTTGTTTCCCGCTGTACTTTCGCGCAGGGTGTAACCATTAATCTCAAAAAATCTTCCGTCGGTGAGTTTGGGGAATGTATTCTCTTCCGGACTGTTACCCGTCATGGCCGCCGCAATGGGTTCCAAAACCGAACCTCCGGAATGTTTGCCGGCATCATAACCGGGATCGGTTGTATCTACAGTATCAAATACGATCAGTGGATAATTATCATCAACGACAGAAATACGATATGCCCTTCCCTTCCACCTGTTTCTATTGGTGTCTGCCGGGCCGTTCCCGTCATGGGGTTCCAGCTTTTTATCTCCGGCCAGGGTAAATAACACAAAATTCCCGTAATCGGTTTCTTCCTTCCCTGTTTGAATGTAAACAACCTTTTCGTCTGTCGATTTACCTTCTATCAACTCTGCGACCCTTTTTTCACTTTCGGGGTAACCGGGGTGGGCATCATCCGCCTTCCAGTTATTAACAGTACCGCCGGATCTCAGCGTATTGCCCAGCAGCGAGAGTTTGGCTTCATCGGTTGCGCCGGAAATATCGGCCCACTGGTTTTCGGTAAGCATATCCGCATAGGCCCATTCCAGCGAATCGTCGTCAAAAAAGTGGACGGGAAGAGGTACGCCCTTCATAACAGTAGTGCCGATTGAAGTATCGTAAATACCCCTGGGTTCATCGCCCTTTTCCCAAAGGCAGAAAAAGTCCTGGTCTTCCACAAGCTCCCTGCTTGTACCTTCGTTCTCGCTTTTGTCGTAAGCCAGCAGAATAACACGATAATAATACCGTTCACCGTTATAATAATTTGTTTTATAGCCCGGCCACATCTTATCGCCTGCATCAAGAATATCCTCTTCTTTTACAAGCCAGCGCGGTGAATAAAGGGAAGCTCCGGAGTCTCTCGATCTGGAAAGCAGCGGCGTATCAGGATCACGGACATCATAGATTGTCAGCACCACATCTTCGATTCTGGTTTCTTCTTCGAACACTTTGGCGGTAATGGAGAACCAGCCGTTCTGGTATCTGTTAACATTGGCGATATTTTCACCGTCGCTGTCTTCGGTTTCCATTTGCATTAAAATATGGTAAGGCTCAAGATAGGCGATTTTAGCGGGAGAACGTTCTATCCACACGCTTTCCATCACAGGCGGCCTGATGTCAATGATTATATTAATGAAAGTAATAGAACTGTCGCCTGAATTTCCCGACTTGTCGTATCCGACTATTTCGACCCCAAACTTTTTACCATTGTCTTCCTCGGTAAAGGCGAGAGCCATTTCCCAGCGATTCCCCGGCAGTAATGTCGCGCGAAAAATTTCCTTTCCTTCGTCGGCAGTGTCCCTGAGTATGACCCTGTCTACGGCTATATTATCCGTAACAGTCCCGGAAAGGGTTGTCCCCTGCCGCACATATAACGGGTTGGGAACCGGATCAAGGGTAAGCACAGGAGGCTCGAAGTCAATTTCCCTTCCAAAACCGACAACTCCGTCACAGGCGCTTAAAAAAACCGCCAAAACAGCAAGGACGATAAAAACAAACACCCGAATTCCACGCGCTTTTACTGACATACCTGCCTCCAAAAACTAATATCAAAAGACACCGTGCCTTTACACCCTTCTGAAGAAAAAATAAATCGAAAAACACAAATTAGCTGAACGTAGATGCAGATGAAAGAACACGCCAGATAGGTATTGTACAATATATCATGAAATAGCGCAAGAAACCATTCTTTCCGGAGAAAATTTATATAACCTGCCGCCTTGTTACCTCTGTGGGAAGAATCCCCTTTATTTTCTTGAATATCTTACTGAAGTAGTTAGGGTCCTGATACCCGACGGCAAAAGCCGCATCTTTTACGGTTATGGGTTTTTCCGCCAAAAGCCGCTGTGCCTCATTAATTCGCAGAGTGGTAAGGTAATCAATAAAATTTGTTTTTAGGTACTTTGCAAAAAGGCGACTGAGGTGCGCCGCGTTTACCTGGGCCGCCTCGGCGGCGTCGCCAAGCCGGATACCGCGAACATAGTTTTCCTGTAAAAAATTTAATGCCTTAACAAGGGGGACAGGATAGTTACCCTGATGCTCCAGATTTGCCTGAAATACAAGCCTGTCGAAATTGTAACCCGCCCAGGTTTTCCAGGCTGTAATATCCTTTAATTCCATGATTTCCGCCGGGTCGACAGGTAAAACCGGGGAAGGATTATCAATATTCTTGTGGGAAGAAATAGACCAGCAGCTGAACAGATCGTCCAGAAGCAGGGTAAACAAAGAAATCATTCTAAGCCTGGCGGTATCAAAATCCTCGGAAAACAGGGGTTCCCAAATGGACGCAAAAAGGGACCTTGCTTCTTCCACCGGCAAAAGACCGATCTTCTGCCTTAGAAGGGCAATTTTTTTACATGCGCCTATCCAGGCGCCGGCGCCCTGCCGTTTTGCTCCCAGCTCTGCCAGAGCTTCTCCATAAGACCGGTACAGTTCCGGCCCCCGGCGGCAAGAGCCCAGTCCGTAGAACCAGGCGGCGGAGCCAAGCAGTTTTTCCAGCTGCATTATGGTTTTTTGCCTGAACACTGCCGGATTCAAATCTTCGGAAACAAGAAAGATACCGCGGTTCAGCATTACATCGTATGTGCAGTGATGCCTGTAGGAAAGCTGCTCTGCGATACGGCTTCCCCAAATATCCATATCCTGATCGAGTTCTACGAGCAAAACAAAACCGTGATCCGACGGCAGAGACAGCGTTTCCCGGTACCATGACCAGCGCTGTTCATCAATGGCCGCCCGGATATCCTGCCGCAGCAGGGCAAGGCGGGGCTCATTGTAATCGGAGCCTTCCGCTGAAAGGGAACGCAGCTTGATCAGAACACTTTCCAGGGCGGAAAAAAAAGTCTTTTTGGAAACCGGCTTAACAAGGTAGGAAAAGACACCCAGGGGTATTGCCCGCCTTGCCAGATCGAAACGCTCGTAAGCTGTTGAAAGAATGCAGACCATGCGCGGATATTTTTTAAAAACATCTTCCAATACCGCAAGGCCGTCCATTCCGGGTATATTGATGTCCATAAAAACAAGAGCCGGCTCAATTTCGTGGATCAACCTTAGCGCTTCATAACCTGTTCTGGCCTTTCCCGCCAGGGTAAAAGGACTTTTTTTCCCTGAGCCCTCGGAAAAAGAATTCAGCATGAACTCGTAACTTTCCAGAACAGGCTCTTCATCATCTACAATCAGAACGCTAAACATGGCTGCCTCTCTGTATTGATGCGGATAACAACAGCCGTCCCGTGCGGACCTGTTTCTATATCCACCACATTTGGATCGTCAGGATAAAAAAAGTACAGCCGCTGAATTACATTTTTCAGCCCCATCACCCTGGAAACGGAAGACTCATCGATGGATTGGGGGTGCAGCAGGTTTTTAGCCGTCTCCTGATCCATTCCCCGGCCGTTATCCGCAACTGAAACAATTAACAGCTTGTCTTTTAACTGTGCGGCAATATTGATACTGCGCGGGTAATCTTCGCCCGTTTCCTTAAAGGCGTGTATTATGCAATTTTCCACCAGGGGCTGCAAAATTGAAACAGGCACTTTAATGTCCAGAAGCTCCTGTGCACACTCCACAGAAAGGCTTAAGTTCCGGGGGAAACGAACCTGCAGCAGGTAAAAATAATAATCCATTCCGTTTATCTCGTGGCTCAGGGGTACAATGATTTCCTTGTTTCTTATGATGTGCCGGAAAAGCCGCGCCATATAATCCATGTATTCACCCGTTTTCTCCGCCCCCTCCACAATGGCAAGCTGCATACCGGTATTAATCGTATTAAAAAGAAAGTGGGGATTCATCTGCGCCTGCAGGGCATATATCTCCATATGCCTTACCAATCCTTCCATTTTCATGTTGCGCATCCTTTCCTGCATATACTCCTGTTTGATATTTTCCTGCCGGCGGATTTCTTCTATATAGTTGCTGATTTCAGTCTTCATGTGGTTAAAGGCTTCGATAACCTGATCCAGTTCCTCAACCGAACTGCGGCCTGTCTCCATGTCGGGAATTGCAAAGTTTCCTTCGGAAAGCTCCCTTGTCATTGCGGAAAGTTTAACAAGGGGATCGGTAAACCGGTTCAGCGAATAAAGCAGAATAAGCATGGAAAAGGCGGACATGGAAATAACAAAAATAAAATTCCACATTTGGACTGTCCCCGACTCCGCTAAAAAATTTTCATAAGAGCCCATGTGCGAGCGGAAACGTCCGGTACTGATTGTATCAATCTCCCTGTTGATATATTCCTTGAGCACTGCCATCTCTTCGTATACGGTTGTATAGGCGGAAATATTACGCCCCCGCTTTTCTTCGATGGCATCTTCGGCAAGATTAAGGTAATAAAAAATCAGGGAATACAGCTCTCTTTCCTTTAAGTCAGCGGGGTTTCCCCTAATCTGCTGGTACCCGGGAAGCTTTTGCCTTAAAGACTGGGTATTAACAAGAATTCGAGCCAGAGCGTTTGAAGACCTCGTGGAAAGGAATTCTATAAGAGATACTTCATAAGAGGCCATATCTTCCTGGATTGACATAAGAAACCTTTCCTGCCGAAAGCTCTGATCCAGTACAAATTGTATTTTACGATTGCTGAAAAGAATATAGGCGGTACACAGCGCCAAAAGAAAAAAAGCCCCAAGAATACTTAAAAAAATTCTGGCGCTGAACGACCGGTAGAATTTTTTCATGGTTTACCGGAACTCCTGTTACTGCCCGCCGCCGGTTAATATTTCTATACCCGTGTCAATTGACGCGGAAGTATAACCGATGGTGCGCAGGGCAGCCAGTGAATGAACCGCTTCATACCCAATCCGCTGGGGGTTAATAACAACCGAAGCGCTGACAATCCCTTTTTGCAAATTTTCAATCACCCCCGGATCGGCGCCGAAGCCGATAATACGAATTTGTCCAACCAGGTTCAAATCCACCAGGGTCTGAGCCGCGGCAACAGTATCTTCCGGATCGGTAAAAGCAATTGTGTTAATGCCTGAATTGACGCCAGTTCCGCGGAAAATTCCAAGCAGAAGAGCTTCGGCATCGAGGGGATTCAGGCTCGTCCTGTATCTGACAATCGGGCCGGAAAGGCGATCTTCCAGAGAAGCCGATATGCCCATCTCCACCAGCTCCCTTTCCGTATAAATCCCCGGCGCCTTGTCGCTGTACACTACTGCAAGCCGTATTCTCCCTGGAGAATCCGTCAGCGCCCCTCCTATGCGCCGCCCTAAATCAAAATTATTAATACCTATAAAAGGCCAGGGCTGATTGCTGGGCAGATTATGGTTAATCAGCACGACAGGAACCTGATGGGTCCTGAGTTTTGCAAGCTGCCGCCTTGCCAAAACATCATCCATGTAGGGGCAGACAATTACCCCATCCACTCCGGTAAAGGCAGCAAGTTCCAGCTCGTTCCTGGCCGGATCGATGGAGTGGATCGAAATGGCGGAGTCTAACTCCTCCGCCGCCTGCTCCGCCCCCTGAATGATGCCATCGAAGAAAGAATTCCGGGTGTCCGGAAGATAAAGGGAAAAGTGATATACGAGGGCAGCGGCAGGCTCCGGCGCCAGGATATAAAGCCTGAGCGACCGGTACAGAGAAACAAAAAAAGCTGTCAATGACAACAAGCCTGTAAGAGCCAGACCCAGGTAAAGAAAGCGTTTCATGTGATATTATTTATATCACAATGCCTCGTATCCTGCCATAATGGCCTTGGTGTTTAATGGGATAAATTGATGCTTGTCCGGAGTAAAGAATTTTTTCAGGATTCCATCAACATCCTTCAACGAAAGAGCGCCGGTCATTTTTGCCATTGCGCCAAGAGCGACCATATTTGCAAACAGGATATTGCCGACTTTTTCCGCCAGAGCGGTAGCATCAATTTTAACAGTTTTAATATCATTCCTCTTTGGGTTTTCCTTGACCAGGGTAGAATTGATCAGCAACAAGCCGTCTTTTTTAAGTATGCCTTCGCAAAGGGGGAGTGAATCGCTGTTCATCACCAGCGCGGAATCCGGCGTTGTAACAAGGGGGCTGGCAATTTCTTCATCAGAGATGATAACGCCCGCCCTGGCAATGCCGCCGCGTTTTTCAGCGCCGTAAAACGGGAAAAATGTTACATTTTTCCCCTCCTGCATTGCGAGGTATACCCAAATCTGCCCCAGGGAGATAATGCCCTGCCCGCCGAACCCGGCAAAAAAACTTTTTTCTGTCATTATGCGCCTCCTTTACCGGCATCCAGGGTGTTCTTTATTTCGCCAAGCGGGAATGCCTGAACCATGCTGTTTTCCAGCCATTCAATTGATTCGATGGAACCCATACCCCAGTTTGTGGGGCAGGTGGAAAGAACTTCCACCATTGTAAAACCTACGCCTGCCATTTGGGCTTCGAACGCTTTTTTGATGTACTGCCTGGTTTTCCGCACATTGGCGGCATTGTTCACTGCGCCGCGGGCAATATAGCGCGTTCCTTCCAGAGAGACCAGAAGCTCTGACACGCGGATTGGAAAGCCCATGCTCTCGGCGTCACGGCCGAAGGGAGCGGTGGTAGCTTTTTGACCAAGCAGGGTCGTGGGCGCCATTTGGCCTCCCGTCATGCCGTAAATGGCGTTGTTAACAAAAATTGTTGTAAATTTTTCCCCGCGGTTTGCCGCATGGATCATTTCTGCAGTCCCTATTGCCGCCATATCCCCGTCGCCCTGGTAGCAGATTACCAGGTGATCCGGCAGCACCCTCTTTACCCCGGTAGCCGCCGCCGGCGTTCTGCCGTGCGGGGGCTGCACCGAATCGAAATCAAAGTACAAATCCGCCCAAATGGAACAGCCGACAGGGTTGGTAATAATCGCTTTTTCACGCAGACCCATCTCATCAATAAGGCCGGTTATAATCCGGTGAATTACACCGTGTCCGCAGCCCCCGCAGTACTTTGTCTGAACTTTATTTAAACTTTCAGGGTATCCGTATAATTTCTTCATATCATTTTCCTAATATTTTTTTTGCCTCGGCAAAGACTTCTTCTTCCGTGGGTATCATGCCCCCGGAATGTCCCAAAAGGTTAATTCTGGCGTTAGGCGAAACTTTGCCCGTTGCACAGGCAGCCTCGTAGGCGGAAAGCTTAACATCTTCCACAAGCTGGCCCAGCGACATTTCCACAGTCAAAACAGGTTTATCCATGGAAATAAATTTTCCCAGCGCTTCATAAGGGAAAGGCCACAGGGTTATCGGCCTGAAAACGCCCAGCTTTATGCCTTCCTTTTCCGCCAGCTTTCTTGCGCCGAGGCAAACCCTCGCGCAGGTACCGTACGCTACCAATACAAGATCGGCGCCGGCACAGCCCAGTTCCTCGTAGCGTATCTCCGCCGCCTTTATTTTCTCGTAACGGGCAAAACGCGCTTTTGTTTTGGCTTCGAGCTGCTCCGGAACAAGGTTGATGGAAGTGATGTGATTCGCCTTTCTGCCGGCCATTTTGCCGACCACCCAGTCCGGCCTTGGCAGATCGGACATTTTCTTTTCAGGCGGCAGCACCAGCCCCTCGATCATCTGGCCGATCATGCCGTCGGCAAGAACAATGACCGGCATCCGGTACTTGTCGGCCAAATCAAAAGCCATGTATGTATAATCCGCGCACTCCTGCACGCTTTTGGGAGCCAGTACAATGCAGTAATAATCGCCATGGCCGCCGCCGCGTGTGGACTGGAAATAATCGCTTTGCGCCGGGGCAATGGAGCCAAGCCCCGGACCGCCCCTTGCCACATTAACCATAACAAGGGGAATATCCGCGCCGGCAGCATAAGACATTCCTTCCTGCTTAAGGCTTACACCGGGGCTGGAAGAACTTGTCATCGACCTTACCCCGGCGCACGAAGATCCGTAAACCATATTGATGGCGGCAACTTCGCTTTCCGCCTGAATAAAGACGCGGCCCCGCTCCAGCATATGCCTTGACATGTATGCAATCAGCTCGTTCTGCGGAGTAATCGGGTAGCCGTAAAAAGCGCCACATCCGGCCAGAATTGCCGCTTCGGCTATTGCGTCGTTTCCTTTCATTAAAACTTTTTCGCTCATACTTCCGCCTCCTGGAGCTCGTAAACCTCGATACAGACATCGGGACATACCTCGTAACAATTCCCGCAGGCAATGCATTTATCACCCTGTACCACCTTCGATGGATATGAACCGGAGGAGTTCATCTCGGTATCAACATCCAGCACTTTAACAGGACAGGCGCGAATGCATAGCAGGCAGCATTTGCACATCTCGCGATCGATCACTACTTTTCCTTTTCTAGCCATCAGATTTTCCTTTTGATGTATTATTGAACTTGCTCCAAAACCGTTTGTTTTGTAACATGCTGTGGTCATTATATAAAAAAAATAAAATAATGATAACCCCGGGCGGACAAATTTCTTGACTAACAATTGATACTCTTTTTAATTTTAAGATTGGGAACGCTTTTTTAAAGTGACAGAAACAGGAAGTACAATCAGTGTCCTGATTGCCGGTGAAACAGAAACGGAATGCGGGCAAATCCTGGACTCATTGTCGAATCAGCCGGATTTATTAATTATTGGGCTGGAAAAAGATGAGGCTGGTGTATTATTAAAATCGGCACGAATGAAACCTGATGTTCTTGTTATCAATATGCACAGGCCCGGAATTGAAGTCCCGGAACTGGCTCCCATAATTCACAGAAGATCTCCGGCCACCGCGATTGTGGTTATCTGCGAAAAACCATGTGAAAAAGATGAAGATGATTATACCCGCAGGGCGCTGAAAGCCGGAGTCTCCGGAGTTTTATTAAGAAAAACTGATATTGACCTGCTGGCGCCTGTTGTAAAAATCGTATACTCCGGGGGTTGTTTTATCAGCGCATCAATCACAAAGCGTTTATTCGGTACAATATCTTTTTTAACAAATTTTCCCGGGCAGGCAATGGATTTTTCAAAACCATGGCTTGACTTAAAAATAAACTACCGGTTCTTTTCTCCCGCCGAGCGCAGGATAATTACCAATATCGCTCTGGGGCTGTCAGACAGGGAAATAGCGGAAAATCTTCACTTTAGCCCCGGTACAATCAGAAATTATCTTGCGGCAATCAAACGCAGGACAAAACTGAAAAACAGGACGCAAATTGTTATTTACTCGCTTGTACACGGATTGATCAACATTGATCAAATAATTGACAATTCAACTGTCATCCCGTAGCATAAAGAAAAGGAGAAAATGATGCAAACAGTGTGCGGGATTGATTTGGGAACCCAAAGCTGCAAGCTGGTTGTTTATGATTATAACAAAAAAGTAATTGTAGACCAGTCTCAAGCCGCGCTTAACATGATTGCGGAAAACGACGGTACCAGGGAACAAAAAGCCGAGTGGTACGATGCGGCTTTAATGACCTGTTTCCACAAGATTGATAAAAATGTAAAAAGCACGATAGCCGCCATCGGCGTTTCGGGGCAGCAGCATGGCCTGGTACCTCTGGATGAAAAAGGGAAGCCCGTCTATAACATCAAACTCTGGTGCGATACTTCAACCGCCGCAGAATGCGAGAAGCTTACCAAAATGGCAGGCGGAGAAAAAAAACTCATCGCAAAAACCGGCCTCCCAATGCGGCCGGGCTATACGGCGCCGAAAATACTTTGGCTGAAAAAACACAGGCCCAAAGATTTTGCCAGGCTTAGGCATATACTGCTCCCGCACGATTATATTAACTATCTTTTAACCGGTGTTTTCAGCGCTGAATACGGCGACGCTTCCGGCACCGCCCTGCTTAATGTGCGGGAGCGGGGGTGGTCTTCGGCAGTGTGCAAATATATTTCTCCCGATCTGGAAAAATGGCTGCCGCCCCTGATTGCGCCATATAGCCCGGCCGGCAGGGTGAGCAGATCCGCCGCCGACCTTTACGGTATTCCGCAGGGGGCGCTGGTTTCTTCCGGCGGCGGTGACAATATGATGAGCGCCATCGGTACGGGCGCCGTCCGCGATGGCTTTCTGACAATGAGCCTGGGCACATCGGGCACGCTTTTTGGTTTTTCAAAAAAGCCCGTTGTCGATCCCACAGGAGACCTGGCCGCATTCTGTTCTTCCACCGGCGGCTGGCTGCCTCTTCTTTGTACCATGAACTGCACGGTGGCCAGCGAGGAGTTTCGCGGCCTTTTCAGCCTCGATGTAAAGGCCCTCGACGATGAAGCTTCCAGGGCTCCAATCGGCGCGGACGGCATTGTTGTGCTTCCGTTTTTTAACGGTGAGCGTACCCCCAACCTGCCAAATGGGCGAGCCAGTATCAACGGAATAACCGCCGCAAATTTCAAAAGAGAAAATCTTGCACGAGCGGCGCTGGAATCCGCCATCTTCGGAATGAGGATTGGGCTGGAGAGATTTAATAAGCTGGGGTTTAAGGCGAAGGAAATCCGGCTGACAGGCGGCGGCTCAAAAAGCCCGCTTTGGCAGAACATTGCAGCTAACGTAATGAAACTGCCGGTTAAGGTTCCCGCCGGGAGCGAAGCCGCCGCAATGGGCGGGGCAATTCAGGCGCTGTGGTGTCTATTGAAGAATTCGCCGGGAAAGCCGGATGCAAAAAAAACAGGGATTGAAGCCCTGGCAGATGAGCATGTTGCGCTGGACGGCGGGAAGGTTATAAAACCGGAGAAGAAGGATGCCGCCGCTTATAACAGGGCATACGCGGAGTATTCACGGTATCTTGGGGCATTAAGCCCCTTATATAAATAAGGAGGAAACAATGGCAGATTATTACACGGGAAAAAAAGAGTACTTTCCAAAGATCAAAAAAATAAAATACGAGGGGGCCAAGAGCGACAACCCGCTGGCATTCAAGTACTACGATCCGGAAAAAAAAGTCGGCAAAAAGAAAATGAAGGATCATCTGCGCTTTGCAATTGCCTACTGGCACAGCTTCTGCGGCGATGGAACCGACCCCTTCGGCTCGGCTACGCACGCCCACCCCTGGACTGTCGGAGCGAGAACTCCCATGGAAGCGGCGGAAAACAAAATGGACGCCGCCTTCGAGTTCATCTCCAAGTTGGGCGCCGGCTTTTACTGCTTTCATGACCGAGACATGGCGCCGGAAGGCAGCAGCCCGGCTGAAAGCGAAAAAAATCTTTTCGCTATGGCCGCCAGGGCAAAAAAACTCCAGAAGGCAACAGGCATCAAACTCCTGTGGGGTACGGCAAACCTTTTCAGCCACCCGCGCTACATGAACGGAGCCGCTACCAACCCCGAATTCGGCGTGGTTGCCCTGGCGGCCGCCCAGGTAAAAGCCGCTATAGACGCAACCATAGAGCTAGGCGGCCAGGGCTATACATTCTGGGGCGGCAGGGAAGGTTATATGTCATTGCTTAACACCGACATGAAAAAAGAAAAAGATCACATGGCTGCCTTCCTGAAAATGGCCTGTAGTTATGCCCGCAAACAGGGCTTTAAGGGCGCTTTTTATATCGAGCCAAAACCAATGGAGCCCTCAAAACACCAGTACGACTTTGATACTGAAACCGTCATTGGCTTCCTGCGCCACTACGGCCTGGACAAGGACTTCCGCCTGAACATCGAGGCTAATCACGCAGAGCTTGCCGGGCACGACTTTATTCATGAACTGGAAACAGCGGCTGCCGCCGGACTTTTCGGCTCTGTGGACGCTAACCGCGGTGATGCGCGTAACGGCTGGGATACTGATCAGTTCCCCACGAACATCTACGAAACCGCCATGGCAATGTACGTCATTCTGAAGACGGGCGGCTTTACAACCGGCGGCCTTAATTTCGACGCAAAAATACGGCGCAACTCCATTGACCCGGCCGATCTCTTTATAGCCCACATCGGCGGCATGGACGCATTTGCCGCCGGCCTTACAATAGCGCAGAGAATTATCGATGACGGTAAAATACCCGGCTTTGCCAAAAAACGCTACGCCTCGTTCAATGCCGGCGACGGAGCGAAGTTCAGCAAGGGGGGACTTTCGTTTGAGCAGTTAGCCAAAATCGGCAGTGCGGCGGGTTACGGAAAGACAGGCATTACAAGCGGTAAGCAGGAGAATTTGGAGAACATTCTGAACCAGTATCTTTTGGGGCTTTAGGGGAGGGAAGACGGGCGGGATTATCTGCCGACTATGAGGTAAAGAGATATGCTGGTTGTAATCAACCCAAGAATGGTGGTTACAATCGGCGCATATTGATTGAAAATATATAAGCCATGATTCGTGGAAGCGTTTATTATCGTTTCAGGGGTTATCGCATCAGTCTTCCTCAATCTGTTTCTGTTCATATCGGTTATTTCAATTCTTTGGAAAGCATTTCGCCCGGGAACAAACCCGCCGGCAAGGGCGATATAATATTCCCAATTCCTGTCAGGAATAAACGGATAGCGGCCCGGAAACGTTACCGCACCGGCGACAGTAACAAAATATTGCCTGAACGGAATAATGAGCGTGTCGTTTTCTTCAATGAAGACCTCATCGCGGTAGGTGGCATCGTAAAGCATTGGGTTAAGATTAATCGGGATTTGCATATTGTCGCGGATAATGTATGCGTTCAAAGTATCCGAGACTGCTGTAAACCAGGCAGCGTTTTTGCGTACAACTGAAGCGTAAGTGTCCCCGATGTTAAAGGAAACGACCAGACGATTGGTAGCCTCAAGATTCTGAGTCATCTGAGCTGATGCAGCTACAGCGCCTTCGATAAAAAAAACAGGCTGTAAATGTGTAATATACGGAATGGTTATACTATCATAGTTTTCCAGCACATAATTATTTGCGAGATCGTCTTCTGATAAAAATATTTTATCGCCCGCAACATCAACACTGTTTATAAACCTTAAAAGCTCTATTCTGGTAGCATCCGCAATCGGAGAAAAACCACTGCCGTAAATTTCAATCAGTTCTTTAACGTTTTCACCTTCAAGCAGCTGGTATGTTCCGGGACGCTCTACAGCACCCCCGATTGAAACATTGCGGTCTATCCGGTTAAATGTAACCGTATCACCCGGCCGCAAGTACGGATCCTGTGTCAGATCTCCAAGACGCTGGGCCTTAAAAAGATCATAAACATTGGTCTGACCATTTGCAGACCTAACCGAAATATCGCGTACAGAAGAATATGAAGTCAGATTACTACCAGCCAATTCCGACACTCTGCTTAATGCCCAAACAGAGTATTCGCTGGCTGAAGATACTTCTCCATTAACAAAAACCTTAAAAATAGCAGGCTGGGTCAATGTCAGCTGAACACCACTTAACGGGTAATTATTTATAACCACAGTTTCTATTTCGCTTTTTAACTGCACAAAGGTCTTTCCGGCGCCGTTAACAACCCCCAGATTAGAAACACGGATGCGGTAAGAATTATCGACTATAATAATATAGACAACGGGAAAAGTACCCGCTGAATATGTAAGCGTATAAATATCACCAGGCGTTACACGATAATCCGGACTGGAACGGGCCAGCATAATAGTCCCGCTCAGTTCCGTGCCTGAGCTAGACTGTCCTTCATTTGACACACTCTGGGCAACTAAAGAAAACCCTGCCCACAAAATAAAAAAAACCAGAAAAAATTTATTTTTCATCTACTCTCCTTAATTTTGCCATTGCAACAGGATCGTTTTTAAAATTGGAAACAGCATTCAAGGCAAAAGCTAAAAATACAGCAAAGAAACCGGCGGCAAATGTTACAATAATGCAGAGTAAGGCACGGGACGGCTTTGACTTTTGATCGGGCGCCTCAGCCATTTCCAGAATTTGAAAAACAGGCATCTCGCTGGCCATTGTCACTTTTACCATTTCATGTTGAACCTTAAGCTGGATATATATTTGCCGCTGGGCCTCAAGTTCCATTAAAATACGATTCATCTCTACGGTAATTGCCGGAAGCCCGCCCTGATATGAAGCTACCGATCTTTCAAGTCTGCGGTTCTCTTCTTCAAGATTTTCTATTTCCTTAAATGTATTTTCAATATTTAATTCAAGGTTTTCCCTTTCGATTTTATTTTTATCCAAACCAAGTTCATCGAAACGCCTTTCCAGATAAACTGTGCAGTAATTAACAACATTCATAGCAAAGACAGGATCCGTATTGGAAAAACTTATGGAGAATACTCCGCTCTTTTCATCAAAATCTGCTTTTAAGAGTTTCTTTAGTTCTTTACGGCTTTCCGCCCTTGGGGATTTTTTTATCTTATACCTGGTTATCAAATCAAATTCATCCACTACGGAATCGAGAAGTGAATTAGTCTCTACCAAAAAAACAGCAAGCTGGCTGTAGCTTGAACTTGGCGACAGGGACATTCCGGCAAGGGATGCAAGCCCTCCCATGCTGCCCAGCATCGAAGAAAGCCCACCCCCGGAAGATGATCTGTTATCAATAAGCATCAGCGCCTTGGGGGTGTACTGATTTGGCAGGGGAGAAATCTCCGGCGGCAAAACCAGGGAAATAATAGAAAATACCACCGCGCCTATTACGGCAACAATGGTTATACCAATTATCATTTTTTTCCGGCGCCATAGTACCAAAAAAAGATCGATAAGGCTTATTTCATCATCCTGTTTTTTTGTGTCCTCTTCCATTTGTTTTATTCTCCCTGTTTTTATGCCGTCTGTATAGCCTTGTTAAGGGCACTGCAGACAATTTCCACTTCTTCGGTTTTCATGTCGGGATACAGCGGCAATGTCAGTTCATGGGCGGAAACATACTCTGCCTTTGGAGTAACATTTACCTTGTTCCTGTATGCCGAAAAATCCTGAATAGCCGGATAGTGGACACTTGTCTGAACGCCGTCCCGCTTCATGGATTCGATAACATGGTTTCTGTCGATCCTGCCGGAAAGCAGAATGGGCATAATATGGTAATTCGGCCTTCCCCTCGAAAAATTCCTGTATGGAATTGCAACAGATTGATGCCCATCCAGTCTTTTATAATAATACTCAACCAGCTCTTTTCTTTTTTCATTTCCTTCTTCGAGCTTTTGCAGCTGGACAAGTCCCAGGGCAGAGCGCATTTCGTCGATCCGGTAATTAAAACCCGGAGATTCTACATCGTACGAAGCAGCCCTGCCCTGATACCTGTCGAACGAAGGGACCGTCATCCCGTGGGAACGCAGGCCCTTTAGCTTTGCATACAGTTCCCTGTTTTTTGTAACGACCATGCCGCCTTCCCCAACTGCTACATTTTTATTGCCATAAAAACTGAACGCGGCGGCATCGCCGAATGTACCCAGGGGCTGCCCCCTGTAGTCGGCGCCGGGTGTATGCGCACAGTCTTCGATAAGAAGTAAATTGCGGCGTTTGCATATACCGACAATACGCTCCATATCACAGGCAAAACCGGCAAAATGAACGATTAATACCGCCTTTGTTTTGGAGGTGATACGCGCCTCAATTTCTGACGGATCCATCGACCAGTCTTCCATCGAGGTAATATCAGCAAGCACATTTTTAGCTCCGGCAAGATGAGTAACATTTTGATCCGCGATAAATGTAAGCGCTGGAGTAATTACTTCGTCTCCATTACCGACACCGCAAGCCAGCATTGTCATGTATAACGCAGCCGTTCCATTGGAAACGGCAAGGCACTGCACATCATTCCCCAAAAGGCGGGAAAAAGCACTTTCAAAATCGAGCGTTTTTTCGCTCATCGCAAGCCAAAGGGAATCGAGCGCTTCCTTAACCGCCAGGTATTCACGCTCATCGTAGTTTAATTTAAATAGCCGTACACGCCACATTGTTTGCCGTTGCTTTACATTCTCCCGTCAAGAAATTTTCCGGTTTCTTTGTGATTGAATTCAGGAAGCATCTCATTAAAAAGCGCAATCAATTCAGAGCGGCTCCATTCACCTTTTTTTCGCAAAGCCTGAATTTTATCTGAAAACATTCTAATCTTTTCTTCGTCATATACCGCTTTATTCTTAATTATACCCACTGTATTAAAACGCTCCATATCGAGCATTTCATTATCAGTATAGAATTCTTCATAATCTTTTTCGCCGGTAGTATCGCTTTTAAAAAAATATACCGGATATTTCTTTTGGGCTTTCAATTCACTAACTTTGCTTCGGGCTTCGTCTTCTGATTCGCACTGAACATGTTCGTATCCCAGGTTATGCAGATAACGCTGTGCAATTTCACTGAAGGTTATTAAATCAAGGTTGTGATCCAGCTTTGGGAAAAACACATCGCGGTTTTCACCGAGCAAACATGACATTAGGCACAATTCTCCTGATTCCTGCGGTGTGATGAAGTACCGCCGCACATCATTGGGCGCGGCAAGGGGCTGCTCCTTTTCCATGCGCCTGTTAAACCCGTAAAGCAGGCTGCCGTCAGAAAAAGCAACATTTGCAAACCTTGCAGTAGAAACCGGCAATTCCAGGGAACGGCGCATAAGAAACATCTCCATGATGCGCTTTGAAGCTCCCATCATATTCACAGGATTTGCCGCCTTATCTGTAGAAACGCAGAAATATTTTTTTGCCCCTGTATTTTTTGCCTGCTGCATTGTCTTATCTGTGTTGAAGATATTTACATCTATCATTCGCATCAAGGTAAAAGGGTCTTTTTCGCTCCGTACATGTTTGAGAGCCGATAAGTTGAACACATAATCATATCCCTGGCCATTCAGTAAAAAAGAATCAAAAACATCAGAGCCGCAATCAATGGCGAATGTGGCAAATTCGCCGTCGATGTAACCGAGGGAACTGCGGATATCCCGAACAAGCTCTACCATGTTGTTTTCGCTTATGTCCACTACATGTAATAATTTTGGATTGTGTTTTAACAGTTCACAGACTATGGCAGAACCAATAGAACCTGCTCCACCGATAACTAAGAATCTTGATGAAGAGACAATAGAAAAAAGTTCTTTTTCATGTATGGCTATATCTTCGCAGAAGAGGGGAGCGGTGCGGCCTATGAGGGAGAGTGTGTCTGGCATTTATTGTTAATCCTTATTTCTGAAGAAAGGCTTTATATGCAATATCTATTCCTTCATTTATCTCAATTTTTGGAGAAAAACCAAGGGCATTAATCAAAGAGCCATCCAGTAATTTTTGTGGTGTTCCATTTGGTTTAGAAGTATCCCATTCAATTTTGCAGTTCCGTCCAGAAGTTTCTTTATATACAATATCTCGAATTTTTTCCGCAAGCTCCTTGATTGTTAAATCTTTTCCACTACCAATGTTAACAAAATCACCGGCTGAATTTGATAAATCTCTGGCATTACATTTTTGCATTAGCATAACAAGGGCCCTCGCAAGATCGTCATTAAATAAAAATTCACGGCGAGGAGAACCATCTCCCCAAAGGGTTACCCTATCTATGCCTGAAACTTTCGCCTCGTGAAATTTACGAATAAGCGCCGGAAGCACGTGAGAACTGTTAAGATCATAATTGTCACCAGGGCCATACAGATTTGTAGGCATGGCCGAAAGAAAATTAGTCCCATACTGATGGTTATAATAAGTACACAATTTAATTGCGCTTATTTTTGCAATCGCATAAGCTTCATTTGTTGGCTCCAATAAATCTGTCAATAGATACTCTTCTTTCATTGGCTGGGGAGCATGTTTGGGATAAATACAGGATGACCCAAGGTTTATAAGTTTTTTTACACGATACTTATAGGCCACATGTATTACATTAAAACTTATCATTGTATTTAAATAAATGAAGTCTGCAGGATAAGTGGAATTAGCCACAATACCCCCAACTTTGGCTGCAGCAAGAAAAACATATTCAGGTTTTTCTTTTGAAAAGAAAGCTTCAACCGCAGGCTGATTTGTAAGATCCAACTCTTCATAATGCTTAGTTAGTAAATTAGAGTATCCATCTACTCTTAGTCTTCGCTCTATTGCACTGCCTACAAGCCCTGTGTGTCCGGCAATATATATCTTTGCGTTTTTATTCATAATAATTCTCCGTTCTATAACCTCCTGCTTTTAGGTGAACTTCCCGCTGAGCAAGTTTAATGTCATTTTCTACCATCATTTTGACTAGTTCCGGAAGATGTACCTTTGGTTCCCAACCAAGCTTTGTTTTTGCTTTTGTTGGGTCGCCTATTAGTATATCAACCTCGGCTGGACGAAAGTACCGAGGATCAATTTCCACAAGGACTTTACCTTTTTCGACGTCAATACCTTTTTCTTTAACACCTTCGCCTTCCCATTTCAAAATAATACCAGCTTCTTTGAAAGCCATTGTAATAAAATCCCGTACTGTGGTTGTCACACCGGTAGCCATTACATAATCGTCCGGGGCTTCCTGTTGAAGCATGAGCCACATCAACTCCACATAATCACCGGCATAACCCCAGTCTCGTCTGGAATCGATATTGCCCATGAAAAGCTTGTCCTGTAATCCCAGTTTGATACGAGCTGCCGCCCGTGTTACTTTACGGGTTACAAAAGTTTCGCCTCTGATTGGACTTTCGTGATTAAAGAGAATACCATTGCATGCAAACATTCCGTAACTTTCCCGATAATTAACTGTTATCCAATAGGCGTATACTTTTGCGGCGGCATAAGGGCTTCGTGGATAAAAAGGAGTTGTTTCTTTCTGGGGTATTTCCTGTACCTTTCCGTAGAGTTCCGACGTTGAAGCCTGATAAACTCTGACTTTTTTTTCCATACCAAGTATACGAACTGCTTCCAGGAGTCTTAATGTCCCAATACCATCACAATCTGCCGTGTATTCTGGCACCTCAAATGATACCTGTACATGACTCTGCGCACCAAGATTGTATATTTCATCAGGTTTTACCTGCTGTATAATTCGTATAAGATTGGACGTATCTGTCAGATCTCCATAATGAAGAATAAAACGTCTGTTTTCTACATGTGGGTCTTGATACAGATGGTCTATTCTCTGAGTATTGAAACTGGATGAACGCCGTTTTATTCCATGAACTTCGTAACCTTTTTTGATCAAAAATTCCGACAAATAAGCTCCGTCTTGTCCTGTTATACCTGTTATGAGGGCTTTTTTCATTATTTTTCCACCTTATATGTATTTTTCCAATTCTATCGGTATGGGAGGAAGGTTTTTATACATTTTTTTCCAAAAAACAGAACTGGATTTTATTACTACAATAAATGTAATAATTATTGTCTTGAAATAGTTTGTAATATTGTTATTGTCTACATACCAAGCTTCAAGTATTGCTTTATATGGATTAATAACGTTTTTATGGAAATATTTTTTATCCTCAAATTGCTGCAAAATTTCTTCTTCATTTCTGAATACTATAGAACCTATTCCGGTTAAACCTGGTTTAGCTTTATATATCTTTTTTTTAACTTCTTCAGGGTATGCATCATAATGTTCCTGTACTGTAGGTCTATAGCCCACAATACTCATTTGGCCTATAAAAATATTTAACAACTGCGGAAGTTCGTTTATTTTTGTTCCTCTTAAAAACTTACCCATAGTCAACATTCTTGGGTCATTAGCGCTTGTGTATAACCCCCCTGGTAAATTTGGCGAATCTTTCAGCATTGTCGCAAATTTCAAAAGCGTAAATTCATTCCCATAACGTCCCACGCGTTTTTGCACATAAAAAATGTAATGTTCTCCTGTTAATTTTAATCCAATCATAATTGGGATCATAAAAGGAAATAGTATAATAATAGCTATACTTGAAAAAATAATATCAAAAAAACGTATCAAATTATCCCTTTATAATTCAAAATTAGTTAAGACATCAGATGGAAAAAAGTTCAATTCTTTTTTAATTTTTTCATTTGAAAATGTCAAAGATTTTGTTATTTTTCTAAATTTTTGTGTGTTTATTACATTCATTTTAAATAAATCTCCAAATTTCGCTAAACATTTTGCAGACCATATTGGAATATTTACAGGCATCTGCTTATTAAGTTTCTTTGAGATTAGCTCTTCTAATTCTCTAAATGTAGGATGATGATCGTCACAAAGATTAAAAATACCTGATTTTCCTTCACAATAAGGTATTAATCGGCCTATATCATCTGCCATTGCCATGCTTTTTCTTGCTTTTCCACCTGCAATACTTACATATCTACCTTTAATAATTCCTTCAACCATTGCTCCCAAATTCCCCGGCGGATTTTTCCCTGCCAAAAGCGCCGGACGCAATATTATTAGTGATACACTATTTCGCGCACACCACTTTAACAAATATTCTTCTGCTTGAATTTTACTTTTTCCATAATGTGTGTCAGCGTCTAATTGACATTCTTCTGTTATTCCTTCACCCGATTCACAGCCATATACAGCTACCGTACTTATAAAAATGAAAGAATTAGGTTTATTCTGTTTTTCCAAACCTTTACATAGATTTATTGTCCCTTGATAGTTTACTTTATAAAAATCTTGCACTTCTTCTGAAATTTTTGGTATTCTATGAGCTTTTCCTACTGCATGAAGAACAATATCATATTTCTTTTTAAATACTGGTATTTCTTCTGCAAGATTGACATTATATGTAGATGAATCGTTTAAACTTAACGTATCGACAATATACCTTTCTTTTAAACATGACATTATATTTAAACCAATAAAACCCGATTCACCTGTAAAAAGCAATGATTTCATTTTTTATATTGTTTTATTTTTGAAACAAATCTTCTTATTGTATATAAATATAAATCTACATCAATATTATTTTCTTTAAAAGCCCTTATTATTTCAATATTCTGTAAAAATATATTCTTAATATTTTTATTTGTTTTTCCTCCAAGACGCATCTTTATTATTACTTCTGGTAAATATACTATATTTACTTTATATTTATCAATAAATCGTAACATTATTTCAAAATCACTTGCAAGTTTATAATTTAAATTAAATAATCCATATTTATCATATATTTCTTTTTTTATATACAATGCAGGATGAGCTGGATGCCATCCTGTCTTAAATAATTTTTGTTTTCCTGTTATCCACTTTCTGGCGATAATATTCATATTATCCGTATAAACATAATATAAATCCGCATATACAGCACATATATCTTCAGAATTAGAAAAAGCTATTCTAATTTTTTCTAAAACTGTGTAATCAAAAAATATGTCATCACTATTTAATATTCCAACTATATCACCTGTTGTAATCTTTATACCTTTATTCATAGCATCATATAAACCATTATCAGGTTCACTAATCCATTTCATTCTTCCGTTAAATTTTTGTTCGTATTCTTTAATAATCGAAATAGTCCCATCATTTGAAATGCCGTCAACTACAACATATTCAATATCTGAATATGTTTGATTAAGTACTGATTCAAATGTATCGCGAATTGTTGATACACTATTGTAGCAGACTGTAATTATTGATATTTTCAAATTCTACTTCAAAATTGATCGATATACTTCTTGATAAAATTCAAGCGTTTCCTTTGCGCATTTTTTCCAAGAAAATCTTTTACTATTCTTAAAACCCCTTTCAAGTAAATCATTATAATATATTTTATTATCAAGTTTTGATATTTCTATTAAATCATTTTCTATATTTTTTCCTGAAATATACACAGCAGCGTTCCCTGCAACTTCCGGCAATGATGAAACATTGCAACATACTACAGGACATCCTGCTGCCTGTGCTTCAACTACAGGGAATCCAAATCCTTCATATAAACTTGGATACAATAAGAATTTTGCTTCATTATATTTTACATTTAATTCTTCAATTCTCAATGAAGGATAATATTCATATCTATTTTTTATTTTATTTTTTAACAATGATAATTCTTTCTTTTCCAATTTACCTCCACCAACAATTTGTAATTTTAATTCAGGTTTTTTTTCTATAATACATACTGCGTATTTAAAATTCTTATAGTATTCTCTACTTCCAATAAAAATAACATTATTTTTTTTTGAAATATTAAGATGTTTATAACCGGACTCAATTCCTAGGTATATTACTTTTTTAATCCCATTATAGTTTGGATATAGTAAATTAAAATCGTTTTCTGTGTTTTTAGAAATAAATATTATACCACTTGAATTTAATATTGCAATTTTTTTCTGAATTGAAAACAATTTAGATTTAATATTATTTATTAATATTTCATGCATAAAATCATATACTGTCAATATATTTACAGCATTTATATTTTTGCTATATCTATAATAACTTGAATGTAAAACGAATGGTTTTTTTTCTGGTATTTTAATATTTTTATATCTTTCATATAATATATTATTATTATTTATTTTATCTAAGGATTTTTTAAAAAATATATTTTCTTCACATTTATTATATATCATTCTTATTACATCATGTTCAAGATACTTCTCTAACTGAGACCAATAAAGAGAAATACCGCCAGCTTTCTGAAGGCTATAAACTATGCTGTCATATACAATTTTCATTTAATATTTCTTGCCAATATTGTATTATATCAAGTAAACTATCTTTAATAAGAATATTTGGTTTCCAACCAGTTTCCTTGAATATTTTGCTATTATCTCCAATAATAATCTTATTATCTTCGGGACGTATTCTATCCTTATCTATTTGTATAATTATTTTTTTACCGAGTAAACTAGAAAGAATATTTATAATTTCTCTAATGCTATGCCCAATTCCAGAACAAATGTTATATATTTCACCAGTAACACCTTTTTCTAATAGTAAATAATACGCCCTTACGATATCACGAACATCTGTAAAATCACGTATTAATGAAACATCACCTGTTAATATTTTTATACTATCTGATTGCACGTTTTTATTTTGTTCCAGTATTTGTTTAACAAAAGAAGGAATTACAAACATTTCATTCTGTCTAGGACCTATATGATTGAATGAACGCGTAAGAATAATATCTAAATTATAATAGGAAACATAACATAATGATAGCATTTCTTGAGAAACTCTTGCAATAGCATAAGGACTAATTGGTTTTAATTTTTCAGATTCTTTTATTGGAATATAATCAGCTTGTACATTTCCATATTCTTCTGATGAACCAACAGATATAATTCGACAAACTATTTTATTTTTACGAATTATTTCAACCAAATTCAGAAAAATATTTGTATTATTACTAAATGACTTAACAGGATCATGCCAACTTTTGGCTACGCTGCTAAAAGACGCTAAATGAATAATATGTGTTGGCATAAATGAAACAAGTATATTTTCTAATGATGGGTAATCTAAAAGATTTATACTTTCAAAACTAAATTTCAAATTTTTATAATTATATGATTTTAAATCAATCTTTGCACCAACATCTATTCCAAGAATTTCAAAATTCTCACAAAGAGAGTTTAAATATTCAAATAAATAATAAGCTACGAATCCAGAGGCACCTGTAACGAGATATTTTTTCAACATTTTTAATTCCTTATATATTTAATATATCTTTCATTATATTATTCTGTATATTATTTTTTTATGATAGTATATATTTTACTTCATTTATAAAACGATTGCTTGAAAAATATTTTTTAAATCTATCATATCCTTTTTTTCCAAAATCAATTCTAGTATTTATATTTTTCAATTTTATTACGGCATTAACTATTTCTGTTACCGAATCTGGGTTAATTATCAGACCTGTAATTCCATCTTCAATAATTTCTGGTATTCCTCCAACCCGTGTTCCAATAGTTGCTTTTTTCATAGCCATTGCTTCAATTAAAACTGTAGGTAAAACGTCATTTCCTATTGATGGACAAATAATAATATCACATTTAGACATGATATCTAATGCTTCTTCCCTATTAGTCCGTTCATAAAATTTCAAGATGCCATTATAAATTAAACAAGAATATTCTTTTTTTAATTTTTCATAATATGGCTTTTCAAAAATATAACCCTGAATACGACCTTCCACTTTTATATTATTCTTTTCACTCAGTTGCCTAATTGCTTCCGCAAAAACAATTTGTCCTTTTAACCTACATATATCACCAAAAACACCAATTATTAATTTTTCAGTATTTTCTATTTTCCCTGTTTTTATTTTATCTAATCCATTATAGACAACATATATTATTGAATATTTTACACCCAACTCAATTAAATCTTTTTTTAAATATTTTGAAGGCACAATAATTTTATTGCAAAATATATTTAAATACCAAGACAGATATTTTTTATTTATAGAAGTTTTCTTAAAAGATGAATGATTGTGAAGTATAATTTTATTCCCATAAATGTATTTAAAACATGAAACATATAATAAAGAAATTAGGTTATTAGCTAAAATTATATCATTCTTCTTTATAATAAAAAATAATTTAAATAAAATATAAGGATAGTATATGATGAAACGGAAAACATAAAATATATTTTTTCTTATATCTATAAAAGGAAAAAAAATAGCATTTTCTTTAAAATTCATTTTATTTTTCAAAGCACCGTTCATCACTATCTTTTTATTAATATCTAATCCTTCATATAATATTGTGAAAATGGTAGTTGCCCCCCCCGCCAAGCTAATAGCGTTAATAAAAACAATTCTATTTTCTTTCATATTAATATTTTTCCAAATACTGTGTATAACGATGTTGTATTACTAAAAATAAAAAAATCCAAAAATATTTCAAGTTTAAATAACTAAGAAAAAAAAGTATCACAAAAAACACCGGGGCAAATGTTACAATAAAGTGTCCAATATCATTTTTCACTCTAAATATGAAATATTTATTATAAACTAATATTATATGAAATAACAAAGGAATATAAATAAATATAAACGAAAATATTCCTCCATATAATAATACTTGTAAAAAAGTATTGTGGGTTTCCATCAAAGCCGTATTCATGAGAACTCGTTTATCAAATCCATATCCAAACAATGGGCTTTTTGAAAATTCATTTATTCCACTTTGTAAAATAATTAATCTTTGTTCAAAAGATTCTATATTCATGTTTAGTAAAAATCTCCATATTGAAGGTATAAATATTATTGTAAAAGCAGTAATAGCAATTAACAATAGTCTTCTTTTCGTTCTGTTTATTCTGCTGAATAAATTAACTAAAAGCATTATTGCCAAAGCGATAAATGCCATCCTTGAAAAAGTAAAAATTACAGCAATAAAAAAAAAGAAAAAAAGAAAAAGCTTTGTCATCTTTTTTGCCTCAATACTTAGAGCAATAGATAAGCCCATCAAAGGCATTACACTAAAATAATTTGGATCAAAATATGTCCCTTGCATTCTAACTAAAATAATACTATTTATTCTCATAATAGATGGTTCTTTCCAAAATACGTTGTACTTTAAGAAGTAAAACACTTCATAGTAGCCAATTAACGTAGCAATAAACAAACTTATTAATAACCACTTTAATATAAAATGTAAATAATTTCTGCTTTGAAATGATAAAGAGGAAGAAACGTAGTAATAAATCCAAATAAGAATTATAAAAAAAATTCCATTAAACCCAGAAATAGTTGTAGCGTCAAAAAGAATTGCAACAGGCGTTACAACTATAAAGACAGAAGAACCTATTAAAAAAGGGAAAGGCAAAACAGAAAAGAGCATAGCAGAAAATTTTCTTATTTGTATTAAACGAATTACACATACAGAAAAAGCAAGTAATATAATTAAATTACTCGATGAAATATTTATTATAGGAAATCTAAAATTATCAAAAGGTATGAGTAAAAGATATAGGGCTACAAATTTTTTTAAAAAATAGTCAGAAATTTTATTGTTTATTTGTTGTTCCATAAGGCTCACTTAATAACGATACCCGCTATTATTTATTAAATAGAGTTGTTCGATAATATCATTTTCATTCTTTTTCCTTTGCCGTACCACAACTATATTTTGGCTCCAAGTATTTCTACCATGTTTTAATTACTCACCCTACGCAAAAGCATAATTCTGAGCGCCTTCGCATAACATATTAAATGCGTTCATAGCCGTTTTCATTGAAACTATGTATATCTTGGTTTTCTATGAAAAATGATTATACGTATTTGCGAGTTTTAACTTTTCAAGTTTCACATATGCATATATCGCTGAAAATATATGATTGTTTTGCGTCCTTTCTGTATGCGCCGGTGACTTCTCCATCGATGCACTCTGCTTTAAATTTTTGAGGTACTCTTCTACACCCCACCGTTTCTTGTAGAGTGTTCTGAATTGATCATCTGTTAAGGTTAAATCATTCGTTGCCAGAAATCGTTCACCCTTTGTGCCGTCCTTGTTTCTAAAGACTTGTCTGAATATTAAAACAGGAAACTATAAATCTTTTATCTAGACTTTTACAGGCTGCCCTTCTTGTACTTCCGCATCGTCCAACCTTTCAAATAATCCATTGTTTCTTTTCTCTTCGCTGTCCGTTATCAGCCGGTTGTTTTTAAGCTCAAATATAAACACCTACTTCCTTTTCTCTATAAATCTCATGTTCTCTGCTGATGAAAACCACGAATCTGCCAATATATACCAGAATTTCACTTGGTTTTGCATATGGCGCTTTATCATCTCCCGCATCATCTCATTTTTGGCAATCGGGCTCCGCCGTTTCATCTCCCCGCCTTTTCCACCTTTGTACGCTTCCGTTTTCTCTATAGCCCTATAGCCAATTAGCACGCGCATGATTTGCCCGAACTTTTCGCTACTTTAAAAAGAACTCAATAGATTTATCCCCTTTACCGTTCTCCCTGCCTTATTATCATAATGCCAGCACATTATCTCATTTTTCGTCCATGTACGGCTTCTCTATTACTGTGTCGTCAATTATCAAACAAGCTTCCTCTTCTTCGAACGCCCTTACCAGCTTCTCTACTTTCTTTCATAAATCTTTTTCATCAAAAGTTTCATTTATTAAATATCTGGTTATTTTATCGTGGTTTACGTTACCGTCCAATAGCTCTGATAAACCTGTCACCGTTGTCTGCCTTGTGCTATACAATAGATAGTCACTTTATAAATCTAATATATCCCTTCCCATCCTTTAAATATATCATTTTTTACGTCTTTGCGTAAGGTAAGTTATAATATATTTTAATCTTCTAATATAAATATAAAACAAATTTACAATACTTGAAGGTGTTAAATAAAACATTCTAAATATTAAAGAAATATTTTTTTTATTCACAGTTCTTATTATTCTTTTTATATCAGATCTATATAAATTATTAAGATGATAAGGGATTAAACTTCTGATTTTCAAATTATCTAAGAGTTTCTTTAGAACTAGATCTGTTCTTTCATATTTTTCAAATTGCTCCAAGTTAAATACATAATAATTTTCTTTATCAAATAATTTATTTATTGCTCTATCAAAACCTACATCATGATTATAATATGTTAAATATTCGTTTAAATATACAATTTTTGAACAACAAGCTATTCTTATCCAAAAATCAAGATCTTCACCGCTTTTTAAAACTTCATTAAAATACATATTGTTAATAACATTTTTATTAATTATACAGGAAGAAGAATTAATCGGACTATTCATATTATTTAAATATGTTTCAAAATAATTTAAATATCCTTCATAGAAATCATTTATTACAATGTTACAAAATAATTTACCATGTCTTATATTATAGTAATTTGTTCCATATAAACCAGCATCAGGATATTTTTTTATTATTCTCTTGATTTCAAGCAAAAAATTACTATCCCACCAGTCATCTGCATCCAAAAATGCAATAAAACTATAAGAAGCATTCTTTATGCCATTGTTTCTGGCGGCCGAAACCCCGGAATTCTTTTGGCTGATAATTTTTATTCTTTTATCTTTAAACGTTTTCGCTACATCCAAACTGTTATCCATAGACCCATCATTTACAATGAGCAACTCAAAACCCGAAAAGGTTTGGTCTAAAACAGAATCAATAGTTCTGCCAATATATGCCTCTTTATTATATAGCGGAATTACTATAGAAAACATTATGTATCTTCTATTATTAATAATTGTTTTAAAACATTCAAAAAACAATTTCCCCATTTTAGATCAGGTTCAATATAATTACCCTCTGCCCATTCGTTCCATGATTTCAAAAAAACAATATTAGGATTTTTGTTGCAATTATATATTACTTCTCTAGAATGTTTTTTAAACAATATTGGCGTAAAATTTTTTAAAACCAAACCATGCCATCCGCTTCGAGGCGTATGATCCCATCCAGCAAATATTGTCGGAATAATATTTTCTCTCTTGTCAATTTGTTTGTCAAAAAAATACTCTGAAGCTTTTTTATAGGAGCTTATATATGGTCTACGAAATATACGCCTATATACCCCATATGAAACCCTCTGAAAAATATTTTTTCTCAACATAAACTCAGAAGTTCTGATTGTATTTATAGAATCAAATCCCATTTGGGTTATTTTTTCATATGTACGACTGTCTGCCTGTCCGATAAAATAAATACCCTCAAGATTATTTTCTCTTGCTAATTTACGCCATGTTTTAATAAAAACAGGAACTTCAATACTCCCTAAAGGCTTATATATCATAAACAAAGGTTTACCTTCAACTGTAATATACCGCTTATCTTTGAATGCCGGGAGTACTTCATAAAAATGTTTTGAATAATCATCAACGCCGAGATATAATTGCTCTATTAAAACTTTCCTATTGATAAGTCCATGATCAAAACCTTTCCATGATTCGTTCGCCCATGCAAGACAAAATGGAAAATCAGGTTTTCCTGACTCCAGCACTTCATTGAACGGTCTTTCCAGCAATCTCTTTCCATTTCCAAACCAGTAATGCCAATAACAAAACCCTTCTATCCCTGCTTCCGTGGCCATTTTTGCTTGAGCTTCCCTTGTCTCAGGCAACCTTAAATCATAGTATCCCAAGTCAGCTGGAACCCTCGGTTGATAATGTCCGTGAAACAATTTCTTTGCCTTTCCGACATTTGTCCATTCCGTAAAACCTGCTCCCCACCATTCATCATTTTCTGGAATAGGGTGAAATTGCGGTAAATAAAAAGCTATAACTCTTGGAGGCATTATTTTAAATAAATTTAATCGTCATTTTCTTTCAAAACTTTTTTAAATGCTTTAACATAATTTTCTCTAATATTCCCATCAGCTATATTAAATTTTATTAACTCATTTCTTTTTTGTTTATATATATCACTATTTCTTATTTTTTCTTTAATCTCTTCTTCATTCTCTATAACAAAATAATCACTATTTTCATATATATTTATTTCTTTATTTTTTACCTTAAATACTATTTTACCCTTTAGCAACAATTCTATAAAACAACTTGAATTTCCAACTAAACAAATTCCCACTTGATCAGAAAATTCTGCAAAGCTCTCATTTAAATGGCTAAATCCATCAAAATAATCAAGATTAATTAAATTTTTATATTCTTTAAAATCTAAAGTAGGGTGTAATCTTAATTTATATTTTACATTATTTTTTACACAATAATTATTTGCTAAAAATATTAATTTCCTATTTTCCTCTTCCCACCTTAAGCATTCAAAACATCGGCCGGTTAAAAATACTCCAATATATCTATTGTTATTTTTATTCGAATGATATTTTTTATCAATAAATTGGTGCGGCCCTACACATAATATTTCGCTTTTTACTCCATACTTAATTGCCTGTTGCTTTGAACATTCTCCCCAGCAAAAATAATAATCACTTATCATCGTTTCTAAATTAACATTTAAGCTACGCCAATCTTTACCATCTACATTAGGATAAAAACCGCAACCATGCTGTAATGTTATTGTTTTTTTATTCTTATTTTTAAATATTTGCGTTAATAAATTACCAATAGCTTCTGTATCACACCATGTTACTAATGTATTATATTTATTAAAATTAATATATTTCAATTTTCTATTGTACCAAAAAAGACATATCATATGGCTTGTAAGAACCATTCTTTCATTTAATGAAATTTTTATAACAAGTAATTTAATATAAAAATATATACTCAGGAAACAATTATACAAAATGACATCCAGAGAAAACAACTGACTAATCCTGTTAGGGCGTGCAATCCACATACAGGAATTATTTATCTGTATCTTCAGGTTATAAAATTCTTGGTTTCTTGTATCAGTCATAGATCTAACAAAAAATAATATTTTATTTGGTATTTCCATATTGATTCCATATATGTTGAAAAAGATAGTGCTAAGAATCATTCTAAAACATCTATAAAATGACTTTGACATTTCTTTTTTATTATATGTAGAATACATAGTTTCAAAAGCTATTGCAATAGTATACCCTGTATATATTCCGTTTAATCCAAAAAATTTTTTTTCATTTAATTTTTTTACTAAATAACGATATTTTTCAAGTATATTATCTTGCACTCATATAACCTTTTATAGTTCTTACGTCAACTTTCATCAATAGCATAATTGCTATAGTAACAATGGCAACAATTATACTTTTTACTGCTATAGTTAAATACATATTTTCAATTGAAACATAATAAACCAAAAACCATACAGTAATTGTAGATATTGTAAAGGCTAAAATTACATTAATATAATTCATTTTTATACCTGAGAAATATATTGATAATAACATTATTGCTCCAAAAGAAATACCTGATGCAAAGCACGCAGCTACAATTCCTATAACTTGTAACAAAGTTATATTTAATATACAGCTAATAACACCACCGATAATAGTTATTATTGACAATAATTTTGTCCTACCCTGTGCGGTAATAATAGTTCCAAAAATCATATTCATCGCCGAGAATACAATTCCAACTAATATCATTGGAACATAAAAGTATGCTCCATGATAATCCTGACCAGCAAAAAAATACAAAAATTCTCTAGCAAATACACCCAGCATCATTGCGCAAAATAAAATAAATAATAAATATATGTTAAATATTTTAATAAAATTAACTTTAAAATAATTTGTTTTGTAAATTTTAAAAAAATATGGTTCTAGTGCTTTATATGTACCGTAAGATGCAATATTCAACAGCAATGCAATTGTTGAAGCGACAGAATAAATACCTAAATCAAATAAATTTACATATTTTTCTATGAATATCCGATCCATCATAGAAACGGTATAGCTTGCCAGACTTGAAGGGACTAAAGGAAGTGAAAATATCAGTGCTTCTTTTATCTGGGAAAAATTAATATTCCATATCATGTTTTTTAATGTAATTATTATGTATATGACACTAAAAATTGCCGTTATAATAAGTGTAGAAATAAGAACTCCTAATGCTTTAAATCCAAAACCTGCCACAAATACAATTGTTAAACCCATCGTCAATAAACCTCTTAAAATATTGATAATGGTTAAGGGTAATGGGCGTTCCTGTACTCTAAATAAAGCGCCAGGTAATACACTAAATACATTAAAAAAATTCAATGCAACTGCAATTGCTATATAAGGAAAAAATTTAACATTACTCCCTATTAGGTAAAAAAAATGGTTACCAAAAATTAGAAATATTATTGCAAATAGAATATTTATGGTGACAACAAAAATAGACAAGTTTCCAAATAGTTCATTTTTCTTTCTCTCATCTTCTGTTCTATAATAAAACACCAAAAAATATGAATTAAGGCACAAATATGTTACAATAAGTAAAATTGTATTTATTGTATTCACATAACTAATAACTGCATATTCGTCTGGTACAAGATAGTTTGTTAAAATAGGAAATGTAATAAAAGAAAATAATCTTGGAATAATATCTCCCAAGGCATATATACCAGTATTTTTTATAAATCTATGCATTATTTAAATCAACCTAAAAAAGGTTCTCCAAAAGAATAAGCTCTCTCTGCTTTTTTCCCTAAAAATTCATCTAAATATTTAGGCAACAAGCCATTCCCGGGTCGTATCGATCTAATATTTTCAGTAGTAAACATTTCTCCCTTTCTTATATCTTTCACAACATAGAGCGAACGCCTGAATTTTAATGATGTTATTTCCGCCTCACTCGGACCATAAAAAACACTGCCCAAAGATTTATGTGCAATACTTATATCAGAAACCAATTTATGCATCTCATCTGGCTCTATAGAAAACGCACTGTCTACTCCCCCATCTATTCTTGATATGGTAAAGTGTTTTTCAATAACCATAGCTCCCAAAGCAACGCTTGCAACTGATACGGCAGTTCCCAAAGTATGATCCGATAAACCAATAATACAATCAGGGAATTGTTTTTGCATATTTTTGATGGTAATTAAATTTGAATTTCCAGAATCTGCAGGATATGTACTGGTACATTTTAAAAGAACAATCTCTGGGCACCCATTATCTTTCAGAACCTGTATGCTTTCTTTTAATTCATCCAATTCAATCATTCCGGTAGACATTATTACAGGTTTTTTTGTTTTTGCCACATATCTCAAAAGAGGTAAATCATAATTTTCGAAACTGGCAATTTTATAAAATGGTGTATTCAGTGATTCAAGAAAATCAACAGCAGTAAAATCAAAAGGGGTACTAAAGCCAATTATTCCCAATTCTGTACATTTATCAAAAATTGGCTTGTCCCACTCCCACGGAGTGTATGCCTTATTGTATAAAGAATACAAAGTTTCGCCTTTCCAAAGGCTGTCTTTGTCTTGTATCTTAAACTCATCCCGCTCTGAATCTATTGTTAATGTATCGGGAGTGTATGTTTGTATTTTAAGGGCGTTAACACCGGCTTTTGCAGCTTCCTCAACAATCAATAAAGCCCTCTCTAAGCTTTGATTATGGTTCCCACTCATTTCAGCGATGATAAATGGTTTAGTTAATTCTTTAAACAAATTAAAATTCTACCACAATATTATTCACAGCGCCCATTTCATCTCTTCTTCTTTGCCACTCATCTTTCATTAATCCAAATAAATGTACTCCAATACGTACACCATCTTTAATTGTATGAGAACGTAAAAAACCTTCTTCTATGAATGCTAGTCTTTTATGAATATTTATGCTTTTTGAATTACCTTCGAAAACTTCAGAATAAATTTTTTCTATTCCGATAACATCAAACGAATAATTTAAAATTGTACTCAGACTTATGGTCATCAATCCTTTTTCATTATTATTTAGCGACATATAAAAGCCCAATTCTGCATTCTTATTTTTCATGTCAATTTTCTTTAAATTTACAGATCCAAGCGGCTGCATTTTATCATTTACAATTACTAAATTTACTTGACTTTGGTCATTTTTAATTTTTTCTATCCAATTAAAATGATCTTCAATAATTATCTCTTCCTGGGTAAATAACCACTCCCGAATATGTTTTTCATTTCTTATCTTTAATACCTGTAGCTGGAGTTTCCTGCCCAAATTAACAACCGGCACCAATTTATATGTTCCTAACATATAAACTATCTTCTTTAAAGTAATGTAGATCAATATCTGAATTAAGTTTTGCCTCGTTCGTTATTTTTGCTCCATCCTTAACCATTTTTAATAATTCATTCAAAGGAAATGTCCCCTTGCCATAATGAAAATGCGTGTCATATTCACCCGAATAATCGCCGTCGGTTAGATGATACATTTGGGGTTTTAAAGCAAGAAACTCATTAATCAGTTTCAAAGGTTCCATTTTTAATGAATTGGCAGCGCATATTGCATGGCCAAAATCAAGACAAAATCCAATCTGCAGCTCACCCATAATGTGTTTTATTTCTTCAGGAATAGAACCCAAGCACTTCTCTCCGTTTAAGCCTTTTGCTGGCTTATTTTCTATCAGACACCGGGTGTCAGCAAAAGACTGTAATTGAGTAATTGTCTCTTCAATAATACCATCAACTCCGGAATGGAATATAATGTATTCAGATTTTAGTGTATCAGCGAAACTAAATGTCTCCTTTAATTTTTTATTGTTATTCTCGCGCTCTTTTATCAGGGAAAGATTCATACCGGCCAGTGAATGCGGTGCGTGGATAATTACAGGCATATAAAATTGTTTCCAGTAACCAATTGTATCTTCAAAGCTTTCAGTGGCAGCAAATAATTCTATATATTGAAAATACCCAGCCTCATATAATGATAAAATTTCTTTTGAGTAATTTTTATCTTTGCTGCCCAGTTTTAAGCCAAACTGAATATTCAATTAAGCCTCTTAAACCCGCTCTGACATACAGAGCCCTTCAACAAATTCATGCTGCAGTTTTCATCGATAGATTTCTTAATCAACGCAAAAACTTCTTCGGCCTTTCCAAGATATTTTTGAACTAAATTTTCAGTATGTGCAAAACTACAATAAAAAGAATTGGTCGCCAAGTATCCCTTTTCAAGCATTTCCTGAGTAAACAGGGTTTTTAACACCAGCGGTTCTTCGTCAATAAATTCAAAATGGCTTAATGGATAAATTGAACCCACATGAATAGCGAGCCCGGTTTTTTGTGCTATGGTATTCCAGCCATTCTGTACAATTTTTCCTATCTTTATAAGATGATCCTGTACATTGAACTGTTCCATTTTCTGTATTGTTGCTAAAGCCGCAACCGGGCCAATGCGTTCTGTCCAATAAGTGCTGCTTATAAACGAATCTTGTGCAGCATCCATATATTTTTTCTTTCCGATAATTGCCGCCATAGGGTATCCATTGCTCATACCTTTGGCAAAAACAGCAATATCTGGTTCTATTGAATATATAAAATGGGCTCCGCCAAGATTAAGCCGCCAGCCGGCAGTTATTTCATCAAGAATTAATGGTATTCCATGTTTTCTAGTTTCGGTCTGGATAAATTCCCAAAAGTCTTCTTCCGGTTCAATATTACGGATAGGCTCCATTACCACTGCAGCTATTTTGCCTTTATATTTATTCATTAGGTTTTTAAATTCGGTTTTATTATTAAAATTAAATGGAAATGACGTGTCTCTTAAATACCTTGGGACTCCCGTGGGTTTTAACCCCGGCAACAATTGTCCGTCCAGTGCTGAATTACTGGAAAGATTCGCAGAAATATACCAATCATGCCAGCCGTGGTATCCACAGAAAAGAACAATGTCTTTGCCGGTAGCTGCACGGGCTATTCGTACAGCTACCATCATTGCCTCTCCACCACTGCGGGTAAAGCGGGCCATTTCTGCCCAAGGGTGAAGTTCTAATAATTTTTCTGCAAGTTCCACTTCTTCAGGAGCATTAAGCGTTGTCATATTGCCTGAATCGATAACACTTTTAACAGCGCCATCAATATCGTCATCAGCATAACCTATTGTATTTGCACCAATACCCATATAACTAACATCGATATATTCTTTATCATCCAAGTCCCAAATTTTGCAGCCTTTTGCTTTTTTATGATAGGCCGGCCAATAGTCAGGCAGGAATTGCTCGGGGCGTTTGCTTAAAAGCTGGGTTCCGCCCGGAATAATTGTTTTTGCTTTAGTGTATAAATCCTGTGACTTACCCATTGTTTTGTTCCTTAATCATTCTATATTTCAGTTCAGCCATGTTCCAATCTTCCAGGGTATCTATATCCTGAACTTCCCGTTCATTCATAATGTATGGCATTGTTTTTTCCGGGATAAGCGATTTTTCTTTCAGAAGGACAGTAGTCCTGATCATATAGAACATCCCTGCATCATAATATTTCGGTATCATATCCTGTGAACGCATAAGTTGAGCTTCTTTGTTGTTTTGTACAAGAAGTCCATTCTCTATTTTCATTGCCCACTCAATCGGCACTGAAAATCTGCATACAGGCTGTAAAGCATCATTTTCTGATGCAACCAGTTGATCATAAGCGTGCTGTAATGTTTTTCCTGACAGAAAAGGAACACATGGATATAAACAACAAACATAATTGTATTCTTTGCCTTTTTTTTTATACTCGTTCATGACCTCTTCGAGTACATCATAGGTTGTTGCAAAATCATCGGCCGTTTTTGCAGAACGCATAAAAGGAATATTCGCTCCATAATTTTTTGAAATTTCTGAAATCTTATTGTCGTCTGTAGAAACCATTATTTCAGAAAATATTCCTGCTTCCATGCAGGCATTAATTGCATAACTTATCATTGGCTTGCCAAAAAATTCTTTAATGTTCTTTTTTAGTATTCTTTTTGAACCACCGCGAGCAGTAATTATTGCTATTATATTCTGCATATACTACTTCTTCCAATTAAACGGTAAAATTATATTTTCATCATTAACTGCATATTTTTGAAAATACTGATAGGGAATATTGATTTTTTCTAATAAATTATAATTGGCAATGTTTTCTTTTAAATTACTCAAAGAATCAATGCCCAAAACTATATACCCTTCATTCAAACTTGCTTTAATAAAACTCAAACAAAGGGCAGCAATATTTATAGAATGATCTTTTGCTAATTGCTTCAACTCTTTTAGTGGTTCTCTTATTGAAGCAAAGTGAGTATCCAGGCTATCCGGCTTAATAAAAAAAAGTCCCTGTAAAAAAACAGAACGGATATAAATACCTATTCTTCTTTTTTGTAATTCCTCAAATAAATAGAAAAACCGCTGATCAAATATATTATATGGAATCTGAACAATATCGCACGGGATATTGTTCTGTAAAATATACTCTGCTTCAGACGGATAATATAGGGAAAAACCTATCTTTTCACACTTTCCGTTTTGTTTAATTTTTACAAAATCTTCTATGTATTCCGGGTGTTCTTTAAAGATAGAATAATTATGAAATAAATATCCATAAGCTTTTTCCACTCTTAGAAGGTTCAATGAAGTGTCTATATTTTGCAAAGGACTGATATCAGTATTTTCAGGAAACTTTGTTATTATATTAAATGTTTTTTTTGTCTTAGGAATTGATTCGCCTAATACAGATTCACTTTCGCCGTAGGCACTTGCCGTATCAAGCATGGTAATACTGTTATCATGAGCAAAACTTAATATCTCAGGAATTTTCTCGCTAGATATTTTTCCATCTGCATTATTTATGCCATAATCTAACCCGAATTGAGCAGTACCTAAACATAATTTCATATTATTAATTCTTTTATGGGGAAACAAGCTCTTTTTCCAATACCCCGTATTTATAAACATCGATATACTTATCGTCTAATAATACATCATCCCTAATACTGCCTTCTTTTTGAAATCCTAATTTCTCTAATACTTTTATGCTTCCAATGTTCGGCGCAATTACGCCGGCATTGACCTTATGTAATTTTAAGGTATCAAAGCAAAATTTAGACGCAAGGTACACAGCCTCTGATGCAAGCCCTTTTCCCCAATAGTTTTTATCTCCTATTAGGTACCCTACAAAAGCATGTTTGTAAACTGGATGAATTGGGCCAATTTTTACATTTCCTATGCGCCCGCCAGTTTCTTTATGCACAATGGCAAACATATAATTATCATCTGATTCAATCATACTTGAAACAAATTGGCTTACCGATTCTTTTTTTTGAACCGATAAACGGCTCTCTAAATATTCATTTATTTCACTGTCGTTCAACCAATTCACATACCTGTCGGTGCAGTCTGCCAATGTAATGCTTCTTAAGAGAACGCTTTTACCTTGTAAAATTCTATCAAGATTCATTTTTTTATTTTAATTTAACTCGTTTCGATTATCCCAAACTTTCTCAAAGGCCATTAGCACATCGTCTAAATCTGAATTGTTCATACCCGGACGCATATATTCATGTAATAGCAATGTATTAAAATGTAAATCTTCAACAACAGGACAGATACCTTTTGCATATGTATATTCTCTGCCAGAAGCAGACCATGGAAATCCTTTTGAACCATAAGCTATTTTCTTCTGAAACATTGGCTGTAAATAAATAGGCCTCACATATCCGCTGCTAATTTTTATGCCTTCAGTTTCTCTTAAAGTAATTGGCATAAGCTCAGCGCGCAACGCCTCTGCAAATTTGTTTCTATGAATTCCTGCAACACCTTCATTATATAAAAAGGCATGCGAATAATACGAATGGGTACAATTTTCTCTCACCTTTGGCATAGTAAGACATGGTATATTTTTTAGTCCTGTTTCCAAATAATCAATATTTTTTAAACGTTCTTCTACTAAAGCTGGAAGTTTTATTAATTGGGAACGGGTTATCGCGGCTTCTATCTCTGTCATACGATAATTAAAACCGACCATATTTACCAAATCAGTTTCACCTTTCGCATCTACAACTGCTTCGGCATGATTGCGGATTAAACGCAGCTTATTTGCAAGTTCTTCATTATCAGTAACTATAATCCCGCCTTCTCCGCAGTGAATGTGCTTATGATAATTCAGTGAGTACACGCCTATATCTGCAAGCGTTCCAGCAAATTTATTTTTATACTTAGCGTATGGCGCCTGGGAGCAGTCTTCAATAACCATTAAATCATAGCGTTTTGCAATTTCATTTATTTCCTGATTATATACCTGGCCTGCAAGATCAACGGCTATTATCGCCTTTGTCCTATCTGTTATGCGGCTCTCTATTGATTTTGGATCAAGGCAGAAATACTTTGGCTCAACATCTGCAAATATCGGAATAGCGCTATAAATTAACGGCGCTACTGCGCTGCAAGACATAGAATAAGGAGTTACAATAACTTCATCAAACGGTTCAATTCCTATCGCTCCCACTGCACAATAAAGCGCAGACGTAGCTGAATTTACAGAAATTGCATATTTTACACCAAAAAAATCTGCCCATTCCTTCTCAAGAGCTTGCACTTGATTACCTCCAAAGAAGTCCTCATGCCATGCCCCTAAAAATCTTGAGAATGTTTGGCTTTCAAATACCTTTTTTACCTCTTCTAATTCTTCTGTTCCAATTGGCAGGTATGGCGGAAATTTTTCCTTTCTAACTTTCTCGCCTCCATTAATCGCCAGCTTACCCATTCAGACGCTCCTTTATAAATACCGTGACATTATCAATAATTCCAGTACTTGCAATATTATTTTCTGGCAGTTTTACTCTATCTTCTATCAACTCAATAAAAAATGTACGAAATTCATTAATATTCTGTAGAAAGGGCAGCATACCATTTCTTGTAAGAATAAAATCATTTTTACCATCTTTGCTTTTAGGCTGATAACTTATTATTTTCTTTTTAAAGAACATGGATTCAATCAGCACCATTGAACTTACAGAAACTATAATTTCAGCTTGCTGTATGGAATCAAATACATTCGTATTTTTATCCATTTCTACACGCTCTCCTAAATATCCTACAAACTGCTCGCTAGATTCTTTTGGGTGTTTTCGTATTCGAATAGTCAAATCTTCATAAGGCTTTATAGTTTCTATTAAATCTCGCAATGCAATTTCTCCTGCTCCTTTTCTATAAATATCAAAAAATGGCTCAGAAGCAAAAAGCACAATGCGTTTATTACTTTTTTGTTCTTTATAAGATTTTGCCGCTGTAGAAACATATTCGAAATGCGGGTTGCCAAATGTTATAATCCTATCGTGCGGTACGCCGTCTTTAATCATTTCGATTTTTGCAAATTCATCCATGACACAAATATGGTCAGGCAAATATTCACAAACACCGGTAAACATATGCAGGTCATTTATTTCATACTGTGAAAAACGAATACCGTACGAAGTCCATGCATCAAGTATAGCTATAGAAGGAATAGAGAGGCTTTTTGCACTTTTCCACAAATTACGTTCTGTGAAATCGTTAGCGCTTGTACCTGTTACTACATAGTTAGGTTTCAAAACATTTAATGCATTATCTGTAAGGGGTTCAGCATTTGGTAAAATATTTAACGCCGGTCCTTTTGCAAAAACCAAGGGCTTCTCAAAAAGTGGAATTAATGGAGCAATTGAGTTCGCACCGCCAGGATCATGGGCAAAAAAAAGGATACTCATTAAATGTACGATCCTTTCGTAATTGCTCCGTCAATGGGTGAAAGCAATTTTTTTCCGGTTTCTAAATAATCATATGCATTATGATACAAATTCAACATTGCATTATCAATTTTTGGATATATTTCATTTTCAAGAGTAAGGTTCATATATCCAATGTATTCTTTAGAATTTACAGGCCTAAATATTTGAATAAGCCTGCCGCTATCTAATATTTTTATCCTTGCTTTCTCAAAACATAAATCTAATTCAAATACTGAATAATGCCGACAGTCGATTCCTTGCATAAAATATTCACCGCCACAATCAAAGCAAAGTTTTAAAGTTTTTGTGGCATCATTATCGTAAAAATCATGCATTTCTGAAATTATTTCTAATACCGTTATTTCTCCTAGCAAAAGCTTTAACAAATCTATCATATGCGAACCATTATGAACAAAGCCTTTGCCATAAAGTCCCATGCCGGTCAAAAATTTTCCATAATCTTTTATTGAATTTGACAATTCCTGAAATTCAGCGACAAAACGACGAGAGAAATTAACCTGTACGGGTATTTGCTCCGTAATACTTCGTATTTTTAATACATCATCAAACCTTCGGGCAATTGGTTTTTCTAAAATTATTAATTTAGGCGAAAAAGCAACTGCTTGCTGTATACTTTCAATATGCACATCATCTGGTGTGCATATTACAACTATATCCGCATATTCCGGCGTTTTATAACATACTGTCTGCCATTTTTCTGAGGCTTCTTTTGCTTTATTTGTATCTTTATCATAAAACCCTATAAGATTAAATCCAGAATATTTTTTTATTGCGTGCGCATGGGTTAGAATAGATTCTGAATCTGGCGTATCATAGCCCGCAGCAATTTGTCCCGCTCCAAAAATCAAAACATCATAAATATGGGGCATTTTATATCCCTTTTAAAGTACGATATTTTTTCTCAGCTTCCTTCCAGTCTTCTTCTGTGTCAATATCTTGTACTTCGTCTTTTGTTAAAAAAATTGGTAAAGTGTGTCGACAAAACATAATTTTCTCTTCTATAAGTGAGTTTGTTTTTATACAGTAGAATTGACCCGCATCTTGGTAATGTGGTTCCAAATCTTGAGAACGTACATTGTAATATTCAGGGTGCAGCATTGCTATTTTTCCATTTCTAACAACAAAGCATTTCTGTGGGGGATATATTGTTGTCACAGGAAAGGCACCGTCTACTTTAGGAGAAGCAAGTAAATCCATTCCTTCTTTCAGTCGAGCTGCAGTTATAAATGGTGCACAGGGATAAATACAGCATAATTGCTCATAATCCAAGCCTTTTTTTTTATAGTTTTCCAAAACATCAATCAATACGGGTACAGTCATAGCCATATCTGTAGATAATTCCTCACTGCGAAAAAATGGCACAGAGGCCCCGTATTTTCTTGAGATCTCCGCAATCTCTTTGTCATCGGTAGAAACCATTACTTCGTCAAAAGCACCCGATTTTAATGCAGCTTCAATAGAGTAAGCTATAATTGGCTTACTAAGAAATTCTTTTATATTTTTACGAGGGATTCTTTTACTACCGCCACGTGCGGGAATTATTGCAATGCTTTTCATTTATTTAATTCCTTCCACTCGCTTCTTAAAAGACCAAACTCAATAATATCACTATATTTTCCATTTTTAAAATGAGCTTGTCTTCTTACACCTTCCTTGGTAAATCCAAGTTTTTCTGCAACTTTTATCATACCAATATTTTCTATAGACGTACCTAGAGTAATTCTGTGTAAGTTTAACTGCTTGAAGCCATGCTCAAGCATTAGCCTTCCAACTTCAAATGCAATACCTTTCCCCCAATATTCTTTTTCTCCTAAAATAAAAGCAATATCTGCTGTACGGCTAATATAATCAATATCCTGCAATGATATATTGCCAATATGCGTTGACGTATGGTTTTCTATTATTGCAAAAACCAGCTTTGACTTATCATTTATAAGATTTTCAATATATGAAATTGCCTGTTTTTTTGTATACGGAAAACGATGGTGTGAGTTATACAAACATACCTCTGATGAATTTATCCAATTTACGTAATTTCCTTCGGCATCTTCTAACGACAGCCCTCGAAGGTAAATATTTGTTCCAGCTACAAAGGGAATTTGCTGAAAATTAGATTTATCCATCAAAATCAATTCCTACTTTAAACTTCGGAACCCATTTACCATATTCATCTTTTTTGAAAAGTTCCTTATTTACATATTTATCAACAACTTCCCAAAATTGTTCATTTGTTATTCCTAGGTAATTACAAGCAATTTTAATATACTTCTCTCCACACTTTCCATCATATTTATTTACAAGCTTTATTGCATCTTCTCTCCCTCGATGTCCCTCTCGAATATCATAATTAGCTTCATCTGTTGCAAACCCAAATCCAAATTTCAAATATTTAATCATTTGATTTGCTATAACAAGATCCGTATCCAAAGCTGTATATCTTCTATACCTTCCAATCTCATTTAAATCATTATCTTCTCTTCCATGTAGCCCCTTTGTGATAGCAAAATCAGCATTACCAATTTGTGACCATTCTTTTAAATAATATTGTAAATAAATAGATTTTATATTTTTTTCTTCAAATTCTTCTCTTGACGGCGCTCTATACCAATAAAGCATTTTTTCATTAATATCTTTACTAAGCCATATATCAATACCGCCTGCTATTGTATTTGAATTAAAAATACCATAGGCATTATCGTCAACATTATTCCCAATAGAAGTACCTTGAGTCAATGCGGGATTTTCACCCTGTATTACCAAGGGAATAGACCACTGAACTGCAATACGAAAGGCAGAAGCCCAAAGACAATACTCTGAAGCCTTTACAATATTTCCATATTCATAAAAACTTTTTCTAGCTAATCTTTTTTGAATAACTGGATCAGGACGTATATGCAAAATATCAAAACCATGCGACGCAAGATTGTCAATATTATGCCGTCCAATCTCAGAGATTTCATCAGGCATACAATTTACAAGTAATGGATGTAATCCTAATTTTTCTTTTGCATAAAATGATTGAAAGGTGCTGTCTTTTCCGCCGCTTACACCAATAACACAATCATACGAAACACCACGTTTGTTTGATTCATTTTTAGCCCATTTTGCAATATTATGAAGTTCTTTTTCTCGTTTTTCCCAATCAACATTCTTTTTGTTTTCTTCATAAATGCATGCTCCGCAAATTTGCGATTCATTAAAATAAATAGATGGACGGGTATCAGGTTGAACGCATTTCTTGCAATATTTCATATTTTTCCTCCATAAAAGAAATAATTTTTATTCTATAGTTACAAAACTATGGAAACTATAGTTTTAGCAACATATTCAACATCATCATCCGACATTTTTGGATACAAAGGGATGCTTATGCATCTTTGATAATAAGCTTCCGTTTCAGGAAATTCTTCTGGCGCATATTCTCCATATCTTTTTACATAATACGGCTGACTGTTAACCGGTATGTAATGCACCTGCGTTCCAATTCCCTTCTGCTTTAATTCTTCCATGACCTGTTTTCTGGATTTTCCAATTTTATCATAATCAATTTGTAATACATACAAATGAAAACAACTGTCAACTCCCTTTTCTTCATAGGGAACTATTACATTTTGAATTTTTTGGAAAGCCTTATTATATGTATTAACAATTTCTCTGCGCCTCTTCTTGAAAAAATTAAGTTTAGTTAACTGGCTACAGCCAAGTGCCGCCTGAATATCTGTCATGCGGTTATTGCCACCAAGCAACTGCATTTCATAATACCACGGTCCGGGATTTTCACTCATTTCTTGTTCATCTTTGGTTATACCAATAGTCCTCAGTTTTGACAATCTTTTATAAAGAATCTCATTGTTGGTAGTAATTGCACCGCCTTCTCCGCATGTAATTGTTTTTACCGGATGAAATGAAAATACCGTCATATCTGCTTTATGGCAACAACCAACATGCTTGCCATCTGCATAAGTTGAACCAACAGCATGAGCAGCGTCTTCAATTATATAAAGACTATACTTATCGGCTATCTTTTTTATAGCATCTATATCAACAGCTTGGCCTGCAAAATCAACCGGTATAATTACTTTTGTCTTAGGTGTAATTTTCTTTTCTATTTCCTTAGGCGATATATTATATGTTTTAGGATCTATATCAGCAAATACAGGTACTAGATTATTGGTGATTAGACAATTAGCAGATGCTACAAATGTAATCGGTGTAGTAATTCCTTCATTACCCCCGCCTATTTCAAGCGCAGCAACAGCAATGTGTAATCCTTGCGTCGCGTTTGACACCGTAATACAGAATTTTGCGCCAGTAATTCGCTTAATCACGGCTTCAAATTGTTCTATAACAGGTCCCTGCGTTAAATAATCCGAATCCAAAACAGCTTCAACGGCTCTTTTGTCATCATCACTTATCCACTGTTTACCGTAAGGGAGAAAGCAATCCATTAAATACTTCCTATTTTTTCTTTATTTTCTTCCATCCATTGGCGCAGTTCGTCTATTTTCATCCATGAAGAGTTATTGTCAGAAGAATACGAAAAACTTTCAGGAACTAATTTACCATCTTTTATTCGAAAAGGATCATTGCTCCACTCGTGTATTTGAGGAAGTATTTTATAATGCTCTTTATACTCATAGGTATATTGAGCATCTTCAACTCCTATCATTTGCTCGTGCAGTTTTTCCCCCGGCCGTATGCCTATTATCTTTTGTTTTGCAGTTTCAGAAACAGCACGGGCTATATCTGTTAATTTCATCGAAGGAATTTTTTTGACATAAATCTCTCCGCCTTCCATGTCGTCAAAAGCATGCCAAACAAGCTCAACTCCTTGTTCAAGGGAGATCATAAATCTTGTCATGCGATCGTCGGTTACTGTAAGCTCTCCGGTTTTTGCCTGTTCAACAAAAAGAGGAATTACAGAACCTCTGGAACACATTACATTTCCATACCGAACATTAGCAAAACGAGTTCCTTTTATTCCAGCGTAGGAATTTCCAGAAATAAATAATTTGTCACTACATAACTTAGTAGCACCGTATAAATTTACAGGTTGACTGGCCTTATCTGTACTTAAAGCAACGCACCTTTTTACACCCTTATCAATACATGCATCGATTACGTTCATTGCACCGTTAATGTTAGTTTTTACACATTCAAAGGGGTTATACTCCGCTGTTGGAACTATTTTTGTCGCTGCGGCATGTACGAGATAATCAACGCCATCAAGAGCTCGATACAAACGATCTTTATCCCTAACATCGCCTATAAAAAACCGAACTCTATTGTCTCCATTGAATTTCTTTGTCATATCCCATTGTTTCATTTCATCACGGGAATAAATAATTATCTTCTTGGGATTATACTTGGCAAGCGTCATTGGTACGAAAGCGTTTCCAAACGATCCCGTGCCACCGGTTATTAAAATTGTTGAATTTGAAAGCATCATAACATTTTTCCTTTATACATCATTTAATTACAGGGTATTCATTCACCCTCTTTCCCCGTAATTTTTCTCTATCCAGCGCAGATACTCACCTGAACGGATATTTACAATTCACCCGGCATTCGCCAGGTACCAGTCGACTGTACGGGCAAACCCTTCTTCAAAATAGACGTTTTGTTTTCACCCCAGTTCCCGTTTTATTTTGGAGCCGCTCATAATGTGGCAAAAATGCCATATTTTTGTGCCTTCGCCAATTTCGGCGCCCTCGTCTACGTAGCTGGATTCATGAATAAAGAAGGGCTTATCCATGATCTATGCTGTTCCTTAAATCTTTAATAGTGTGTAACAATTCCCGCAGTACATCAATATATTTGCTAATCAATTTAACTCTATTCCTTCGCCAACGGCCAGCTTAAAAATGGCTTCTTTGCCGGCTTATATCATGGCCGCTTAATAATTACTTTAAATTGATTTAAATTTTCATCACTTTCGATAATTATTTCTTTATACAATGAATATGAGCGTTGAATACCTGTACCCAATCCTTTATATGGTAATATATGCTGTACTGTAGATAATAAAATTGGATTTCTCAAAACAGAAACTCCATTTTTAATATTGTCTATTGTAAGTGAGTTTGGAAGTTTACCCGGACTAATAATCTCTACTCTATCTGAAAATATAAAAACTTTAATAGTAGCAGAAATAAAATAATCCCTGTGAACTAAAGCATTTACTATTAATTCTTCAAATACTTCGTAAGGGATTTCCCATTTTGTAGGGCTGTTAAAACCATTTGTTTCAGGCACTTTTTTCATATTTCTGCCTATAAAATCTATTGTCTTCTGGAAAACAGTAAAAATTGTACCATCAAACGCATATTCATTGTCTAAAAAGGAATTATTAATAATCGTTCCATCTACACATACACATTGTATTGAATATTGCGGATAATAAAATTGTCTTTTTTTTGAAAAACACAATAATCCTGCCAAAAAGAACGATCCTTTTCGTGCCAAATTTAAGTTCTCAAATATTTGGTTAATACTAATATTTTCTTTTACAAAATCATCAAGTTTCTTTTGATATTTTCTATATAAAAACATGTCAAATTGTTCATAATCTATATCACCTAAAGAACTTTCCTTAACATATAATTCTTCTGCAAATATTGAACTGCTTTGATGTAGTAAACGTGCAATTTCGTCATTAGATGTGACTGTTCTCTTATCAGCCCCATTTTTTAGATAAATAGCTCCTTTAGCATTTTTATATGGTTTGGATGTGCCCTCATTAATAGTAACTACAACAAGATTATGCTCATTAACTGCGACAGTTTCAGTATTAATAAAAACTGGTGGGTATACCTTTTCAGAAGCATAATTAACCAATTTCTGATTTAAATCCTGAATTTCACTAAAAGTTAGTCCATTTAAATCTCCTGTTTTATCATTTACTCCGAAAACTATTATTCCACCGCTGGAATTTGAAAAAGCAATAAGTTCATGAGCCATGTTATCAGGATTTGGCAAACGTTCCTTGAATTGGACTTTGCTGGATTCACCAGATTTTATTATTTCAAGTAACTTTATAGCTTCCATGCGTTCCATATAATTGCTTCTTTTAGAGCAGCTAATGCTTTTTCAAGCGGCTCTATCATTATTTCAATAATCATTCCTTCTCCCCATTCTCTCTGGGCAAATTTTACTCATAGAACTGGCCGCCGTATCCGGTTTCATATAACCCGCCAGTAGCCGCCTTTATCGGGGCCAATACGTTCAACAATATTTTTTTCTTTTAGCTTTGAAAGACTTTTTTCAATTGATCTTGTTGTTATATTTAACATCGAAGACAACTCTTCTATCGTAACATGCGGATTGTTTTTTATTATACCGATTATTTTCTCCGAACTTTTCTCCGAACTTTTCTCCGAACTTTTCTCCGAACTTTTCTCCGCTGCATCAATCACAGAGAATACAGTAACCTGAAAACCACCGGAAATATTACCGAACTTTGGTTCAGGCAAGCTTGCTTCCTTAAAATAACCGATAATTCTGCCAATACCTGAACCATATTTTTCAATTAATCCCAAGTTTTTGAAGAAATCGGCAATAGTTTTATTACGAGGGTTGGATTTATAATTATTAGATAACAGATCCTCTACTGTTATATCATCCGGTAATTTACCCGGATTATAAAATTCAATCTTATCATTGAATATTTTTACAATGGAATCTGCCGAACTTCTGTAATCTCGATGAATTATCATATTCAGTACAATTTCGCGTATTGCTTCGAGGGGATATTGCCATTTTTGTGTGTTTTGGGCTTCGCCTGTTATTATTACCTCTAAATTTATATGCTTCTTTACATATTCCATTACTTCATTTATTTGTGTAATAATATCCGATTGTGTTCGGGCAGTATCTTTTATTGTTATATTATCCTGAAAACGTCCCAGTTCAATAGTTGTTACAATCGAATGATTGTTCTTAAACATTAGATATGCAGCATTAGTCAGTTGTTCATTACGCAATAGATTGAATTTGAATAAAAAGGAAAGAGGAGATTCCGTTATTGTTATTCCTTTTTCACTTATCATTTCAATGCTGGACTGTACTTTATCAAGTGAAATATCTCCCAATGAATGCAAGGAATCCGGGCATGCATCCCAGCTTGAATTTATTGACTGCAGATGTAAATTGACTACTTCGGTAATTGTTAAAAGTTGATTAGCGTTATTCACACGCTTGTAATAACGCCCCTTAACAGATACTGGTTTAACAGGGTATTCAAAGACCTTAAAAACAACAATTGTTTTATTTTTTATTTCGATTATATCAACAATAGGAATTATTGTTGGAGCCGTTTTATTTTTAACTTCATTAATCCAGGAAGAAATTGATTCTTTACCAATGTCAACTCCATTTATTTTTCCATTATCGTCAACACCCATATATACAGAACCACCTTCTGCATTGGAGAAGGCGACAAGAGAAATAATCACTTCGTTATTGAAAAATGACTTGAATTCTATTGTATGACTTTCTTTTTCTGGTATTAACTTAATCATTATATTTTTCTTATAACTTTGTTTATATACATGAATTATAATCCAACTCTATAGAATTTTGACAAAATCTTTTTCTATTTTCACTTCTTTCACCCGCGTTTCCCATAATTTTTCTCTATCCAGCGCAGATACTCACCTGAGCGGATACTGTCAATCCACTCGGTGTTCGCCAGGTACCAGTCGACTGTACGGGCAAGCCCTTCTTCAAAACTGACGTTTTGTTTCCATCCCAGTTCCCGTTTTATTTTGGAGCAGTCAATCGCATAACGGCGGTCATGGCCGGGGCGATCCTTAACATAAGCAATTGTACTCCTGACTTTTTCTGAATCGAGTTTGGCTTTGGCTGTAACAGTATCGATTAAAACACTAATCAATTTAATATTTTCCCATTCATTCTCCCCGCCGATATTGTACGTTTCCCCGGCGATACCGTTTTGCATAATTGCCCAGACCGCCGAATTGTGGTCTTCAACATAAAGCCAGTCCCGGATATTTTTACCGTCGCCGTAAACCGGCAGGAGTTTTCCTTCCAACATATTGAGAATCATAAGGGGGATGAGTTTTTCAGGAAACTGAAAGGGGCCGTAATTATTTGAACAGTTGGAAAGCGTTATAGGCAGGCCGTAGGTGTGGCTGTAGGCCATCACCAGATGATCGCTTGCAGCCTTGCTGGCCGAATACGGCGAACGGGGATCGTAAGACGTAGTTTCAGTAAAATAGCCGGTTTCTCCAAGGGAGCCGTAAACTTCATCGGTGCTGATGTGGTGAAACAACACATCCCGGCGCAAATTACCCGCATTGTCCTTCCAGACATTACGCGCAACATCCAGCAGTGTAAAAGTTCCCATAACATTGGTTTCTACAAAAGCCTGTGGGCCCAAAATTGAGCGATCCACATGGCTTTCTGCGGCAAAATGCACTACAGTGTCAATTTCATATTTTGCAAACAACGCTTCAACAAATACTCTGTCACAAATATCGCCATGTTCAAAAAAATACCGTTCTCTGTATAACGTTTCCATACCGGCAAGGCTCATGCGGTTGCCGGCATAGGTCATGGCATCGAGGTTAACAATCCGGCCTGAAAACCCGCCGGCCTGTTCCAGTAAAAAGCGGATAAAGTTGCAGCCTATAAAACCGGCGCCGCCGGTAACTAAAACATTTTTCAGTTTACGCATATTTAAAAAATTCTCTTAAACTAATATCCCAAACAGGAATTTCAATTCCCATGGCCGCTTTAATTTTACTTTTATCCAATAAAGAATAAACAGGGCGTTTAACCCTGGCCGGATACTCGGCGCTGGTACAGGGCTTAACTGAACAAGGTTTTTTTATTAAACCCTGCTCCCGCCCCTGCCGGTAAATTTCTTCGGCAAAATCAAACCAGGTAATGTTTCCCTCGTTGGTATAATGAAAAATGCCGAAAGGAATTTCTTTTCCCGAATCAACAGACTTGATAAAGGTAAGTATGGTCGAAGCTAAATTAAAAGCCCATGTGGGACTGCCGCGCTGATCAGCTACAACATTGATTTCATCCCGCTCATTCATCAACCGGAGCATGGTACGGACAAAATTATTCCCATACGCACCGTAGAGCCAGGCCGTACGTATTATAAATGAGCGTGGATTGTTTTCAAGTATGGCAAGCTCCCCGTCCCGTTTGGTCAAGCCATAAACGCCGATGGGGTTTGTTGGATCATCTTCACGGTATGGCCGTTCGGCATTTCCATCGAAAACATAGTCTGTAGAAATGTGAATGAGCCGTGCGCCAATGCTCATGGCACAGGCGGCAATGTTCGCCGCTCCCAATGTATTGAGTCGGCGGCAGAATTCAGCGTCATCCTCGGCTTTATCTACCGCAGTGTAGGCGGCACAGTTAATTATCCAATTAATTTTCTGACGGCTGCCCGCTTGTGCCTGTTTTTCGGCAAAGCTCTTCAGCGCCGCCAAATCAGTAATGTCCACTTCGCAATCGCTGCCAACAAATGGAAAGCCGGATTTTTCCATGAGCATGGAAAGCTCGGTTCCCAACATCCCCTTATTACCTGCAAGCCAAATCATTTTATTATTCCATCATATCGAAAGAAGGCAGATTTTTATCTTTTTCGGAAAGCAAATAATCCATACCCAAATGCGGCCACTCAATGCCTACAGTAGAATCGTTCCAGATTATTCCGCCTTCATCACCGGGGTTATAAAAATCTGTGCATTTGTAGGCAAAAACTGTCGTTTCGCTTAACACAAGAAAACCGTGGGCAAAGCCTTTGGGGATGTAAAACATATTTTGTTTTTCACCGCTCAGGATAACACCGTGCCATTTGCCGCGGGAGGGAGAATCCCGGCGAATGTCCACCGCTACATCAAAAACTTCACCTTCAATAACCTGAACCAGTTTGCCCTGGGGAAATTTTTTCTGAAAATGCAATCCCCTCAGCACCCCTTTCACCGACCTGGACCGGTTGTCCTGTACAAACTGCGCGGTGATGCCGGCAGATTCAAAATCCCGCTGCGACCAGGCCTCCAAAAAGTAACCGCGATCATCGGCAAATACTTTCGGCTGTATTTCAAACAGACCCTGAATCGGACACGGCTTAAAGCTAAAAGGCAACGCAGGTCTCCGCTATATATTTTAGGTATTCGCCATATTCAGTTTTATAATCCGAGGCCAGTTTCAGCAAATCGTTATTTGAAATCCAGCCATTGTTATATGCAATTTCCTCAATACAGGAAACGTACATCCCCTGCCGTTTCTGGATCGTTTCGATAAAGTTTGCCGCTTCCAAAAGACCGTCGTATGTGCCGGTATCAAGCCAGGCCATGCCTCTGCCAAGCACCTCCACGGAAAGGCGGCCTTTTTCCAGATAAGCATTGTTTACTGCAGTAATTTCAATTTCGCCCCGCGCAGATGGTTTTACATTTTTGGCAATCTCGACCACTTCGTTATCGTAAAAATACAGGCCTGGTACGGCATAATTTGACTTTGGCTTAGCAGGTTTTTCCTCAATCGAAAGCGCCCTGCCGTTTTTATCAAATTCTACAACACCATAGGATGCCGGGTCTTTCACAAAATAACCAAATATTGCCCCGCCGCCTTTTTGTGTTACGTGTAAGACGGCGTTTTGTAATGTTTGGCTAAAACCCCTGCCAAAAAAAACATTATCACCCAGCACAAGAGCGGCCGGATCACTGCCTATAAATTTTTCGCCGAGAATAAAAGCATCGGCCAGACCACGGGGGCTTTCCTGTACCTTGTATTCAAAGCGCATACCAAGCCATGCGCCATCGCCAAAAAGTTCCCTGAACATGGGCATATCGCGTGGGGTTGAAATGATTAATATGTCGCGAATACCCGCCAGCATTAACACCGACAGTGGATAATAGATCATCGGCTTGTCATAGAGGGGGAGTATTTGCTTGGAGACTGCCCTGGTAATTGGATAAAGCCTTGTGCCGGCGCCGCCGGCGAGAATTATACCTTTCATTCAACAAACTCCGTTATACGCTTTTTTTCAACTGCCCTCATCGTCAGCATAATCGCCGCCGCGCCCAAAAACGCGCCAAGGGTGTCGGCTAACCAGTCCCAAACATTGCAGTTACGGCCCGGCACAAAGTACTGATGAAGCTCGTCAACCGCACCGTAGGCAGAACAAGCAAATGCAGTTACCAGCAGGACAAATGCCGGGCGGCGTTTCCGGAAGGCTGGCGACACCCAAAGTCCTGCGGCGGCGGCTAGCGCTCCGAAAGCCAGCATATGCTGCAGCTTGTCCCAGCCGAAAATGCCTTTAACCTCGGGCAAGGCGCTTTTTGACGAAAGAAACCAGATAAACGCCGCAATAAACAGCGCAGGCAGTCTAAGTAGTGTTTTCTTTACACCTATCAGCTGCCTGCACCGCAGCTCATCATTTCGTATACAATCCGCTCGATATCGCTGCAGAATTCTTCCCAGTCAGGTTTTTTTATCCACGTTACTATATCAAATTCGCTTTGTGGCATACCTTTCAAAATTTCACTGATATAAATAAGTTCCAGTCCTCCTTCTTTATATCTGGCTTCATTAATTATTACCGGCCAATCAACTGTTTCATGCAGAGCAATTTCTCTGATATCTGCAATATCTTTTGCAGCATAACGAAAAATACAAGAAAGCTTATTTGAAAGAATATTCCTAATTGAATCTGTCCGATCAAATAATTTTGTTTTTATTATTTCCCCAAATTGAGGAACAGAATCATTTACAAAATCAAGTTTCAATAATGTATTTGATTCTGCATTGCCAACTTTTAATGTAGTAAAATTGCTGCTTCTTTGAAAATCTTTTTTTTCATCCCAAAAAAAACCATTTTCCTGAAGCATCGCTAGAACCATATTCAACTCATCATTGTAATTCTGGCTTTGATTCAAAAAAAAATCCAAATCGTCAGAGTAACGATGATTATAATATGCCCGGCTAAGCGCTGTGCCCCCTGTTAGAAAAAAATTCGAACCGCTTCGATTTAAAATACTCATCACCCCATCTTGTAGTGGGTACAGGCTCTCTTCGTAATACTGCGAGGGCAAAATCAAAATGATACCTCCTGTCTTTCGGCCAAATACGTTTCGCAATTTCGGGCGTATATAATTCCTTTATTGTTTCAACTCCCCAAAGGGCAACAACATAGTGCCAGGGAATTCTTTCCAGAGACCTGACAAAGAGTTTATCCCGGTTAAAAGCCCCCGATGATTCAAGGCGCCCCTCGATTACCGCAAGCATATCTTCGTATTTGTCGAGGTAGTCCCAGTTAAGAGTACGCATAAATTTTAATTTTTCTTCGTGAGTAAGTGTTAGCATGGCATTTTTTCCAGGCAGATTGGCTCAGCAGCATAAATTTTATGCAAAAACCAGGCCAAAGAAGAGCAGGCCATCAATAAAAATGGCTTTTTTCTTTATATTCTACCCATCCGCCGCCGAAACAGGCTGGACAGATTAAACACCGGGTTGCTTATCAGCAATCCATCGGTTAATATCTTTCCAACAGCAATATATCATATTTCTGTGGTTTATTACAACGTTACAAGGGATATTTGTTCAAAAATTGAACAACTTTGGTTTGGGGATAAAAATGAGTATTTTTACAGCAATTATACTGGGAGTTGTGCAGGGAGTTACTGAATTTCTACCGGTAAGCAGCTCCGGCCATCTTGTTCTTCTACAAAAAATCTTCAGAATCTCGGAACCTGCCCTGTTTTTCGACACAATGGTTCATGTTGGGACCCTGGCAGCCGTTGTTGCGGCTCTTTGGCGGGATATTTGGGCAATTTTACGGCGTTTATTTCAGCCTCTTACCGCATATCTGGTTTTAGCCACGATTCCAGCGGTGATTTTTGCCCTGGTTTTCAAAAAAAGCATCGAGGCTGCCTTCGAATCGGGCAAATTCCTGGGTTTTGCATTTCTGGCGACAACAGCGCTGCTTATTGTTTCGGAATTACTGTCCAGGCGTACCCGCGGCATCTTGAAAAAAGCCGAAGACACAAATTGGCTGGACGCGCTGATTATCGGCCTGCTTCAAGCAGCGGCCATCTTCCCCGGGGTGTCCCGTTCAGGGGCAACCATATCCGGCGCCCTCTCACGCAGATTGGACCGGGACTTTGCCGCGCGTTTTTCCTTTTTGTTGTCGATTCCGGCAATACTCGGTGCATTGGTCATGCAGCTTAAAGATTTGGCCAAAGGCGCACAAGCCACCGCCGGTGTTGGCGCCGCCGCGGTATTTGCCGGGACACTAAGCGCGGCAATAGTGGGTTTTTTTGCAGTGCGTTATATGCTGAAAATTATCAGAGAAAAATCTCTCTTTGGCTTTGCTGTCTATACGGGAATTTTGGGCGCGCTGGTGTTAGTCGATCAGTTCATCACACGCATTGTGTTTTAATAGGGAAAAATTAAAAAGTAAAAGATAAAAGAGAAGAATGTATTATTGTTTCAGGCACACGTATATGATATACTGACCCCATGGCTGAAAACGAAAAATTATCAACAATCCGGCACTCGGTGAGTCATGTAATGGCGCAGGCTGTGGTAAAACTATTCCCTGGAACGAAGGTCGCTATCGGCCCGTCCATTGAAAATGGCTTTTATTACGACTTTCTGCTGCCCAGGGCGATAAATCCCGAAGATCTATCCGTTATTGAAGAAGAAATGAAGAGGATCATCGACAGCAAGCAGGATTTTGTACAGGTTGCGATGAGCCGCAAAGAAGCGCTGGAGCGTTTTGCCGCCGAAGAGTTCAAAGTAGAGCTTATTAATGATCTGCCGGCGGATGCGGAAATAACGGTTTATGAAAACCGGAACGCCGACGGTGTTGTTCAGTGGGGCGATCTTTGCCGCGGCCCGCATGTCGCAAATACAAGGGAAATTAATTCGGCGGCGTTCAAGCTGCAGAGCATTGCCGGAGCTTACTGGCGCGGCGATGAAAAAAATCCCATGCTTACACGCATTTACGGAACCGCCTGGGAAACCCCAAAGGAACTGAAAGCGCACCTTGCCTTTCTTGAAGAAGTGGAAAAACGCGACCACCGCCGGCTGGGGAAAGAACTCGATCTTTACTCTACGCACGAAGAAGCCGGCGCCGGCCTTATTTACTGGCATCCCAATGGCGGCAGAATGAGGGTCGCCATCGAAGATTTCTGGCGGCAGGAACATTACCGCAACGATTATGAAATTCTCTACACACCCCACATCGGCAAAAGCTGGCTGTGGGAAACTTCGGGACATCTGGGTTTCTACAAGGGAAACATGTACAGCCCGATGCAAATCGACAATCAGGACTATATCATCAAACCAATGAACTGTCCTTTCCACATAATGATTTACAAAAACAGGGGGCGTTCTTACCGCGATCTGCCCCTGCGCTGGGCGGAATTGGGAACGGTGTACCGTTATGAAAGAAGCGGCGTACTGCACGGGCTTTTGCGCGTCCGGGGGTTCACACAGGACGATGCCCACATAATATGTACGCCGGAACAAATGGAAAGCGAGATACTCGAAGTGCTTAGGTTCAGTCTGCACTTATGGAAGGTCTTTGGCTTTAAGGATATTAAGGCGTACCTTGCGACCAAGCCGGCCGAGAGTGTCGGCGAACAGAGCCGCTGGGATGCCGCCCTGGAGAGCCTGCGCAAAGCAGTTGATGCCGAAGGCCTTGCTTACGAAATTGACGAGGGCGGCGGCGCTTTTTACGGCCCGAAAATCGATCTTAAAATTAAAGACGCCATTGGCCGTGAATGGCAGATGACAACGATTCAATTTGATTTTAACGAGCCTGAACGCTTTGATATGACCTTCGTTGATGCCGACGGCAAACACAAGCAGCCTTATATGATTCACCGCGCGCTTTTGGGCAGCCTGGAGCGTTTCTTCGGCGTATTGATTGAGCACTTTGGAGGCGCCTTCCCGGTATGGATTGCGCCGGAGCAAATAGCCGTAATACCGGTTGCCGAAAATTTCAACGAATACGCAAAAAAAGTTATGCGAAAACTCAAAGCTCATGATCTGCGTGTATCTGCTGAATTGGGCGATGACAGGCTAAACGCAAAAATACGTGACTGCCAGAACAGAAAAATTCCCTACATGCTTGTAGTCGGCCAGCGCGAAGCTGATGAGGAGACCGTGTCGATCCGCCTGAGAGACGGCAGACAGATTCCCTCAATGAAAATCTGCGAATTTGCAGATTATGCGATAAAAAAAGTAAAGGAACGGGATTTAGAACTATAGTATTAATAATTCCATAATCAAGAAATATTTCTTCGGACGGAACGAATTTTCTTGACTATTTCGGTAATTTTCATAACTTTGAATGGTAGTGGGATAACTAAAAGAAAATCCTATACAGCGTTGTATCTCTTACCATAAGCAACTTAGAGAGGATTATTATGTCGGACAGAATCACCAAGATATTGGAAATATTGGCAGCACACCAGCGTATTAAAGTAACTACACTTGCCGAGATGCTTGATGTATCCCAGGTTACGATTCGTAAAGACCTGGACGCTCTTGAAAGACAGAGCCTCATTCGCCGCATTCATGGATATGCCAGCCTGGACGGCGCTGACGATTTGAGCAAACGCATGGTCTGCAACTATTCAGTCAAGCGAAGGATAGCGAAGAGTGCTGCGGAGAAAGTAGAAGAAGGCGAAACAATAATGCTGGAATCCGGCTCCTGCTGCGCGTTTCTTGCGGAAGAGCTCGCCCTGGCAAAAAAAGATGTAACAATTATTACAAATTCGGTTTTTATAGCCAATTATGTACGCAATAAACCGCCGGTAAAAATTATCCTTCTTGGCGGTTACTACCAGCCTGATTCCCAGGTGCTGGTTGGCCCGATGACGATTAAATGCGGAGAGGATTTCTTTTCGGATAAATACTTTATCGGCGCCGATGGTTTTAAGCCGCAGTTCGGTTTTACCGGCAGGGACTATATGCGCGTACAGACAGCGGCAGAATTGGCAAAATTCGCAAAGAATGTATTCGTACTGACCGAATCGGATAAATTTCAACGGCAGGGTGTACTGAGTCTTCTGAAGCTGGATATGGTAACCGGCGTCTACACAGACGATAGAATCCCATCGGATGCGGAAACGATTTTGCTGAAAAACAAAATAATACTCGAAAAAGTATCGTCTAAAGAAACGTAACTTACATGGGGGTTTGTTGCAGAGGGGTACAATTTTCTAGTAGTATTACCCATGAACTATAAACAGGCAGGCGTCGACATCGAGGAAGGGTACCGGGCTGTAGAAAAGTACCGTGAGTTTTCCGCCAAAACCGCCTGCGCGGCAGTACTTAACGGAATAGGCAGTTTCGCCGGAATGTATTCACTTAAAGAATTCTTTGCCGGAATGGAAGAGCCGGTATTGTTAACAGGCACAGACGGTGTAGGAACAAAACTCAACATCGCCTTTAAGATGAAAAAATTCGATACAGTGGGAATTGACTGCGTGGCAATGTGCGTCAACGATGTACTTTGCCACGGCGGACGTCCCCTGCTGTTTCTGGACTATCTTGCCTGCGGAAAACTGGACGCAAAAGTTGCCGCAGAGATTGTAAAAGGCGTTGCCGTTGGGTGCAGGGAAACAGGCAGCGTGCTCCTTGGCGGCGAAACTGCCGAAATGCCCGGCTTCTACGAAGAAGGAAAATACGACATTGCAGGATTTTCAGTTGGAATAGCCGACCGTAAAAAAATAGTGGACGGCGCAAAAATCCGCGAGGGAGATAAACTTGTAGGCATCGCGTCTTCCGGCGTCCACTCGAACGGGTTCAGCCTAATCCGCCGTATTATTCCCGATTTGGAAGAAGACTTCGGCGGCATGCCCATTGGCATGGCCCTGCTGGAACCAACAAGGCTGTATGTAAAACCGGTTTTAAGCCTGATGGAAAAAATCGAAATACACGGCATGGCCCATATCACCGGCGGCGGCTTTATCGAAAACATTCCAAGAATGTTTTCTGTGCATGAAAAATCACATAACGAGCGGATATTTGACGCGATGATAAATGATACAAGCTGGAACATTCCGCCTATCTTTGCCCGCATCGCCGCCGGATGCGGCGGCGAAAAATGCTGCGGGGCTGAGGCTCAAAAAACCGGAGCGGAACTGCTAAAAACAAACGCCGAATTAAGAAAACAGATGTTTAATACATTCAATATGGGTATCGGCTTTGTCCTTGCTCTTTCGCCGGCAGATGTCCGGCAGGCAATTGAACATCTGGACGGAATGGGTTTCCCCGCCTGGGAAATCGGCTATGTAAGCGCCGCCACCGGAGCCAAAGGAGAGATGCGCTTTGCCGGCAATTAACATCATGGCCCTGGTTTCCGGCGGCGGAACAAATCTTCAGGCTTTACTGGACGCTGAAAAAATATGCGGCCTTGGCGCCGGCAGACTGGCATTGGTTGTTTCGGATCGCGAAGGTGCTTATGCCCTTGAGCGCGCAAAAAAATGGGGCATTCCCGTTTATGTAGAGGAGCCGCTCATGCGGCTTCCAAAAAATGAACGGCGGCTTGAACATTCAGATCGAATTTTCCGCATTGCAAGAGATAACAATATCGGAGTAATTGTACTGATTGGATTTCTCTCTATCCTGGCAGGAAAGATCATCAAGCATTATTCAGGCAGAATCATCAATATTCACCCAAGCCTGCTGCCGAAATTTGGCGGTGATAAAATGTACGGCGAACGCGTACACCGCGCCGTGCTGGACGCCGGGGAAAAAGAATCCGGCTGTACGGTGCACTTTGTAGACGACGGCACCGACACCGGTCCCATTCTGCTGCAGCGAAGAGTCCCGGTACTTACGGGCGATACGCCGGATTCGCTGGCAGACAGGATTCTTGCAGAAGAGCATATCGCCATCGTAGAAGCGGCAAAAATAGTCTGTAAAAATTTTAGTGAAAAGCTGATGACGCTTAATAATTCAGCCAATGGGAAAGAGGGAAAACCAATGAAAAAGCGGGCATTGATCAGCGTTTACAACAAGGAAGGCGTTTCGGAACTGGCATCGTACCTGAACGGCGCAGGCTGGGAAATTCTTTCGACGGGCGGCACATCAAAATATTTACAGGAAAAAAAAAATCCTGTAACTGATGTTTCTGCGGTAACAGGCTTCCCGGAATGTCTCGACGGAAGGGTAAAAACGCTTCACCCGTCAATTCATGCCGGTCTGCTTGCCCGCCGTGATGAAAAGAGCCACATGGAAACCCTGGAGACACTGAATATATCAGCCATTGATCTGGTCTGCGTTAATCTTTATCCCTTCTTCGAAAAAGTACAGGGCGAAAAAAGCGATGTAATTGAGTTTATCGACATCGGCGGACCGGCAATGCTGCGATCGGCTGCGAAAAATTTCCAGGATGTAATTGTCCTTACAGACCCGGCAGATTATACCGAAACAATCAGCCGCCTGACGGCCGGCAATGTCTCCATGGAATTCAGGAAACGGCTTGCGGGCAAGGTTTTTAATCTTACGTCCGCCTATGATGCCGCCGTTGCCCGTTATCTTCTTGATGATGATTACCCGGAATACTGGACGCCGTCTTTGAAAAAGAGGCAGAACCTGCGTTACGGTGAAAACGGCCACCAGCGTGCATCACTTTATGTTAACACCGACCGCCCCGGCGTTTTGGGCGGGATGGAACAGCTTCACGGCAAGGAATTAGGCTACAACAATATAAGGGATTTGGATCTGGCCTGGAAAGCCGCCTGCGCTTTCGGCCTTCCCGCAGCGGGAGTTATTCCAATGGGAGAAAACGAAGTACGGCAGTTTGTTCCCGAAGCGGCTGGAGAAGGCAAAATCTGCTGCGTTGCAGTTAAGCATAACACTCCCTGCGGAATCGCCCTTGGCGATACCCTGAGCGAAGCATACGAAAAAACCTATGCCTGCGATCCTGTTTCCATCTTTGGGGGAATTGTCGCCTGCAACGCAGCAGTAGACGCAGCGACCGCCGAAAGACTCGGTGAACTGTTTTTGGAGATAGTCGCGGCCCCGGACTTTGAAAGCGATGCCCTGGAAATTCTTAAAAAGAAAAAAAATCTTCGCATAATAAAACTTGCCGGGGCGCCGGCCGAGCCGCATGAGTATATTGCCGTTGACGGCGGCCTGCTGGTTCAGCAAAAAGACGCCCGGCTTATGGAAAAATGGGAAGTAGTAACAAAAACCGCTCCTGCCGCCGCCGATTTGCCGGACATGATCTTCGGCATGAGGGCGGTAACATTTGTAAAATCGAATGCAATTATCGTTGTAAAAGATGAATCGGCGGCGGGTATCGGCGGCGGGCAGGTTAACCGGATTTGGCCGGCAAAGCAGTCGCTTGAAAGGAGCGGCGAAATAATCAAGGCGGCTGTAAAAACAGGCGTCATTCCCTGGAAGGATAAATCGCCGGCAAGGGTTCTCGCTTCGGATGCATTTTTCCCTTTTGCAGATATTGTGGAAGCCGCCGCCGATGCCGGCATCAGGGCGATTATTCAGCCGGGCGGCTCGGTAAACGACAAACTGTCAATCGACACCTGCGACAAATACGGCATTGCGATGGTTTTTACCGGGATGCGGCATTTTAAGCATTAGTATTGAATATGTTTTTTATCCCGAAGTTTTCTAATTTCAAAAAAGATCATTGTTCCGACACAAAGGAATGAAAAACCATCTGTGACAGGCGCCGCTCTAACAACGCCCCAAAGGCCCCAAAGTTTTCCGAACAGTAAAAGACAGGGGATCAGTACTATGCACTGCCGCAGCATCGAAAGAAAAATTGATATTTTGGGGCGGCCTGTAACAGTAAAAAAATTGGTAGAAACCACCATGAAACCGTTCAGCGGAAGCAGCATCATTAGGGATCGCATCGCCCTGGTTGTAAAATTTAACAGCTCCGGACTGCCTTCGGAAGCGAATATCCTGACCAGTTGAGCCGGAAAGATCTGAACCGCGGCAAAACCCAGAATGCAGACTGCAGTTGCGGCGGCAACCGCCCTTATATATGTGTGGAATACCCTGTTGAATTTTTTAGCGCCGTAGTTGAACCCCAATATGGGCTGTGCGCCCTGATTAATGCCGAAGACCGGCATAATTATCAACATCATAATTGATGAGTGTATGCTCATCCCCGAAAGGGCAATATCGCCGCCATTGGCCACGCCCAGAGCGGCAGCCCCGTACCAGCCCATGCTCTTGTTATAAACAAGCTGTACCGCAGACATTAAAAATTGAAGCAGGAACTGAGCCGAACCGAAGGCCATGATTTGCATAACAATATTAAGCGAAGGTTTAAAAGACGCCAGCCTAAGCCTTATTACCGGTTTCTTTCCCATGCTGAAAGTAAGTATCCAGATAACCGATGCCAACTGGGAAATGACAGTCGCCCATGCCGCGCCTTGTACACCCCACTTAAAAACAAAAATAAAAATCGGATCCAGAATTGTATTCAGGATTGCGCCTATAAGCATGCTTATCATGGTGATGGTAGGAAAACCCTGAGCCCTTGTGCAGTGGGAAAACCCGAATCCTACCAGGGAAAAAACCGAGCCAAAGAGAATGATTCTGAAATAGTCACTGGCATACCCCAGTGCTACGCTGCCTTCCTGTGCGCCCAACAGAGAAAGTATCGGCTCAAGAAAAATAAGCCCAACGGCCGTCATCAATAAGCCGGCGCCGCAGAGCAGAAAAAAGCAATGGGTTAAGGCATTCTCCGCCTCCGGCCGCCGTCCCTGACCAAGACGCATGGAAATCATGTTGGCGGATCCAATGCCAAAGAGCATCGCAAGAGCCATATTGATTGTCATAAGCGGCATAACAAGGGAAAGGCCCCCAAGGGCTATTTCGTTCACACCCTGGCCGACAAAAATACGATCCACAACATTATAAAGGGCATTGACCAGCATCCCTGTTATGGCAGGAATGGAAAATTTCAGAAGCAGCCTGCCGATAGGCTCAACTCCCAGGCGGTTGGCGGCATCCGGACCCGGCCGCTCGTTTGGGCGGCCAGACTCTGCCGAGTTTACTGGTCTTTCGGGCATATTATCAGTATAATGAGTACAAGGTACTTTGCATATATCAGTATTGCTCGTCTGTTTGACAAACTCTTTAATTCTGTCATAAACTGACGTGTGCAAAAGGTTGGAATAGGTGATTGATACCATTCAATGGAAAGCTCATTTTGATATTCCCCTGCTATTATCAAAATCTGATCTGTTTTCTAATCTCCTGCCAAGGGACAAAAATGTTTTAATGGAATTGGCCGGAGTTATGCAGCTTAAAAAGAATGAGCTTTTATTTTTTCCGGGGAAAAAAGCGGATCATCTTTATATGCTTTACGAGGGTTTTATAAAGGTTTTTAATGTTCACGAAGACGGCAGGGAAGAAGAGATTGCCCTCTTTGCTCCGGGGGACATCATCGGAGATTTTGATTTTGCGCGCGGCGCCGAATATAATGCCCACGCAGAAGCCATAGAAGACTCCTCACTTGTTGTGTTTCCCGACGTTGACCTTACCCTGGATGATATTGCCATGGAAGAACCTCATATAGTTTCAAAGCTGCTCTTAAATTCTGCAGCAATGGTAACCGGCAGGATTAAGTCTACAAGGAAGCTATTAATCAATAATATATCCTGGGTTCAGGAACTGCACAGAAAGGCCTATGAAGATCCGGGTACAGGCCTGTGGAAGCAAACCTTCCTCAATGATGAAATAAACCGGCTCTTAACAGACCCAATGGCCCTGATAATGCTCAAGCCTGACCGGTTCAAAATACTGGTGGATGATCAGGGCCATGAAACCGGCGACACGGCTATGATAAAAATCGCGGCCATTCTGAAAAACATTACGCGCAAGCTGGGCCGCGGCTGGGCGCTTAGATTTAAGAGCAATGAAACAGGACTGTTGATCAACAAGTGCAACGAAACAGAAGCTGAAGCGCTGGTACGTTTTCTTTCTGACTCCATCGCCGCGATGCCGCCTGTTTACCTTAAAAAGACCGATGAACATGGAAAGAGCATTTTTTCCTTCTCCGGTTCAATTGCGTGGGGGATTTGGCCATTGGATAATAAATCCTGGGATTCCCTTTTTAACGGAACCTATCAACTCCTGATGGATACCTGGAAGGAAGGGGGAAAGAAAAACGCGCGTTACCACAAGGAATATTCTCCATGAAAATTCAGAGAGTTGCTCCCATTGATAATCCGGTTGTTATTAATAGTCCGCTCTTCGAGGATCTGTCTGAACTGGAATTAAATGCAGTCGCGGCTTTTCTGGAGCCTCATTGGATATCAAGGGGAGAAACGCTGTTTGAAGAGGGATCAGACGGAGATTGCATATACATATTATTATCCGGCACGATCAACGCCCTGGTAAACCAGGCAGACAGAAGCCGGCGCCTGATGTTTAACATAAAGCCCGGAGATTTTTTTGGCGAGATGTCCATAATCGCAAACGAAAGCCGGTCAGCCACATTAGTAGCCAAAACAGACGCGGATCTTCTGGTCTTTAACGGATTTGATTTTTTTCGTTTTGTTTTTGAATATCCGATAATTGGAGTAAAACTCCTGAAGGCAATCAGAAAAACGCAGAATATCTGGCTTGATCAAACTTCCAGGCATCTTGGCGACCTTATGCGCTGGGGCGAAACAGCCCGCCGCCGCGCCGTCTGTGATGAACTTACCGGACTTTACAACCGCCGCTTCCTGGAAGAATCCGCAAAAGATCGCTTTAAGCAGGGCTCATTGAATCTAAGAAATGTTTCCCTTATCATGATGGACTTGGACAGGATACACGAAGTAAACAACAACCACGGAATAAAAGCCGGTGATATGGTGTTTATTTCAACAGCAGATATTCTGCGCACAACGACACGTCCGGGTGATATTTGCGCCAGATTATCAGGGGACGAATTTGCTATTTTGCTTCCCGAAACAAAATCGGAAGAAGCCTTCAGCATCGCCGAAAGAATACGCCGAACCATGTCTGTCAGGAAAGTTGATGTTTCAGAAAAAACCAAGGTAATTGTTAATACAAGCATAGGCATCGCTTGCGCTCCGGTTCATGCTGACAACTGGAAAAATTTATATATTGCCGCGGATAATGCTCTGCAGCGCGCCAAGGAACTCGGAAGAAACCGGATAGAAACGGCAAAATAAAGAAGGGCGGGAAAAGATGACAAGTATTACCAATTTTGAGGTTCGCACTTCCAAAATGAATGATTGGATAAATATAACCGCCCAGGTACAGACGGCAGTTGCTTCATCCGGTGTAAAAGAGGGAATGTGCGTAGTATTCATACCGCATACAACGGCGGCAGTAACAATAAATGAAAATACCGATCCCGATGTTCCCCATGATATAGGCCTTGCCCTGGAAATGATCTCGCCCGACAGGAATGAATTCCGGCATGGCGAGGGGAACTCCGCCGCGCATACAAAGACAAGCCTGATTGGGCCGTCCATTGCATTAATCGTTTCAAACAGCAGGCTGTTACTGGGAAACTGGCAGGGTATCTGGCTCACCGATTTCGACGGCCCCAGAACCAGAAAGGTTTTTGTCAGAAGCCTGGGGGAGTGATACCGGGGCGCTTACAAACGGATGGCTGCACTCCGTGCATGGCCTTCCAATCCTTCCGCCATGGCAATACATTGCGCTGCTCGTAAAGCCTGACTGTACCCGTCGCCTGGTTCACAACGCAGAATGGTTGGAGTTTTAAGAAAGTGCCGCACGGAAAGGCCGCTTGAAAATCTTGAGCCGCCGGATGTGGGTAGTGTATGGTTAATGCCGGCTGTATAGTCGCCAAGGACTTCAGCGGAGAAGCCCCCGATAAACAGAGAGCCATAATTTTTTAGGAAGGGTATCCACTTATCTGCATTCATTATCTGAAGTTCAAGATGCTCGGGTGCAATCTTATTGGCAATTCGAACTGCCTCTTCCATACTGTTATACAAAATGAAAACAGCACCGCTGTCCAGCGAAGAGCGGACTATTTCCGCCGTTGGCAGGGTTTCAAGCCGCTGTTGTATAAACTTTTCGATTAGCTCGGCAAATCCTCTCCTCGGAACCAGCGCCCTGGCACGGGCGTCGCTGTCATGCTCAGCCTGAGCAATCATGTCCGCCGCGGCATAATCAGCTGCGCCGCCGGAAACCGGAGTTCCATCGGCAATAATCAGCACATCTGTTGGGCCGGCGGCGAAATCAATTCCCACCCTGCCAAAAAGAAGCCGCTTCGCCATTGTTACATATTTGTTGCCCGGTCCTGCTATAACATCAACCCTGGGAACCGATTCCGTTCCAAGGGCAAGGGCGGCTATTGCGTGTGCGCCGCCGATGGCAAAGACCCTGAGTCTGCTGTCCCTGCCGGCGGCTTCCATCGCAATTTCCGCCGCGGCCAAAATTCTTCGATCGGGGAGGCCGTCTTCCATGGGCGGAGAAACAAGGATTACTTCTTCCACGCCGGCGCAGAACGCGGGTATTAGCCCCATTAAGACTGTAGAAATAAGAGGGAACCGGCCGCCGGGAACATAAACCGCCGCTCTCTCCACCGGAATGACCCTTTGGCCTGCCGCAAGCCCTTTGTCAATCTCGTAAGTAAAATCCACGACCTGCTCTTTCTGTTTTTGTGAAAATTTTAGAATATTCCGCGCCGACAATTCCAGCGCCGCAGCCAACTCGGGATTGTTTTTTCGTAATTCAATGTAGGCCATATTGTTTTCCGATACCGGAACTTCAAACTGCCTCGGAGAGGATTTATCAAACAGGGAAGCATAACGCCTGAGTGCAGCGTCTCTTTCCAGGCGCACAACGCTGATTATTTCCATGACAGCCGCTTCCAGTTTTTCATCTTCTTCGCGGTTGTTGAATTCTTCCCAATAAGAATCGAATTCCGCGCTGTCAATAATTTTCATTTCTTTCCCCCTTTAAGTATTTCCCTGCATGCATTAACGAATTCATTCATCTCTTCGGAAGTGCCGATGCTCACTCTTAAATAATCTGCAATCCTGTCTTTGTTAAAATGCCGCACAAGAATGCCCCGTTCCCTCAGCGCCCTGTGAAAAGCTGCACCACCGGTATTCGGAGGTTTCATAAAAAGAAAATTAGCCGCAGAAGGCAAAACATGGAAGTCAAGGTCTTTTAAGGTTTGCACTGTCCATTCCCTTGTCTGTATAACCCTGCTGTTTACATCATCATAGTAAGCGAAGTCTGCCATTGCGGCAGCTCCGCCCGCAAGTGCAAGGCGATCGACAGTATAGGAGTTAAAAGAATCCCTTAGGCGGCAAAGCCCTTCGATCAATTCTTCGCTGCCGATGGCATAGCCAAGCCGCATACCGGCCAGAGACGCTGACTTGGAAAGAGTATGTACGGTTAAAAGATTGGAATGATTGTTAATATAGGGAACGGCTGATTCGGCGCTAATAGCGGCGCTATTAGCGGCGCCTTTTACGCAGCCAAAAGCCGCGTAGGCTTCGTCAACAATAATTACCCTGTTTTGCGGTTCAAGGTATTTTGCAAGCGATAAAATATCATTCAATGGAACAGGGCTGCCGGTCGGCGCATTCGGATTGGGAAGTATAACACCGCCGGATTTAATTTTATATTCATCGCACTTAATAGAAAAACCGCTGTCCAACGGAATTGTACGGAAGGGAATTCCCCATAAATCCGCATAAACCGGATAAAAGCTGTAGCTTATATCAGGAAAAAGAATTTCGGCCTCATAAAAGGCGCCGAAGGCAAAAGCAAGTATCTCGTCGGAGCCATTGCCGGCAAAGACCTGTTCAGGCTTAACGCCGTAACGTGCGGCGGCCGCTTCGCGAAATGCCGTACATTCCGGATCAGGATATAGCCTTAAATCGCTGTTTGCGGCTTTTTGAATCGCCTCGATTACCAGAGGCGACGGCGGATAGGGATTTTCGTTGGTATTAAGTTTGATGAACCGCCTGTCCTTTGGCTGTTCACCCGGAATGTACGGAGTTAAGTTTCCGGCGCGCTTGTTCCAGTATCTGCTCATACCCGCCCCCTATTTTTTATGCCGCCGGTCAAGCTCTTCCAGCACTTCCGCCGCAGAAACTCCCGCACGGGTCATAAGCACGGTTGCAAAATAGAGCAAATCCGCGGCTTCCCATATTGTTTCTTCCCTGGTTCTGGCTGCACAAAGCTCATTCGCTTCCTCCAGAATTTTTTCCCTGACCAGCTCGTCATCGAGAGTGGCTGTGTAAGAACCAGGTGCGGGATTGCGCAGACGATCCATTAAAACACTTTGTAAAAACTCCCATGTAAAAATCCTGTCAACGGAAAAACACGACCATGCACCGGTATGGCAGACCGGACCTGTAGGTTCTGCAACAGCAAGAAGTGCGTCGCGGTCGCAGTCTGCCCTTATTTTTAGCAGCTTAAGAATGTGACCGGAAGTTTCCCCCTTCATCCATAGCCTGTTTCTGGTACGGCTGTGAAAATAAATATTGTTTTTCTTTAGAGTTTCAGCCAATGCTTCAATACCGGTAAAGCCGGTCATCAACACCTGGCCGTCCGGCGATTGAACAATAAGGGGAAGAAGCCCGGAATCCCAGCCCTTTTTCCAGTTAAGGGAGCGGACAAAAGCATCGCATAGATTTATTTTTCCGGTATAAAGGGCCATGCCAAGCTGTGCATCGCACCCAAGGGCGGCCAGGGCGGCAATTTCGTCAAGAGTCGTAACACCGCCGGCTACTGTCAGCAGGCAGGAAACCGCTTCCCTCAGCTTGCGCACAGAATCAAGATCAACACCGGTCATAGTGCCTTCACGCTCTACGCATGTAAAAAGCAGCTCGGAAACATACGGTTCAACCGCCCTGGCCGCCTCCAGCAGGTCAAGGCCCGTGGGTGTCTTCCAGCCGTCCACAACAATTTCGCCGTCTCTTGCATCTACCGCGACAATCATCCGTTCACGTCCGATTTTTGCTGACATTGCCTGAAGAAATGAAGCATTCACCGCGAACTCGCCGGCGGTTCCTTTTTTGTTTTGATCGCGGAAAGCCCCTGAGCCGACAATTATTTTCCGTGCACCAAGGCTGACAAGCTGCCTTGCCTGCTCCGGTGTTTTTATGCCGCCGCCTACACGGCATTCGGCTTTCCGCAAAATGGGTTTGATCATTTCCAGATTGGAAGGCATGCCCATTGCGGCGTCGAGGTCTATTACCGCCACTTCGCCGTAACGGTCGAATTCCGCGGCGAGTTCCTGAGGGTTGTCGCGCTGCAAAATCATTTCCGATCCCTGCCTTAGCTGAACAACCTTACCGCCCTGTATGTCTATTGATGCGATTACCATTTTTTATAAGTCCTTCTGTCTTTCATACCACCACTCCCGGCCTGTCGACCAATCCGTCGATTGTACCCTTTGTAGAAGGAACGACATCGCGGACACGTTCGTCAATTTCACATGCGGTACGAAGAGCCCTTGCGGCGGCCTTGAAAAGCCCTTCAATTTTGTGATGATCGCTGCGGCCCCGCAGTATTTCCAGATGAAGATTACAACCCGCCGTTGTTGCAAAGCCCTGCCAGAAATCTTCGACTACATCGGTTTGAAAATTGACGGCAGGTGTTTCCTCCGGTGCAGAAATCAACGGCGCGCCGGAAAGTTGTCCGTCGAAAAACAAAAAAGGCCTGCCGGAAATATCAACCGCCGCCCTGGCCAGGGTTTCGTCCATGGGGAAAAGACAGAACCCGTTCCGCCTAATACCACGCTTGCTGCCGAGGGCTTTGGCAAAACACTGGCCAAGCACAATTCCGGTATCTTCCACCAGGTGATGCTGATCAACTTCTAAATCTCCGCCGGCGGAAATTTCCAAATCAAACAATCCGTGCCTGGCAAATGTATTCAGCATATGAGTCATAAACCCAATCGGGTACTCCAGCTTCGCCTCGCCCCTCCCGTCAATATTCAGCTTAATATATATGTCAGTCTCTTTTGTTTTTCTTTCAACTTCCGCAATCCTACTCATCTATCTCTCCTCTCTCTCATATCTCTTATCTTTTATCTTTTACTTTTTAATTTTTAACTTTTCCCTTTTTACGGTACAACCTTCCGCAAATCATACTCCACAATATCAAGCGCACCCAGTTTTTTTAACATTGGAATAATATCGGGAACCTCGTTTTTTTTCACCGCAATTTTGACAGCATAGCCTTCGTCTCCGTAGAGCGGGGCCACAGTGGGACTGCGCATGGCGGGCAGGCCCTTTACAAGTTGTTCAAAACAATCCTTGGGTATATTCATCTCCAGCATGACTCTGTCGCGGCCGTCAAGAACAGCGCGAAACAACATGGTCAACTCTTCGATGCGGCTCCGTTTTTCACTGTCGGCGAGAGCGGCTTTGGAAGCGACAAAACGGGTTGATGATTCAAGCAGGGTTCCGATTATTTTAAGGCCGTTATCCCTTAGGGTTTGTCCGGAAGAGGTGTTGTCGATTATCATGTCCGCATCATCCGGCGGGAAAACTTCTGTTGCGCCGAAGGTACGGAGAATGCGGTACTGAAAACCGGAAGACTTAAGCCACTTTTCAGCAAGGTTCACATACTCTGTGGCAACGACAAGTTTTTTGGAACGGAGAACTGCATCATCGAAGGATTGCGGAACCGCTGCAACAACACGGACCCTGTCAAAACCAAGATCGATTATTTCTTCCACATCGGCGCCGCTTTCCCGAATCCAGTCGATGCCTGTAAAGCCGGCATCATGGCTTCCAAGCTCCAGGAGTTCCCCCACATTCTGCGGTTTCATGATTTTAGCTTCGAGCCAGCCGGCGCCAAGCACAGGCCGGTATGTCCGGTCGGTCAGGGAAATATTAAAACCCGCATCCGCGAACAGACGGGATACATTTTCAAAAATTCTTCCCTTCGGAATAAGCACCCTCAGTTTTTTATCCGTACCCCTGGAGGTTTTATCAGCAGATTTCATTAAAACTCCTATTTAGCTAAACAGCCACGAACCGGCTTCGTTAATATATTTCCTGATAATTGCAGTATGGACTTCAGAGCCGGCTTTATCTACCTCTTTTTTCCAGTCTTCAAATTTTTCAAAAGCTTTTTTGACACGCACACGCCCGTTTTCTGAAACAGTAAGACATTCTTCCGGTTTAAGAGACTGTTTTGAAAGTACGGTGGCAAGAAAATACGCCGAAATGCCGGTAACAATGGCATCATTGGAGTACTCTGCCAGGTCTTTGAATTCCTCCTCGGATTTATCAAAATTACTGTCCAGCATCTGCGAAAACCCAAGAAACCAGCGAACCCAATGCTCTTCCTTTACCTTTTCTTTTTCCAGAATGGTTTCCAAAAAAGAAACTGCTTCCCTGTAACGGCCGTTCAAAATCCTGGCGGCTGCAAAAATAAGGCTGTTATCGGAAACAGCAGAAGGCTTTGTAATTAATGCCTTGTCTTCAAGCACGGAAATTGAGGAAAAATCACATAGTATCAAATAAGAATTTGCCAAAAGACGCACTTTTTTGGAATTATAATCGCCTTTTACAAGAACTTTATCTTCCAGATAGTAAGCCAGCGCAGGCCAGTCTTCCCGATCCAAAAGCCGGAAAAACCGGTAATTCATCAGAAAATAGGTGTTCAAACCAAGCATGAATAAGACTAAAATCAGGGCAATTGGCCATATTCCGCGCCATAAACTGGCGGCAAAGCCGGCTCCCAGGACAAACAATGGTAATAGTGCAATGGCAGAGAGAAAAAAAATAATGATTAAATTAAAAACAATTATCAGGTATTTGAACTTCAAGTGAAAATCTCCTATAATGTGTCATCCAATGATGAATGATAAAATAAAGCTAAGACAGCGTCAACGACACTGTCGATATCGGGAAAAAAGATGAAAAAGTATGTAAACAGCGAAATACCTCTTGATAGTTTTTTTACAAAAACAGTCTATCTTGACAGATCTTTTGTTATCGCCGCGCCTGAAATGCCCTTTAACGAAGAATTACTGAAAACCCTGATGGACTGGGACTTCAGGGAGGTTTACAGCGAAGGCGAACCGATGAAGGATTATGTGCTCGATCAGGAAAGAGACGCCCCGCAGGAGGAAGGGGAAATAACTGATCTTTCAACTCAATCGGACGCAGATAAAATAAAACAGGCCGAAGAATTTTATGACTCCTTTCAGCACTATGCGGAAGAATTATTTACCAAGATTACGGTTATGAACAAGCTGGACTTTAAAATTGTCGCCGAATGGATAAAAACTGTGGTTAACTATATCAGGGAAGACCGCCGGTTTCTTATGAGGGTTCAGAAAAACCTTGATCCTCCAGGCGATAAGAATTACGTTATCTCCCACTCGGTTAGATCAACCATAATTGCCGTAATCATCGGAACGTATCTTAAACTTCCCCCCCACCGGCTAATTGAACTTGGTGTTGCCGCGTTATTGCACGAAATTGGAATGTTGCAAATTCCCTCCCAGGTCTACCACAGCAATCGTACTCTTAACGAGAAGGAACGGAAGACCATCATGAAACACCCGATACTAAGTTACAATATGCTGAAAAATTTTGATTTTCCCCTGGTTATAAGCCTGGCAGCGCTGGAACATCATGAACGTGAAAACGGTTCCGGTTATCCCCAGCGTCTGAACAGTGAAAAAATAAGTTTGTATTCAAAAATTATTTCCGTTGCCTGTTCCTACGAAGCCCTTAGTTCCAGGAGACCCCACAAGGAAGCCAAGGACGGATACACAGGCATGCTTGAGCTTCTGAAGAATGAGGGGAAGCAGTATGATGATACGATAGTGCGCGCTCTTGTTTTTTCACTTTCGATATACCCGATTGGCCTGTATGTACTTCTTTCCAGCGGGAAGAAAGGGCAGGTTGTGGATGTAAATCCTGAAAATCCCAGATATCCGATTGTTCAGATTTTTGGAGAATTTAATCCGGACGGAAAAAACAAGACAGCGCAGACTTCACTGGACGGACTTTCCATTGTCCGGCCCCTGACACGCGAGGAGATTAACAGCTAGATGGAAGACCCCTGGTCTACTATTGTTATAATCCCTGCGCTTTTACTGCTCAGCGGCTTTCTTTCCTTTTTTGAACACGTCCTAACCACCCGCCGCAGACCCGTGCCGCAAAAAAAAGGCGGTCTCTTTTTTACCCCCGTTCAAAAAGCACTGGAAAATCCGCGGGCGCCGATACTCACCTGCCGGTTTTTTAAAAACATGCTCAGGATTTTATGCGCTGTTTTGGCCGGATTTCACCTAATTGAAATTCATGTGCCGCTGCACCGGAATATTATGATAGTAGCAGCCGCCCTGGTTTTGGGCATTGCCTCATTTTTACTGGGCGAACTAATTCCGAAATTACTGGCACGCATTGCTCCGGAAAAAAAAGGAATAACCGAAGATGAACTGCGGCTGGCCCTGATGGAAGGGGAAAAATCCGGCATTGTAGAAAGCCATGAACGCACCATGGTCGAAGGCGTATTCTACCTGGGCGACCGGCCAATCGGCGCCTTTATGACCCATCGTTCAGAAATTCAGTGGCTGGATATTAATGCCCCGGCTGAAGAAAATTATGCCAAAGCCCTGGAATACCGCAGCCAGCGCTGTTTTCCGGTAATAAACGGAAGCCCGGATGTAATTGTCGGGGCAGCCTATCTGGAAGACATCATACTTGATCATGGAGAACCAAACCCACGCGGCCTGCAGGCTGTTATGAAAAAGGTCCAGTTTGTTCCGGAAACCATGCCGGCCGTGAAGGCTTTTGAATCTTTTAAAAACAGCGAAGTTAATTTTCTGTTTGTAATGGACGAATACGGAGGCCTGGCGGGAATTGTTTCCGCAAAAGCGCTGGTAGAAGAAATCGTGGGCAATCTTTCCGGCTCCCGGCAGGAAGAAGAGCCCCTGATACGACAGGAGGACGGCGTATGGTATGCAGACGGCCTTTTAAATATTGACGAAGCCGCAGAAGTGCTGTCCCTGCCCATTCATGATGCCGAACATTCAAGCTACCACACCCTTGCCGGCTTTGTTTTATTTCTTGCCGGCGAACTACCGCGGCCCGGCGACAGCTTCGTCTACCAGGGATACCGCTTCCTTGTAAAACAGATGGACGGCAACAGGATAGACAAACTGGAGATTTCAAAAATATAGAAACAGCGGAAACGTGTGTTTATTTTATGCATTTGCTTTGAACCCAAAATGAATCTGACTGTGTAAGCTTACCATTGCGATGGAATTCCACCAGTTCAAAATTATTGGATTTAAGCATCTCCTCAATTTCGTCATACAATACCCGGTTATCCGGAAAATTATTTCTGCCGTGTTCCGCTTCTATTTGAATGCAGTTTACATCCGATAAACGGCTGCCAAAACCCTCCAAAACTTCATACGAACAGCCTTCAACATCTATTTTCAAAAAATCTATTTCCCCGATATTATTCTGTTCCATGAATTTATCCATACGCACCGCTTTGACTTTCACCGCCAGGCTGTCAGCCCCTCCTTCTCCATGTATGGACGACCACCCGGTACTCCTGTAATCCAACGGGAAAACATTGAAGGTAATTTCCTGTTCCGTATTATACACCGCGTAGTTGAATGCGTTAAAAGAATGTATTTTCTTTATCGCTGCAAAAATTTCCGGGTGCGCTTCAAATACATAAACATCTTTCGGTGATAAACCGAAACATTCCATGAGAAAATCCGCATCCTGGGCAAAATTTGCCCCTATTTCAAAAATATTTTTTATTTTAATCTTTGTTCCGCTTAGAACATAATCCACACAGGGAAATAATTTATTCCCAAAGCCGCCGGCTGGTTTGAAGCCTTTATATTTTGATTTATCAAGAGATGATTTCACATTGTATTTTCTGAAAAACTTACGCCTTTCCCTGTAACAAATATATCCATAAGGTAAAAAATTTTTTACAATTCTTTTAATTAACATCGCCGCAGCTTTTAGACACACATGCCGCCTTCCGTACAGCCCATAATCTTTACCAGGACTGCGCTGCATTCCCCCTTGCGGATCGAATCCATTACCGTGTAAGCGTTTGCAAAACCATAAGCTGTCAGCGTTTTTACCTTTTTTCCGTCAATATCAATTTCCGCGCTTTTAATTTTCAGCGCCTCAGGCATTTGACTTTTTTCGCCCGTCTTACAGTGTACCTCCCGCTGCCCGACTGCAACAGTGTCAAACGGAGTATCGGGAATATCGACATAATTTATACCGGAAATCTTTATCATTCTGGCAAGCTCGCCGGCGGTCAGCGCCAGGTCAACGCCATGGTCATTACCGGCGGCGCCGCGGGCCTCGTACTTATCAGCGATGCACGGCATTACGGAAATTACGGTAATTTTTGACACATCTTGTCCGGCCGCCTGAGCGTACTGTTTTTTAACCAACTCCCCTAGCGCCTGCCTGGAACTGCGGTTTACAAAAAGATGATCCATAAGCTCAGGATAATAATTCCTGATAAGATTGACTGAACCGGGTGAACAAAGGGTTATCATGGGCAGTTTGCCCCTGTTTTTAGTCCGATTTAACAGTTCACGGGTTTCTTCCCCTGCGGATAAATCCTGCGAAAGGCCGGCGTCATAAACATTTTTAAAACCCATGCGCTTAAGCAGGGTTATTATCTTCCCCGTATTCAGGCCTCCGGCAGGGAATCCAAGTGCGTTTCCAAGAACCGCTCCGATATCTGCTGTAATTATTGCATTAACATGACGCTCACCATCATTAAGGGCAGCCCATGCCTCGGCCGTTTGGTCATGCTCATGGAGTGCACCCACAGGACATACTTCGACGCACCGGCCGCAGAAAACGCATGGGCCTTCCGAAAGGGACTGGCCGTACGGCGTGCCTATTTCATAATGAATACTGCGGAAAGAACTGTTAATGGCCTTGACACCCTGCTCTTCCTGACAGGCTTCCACACAGCGTCCGCATTTAATACACTTTTCCATGTCGCGCACAAGGGCGTTTCCTTCAAGGGCGGGCGGATTGCCGTTCGGCTCATTGCAAAAAGGGGTTTCGCGTATGCCAAAAGTTGCGGCAAGCGTTTGAAGTTCGCAGTTTCTGTTGCGAATACATTTCAAACAATCCTGCGGGTGGTCGGCGAGAATCATTTCTACGATCGTTTTACGGATATTCATAATGCGGAAGTTGTGGGTTTCTATGCTTGCCCCTTCCCAAACATCATTGGCGCAGGCAGCCATAAGTTTTCCCCTGCCGTCACACTCTACAACGCAGATGCGGCAGACAGAACGCCTGCACAAATCAGGGTGGTCGCACAGAACAGGAATATTCACTCCCGCTTTTCTTGCAGCTTCTATAATTCTCGTGCCCTCGGGTACGGTTACGGGAATACCGTTGACGGTCAGATTAACGCTTTTACTTGGATCGGGTTTATGTTGACTCATTATTTTTCTCCACGGCTGACATTGGCCTCGAATTCAGATTTAAAGTTTTTCCACGCACTACTCAGCGCTGCCGCTGCAGTTTGTCCCAATCCGCAAAACGACGCATCGGTCATGGTTCGGACAAGTCGGCGCAGGATATCCAAATCGCCTGTACAGACCTCATCTTTAACAGAAAGCCTTTTAAGAAATTTTAAGAGCTGCTTGTTTCCCTGCCTGCATGGAACACATTTACCGCATGATTCGTGAATGAAAAATTCGGTAACGCTGATTAAGTAGTCGATAATGGAAACCGTTTCGTCCATAACAACGACAGCCCCGGAGCCGACGCTCAGGCCGGCTTTTTTTAGATCCGTGTAGCTGTACACCGTATCCAGCAGTTCCGGCCCGCCGATTGAACCGCTCTGACCGCCGAGGTGGAAAAACTTCAGTTTCCCGCCGCCTGCCATGCCGCCGCCCATTTCCGGATCGAAAATTATGTCGCGCAATGTTACCTTGCCAAGGGGAATTTCAAAAACGCCCTTCTTTCCGCAATGCCCGGAAAGGCAGATCAGTTTTGTTCCTCCTGAGTCTGGATGCCCGATTTTAAGATATTCGTCCCCGCCCATGCCGACAATGACCGGAATGTTGGCAAATGATTCAACATTGTTGACAAGTGTCGGCTGAAGAAACAGCCCCACTTCGGCAAGATGGGGCGGCTTAATTCTTGGCCGGCCGACCTTGCCCTCGGTAGAATTGAGCAGCGCCGAATTTTCACCGCAGACATAGGCCCCTGCACCGGAGATAACATGAATATCGTAGTCAAACTTAAGCCCCAGGATATTTTTACCAAGAAAACCGGCGGCCCTCAAATTATCAATAGCTTTGATTAGTTTCTTTTGAATATTTCTGTACTCGCCGCGAACATATATGTACCCGGCATCCGCCTTGAACACCAGGCCGGCGATGATAATTCCTTCCAGTAATTTCAGGGGCAGCTTTTCCATAATAAACCGGTCTTTGAATGTACCCGGTTCACCCTCATCGGCATTGCAGACTATATATTTTGGCGTTTCGGGAATGTGGTACAGATGCTCCCATTTACTGCCGGCCGGGTATGCCGCACCGCCGCGCCCAAGGAGTTTTGCCTTTTTAACCTCAGCGATAACACCTTCGCTGCCGGCAGCGGCAGCCTTTTTCAAAGCCTCAAAACCGCCTGTCTTTACATAATCCGCGACTGAAATACTTTCGCCGCCGCCTGTATTCCCGCTAAGAAGCTGGTTTAATTTTGACATGGAAACGCCTCTCTTAAATTCCCTTCGCGGCAGCATTTTACAAGGGCTTTTGTTTTTTCTTCATCAAGATTGCCGAAAACATCGTCGCCGATTTTTACCGCCGGCCCCACATCGCATGCCCCAACACAGCTTGTGCCCCACAGGGTGATTTTCCCGTCGGCGGTTGTCTGCCCAACCTTGATTCCTGCCGCGGCCTCGAACCAGTCTACAACCTGCTGTGCATTACAAAAATGGCATGGGGCGCTCTGGCATATTTCAATAACATACCCGCCCCTGGGAGCAGTGCTGAACATGGCGTAAAAGGTCAAAACATCGAAAACTTTGGACAACGGCACGCCCAAAACCCTTGATACGAGCTGCGCCCATTTTTTATCGACATAGTTCCTCTGCGAAGCGGCCTGAATGTCAAGCAGTATCGCTATAAGCTGCTGGGCATCATTGCCGTATCCTTCCATTATTTTTAACACATCGTTTTCAGTTAAATTTCGGGTGTTATTCATGGGAATATCATATTCCCATTTCATAAATAAATCAACTAGTATATGCTTAAGCAAACAGCATGAAAGCATATCTTGAAATCGTACAAAGAATCCTTGACCGTGGCTTCCGTAAAGTGAATCGCACCGGTGTGGACGCTCTGACCATTGCCGGAGCAATGTTTGAGCATGATATGGCCGAAGGGTTCCCCCTGCTCACCACAAAAAAGGTCCCTTTTCGCCTTGTCGCTTCGGAGCTGGAATTCTTTATCCGTGGAATTACCGACAAGAAATGGCTGCAGGAACAAAATAACCATATTTGGGACGAGTGGTGCAGTCCTGATGCGGTTCCCTACGGCAGCGATGAGAAAACCAGGGCCATGATGATGGCAGAAAGGGAACTGGGGCCGATTTACGGCTGGCAATGGCGCAACTTTGGAGCCGGATACGAAGCATTCAATAAAAAGAACGTGGGGCATGGTTTGGATCAACTGAAACAGGTGGTGCAGACGCTGCGCACAGACCCCGGCAGCCGCCGTATGCTAGTCAGCGCGTGGAATCCGCTGGATCTTTCCCGTATGGCCCTGCCGCCCTGCCATTACTCCTTTCAGGTTACGGTAATTGACGGCGCCCTGAATCTGCTCTGGAACCAGCGCTCTGTGGATGTCGCCCTCGGCTTGCCTTTTAACATAGCCAGCTATGGCTGCCTGCTGCATCTTCTGGCAAAAGAGGCAGGCCTTGGCGAAGGCAGGCTCATCGGCTTTTTGGGGGATGTTCATATCTATGTGAATCATATCAATGCCATCAGCCTTCAGTGCATACGTTCTCCCAAACCCCTGCCCAAAATAAGAACCGAAAAGTTTACCTCGATATTCGATTGGCATTACAGCGACACTGTCATCGAAGATTACGAGCCGCATCCGGCAATTAAATTCGATATCGCTGTTTAGGCTTATGCAGGAAATTATTATAATTGCCGCGATGGCGGAAAACCGGGTAATAGGAATAGACGGAAAGCTGCCCTGGTCGAACAGCGAAGACATGGCTCACTTCAGGGAATTAACAAAGGGCTGGCCATGCATTATGGGCAGAAAAACATGGGAGTCCCTGCCGCGCCGCCCGCTGCCAGGGCGGCTAAACATTGTTGTTTCCAAAACCCTGACACGGGATATGGCCGGGGCGGAAGTAAAAATATTCCCCTCTCTGCCGGAGGCAATTCAGAGCTGCGCCTCTTACGGGAAAGTCTTCATCTGCGGCGGCGCGGCGATTTACCGTGAAGCGTTTCCGCTGGCAACAAAAATAGAGCTTACGGTGATTCATGAACAGCACGAGGGTGATGTTTTCTTTCCGGAAATTGATCCTGCCGTTTGGATAAAAACAAATTCAACCGATTTTGACACCCTCTCGTTTTACAGTTATACTAAAAAAAACAATTAAAGACGATGGAGTTATTGTGAAAAGTCCAATTCTTGTAGTACTCGCCGCAGGCATGGGAAGCCGGTACGGCGGCCTTAAACAAATGGATGCTGTCGGAAGGAACGGCGAAGCGTTGCTTGACTATTCAGTTTACGACGCAATTAATTCCGGGTATGAAAAAATTGTATTCATTATAAGACACGATATTGAAAGTGATTTTCGCGAAGCGGTGCTTGCCAGAATGAAATCAAAAGTAAAATGGGAACTTGCATTTCAGGATTTAGATTCGCTGATTCCGCCCGACATTTTTGCGGCTGCGCAAAAAGCAGGGAGGACAAAGCCGTGGGGTACCGCTCATGCCCTGTTATGCGCAGCGGAAAATATCGACGCTCCCTTCACGGTAATTAACGCCGACGATTTCTACGGCAGGGAAGCCTTCGCCATAATGGGCGGGCACCTTTGCGGCTCATGCGAAAATGCGATTGTCCCCTATCAGCTTGAAAAAACCCTAAGCCCCATGGGAACGGTAACAAGGGGTGTCTGCGAAATAAAAGACGGCTGCCTTGTTTCGGTAGATGAGCTTACCGCCATTGAAAAAAAAGACGGGCGTATTTTCAACACAAGCCCCGATGGCTCCATACGAGAACTTGCCGCTGATACTCCTGTATCGATGAATTTCTGGGGGTTCTCTGTGGATATTCTGGCTGAATTTAATAAGTACTTCGATAATTTTCTAAAAGCCTTTGCAGATAACATGGCAGGCAGCATAAAAAGCGAATGTTACATTCCCATGGCAGCTGATCATTTCGTTAAAAATAAAATTGTTAAAATAAAGGCCTTGAACGCAAACTCAGACTGGTTCGGCGTTACATATAAAGAAGACCGGGAAACAGCGAAGAAAAAAATCGGGGATTTAACTGCATCCGGCGTTTACCCCGCGCCGCTTTGGCTAAAATGAGCATAATATCAGTTTTATTATTAACTGCCTTATTATCCTTTGCACCGATTTCGGAACTGCGCGGCGGAATCCCTTTTGCCATTGTCAATAACATTCCCTGGTATTTGGCTTATCCGTTTTCCGTATTCATAAACATTCTGGTGGCACCGGCATGCTGGATTTTTTTGGCAACCATTCATAAGCTCCTGTATAAAGTTCATGTATATAAAATATTTTTTGATCGTATTATCGAGCGCGCGCGAAAAAAACTTTCCAGCGGCGTTGAAAAATGGGGCTGGATCGGCATTGCGCTTTTTGTTGCAATTCCCCTGCCGTTAACCGGCGCATGGACAGGAACCCTGGGGGCATGGATCCTGGGCATTTCGAAGCGCCGCACCATTATTGCGGTTTCGCTGGGAGTCATTGTAGCCGGCGCCATTGTCAGCGCTGTGGTTACATTGGGAATAGAAGCTCTGAATTTATTCATAAAAACGGGAGTAAATTTATGATAATCGGAATTGACATAGGTACCACAACTACCAAGGCAGTGTCCATAGAAGACGGTACATTGACGCAGAAAATAAAAACCAAGGCCTTTGATGCTGTAACCGCCGCAACCGGAGCCTTTGGAAAAATGATTCTGGAAAATAAAATAAAAATAGAGGATGTTGAAGAGATACTAATCACGGGAGCCGGAGCCTCAAAGATTGACAGTAACATTTTCGGCATTCCCACAAGCAGAGTCAGCGAAATAGAGGCCATTGGTATAGGAGGAATGTTTCTGTCGGGAATGAACGAAATTATAATTACCAACATCGGAACAGGAACTGTCATTGTAGAAACAGGCAGCAGGGGAATTGTACACTTTGGCGGTTCCGGAGTTGGCGGCGGCACCATTCTTGGACTGGCAAAAGGGCTGCTCCCAGTTTCAGAATTTACGGATATTATGGAGCTTGCAAAAACAGGTAATATCAGCCAAACCGATCTTTTGCTGGAAGATATAATGGATACGGGCATGAGCTTTTTGGACAGGGAGGCTACTGCCGCCAATTTCGGAAAAATGCTGGATACTTCCGGTCCGGGTGACATTGCCCTGGCAATTATAAACATGGTGTACCAGGTTATCGGAGTATTATCAGTTTTTGCAGCACGCGCCAGGAACACCAGAGAAGTTATTGTAACAGGAAACGGCAGCGACAATATCATCGGACAAAAAATACTCAGCAAAATTTCCATTATGTATAATACTGAATTTATTTATCCCGAACACGCAGAATATACAACCGCTATTGGGGCAGGATTGTACAATATAAAAAACTTGAAAAATTTAAAAAAAAATGGAATAATTATTAATGATAGCCCTAAAAAAGGAACAAAGATGGATAAGACTATTAAACCTTTTATTGATGTATGTAAAAATGTTTTCAAGGAATTGGTGGGTACTACGCTGCATGAGGGGCGCCCCTATTTTGTTGAATCCGGTGCGGTTGCGGAGGGGGACATATCAGCGATTATTGGCCTGACAGGAGAAGCGCGCGGAGCGGTTGTAATTTCCATGAAAACTGATGTAGCCGCCAAAATAACGGATAAATTGACCGGTACCAGTCACGGGGGACTGGATGACGATGTGGTAGATGCTATCGGCGAAATAGTAAACATCATCTCCGGAAATGTAAAAAAGAGCCTGGAAAATGATTTCCGTCTAGTGATCTCGCTTCCTTCGATTGTTCAGGGGCAGAACCATATCATAAGATGGCCGGGCATTCAGGCGCGCTTTATAAGAATACCTTTTAAAATTTTCAATAATTCCACGTTCTACCTTTCGGTAGCTATTGAGTCAGTTTAAGATTGAAACCTAAGAAGCCTTTTGCGCGGAATTATCGCCCATTGGGATGGAGATGTTGAATACGGTTCCCTTATCCTGGTCGGACTGAAGTTTAATGGCGCCTTTCACATCACGCACGCGATCCCGGACAAAGCTTAAGCCGACACCCCGGCCTGCGTGAACCCCTTCAGCGACAGCGGTGCTGAAACCGGGCATAAAAATCACCTTTAACAGAGTATTTTTATTGTTACCCTCATCATCCTTAATCATTTGCAACTCTTTTGCCCTGTTCCGAATCCTGACAAAATCAAGCCCCCTGCCGTCATCCGACAGCTTCAGGTGGATATTTCCATTCTGGATATTTATTGAAAGCCGCACGGTTCCGGTTTCATCTTTTCCCTTTGCAAGGCGTTCTTCAGGCAATTCAATGCCATGAACAACCGAATTTCGAATCAGCTGAATAAGTATTTCTTTTATTACCCGTCTTGGCCCCTTTTCAATCGCATCGGTGTCAATATTATCCACAACAAATTGTACTTTTTTATCCATTCCTTCGGCGGATTTATCGGCTGTCTTCTTAAGGGATTCTATCAAAACATGCTCGCCCTGTTTCTTTTCGGTACCGATCCCAAAAGCCTGTATTTTTTTAATATTGGCCCAGAACCCTTCTTTTTCCTGTGAAAGTTTTTCTATTTCCATTACCAGATGAAGCATATCGGAAAAAGGAATCTCGTCACCTTCCTGTAAAAGTTCTTTTATTCTTGATTCCAGCTCATGAGCTTTATTGCCAAATGTGTTTAATCCCAGAATAACAGCATTGGATTTAATTGCATGAACAGATTGATAAATATCTACCAGAACCTCATTTGCGTAAAGATCTCCGTTTTTCAATGTGTTATCAATTCTTTCAAATTCGTAATTCGTATCGTCAAGAAAATCATTGAATACATCATGTTCCACCTGAATAAGTTCAAAGATGGACTGCATCTCTTCCTGCCGTCTATTTTCTTCTTCCATCAGCCGGTGCTGCAATTCAACCCTGGCGGAAATATCATAGATTGAAACCAGTATAAAAACTCCCGCGCCTCCTCTGTCAACAGATACAAAATTACAGTTAAACACTTTTTTATCTTCGTCTTCACCGCTCGAATACTGAAATTCTGCAAGGGGATTTATCTCTTCCAGAGTAGATTGATCGTAGGTTTGATTAATAATCATTCCCAAGTAATCTATTATACCGTCAATTTCCTTAGAGCTTACTGAGCCGGCCAGGATATCCGTAAAACGCCTTCCGGCAATATCTTTAAGCGACAATAAATCTTCAAGATAGCGCGAATAATGATCCTGAATAATCAGGTCCCGGTCCATAAAGAAAAGGCCGATTTTCAGGCTGTCCTTCATAATTGCAATCTCGTCACGTTCTGCAAGGGACGTAAGATCATACATATTGATAAGGGCGTTTTTGGAAGTTCCGGCAACATCATTGGAAACAACCCTGAAAAACCGTTTTTGTCCACCCAGCGTAAATTCCCAATCGCCTTCGTATCCTGTCTTCTGCCTGAGCATATTTCCTGCCAGCAGTTTCAGTTCCCTTATCGGAAAAAGGTCAACAAAAAGCTGTCCTTCGGCCAAATTCTGATCTTCGAAATCAATCATCTGCGACAGTGGTTTGCTGACATAAACAACCCTGTTGGAATCATCAACCATGGCAATATAATTTGCCGTAACAGTTAAAAGGTTCTTAAAATAATTTTGGTCTTCGAGCGCCTCGCCAAGAACGATGGTTCCGGCCCTTGTAAGCAAAAGTAATACCATTACACAGAATAAATAAATCAGCCATGTACACAACACAGTAAACAGAGGTATCCCGTTTCCGATAATCGGAATACCAATAAAAATCATGGTCCCAATCGCAAGATTCTGGGTAATCACATAACCGACGGTCTTGTGAAAATCGGCATACAAACAACTGATTCCGCAGAAACAAAGGCAGGCATACAAATAGTAGGAAGACTTCCCATTGCTCATAATCATCAATATTGAATAAAATATGAATAATACAAGGGGAGTAAAAAACGCCTGTTGGGAAAAATCCGAGGAAGCCACAAAGGTAGACATTAAAATAATGAGCGTAACGGCCATGCTCATTCCAATTTGGCCCGTAGGCACTTCAGTATTTAATAACATTGAATTGACAATAAAAGCAGCGCCTAAAAACAAAACAGCAATTATAGCGCTGGCATTGGCAATTTTGTAATGTACTGTAATCTTGTTTCCTTTCTTTTCCATTGGCTAAACCTTCTTTAAAATATAAACCTTCATGGTTCCCGGTAAGTCAAATTATTAACCGCAACAAATTGCACCGCTTCCGGAATTATTTCAAAGGTAACATGAGTATTCTGTAAATATTCATTATCAAGCTGTATCCACATCGGATCTTCCGATACAATCTCTATTTTTTTTGCCTTTAAGGAAATGCATTTGGAAGGTACTCTTCCCCTTGAGTGTGCCCGTATTGACCACAATGTACTAAATGGATCCGCAGCTTTGAAAAGGGCCACTTCCAGCAGCCCATCGTCCGGCATTGCCCCGGCAGCTGTAAATTTATTTCTGGAATAATAAGGCCCGTTGGCTACTTTTATTAAACTGTATCTTCCGCTGTAATCTTCATCATCTATTTTTATACTGTATTGCCGGGCAGTAATTCGTTTTCCCAGCAGCATGGGTATCCTGTTTAAGTAAGCCAGGATTTTTAAAAAAAAGGAATAAACACCGGAATCACTCCCCTTTTTTTTATTCACTTCCCTCATTTGAACACCCAGAACGGGGAGCAGCCCAATCATACACGCATTTAGGGCAAAAACATTCCCCGCATTGATAATATCCGTAGGAATTGCAGGAGCATTAATCACTGCCGGTATATCACTGAACAAACCTGTACTTTCTTCTCCAAAAATACGAAGAAAATTTATTGGATTACCATAAGGAACAACAGCCAGTTCCATATTGGGCAGCCCGGCAATTCCGTTCAAACAGTCAAACAGGATTTCCTCCCCTCCGACCGCATACACCCGTACAACATCGTCTTCGCCTGCTGCCGTTATGCGCTCCTGAATAAGCACAATGGCATCCCGGCGGCTCCTTGAAATCTGGATATAAAAATCAGGGTTCTCCTGCGTTCTGAAATATTGCCCTATACTGTCCAGCATGGAATCCATCAACCATTGCTGATCCCGAAAAAAAATATCATCAATTACAAATATATGCTTCATTAACACCCCTTGTTTTTTTGTGGCTACAATAAATTCTCTAGTTCAATAGCCACCAAAACGTGAAAAATATCATTTTCAAAAACCTTAAAAGGAATGCACAATATCCGCGCCTGTTTACCCGGCCATGCAATGGAATGTTCCCTGCCCTTAATAACCGTGGGAATGGATATTACTATGCTGTCGCCGTTTGGAAGTTTTGGCTTGCAGTTTCCGGCGATAATATTGACTATTTCACCAACGGCATCCACAACATCGGCGTCCATTTCCGTGTGTTCGGTTTCGGTCAGTATTTCCGCCAGCTTTAAAGACAGGGCAGTCTTCATGGAAATAATTACCGCCCCCTTGACCGCCCCGGAAAGACCAATTACAGAAGAAATATCCCACTCCGTTTCTTTTTCTACATCCAAAAAATGCGGATGCCTCGGACTTACATCACAGCCGACGAATTCCTTGAAGGTATTGAGTGTAACATCAACAAAGGGCTTAATATACCTTACCATATTGTCCATTATCTACATCCTGAATAAGTGTAATTTTGCTAATTTTGCCTTAAACAAATCCAATTTTATCGGTTTAGTGATATAATCAGTGGCACCATTTTTTAAGGCTTCAATTACATTGAATTTTGCAGCTTCGCTGGTAACCATAATTATCGGCAGCTTTCTGTACTTTTCCACAGCCCTGACCTGTTTTAAGAAATCGATGCCGGATAATTTCGGCATATTCCAGTCCAGCAGTACAAGATCTATATTATTGGTATCTAGCTGTGCTAAAGCCTCTTCACCATCCCTTGCTTCCAAAAAAATACAGAATGACTCTACACTGGTAAACACCCCCTTTACTGTGTTTCTCATAATTCTCGAATCATCGACTATAAGAATTTTTAATTCAGCAGGCATTCATCCTTCCTCCTAAAGCACCAAAAACATGCCGTTTGCGCGGCATAACACAACAAATATGCAAACAACACTGCCCAGTATGTTACTTTATTTATCGGATTTATGTCTAGGTATGCAGCGGCTTTATTTTTTCTCCAGCCTCCAGGAAACTGTATAATTCCAATTGTCGGGAAAATCCGGCGACGAAGCCTTTAAACTCAATCTTCCCTGCCTGGAACGAAAAATAATACCAAATGCTGCATCCCATTGCCCATCTTTTTTTACCGAAGTTTCGTAGCCGCACTTTGCCGTAAATTGAAAAGGAGATACTGACCAGGAAAGTTCACAACCGAGTCCTGCACTATCATAAAGCCAGATGTCTTCCTGACTGCCAGTATTCGGGAATGGATACGGAGATGGCTGTTTATCAGTTTTATATATACTTCTTAACGATCCGGAAAGGTTTACTCCAAGAGGATTGGAATTAATGCTTTCCATTTTAGTCAACATATTGCCGGAAAACACAGGTTTTGGCAGATAGAAATAAAAGCCTACTGATCCTTTATATATATCAGTTATTTTTTTACTATCCGTAGCATTTCGGTCCATTGAAAAAGATACCCGCCTTAACCTTAACGGAGAGACATTAGATGTTTTCCTGTCTGGTGCAGGCAAACGATAATAGAAGCCGGTTGAACTTCTGTTAAAATCTTCTCCAAGACCCGGACTGCGCAATGTTGTATTAAGCCGCAGTAAAGAGCTTCGCCTGCCCTTCCATTCGATTTTTCCGGCGCTTCTGAAACCGGCTCCGTGGTTTGCGCCATCCCTGCCGATAAAACGCTCCCCCGCACCGTCAACAGCTACAGAAAGTGATAACGGTCTGCCGGGATATTTTCCACGAAGATTCGATTTCGGAAAATATGGACTTAGGCTCACACCAAGATTTCCGTAAATGTCGATGCCCCAGGCAAAGGTTTGTGAATATGCCCAATCAGAGCTGACAGAAACCAGCGGGCTGTTAAAAATCAGTCCCAGCGCATAGAAATTAAATTCTCTCTGCGGTAGTGGCGGTGGATTGGAAAACCAGGAATTATAATTTTTTGCCGGAAGTGCCGCTCCGGTATAAAAGGCTTCTGCCACCAGATTTATGTCTTTCCCGAAACCCGCATCTATTCCGCCGGAAAAATCGGGAATAAAATTTTCTGTCTCTGTCTGAGCGGCAAAAAACCCGCGCAGCTTCAACTTCGGAAAAAGGTTTAAGTAAGGGCTGGATAAATACATATATGCGGTCGATTCTTTTGTTACGGATATCGTAGTCCGTAAATCCGCCATAATGGGCTTATGGTTTTCCGTATAAGGCGCAGAGCGTATCCAGGGATTACGAACTCTCGCGGGAAGCCCCCACTCATCAAGAACGCCGTAGAGCAGCCGGGATCCTGTAGCCTTGTGGTAGAGGCCGCCTCCAAAATTGGTAACCCCTTTCGATAAATCGCCCCAAGGGGGATCAAGCTCAAAATTCAAGGTGTGTCTGTCAATAACCTGTCCCCTGAATAATAAACCGGGCGGCAGCAGATCAATTTTTAAGTCGCCGCGGTTGTGGAGCGTTTTATTCTCCTCCCACGAGCCGGCGTAGAGCAGACGCCAGTCAAAGAGGGGCGATACAGAGGATTCGGCATAGAGAAGGGCGCCGCCCTGCAAGAGCATGCTTACAAGGAACCCCGTGAAAAAAGATAAATATCTCATACCCCATATATGGCGTACAGATGTGAGGTGCTTTACTGCTATCTGAGGTTTTTTCTATTTTTGCCCGTAATAGGCATTTGGGCCGTGTTTACGCTCCCAATGTTTTTTGATTATGTGCTCTGGAAGAGGTTCAGCATTCGGATTAAGACTGATGGTAAGGAGGGCCATTTTACAGATTTCTTCCAAAACTGCGGCATTGTACACGGATTGAGCGGCATCGGCACCCCAGGTAAATGGGCCGTGACCGGCTACCAAAACCATTGTTACATGGGCGGGATCCAGGGCAGCCTTCCGGAAGGTTTCCACGATGAGATTCCCTGTTTCAATTTCATAGTTGTTTTTTATCGCATCGGGACCCATAAATTCTGTGCAGGGAATTTCTCCTGTGCCATGATCCGCATGGGTGGTTCCGAAAACCGGTACCGGCATTTTTGCCTGAGCCCATGCAGTTGCATAAGGCGAATGTGTGTGGGTAATGCCTTTGATACCGGCAAATTCACGGTATAAAATCTGATGCGTACCGGTATCGGATGATGGCTTATAACTGCCTTCAACAATTTTTCCGTCCAAGTCAACCACTACCATTGTTTCGGGACTCAGTTTGTCATAAGGAACCCCGGAAGGCTTAATGGCAAAAACAGCTTTTTCCGGATCAAAGGCAGAAGCGTTACCCCATGTATAGATGGCAAGGCTCTGCCTTTTTATCTCCAGATTTGCCTCGAAGGCTTCTTCTCTGAGTGTTTTATAAACATTCATAAATCAGCGGCCTGACCAGTATGCTTCGCTCCAGCGCAGTTCGTCTCTGAGCCGGTCAGGTTTCGTGTCACGCCCGATAAAAACAAACTCGATGCCGCAGATTTCCGCCCAATCCCTGAAATACTCAGTAGTAAGGGCATCGGTATACACCGAATGATGTGTGCCGCCGGCAAGTATCCAGGCTTCCGCAGAATCGCTCAAACTGGGATAAGGTTTCCAGAGCGCCCTGGCAACAGGCAGCTTGGGCATATCGTTTTCGATTTTTATTGTTTCGATCTCGTTTACGATCATTCTGAAACGGTCTCCAAGGTCAACCAGGGTTGCAAGTACCGCCGGTCCCGGGGCAGCGTCAAAAACAAGGCGGGCAGGAGCCTCCTTGCCGCCAATTCCCAGGGGATGAACCTCGATGCGTGGTTTGCCGGCGGCTATGGAGGGGCATATTTCCAGCATGTGTGCACCTAATGCGGCTTCTTTGCCCGGCTCCATGTGGTAGGTGTAATCTTCCATAAAGGAAACCCCGCCTTTAAGCCCGCCTGCCATTACCTTGGCGGCATGAACCAACATGGACTGCTTCCAGTCACCTTCGGCCCCAAAACCGTAGCCCTGTTCCATAAGGCGCTGCGAAGCCAGGCCGGGAAGCTGGGTAAGACCGTGAAGATCCTGAAAGGTAGTTGTAAATGCGCCTGCATTTTCCTTTTCAAGCATTTCCTTAAGAGCGATTTCAATTTTTGCCTGTTCAAGCATTGCAGTGCGGGCCTTCCCCGGCTGGGTAAGATCGCCGGCTAATTCGTAGGAAGCGGCATACTCCTTTGCTAAAGCCTCCGCCTGGGCGTCGCTAACTTTCGCATAACGGGCTGCCAGATCGCCGATACCCCATGTATTAATCTGCCAGCCGAATTTTATCTGTGCTTCGACTTTATCCCCTTCTGTTACAGCGACCTCTCGCATGTTGTCGCCCAGGCGAAGAACTACCTTGTTCATGCCGTCCATGCGGGCTGCGGCGGCCCGCATCCACACGCCCATGCGGCGGCGTACTTCGCTGTCCTGCCAGAAACCTGCCACCACCTTGCGAGGAAGCCTCATCCTGGCATGAATATGGCCATGTTCACGGTCGCCGTGGGCTGATTGATTCAGATTCATAAAATCCATGTCGATAGAAGCCCAGGGGATATCCCTGTTGAATTGAGTGTGAAGATGCAATAAAGGCTTACGGTTTACAGCAAGACCCTGTATCCACATTTTCGACGGCGAGAAGGTATGCATCCATGTAATGATCCCGGTGCACTTTTCAGCGGCATTGGCTTCTTCAAAGAGACGGCGAATAGCCTGGGGTGTTATTCCCGTGGGTTTTAATACCACAGTTCCAGGAAGCAGAGCATCCTTATTGAATTCATCTGCCATTTTCCGTGCATTTTCTGCAACTTTCTTTAAAGTTTCGTCTCCATACAGGTCCTGGCTGCCCACGATAAACCAGAATTCATAATTCTTAAGATCCATTTGTTTCTCCTTTTATAAAACCTACAGTAAATTATCTACAGCGGCTCTTTCAATTTTTAGCCCTGCTTTATACCGTTCCATGAATTTTTTAAAACCCGCTACATCACTTTCGTTAGGCGCAACCCTGGAACTGGCCTTCCCGGTAAATACTTTTTCAGCCAGGAATTGTTCCAGCGGTCTGTCTTGCGCTCCTTGCAGCATATATGCTGCCAGGAGCGCAATACCCCAAGCCCCGCCTTCACCGGCACCTTCCATTACCGAGACGGGTGTATTCAATGCCCCCGCCATAAGGCGCTGGCCTGCGCCCTTTGTTTTGAATAGACCGCCATGACCCAGCAGGTTGTCAAGGCAGACTTGTTCTTTTTCAGTTAAAATATCCATACCCAGTTTCAAAGTACCCATGGTAGAAAAAAGCAGGGTACGCATAAAATTGGCCAGGGTAAAATTACTTTCAGGCAAACGTACAAACAGGGGGCGTCCCTGCTCGAAACCGGTAAGATGTTCGCCTGCATAGTAATTGTATGATAAAAGGCCTGTGCAATCGGCTTCACCTTCCAGAGCCTTATTATACAAGGCATCGTACAATGCAGCCTTTTCTATTTTTGATCCGGTTAAACCGATCAATTCACCAAAAAGTTTTGCCCATGCATCAAAATCGGTTGTACAGTTATTGCAATGTACCATGGCGACAGGCTTACCTGCGGGCGTAGTAACCATGTCAATTTCTGTGTATAACTTAGACAAAGCCTTCTCCAGAACAATCATTGCAAAAATTGATGTGCCCGCAGAAACATTTCCGGTTCGTTCGGCAATGCTGTTAGTCGCAACCATGCCTGTACCCGCATCGCCCTCCGGAGGGCAAAAAGGAATACCGGCCGCGAGGCTGCCTGAAGGATCGAGCAGTTTCGCCCCTTGTGCAGTCAGCGTTCCGGCCTTTTCTCCGGCGGTTAATACTTTCGGGAGCAAAGCGGCTATGTCCCAGCCAAAGCCGGAAGGCTTTACCATTTCATCAAACTGTTTGAGCATGCCCTGGTTATAATTGTTGATTGAACTGTCTATCGGGAACATGCCGGAAGCATCATCAATACCAATTACTTTTTGCCCGGTGAGTTTCCAATGCACGAAACCAGCCAGAGTCGTAAAAAAGGCAATATCATTAACATGGGCTTCCTTGTTCAAAATCGCCTGGTAAAGGTGCGCAATACTCCAGCGCTGCGGTATGTTGAATTGAAATTTACCGGTAAGCGCGGCGGCGGCCTTTTCGGTCGTTGTATTGCGCCAGGTACGGAATGGAACAAGCAGCTTGTCATCTTTGTCAAAAGCCAGATAGCCGTGCATCATGGCGGAAATACCAATAGCGCCAACCTTGGTGAGTTTTACGCCATATCGTTTTTGGACATCTTCGGCTAAATTGAAAAAACTGCCTTGTAACCCGCTCCATACATCATCAAGATCATACGTCCATATTCTGTCTTTAAGCTTGTTCTCCCAATCGTGACCGCCGGAAGCAACAAGCTCATGATTTTCGTCAATGAGTACCGCTTTAATCCGGGTAGAACCCAGCTCTATTCCAAGGGCAGTTTTGCCGTCTATAATCGCCTGTTTTACTGCCGGTTTTTCCATGATAACACCCCCTTTAATATTCTGTGCAGCGCCGAGTTGTCCTTGCCGCGGCGGGAGAGAATCGCGCTCTGCAGTATAAGTGCAAGGAAAAGCATCGTCCCGGTTGTTACATCCTGCAGCCATATCCGTCCACCGGCAGTTATCCCTGAACCCCGCACAATGGTTTCTATCGTCATCAGAACCAAAACGCCAATGGGGGAACCGACAATATTGCCGACACCGCCGGTTAACATCGTACCGCCAATTATCGACGCGGCAATGGCCCTCATTTCAAAAGTCATGGCATGTTGCGAATAACCGGAACCTGCTTTTAAAAGAAAAATAAACCCTGCTATGCCGGCAAGGAATCCGCATGCTACGTGGGAGTAAAATTTCGTACGTTTTACATTAATCCCAAGCATCAGTGCGCTCTGGCTGTTGCCGCCAACAGCATACAGATTCCGGCCAAACCTCGTCCACTTCAGCGCGGCTGCGATAAGCACCACCAAAAATAAAGCTACAAAAACCCCCAGATCAATTGTCGCGGGGATTAAATTACCGCTCCTTGGAGCAACATAACCCAGAAAAGCAATTTCCAGCTTGATATTTCTAAGCGCAATAAAATTTTCCAGCACAACCGTATGTGAATTTGCCGTAATAACAGTTGCCATCCCTCTGGCAAAAAACATGCCGGCTAAAGTAATAATAAACGGCTGAACATTCATATACGCCACTAAAAAACCCTGAACCAGCCCGAATGCTAAACCTATACCCAAAGCAATACATATAGACACATAAATATTACCCGCACCGGAGTCAAGATAAACTGCGCAGGAGGCGGTAACCAGGGCAACAACACCCCCGACAGAGATATCAATGCCGCCGCCGACCATCACCATGCTTAAAGCGCAGGCAAGTATAAGCAAAGATGCATTATTATTAAATAAGTCAAAAAAACCCTGGAATCTGCTAAAGCTGCCGCCTAAAAAAAACATTGCCAGCACATACAAAATAACGAATATGGAAACAGCAACCAGCAGCAAAAGATTGGAATCTGTAAGTTGTGATATGCGCATATTGCGCAGCAGACTGCGCCGCATATTAGCCTTCCTCCTTTACCATGGACATACTCTTTGCACCCCGCGTTACCGCGGTTAGACTGTTCCATATGCCGGTTATATAGCTTTTGACAACAGGAGAGCTTAGAAGCATAAGCAATATGATGAATGTCGCTTTGTAAACCCTAATCGGTTCCGGCAAAACACCCAGCCTGAGTAGCGTAACGTTTAGAGTCTCGATTGTATAGGCGCCGATTATGGAGCCCAATATGCTGAATTTTCCGCCGCTTAATAAATTCCCGCCGATAGCAACCGCTAAAATCGCATCCATTTCAATGCCGCCCAATATGGACAGGTGATCCACTCTTTGCATTCTGCAGGCATTAATCACCCCCGCACCGGCGACGCAAAACCCCAAAATCACGAAAGTCAGCATTTTGATTGCGGTAGGGTTAATCCCGTTTAAGCGGGCGGATTTTTCGTTAATACCTATTGATTGCACATATAACCGCAGATTTGTGAACTTAAAGACCATGAAAAAGATAAGGCCGTACAGCATCACGATGAATACCGGAGTCGGAATCGGCACTCCGTGAATAAAGCCTCCGATTTGCAGGGTGATATCGTCAAAAACCTTGGGGGATGCGCCGCCATTAATCGCATAAGCTATTGAACGGCCGGATGTAAACATGATCAGAGTTGCTATCATTGGTTGTATTTTCAGTTTAGCCACCAAAGTGCCGTTAAACACACCGCAAAGCATGGCCGCGGCTACGCTGACCACAAAAGCAAAAAGCACCCAAAGCAGTGTAACATTCGCGCTGGAACGGATTACGTAGAAGAAAACACTCGCGGCAATAGCCGCAACAGCGCCCACACCAATATCCTGACCGCGCGAAGAGGCGGTAACCAGCGTCATTCCGATTGCAATAATCGCAAGTTCGGAGGCGCCGTTCAAAATACTGATTAGATTTCCGCCCAGCACTTGATTGCCAAGATTATTTGTTCTAAGTATAATGATAAAGAAGTTAAAAGCATTGGGTAAACCAAGCCTGATAATGTCCGCAATTATATTAATTCCCAGCAGCAGCAGTAAAACGGCTGTTGGCATAATCAGAAATTGAAATCTCGCGCCTGTTTTTTTAATAACGCTTATTAATTTACCCATTTATACGCCCTCCCCGCCTGCAATGGTGCGCATAATATTGTCCTGTGTTATCTCGTCGCCTGCCAGTCCGCCGACAACATTACGATCCCTCATGACGACGAGGCGCGAGCAGGTGCGCACCATCTCTTCAATTTCGGATGATATGAAGGTAATGCTCATGCCCTCTTCAGCTAGTTTAAGAACCAGTTTTTGGATATCTACTTTGGTGCCGACGTCTATACCGCGTGTAGGTTCGTCCAGGATTAAATATTCCGGGTGCGTAAGAAGCCAGCGCCCCAAAATGACCTTTTGCTGATTTCCCCCAGACAAGGAGCTTATGGGAGTATTCGTTGAAGCGGTCTTTATACCCAAAAGCTTAACATATTTATCGGCAAAAGCTTCAGCCTCGGATTTGGAAAAGGGTTTAAAAAAGCCTTTCAAAACCTGCAGGGCAAGAATAATATTGTCCCGCACGGATAAATCGGCAACAATGCCGTCGATCTTGCGGTCTTCGGAAAGATAGCCAATTCCATGCTTCATGGCATCAATAGGCTTAGCAATCTTAACGGTTTTTCCGGCTATGTTCACCTTGCCGCCGGTTACCCTGTCTGCGCCAAAAATGGCGCGTACGCTTTCGCTGCGCCCCGAGCCGAGGAGTCCGGCAAATCCACTGACCTCGCCCTTGTAGACCTTAAAGTCGTAAGGCTTGACGCCGGCGGCGCTGGAGAGCCCCGACGCTTCATAAAACGGCAAGCTGCCGGATTCATCAGAGGATACGTCCTTCTTGCGCAGTTCAGATAAATCGCTTAGAGCCTTGCCCATCATTTTGGCAATAAGTTCCACGAGCGGCAAATCCCTTGTTGTATAATCTCCGACAAGCTCACCGTTACGCAAAACCGTAATTGTATCGCATATTTTATATACCTGTTCCAAAAAATGTGTAACAAAAACAATACCGACACCGCGCGCCTTTAAATCGCGCATAAGAGAAAAGAGTTTCCCTACCTCCTGCTCGTCGAGTGAGGATGTGGGCTCATCCAGTATCAGCACCTTGCATTCCATATCAACGGCACGGGCAATCGCAACCATTTGCTGCACTGCCAGAGAACAACTGGAGAGCTGCTGCTCAGGTCTTGCAGGAATACCAAGATTATCCAGAAGTTCCTTGGCCCTGCTTTCCATGACGCGCCAATAAACAAAATTATATTTACCACGCCCGATATACAGATTCTCGGCAACAGTTAAGTTGGGACAAAGCGTTATCTCTTGATAGACGGTACTAATGCCCATATTCTGTGCCTCTTGAGGCGACTTAATTGTTACCGGTTTATTTATTCCTTCTATGTTAATTTGACCTGCATCCTTATGATAGACACCGGTCAAAACCTTAATCAGGGTTGACTTGCCGGCTCCGTTTTCACCCATTAGTGCGCGAATTTCGCCCTTACGAAGTGTAAAATCAACATTTACCAATGCCTTTACACCGGGAAACTCTTTATTGATATTCCGCATGGATAGGATAATATCGTTTTCCATATTTACATTACCACCTTAGCATAAAACAACGGTGCAGGTATGCAGTAACCTAGCACACTCCGCACCGTCAGATTTAGGGACGATAATTCCTATTATAAAAATAGTTCAAGTCGACATTAATCGCCCAAGCCGTACTGATTGATGAAAGCCTGAGTAATTGAAGCATTGTCTACAACAATTTCGGGATTGATGACAATTTTGCTGGGAAGATTCAAGGAGCCACCGCCTTGAAGTGTTTTGATAAATTCGTTAATTTTATCCGCCTGGAAGGGACTGCACTGCCCGTTGAAATTCCAGTCACCACTTAAGACATACCTCAAGGCAAACTTATTAAAGTCAAAGCCCATAATCCATACATCACCATTTATACCATGAGAGATACCAGCTTCCCTCAGCGCTGTCATGGCGCCTTCGGCCATGCCGTCATTCTCTGCATAGATGACATTGAAGTTCTCTCTTGCAGCAATGGCAGCTTCTACGATTCTCTTTGCCTCATCCGGGCTCCATGTGTCACCGCCTGTTCCGCGGCGTACAAGCGTCCAGTTGGCGTGCCTTGCAATTGCCTGATCAAGAGGCTCAGTGCGGCCAATCTGTGCGGCAGAACCGATCTGGCCCTGGATGTGAATGAACCTGTATCCCCCTGCGCGGGCTTGAGCTTCCAGCCAGGCAACAGCGTTAAGACCCTGGTTACGCATATCGGAAATAACCGCAGCTTCAAAATTCGATTCCGGCGTGTTAATCATGCGATCGAACAGGAACACCTTGATGCCCGCTCTGCTTGCAGCCTGAAGAACAGCATCCCAGCCATTGGCATCGGCAGCGGAAATCAACAGATAGTCCACGCCCTGGTTAATGAACTGGTTGGCAGCGTCAAGCTGTTCATTGAGGGTGTTGTAATTGGCTTTTAAGACATCGTAGCCATTTGCCCTGTTAAAGACACGATCCATGTCATTTACATTCGCTTCACGATAACCGGATTCGGACGGGTGCAGATTGACGATGCCGACTTTGATCAATCCGCTGCTGGCCGAACGGCCTCCGGCAAATGCCGACGCCGCAACAATTAGTACCAATAGAATTACTAATACTTTCTTCATACTTTCCTCCAAAAATAAATAATGATAGACATGATACATTTATACTGACTATTTGTAAACCATTATTTTTACTGATTTTAATTCAAATTTCTACGATTAGTGTCAGGTTAAAATCAATAATTTATGATTTTTTATGATTTTTGGTTAAATTTTCACTTATCTGCTCATTTAGCCTAAATTCTCTAGGTGAAAATCCAGTATTTTTTTTAAAACTATAGCTAAAATAATGCGGATCGTTGAAGCCTGTTTCGGCGGCAATGTCCGCGCTTTTCATGGCAGTACTTATCAGGAGCAGCTTCGCGCGCTCAATACGTACCCTGGTCAGATATTCTATAAAGTTCTCCCCGGTCTCCTGGGCAAAAACCATACTAAGGTGATTAGGGCTTATGCCGACATGGGTTGCCGTAGAATCCAGGGAAATATTCGCTGTATTGAAGTTGCTCTTTATGAATTCTTTCGCTTTGACTATTATCGATTTGTAGCGGCCCGCTGTATGGGTGTCCCGGTATTCAATAACCGCAGAAAGCAGGATTTTCACCTTTTCAAAGAAAACTTCGCTGGAACTTACGATGGATTGGAGATCGTCCGGGTCTAGGCTAAAAGGTGAAACTTTCCTGATATCGCCGCCCAAAGCCTCTACAATTTTTGCAGCCGATACGATTACCTCTCCAAGAACAAAAAAAATAAACATTTGGTTTTCTCCGAAATTATTACCCAGCGGTCTTGTATACTCAAGAATAATTGATTCAATGTCTTTTTTGGCTGCATACTTTAACCTTGTCAGCAGTATATCTCCTTTTATGTTCAGTAAGGCCAAAGGATCAAAACCAGTCTCGTCATTTGGAAGAAAACTGTTATCCGCTATCAAATATAGATCGCGGGAAATAAGGTAATTGACAATTTTTCTGGCTGTAGAGTAAGATTTTGCCACTTCGCCGATTCTCAACGCCGGCAATCCAATGCCTATCATTACCTTACATTCCTGGTTCTGCTCTATCTCGTATTTTATTGCCTGCGCAATTTTGTATGCCGATTCCACATTAGGCTCTGCGGGTTTATCCATGCCATTCGTCATTTCTTTAATAAGTATCACATAACATTTTTCATTTTCCTGGTACCATACACAGTTGGGGTATTTCTCCAGCGCAGACTGGAAAGTTATCTTTATCGCAATAAGCTGCCCATCCGCTTCATGAGGAACGGCTATCCCCGTTACAAGAACAATGTACGAACGAGCCAGCAGATCAACTCCTATTTCTCTTCCCTTTTCAATAGCCTCGACGGCGGGGACTCTGCCGTTCATAAAATCGGCAAGCCACCTTTCCCGCAAAGTATCCACGGATGATCTCGCCTGAGTTTTTAGTTTTTCGATATTTAAAAGCTCTTTTTTTTCATCGTCAATGCGTCTCGCGATCTTGTCCAGGGTTTTAAGCATCTCCTGGGCGGAAACCGGCTTTAAAAGATATTCATCGACGCCAATGGAAATTGCCTCCCTGGCATACTCAAATTCATCATGACCGGACAGAATAATAATCTTTATCCACGGCAGATTTTTTTTAACAATACGCGAAAGGGTTAGGCCATCCATAAACGGCATACGTATGTCAGTTATCAGTATATCCGGCTTAATGTCTTGAATCATGGAAAGGGCAATCTCGCCGTCAGGAGCTTCCCCTGCCAGCGAATATGGAGTCTGCTCCCAGGAAATATTGTTCCGTATACCTTCGCGAACAACGATCTCGTCTTCTACGAGGAAAACTTTATACATCTATGCCCCTTCCGCATATTTTACAATTGCCGCAGAAGAAACCTCTGCGGCAGAACGAACAGCAAACTCAACAGTGGATTCAGGAACCAGTAAAGTGACTTTGGTGCCCTCCCGGTAAACGCTTTGAATATCCAAAAGATCTGTTTTGTTATAGTACAACTCCAGTCTTTTAGCTACATTATACAGTCCATATATTCTATTTTCAGCCTCCGGCATTGTATGCACAGGCGCATTGGCAAGCTGTTTTTTAACCGAGACAAGCTGATCCCCGGTCATGCCAAGGCCGTTATCCTGAACACTGAAGCAAAGAAAATCCTTTTCCTGCCATCCCCTGACAACAATGTTTCCTTTACCCCTTTTATTTTTTATGCCATGATACAGGGCGTTTTCAACTAACGGCTGTAGAAGCAGTTTGAGCATTGTTTTTTGCTCCATTTCCTGTTCATACTCAATTGTATAATCAAGAATATCGCGGTAGCGTATCTTTTGAATAGTTAAATAGCTTTCAATATGCTTGAATTCGTCCTGAACCCGAACCCACTCATCCCCCCGGTTCAGGGAAATTCTGAAAAAATCCGAAAAAGCCCTGGTAATGGAGATAACCTGTTCGTTTTTGTTGCCCTCCGCAAGCCAAATGACGGAATCCAGGGTGTTATACAGGAAGTGCGGAGTAATCTGCGCCTGCAGCGCCCTCATTTCCGACTTCTGTAAATTTTTCTGCTCCTGGATATTTTGATCGATAAGGGTTTTGATTTTATCCGCCATGATGTTCAGGTTTTTGGTCAGTGGCTCCAGTTCCCTGACATGGGGAAGCTCCGCCCTGGCATCAAGATTTCCATCGGCAATGGAAGATGAAAGAGACACCAGGGAGCCGATGGATTTGTTAACGCTTTTCGCCACCGACATTTGCACAAAAACAGAAACAAGGGTTGCAAAAATAACAATGATAAACTGGCCAATGCTGATAATGATCGCACGTCTCTTAATCAGCAAATTTTCCGCCGCCGCCGATTCTATTTCTCCAACTATAAAATCCTGCAGCAGCTCAGAAACAAGAACGGAAATTCCCCTTATTTCGTCCAGCATACGCTCGTTTTCTATTACAGGATAATTGTTATCCATCTGAGCGCCAAGCCTGTTCGCATAACGGGTCAGCGTCACCATGGCCCGGCCTGTTACCTCCAATATTTGCCGGTTTTCGGTTTCCCGTGTGGTCCGCATAATGTCCGCAAGCTCCGCATAAATACCATCAATTATTTGAAACTGACTTCCGGCAGAAAAGGATTTATTGCCCGCCACAATATCCCAAAGCTCATTTGTAATCTCTGTTCTTACAATCTGGTTTATTCTGTTAGTTTTTTCTACATTTTTTATAAGCCGGTCATAGCTGAAGGTGTTAACAAAAGAAACAACTATACTCAGCATAAGAGGGAATAACAGAAGGATAATAATAACAATATGGGAGATCTTTATTGTTTTTATAATGCTTGCGCTGATAAGAAAAGATTTAAGCCAGTTTACCGGCTCACTTCGCAGCGCCATTAATATCCCCTTGTGGGCAGGGTTGAAAGATCATCCCATTCTGTAAACACTTCCTCCACCATGTAGATTATCCGGGGTATATTATCTTTATTTGCCAGACTGTCTACAAGGCGCATAATTTCCGGCCCCTGATTGGGGTTACATTCCACCAAGCAGTTAATCTCTCCGCGTATAAGCGCGTCTATTGCGGCTTGCTCGGCGTCAATGCTGATAATAATAATGTCCCTGCCCGGATTTATTCCCCTTTCCTTCATTGCATCAATTGCTCCCAGGGTCATGCTGTCGTTATGCGAATAGATAACATCAATATCCTGAAACTCCTCCAGAATGTGGCACATAAGTTCATATCCCTTGGATCTTAGGAAGTCGCCGGATTCACTGTAAATTATTTCAAAACCGGGGTACTCGGAAAGCACTTCCCTGAACCCCTGTGCCCGCAGGGTTTCCGGCGAAGAGCCCACTGTTCCGCTCAATTCAATGATTCTTACAGGGTTGTCAGCATCCACGAGGATTTCCCCTGTTTCCGGATCGGTATATTTTTTCAGTAAATATTCCGCCGAACTTTGCCCCTGCTTCAGCATATTTGTTCCAAGATATCCGGCGTAAAGTCTCTCATTGTAAATATCAATCTCGCGGTCACATATTAGCACCGGAATATTCGCGTCCCTGGCCTCTTCCAGAACATTCTCCCAGCCATAGGAAACAATGGGCACAAAGGCGATTACATCAACCTGGTAGGCTATAAAGGATCGTATAGCCTTGATCTGGTTTTCCTGTTTTTGTTCTGCGTTAAAAAAAAGAAGCTTAATACCCGCAGCCGCAGCCGCTTCATGTATAGAACGGGTATTACGGTTACGCCATGCACTTTCAGCGCCGATCTGGGAAAAACCGAGAATTATTCCCTTGGTCTCGGGTGTTTTTTTTATACATGAAAAAAATAAAATACAGGGTATAACCAAAAATATCAGAAAAAAGTGCCCATGTTTCACAGATGGACAATACTCTATTCTACCGGATTACACCTGTCAAGAACAAAAACAGGAAAACCTACCTGACCGTCTGGCGAACCTGGCTTTCGGAAAAACCATCGATGGATTGCACCAGTGCGAGCCAGTAGTTTGCTTCGGTTTCTGATGTATAGGGGCCGACCCTGACACGGTACCACATTCTGCCGTCCAGTTCGCGGTTTTCAATAATTGAAGTGATG
>Ga0099364_10000067_pt1 | contig 163391 bp, 136 predicted proteins | sample TergutTh196P3_FD_73070 | JGI IMG/M metagenome (GOLD analysis project Ga0099364, IMG submission 73070) | Microcerotermes parvus P3 segment gut microbial communities from Pointe-Noire, Republic of the Congo - Th196 P3 | ecosystem: Host-associated > Arthropoda: Insects > Digestive system > Gut ... | reverse complement strand
TTCGTTCACGCGGCGTCGCTCCATCAGACTTCCGTCCATTGTGGAATATTCTTAGCTGCTGCCTCCCGTAGGAGTCTGGGCCGTATCTCAGTCCCAGTGTGGCCGTTCACCCTCTCAGGCCGGCTAACCATCACTGCCTTGGTAGGCCTTTACCCCACCAACTAGCTAATGGAACGCGAGCCCATCTTAAGGCGGTGCCATAGCACCTTTCTTTGTATAACCATAGTTTAACAACATTATTCGGTATTACCAGCTATTTCTAACTACTATCCCCATCCTCAAGGTAGGTCACCCACGCGTTACTCACCAGTCCGCCGCTCTAGGGTGGTGCAAGCACCACCTTACCGCTCGACTTGCATGCTTAAGACGCGCCGCCAGCGTTCGTTCTGAGCCAGGATCAAACTCTCCATGATATTCTTTACTCAGCCCGAAGGCTGAATAATTACCACTTCAAGTCCCTTGCCAAAAAAGACAAGGTCATGATTCCCTCAAAATACGCTTACTTTGCTCCCCTTCCCTATATTACCAAAGAACGCCGGAACCAAAGGTTCCGATGGAGTTAGAGATTATATCGGCGGGAAAATAATGTCAATACTTATTTTCGGGGGTTTTTTTATACACCGAAAGATAGTCGAAAAAAGATACTACGGCAATTATTACAGAGATAATAAAAACCACCTGTGCGGCAATTACTGACCAGCGGTATATTTCGCCGCCAAAGCCAAGGCGAAGCAGGCTGGAAGCCAGAAGCGCCAGGCCCACGGCTGATATGTAGGCGACGGTCTTAATCTTTCCGCCCATGCGGGCGCCCATGGCAATTCCCTTCTTCAACATAAGATTTCTTACGAAAAGTATGCTGAACTCCCGGTAGAGTACCGCAAGAAAAAACAGAGGCGACAGGATCCCATCCAGGACAAAGCAGAAAAAGAAGGTTATTTGGGCTAAAGTATCCGCAAATGGGTCAAAAACCTTTCCGAAATCGCTGACTTCCCCCCGCTTACGGGCTATATGACCGTCCAGCAGGTCGCTAATCCAGGACAAAAAGAAGATGAGCCAGAGAATGGTTATGCTGCAAAGGACGCCTATGGGTATATTTCCACCATCGGCGGGCATAAACGCGAAATTCGAAGGCAAAAAGCGGGGCAATAGATAAATTACAAAAAAAACAGGGGCCATAATCAAACGAGAAGTGGTAAACTTATTCGCCAATGTCATGTTTTGAGTATGACCTTTGGCTTTGGATCTGTCAACCGCTACGCAGTTGGCTCTTTTAGGGATGGATTAATCGCCCGTTAAAGGTTATTTTGGTTCCATGAAAGAATCAACGAAAGATCATCTTGTCTGGAAAGAAGAGGATCGGAAAACCGTGTTTAGCTGTCCCGTCTTCGATGTTGAAGAACGATACTGCCGTTCTCTGCAAAGCAACAAAACAAAGACATTCAACGCCCTGGATGCTCCTGATTGGGCTATAGTGATACCGGCCCTTGATACAGAGGCGGGAAGGAATTTCGTTATGGTGCGGCAGTGGCGGCATGGGGCCAGAGAGCTAAGCCTGGAATTCCCCGGCGGAGTTTTTGAAAAGGGGGAAAGCCCGGAGTCTGCGGCAGCCAGGGAAATGAGGGAAGAAACCGGCTACAGTGCCGGCCGGATTGAAAAGCTGGGGGTTTTCAGTCCAAACCCGGCTATAATGTCCAACCAGGTTCACTTTTTCCTGGCCCTTGATCTAAAGGCCCTTGACGGGCAGAAGCTGGACGAGGATGAGCTGGTAGAAGTAGAAATAGTGCCATGGGAGGAGGTTCTTGCCGGCATGGGCAAGCCCCCCTATATTCACTCCCTTATGGCTACTGCACTTTGCCTTTACTTAAAGTCCCGGATATAAGGCGGCGGAGTCCCACATACCCTGTCTGTGCTCTCCCCTGATGCTTGGAATATCCAAAACTATGCCGGGTTCAATCAGGTCGGGATTGTCAGATTCGGGCAGCTTAGACCTGTTCGCATCGTATAGCCGCCTCCACTCCCAGGGGTTGTTGTAGACCCAGGGGCGGCCCGCGATGTTCCACAGGCAGTCTCTTTGCCCCTCCCAGGTTCGCACCGTATACTGAGACGGAAGGGGTGCCATGCCGGGTTCTCCTATCCTGTCTCCCGCATCAATAAAGGCCAAAAGTGCCAGAACACTGTTCGCCGCGTCAATGGCATCGTCCCACATCTGATCGTTGCGATAGGCGCGGGCCTCGCCCATGGCGGCCTGGGCCCGGCCGAACTCCGCCGGGAACCTTGTTTCGGCGTCTACCGATTCGGCGAATTGCAGGCGGGCGGCTGCAGTGGCAATAACCTGATCCGTTTCCCACATTCTCATTCGCATATACACGTACTCATCAGAGAGATTGGCAAAGCGTATTGCCTCTTCGGAATGCTCTCTGGAAACTTCGTAATTCCCCTCGTTTAAGGCCACGCGGGCCAGGTTGTTAAAGCGAAGGCTTTCGGTATAGTAAAAATTATTTCTTAAGCCCTCCGGAACTTCCCATTCCTGTGCCAGGGAAACCATCTGAATTCCGAGTATCAATAATGCCAGAATTGTTAAACAGCGCTTCATCATAAACCCCCTTGCTCTATAAGCAGGTCTTCCGCCTGTCTGGCGATTTCATCGCTTTCGGCCACTCTCTGATCTGCCCTTCTTAAGGCCTCTTCCGCAGCCAGCCTTCTTTCCATGGCCAACTGGATACTTGCCGTAAACCTGGGGATGCTCTCAAAAAAGAGCATTCCGGCATCCGCAATGTTCTGCCTCTGGAGCTCCGCATTGGCCCTGGTGTAAAGGAAGTCGCCGGGCTCGAACTCCTCCCTGGCAGCCACGTTAGCCCTGGCGTCCAGTGCTCTCTGCCGCTCGGCGCTGGCCTCGGAGCGGATGTCGCCGATATGTTCCAGCATGGCGGCTCTGAGTGTCTGGCCGTAGGCGGCCAGGGCGGCCTTGGCACTGTTCAGGGCGCCGTCGTAATTGCCGGCGGAGTATTGATCCCTGCCCGCCAAAAGCGCGCTGTTGCCGGCTTCAAAACTGGCCCGGTCATATTCCTCAAAGCCCCTATTTTCGATTTCCTCGCGCATCCTAAGGGCGTCAAGTCCGGCCTTTATGGCGTCATATATGGTAAGAGCGTCCATGACAGAAGCTCTGGCGGCGCTGTAATCCCCTGCATCAAATTCTCCGCGGGCCCTTGTGACAATGTTATCCGCGTCTGCAAGGTAAGAGGGAGCCCGCTCTTCTGCGCCGGCGGCAACAGCCGCCCTGCGGGCTTCGGCTATTTCCATTTCCGCGCATTCAAGGTTCTCGGCCAGGGACCTACGAAAGATCTCGTCAAAGGCATCTGCGGCCCTGTTGAAGCGTGCGGTTGACTCCCGGGTCGCTGAGGCGCTGGAAGTATCCCTTTGCTGCCGGGCCTGGTTATACAGGTCCTCGGCGGACTCCCATTCCGAGGGGAAGAATTCCTCCCCGTCAAAATCTGCCGCCTGCTGCCTTGCCTCCGCCGCACGGGCGACAGCCGCATTCAGGGCGTCAAGAGCTATCTGCTCCGCCTCCGACAAGGGTTCTTGTACCGCCGGAGTGCCGGGGCAGGAGATAAATAACAATGTCAACAGGCTAAATATAACTAGGCCGAAACATTTTTTTTTCATACAAGCCTCCCAGTTTGTACTATGACTAATCTATTGTACAGTCTTTTTCAAAATTATGCAATTTATACCGTATTAAGACAATAGCTCCGCAATGGCCTTTTGTGTCAGCTCATCGCATCTCTCGTTGTACTTGTCGCCGGCATGGCCCTTTACCCAGACCCAGTTAATGGAGAATTCCATGGCAAGGGCATCCAGGCATACCCAGAGATCCTGGTTTTTAACCGGCTTTTTATCGCTGGTTCGCCAGGAATTCCGCTTCCAGTTGTGGATCCATTCGCTTATGCCCTTTTGAACGTACTGTGAATCGGTGTGTAGTGCCGCCTTACGGGGCATATTTTCCATGTTTTTGAGTGCCTTAAGAGACTCAATCACCGCCCTAAGCTCCATCCGGTTGTTGGTGGTATCCGGCTCCGCACCCCACTGCTCGGCCAATATTTTGTCCCCCTGAAAAGTCTCAACCAGGATAAGGTAAGCCCAGCCGCCGGGTCCGGGATTTCCGGAACAGCCCCCATCGGTGTAAATCTTAATCAATGCGGCTCATCTTTTTCGAATAAGTCCAATTTCATAACCGATGTTCAAACGAATGGAGTTGCGGTAGTTGATCCTCTCAAGTTCCTCATCGAACCAGTGTCCGTCATACTTAAACCGCCCGTCAATGAACAGGTTACCGGAACCAACCCTCCAGCCGGCGCTAAGCCCAAAAACAATTCCCGGGAAGTCCGCCTTGTACTCGAAGTATTCCCGGATATCATACTCGCCCTCCTGGGACAGCGGCACATGCAGATACACGCCGCCAAATATGCCCGCCACTACCTTTTCGCCCTGGAGCATCAGCTTTAGCAACACAGGTACATTCAGGCTCAAGGCGCTAAAAGAATCGTCGTCCGAGCCCAGCAGCCTGAAATCATAGACGAGTTCAGCCTCCGGCTGCAGGGCGAAAAAACGCGAAAAGTGAAGAGCGGTCTGAAGGGCAATGTTCGCGCTTGCAAGGCTGGATACCTCATGGGTTGTCATGTTTTCTCTGTGATCGTAGGTCCATCTGGAATAGCCGCCGCCGCCGCGAAGGCCTAGGTTAAGCCAGTACTGCTGGAAATACTCCCCCTGTTCATATATGTAAACCACTTCGGCTTCTGCCTCGGCATCTTCCCGTATCCAGGACATCACCCATTCAAGAAAACCTGGTATCCCGTTCAGATCCCCGGAATCAAAGACAGTCATCTCGTCGCTGCCCAAAAGGCGGGCGCCATCGAGCATCCACAGGTAAAGGCGTACCCTGGTCGCATCGGGGAAGTCCGGGTCAAGTCCGGCCTCGCCGGTAATGGCAAAGGCGGCAGCTCCGGTAATGGAAGGGCTGGGACAGATCCACGGGGGGAAACCCCCTTCTGGTACATCCGGAGGAAGCCGTGAGAGGTCTATGGGAAAGCCCCGGTAAGCCCCGCTGGCTATGCCGGGAAGCTCCTGCTGCATACGCTGGAAAAATTGGTTCGCTATGGCGCTGGTCTCAGGCGTACCCCTGAAAGGATGCAGGGCTACAATGTCCTGGGCCTGTAAACGAGCAGAAAACAGTGAGCAGAAAGCAATGAGCAACGTTAAAAGAGCAAGACCAGATGGTTTAATTGTGTTCACTAATTAAATTATAGGAAACACAGGCATTAGTGTCAAATTCTTCACGCCAAAACGGGTTTTTCCCCGCTAGTTGCTCACTACTCCCAGGCCAGCTTTGGCAGGCTGCCGTTGACAATGTTCCAGGCGCCGCTGGGACTGGCGGTAAAGTTTGGGCCTACAAAGTTACTGGGGCTTGTTATTTGTGAGAGGCCACCACCGGATCTTACCCACCAAGCTGCTCTGTGGTATCCGAGTTCAAGAAAGTAACCAGCTCCAAACCCTGTAATCGCTGTTGATAATAATACTTGCGGTCCAAATGGGTGCGCTGGATTCTCCAGTACTATCCCATCGGCTGCGACGCCTAGACCGTCACGGCCTCTAAGTGAATCAATAAAGCTAGTACCGCCGCTCCTTGTTATAGTCATATGGTAATTTCCGTAGTTGTTTATGAGCCAATCTATTAATCCGCCAGTGCCGCCGTTTCCGACAATACGGCCCACATCGGCTGAGCTGCCGCCGCTCACACTTGGGTTAATTGCAACGCTGTTGCTTATTGTACCGCCATTGCGATGACCAACAATGCCGCCGATATTGTTACCAGTGCCGATAACAGCGCCGGCGGTGTAAGTGTTTGTTATCGTGGAATTCGTATAGCCAACCAGACCGCCGACATCGTTAATGCCGTTGACATTGCCGGTGGCGTAGCAATCTGTTACCAGACTATTGTTATCGCCTACAAGGCCGCCTATTCGGGAAGCGGTGCCTGTGACGGTGACGGCGGCGCGGCTGTTTTCTATCTCGCCTCCGCTGCTAAAGCCTACCAAGCCGCCGACAGACCCGCCGCCATTGACAGTGCCCGCAGCGCTGCTGTTTTCTATCGTGCCTCCGCTGTTATAACCTACAAGGCCGCCGACATTATTTCTCCCTGTAACAGAAAGCCCGGTTAGAATGATGTTGCTCAGTGTTCCGCCATTGATATAGCCGAACAAGCCTACATTATCTGCACTTGGCAGGTTAATGATTAGGTTCGAGATGGTGTAAGTGGTACCATTGGGTCTGCCATTGTATGTACCGGTGAAGGGATCGCCGTTGCTGCCAATGGGCGTGAAGCTGCCTCCTGCTATCGTAACATCCGCAATCTGCCGGTAGTACTTATTCATGGCCCAGTCGTCGGTCCATGCGCCGGTGCCCTGGCCCACCCGCCGTAGGGTTACCTCATCGTAGACCAGGAAGGGGTCGCCCACTGAACCGTCGCCCTGGCCTTCAATCTCCCACCTGGCAAAAAGGGTAAAGCTGGGCAGACTGACATTGTCGTTTTCAAAGTTCCATTCTACTCCGTTCTCGCGAAACCAGCCGGAGAAGACCCATGGGAAACCAGGAATTGTAGTCGTTCTGCTGGGAACAGGCGGTTTCGTTAACTTTTCGCCTACAGCAATTGACTGGTTAGTTACGGCCGTCCCGCCGTTTGAGTCAAAGCTAACCGTAACTGTTCCGCCGCTGGTGCCTTCCCAGCGGGCGTACAGGGTGATGTCGGCCGTAACCGGCTCACTAAAGTTGTAATGGCTGCTGGCGGCAAAGCCAGACTCGGAATACCAGCCGGCAAAGACATGGCCTGTTCTAACGGGGTCCGGCGGTCTTGGCACCGGCGTTCCCCTGGGCACATTCTGGTCCAAAATGGAAGACCCGCCATTGGTTTCAAACTTGACCGTCCAGATGCCGCCGTCAAATTCCCACTGGGCGTAAAGCGTAATGTTATCGTTCACGGGTGTATTTTCGTCAAAGAAAGACCCGGTGCCGTCGGCCCTGGTTTTCCAGCCGGTAAACTTGTAGCCTTCCCTTAGTGGGGGATCAGGGGGCAATGTGCCCAGGGTTCCGCCCGGCTCGACGGCCATGCTGCGGGGACTGGCATTGCTGTCCCCGGCGTTGCTGTCAAACTCCACAATTAACGAGTCGGCAGACAGCGTAGCCCACTGGGCAAACACGGTTATGGCTGCCGATACCGGCGTAAGTTTGCCGAACTCATCCCCTGTTCCAGCGGCATTTTGGTTCCAGCCCGTAAAGATGTAGCCGGGACGGGCGGGTTCCTCGGGCAGGCCTCTTAGGGGTGCGCCGGGGATCGCCACGGCCATTTTGCTGGGGCTTGGCGCTACAGCTCCGCCGTTTCTGTCGAAAGTTACTATAAGGGAACCGCTTGGCAGGGGAACCCATTGTGCAAATACGGTCATGTCCCTGCTTACGACCGTTCTATGGGAAAATTGGGTTTTATTGTCATCCATGAACCAGCCGCGGAAGAGGTAATTGGCGTTCCATACAGGCTCATCGGGAAAGTCGATTAATGTCGCCTGGCCTGCCGGGACCTGCCGCGTTACCGGGGCGCTGCTGCCTTCGTGGTTAAAGTTAAAGGTAACGGTACGGCCTTCGCCGTCCTGTATGTTCGGATGCCTTTCCGCCTTGCCGGCCATGTCCAGGAAGAGAACATCACAGGCGGCAAACAGGAAAAAGCAAAGAATTAATGCAAAAAAAGAAAAAAACGGTTTTTTGGAAAAAAAGGCCATTAAAAGACTCCTTTTTATAATTATATTCCGTTTTTTTGCACTAATCAAGCGCCTGCGGGTTTTGATGCACTGTAGGCCCGGTGTTACGCAGGGTGGGCAGCCTGTCGTCATTGGAAAGCCAAATCGTGCTGCCATTTTCAGAAATATTAAAGCCAGGACCTCTATTAAACATGTTCGTTGGGCTCCCTGACCACCAGTCTTGTCCCAAGAGGCTCATAATAACAGAGCCTAAAGACCATGCCGATTCGCCTGGTATGTTTTGCCCATGCTTTCCGTCATGAGCCACTTGCAAAGCTTCTGTTGCTATATAATTATTAAAAAGGTTAGAGTCCGTATGGGTAATATTCATTCTGCGGCCGAAATTGTATTCGTAGGTACCCGTAGTACCCCCGATCACACGGCCTATGCCTCCACTAGTACTGCTACCGGTAGCATCCAGGCGCGGGTTTAGGGCTACGCTGTTTGTTATTGTTCCATTGTTGTTATTGCCCACAAGGCCGCCGAGCGTTGGTGAACCGCTGCCTGTAGCGGTAACCGCTGCGGTAGCATAAGTTCGGTTTATTGTTCCCTGGTTCCAGCCCACAAGTCCGCCTACTTGTCGAAGACCTATTACCTCATTAACAGCGGCGTAGGAATTTGTTATCGAACCCTGGTTCCGGCCAACCAATCCGCCTATGATTTCATTTTCTGTAAGATGGCGGACTCTTGTTATGATGCTGTAACTTTCTATTATAGTTGCGCCGGATTCATTGCTGCCCACAAGGCCGCCGGTTTGTCCTGCGCCAATGACCTGGGTACCGCTGGCGTAACAGTTTTCTATGGTGCCTCTATTTATACCTGCAAGGCCGCCGGTATTCGAGCTCCCTGTAACATCAAGGCCCACCAGGCCCAGTCTGCTCACTGTTCCGTCCTGGCCAATGACACCGAATAGGCCGGTGGCGGCACCGGTTGAGTTGATGCGGAGATTCTCTACATAGTTGCGGTTGCCTTCGTATGTGCCCTCAAACCTATTGTCTTCTGTGCCAATGGGTGTAAAGTTGTCCTGTCCGCCGGGAAGATTTTGCAGCGTTATGTTGGCGATCTGCTGATAATGGGCTTTCATATTCCAGTTGGAAAAGTAGCCTGTCCCCTTACCGACCCTGTTCAGGGTTTCAATGTCGTAAACCAAAAGAGGTGTGTTTTCGCCATCGCCCTGATCTACAATATCCCAGAGGGCGTATAGAATCAGATGCCCCGTAACGGTGTTGCTTGAAAAGTTCCATGGCTGGCCGGAAAAGGCCGGATCGGCGTACCAGCCCTTAAAATCAAAACCCGTCTTTGTGGGCGGCGGCGTAGGTTCTGCGGCAGTTTGATTTACGGTAATCTCCTGTGAAGAAATCGTCCCCGCGCCGTTTGTAACAAAGGAAACAGTATACTTGGGCGGATCAGGCGGCTGCTCCCAAAGGGCGAAAAGGTTGATGTTTCCATCCTTGGCCGCAAGGTTCATTACCCCCTGCCCCGCAGCGTACCTTGTGCCGGTCCCGCTGTTATTGGTGCCCCAGGCAACAAAGCTATGGTTCGCCGTGGGGGGAGTAATATTAAGGCTGGTATTGTTATGTTGAAGCAGAAGCACCTGCGCATCCCGGTCATAGGCAACTGTGGCGTTGCTTCCTCCCCCGCCATTCGGGTTGTAGGTCACGGTATAGGTTCCTGGGTCTGGGGGAGCCGGCGGATTCCAGAGGGCGTACAGGGTCATGCGCCCGTCAGTGGTCATGTCCCTTGTAATATTGGTGCCAAAAATAAATGCCGTACCGGGTGAACCGCTTTGATGCCAGCGAATAAAGGTCGAGCCATCCGGCAAGTTAGGCAGGGCACCGGGATTAGCCGCCGGTTTTGGATCCGAGTCAAAGAATACCTGGGGCGGGACGGAGATTCCGCCCATGGAGTTAAAGTAAAGGACATAGTAATCGGACGGGGTTCCATTGCCCGGTATCTGCAGCCACTGGGCGTAGAGCTGAACAGTAGCGCCGGCCGTATTGCTCAGGTCCAATACCTGCTGTCCTGCGGCATAGACTGTACCCCCGCCGCCCGGCTGGGTATTCCAGCTCAAAAAGACATAACCCGAGCGGGTAAAGCTGTTGTCGGCAAGGTTACCGAACACGCCGTAGCTGTGGCTTGTGGGCGCTACGGTTCCGGTCCCGTTGTTTGAGTTTGAATTGTAGTTTACCGTGTATGTTATGGGCTCCCATAGGGCGTAAAGAGAGATATGGGCTGTGACGGTATCGCTGTCAAAGTTCCACCTGGTATCTGTGCCGGAGCCATTCTCCATGAACCAGCCGCCAAAGCCGTAACCTGGCCGGGGAACATTCGGCGGCTCCGTTGCCTTTCCGCCGTTGCTTACGGCCTCGGAGCTAAAATAGCCCCAGCCCCTGGGGTCAAAGATAACGATCCAGGAGCTTTCGGGTACTTCCATCCACTGAGCATATACGGTGATGTTCGAATTGACCGTCGTGGCGGCGGTAAAATCCGTCCCGCTCCCGTCAGCGCGGGTATTCCAGCCGGTGAAAACATGACCTTCCTGGCCTGGTGTCAGGGGCCAGATGGTCACAGTCGCCGCCGGAGGTACGACGGATATGGCCTGGGAGCTTCCGTTGCCGCCGTTTTGATCAAAGGTTACCGTATAGGCACCCCTTACATTTATATCAGAGATGTCTGACTTACCGGCCAATTCAAGAAATAAAACATCGCAGCTAATTAGTAGAGAACAGGCAAGGATTAAGAGCGAACCAAGAAAAAAAGGACATTTTTTAACTGCTGCCTTTTTCTTAGAGTTCATAAACGCATTACCCCCAAATATATACGTATAATATAGTCAAGAATTCCGAAAAAAGCAACAAAAAAATCATTGCTTCATTTCTGCCCTATCCTATTGCCCAATTTCCCCCAATTTGCTATTTTATTTGGTATACGGACAAGCTAATGAGGAGAAGAAGAAATGGCTAAACAATTATTGTTCAACGAGGATGCCCGCCGAAGACTGCTGGCTGGGGTTGAGCAGATTTCCCAGGCGGTCAAGGTTACCCTGGGCCCAAAAGGGCGAAATGTCCTTCTTGACAAGAAATTTGGCGCCCCCACCGTGACCAAAGACGGGGTTTCTGTGGCAAAAGAGATTGAACTGGCCGACCCCTACGAGAACATGGGTGCCCAGCTTCTTAAAGAAGTGGCTACCAAAACCAACGATGTAGCCGGTGACGGCACCACAACCGCCACGGTTCTGGCCTATTCTCTGGTAAAAGAGGGCCTTAAAGCCGTAGCTGCGGGCATGACCCCCCTTGAATTGAAGCGGGGCATCGACAAAGCGGTGACAATCGCGGTGGAGGAAATCAAAAAGAACTCCAAAAAGATCAACGACAAGGAAGAAATTTCCCATGTTGCCTCGGTTTCCGCCAATAACGACAAGGAAATCGGCAATACCATCGCTGATGCCATGGAAAAAGTCGGGAAAGACGGGGTTATCACCGTGGAAGAGTCCAAAACCATGGACACAAGCATCGAATTTGTAGAAGGGATGCAGTTTGACCGGGGTTATATCTCCGCCTACTTCGTCACCGACCGGGACACCATGACCTGCGTTTACGAGGACATGTACATCCTGATCCACGACAAGAAGATCTCCAACATGAAGGACATGCTCCCCTTGCTGGAAAAAGTCGCCCAAAGCGGCAAACCCCTATTGATCATTGCCGAGGACGTGGACGGCGAAGCCCTTTCCACCCTGGTGGTGAACAGCCTGCGCGGCACCCTGCGCACCTGCGCCGTAAAGGCCCCCGGCTTCGGCGACCGCCGCAAGGCCATGCTGGAAGACCTGGCCATCCTTACCGGCGGCGAAGTCATCTCCGAGGAAATTGGCCTTAAACTGGAAAATACCGATATTTCCCAGTTGGGCAAGGCCAAAACCATAAAAATCGACAAGGACAACACCACCGTAATCAACGGCTCGGGCAAGCAGAAGGAGATCCAGGACCGGATCGCCCAGATCAAGGCCCAGATCGAGGATACCACAAGCGATTACGACAGGGAAAAACTCCACGAAAGGCTCGCCAAACTGGCCGGTGGCGTGGCTGTTATCAACGTCGGCGCCGCAACCGAAGTCGAGCTTAAAGAGAAAAAGCACCGGGTCGAAGACGCCCTGTCGGCCACCCGTGCGGCCATTGACGAAGGCATCGTAGCCGGCGGCGCAATCGCCCTGATTCAGGCGGAACTGGCCCTGGAAAAAGCCGATACCGCCGAACTGACCGACGACGAGAAGGTCGGCTTTAAGATCGTGCGCCGCGCCCTGGAAGAACCCATCCGGCAGATTGCCGAGAACGCGGGTCTTGACGGTGCGGTCATAGCGGAAAAGGCCAAATCCGAGAAGAAAGGCATCGGCTTTGACGCGGCGAAAATGGAATGGTCGGACATGATCAAAGCCGGCATTATCGACCCGGCCAAGGTCACCCGCTTTGCCCTGCAGCACGCCGCCTCCGTGGCCAGCCTGCTCCTACTCACCGAATGTGCCATCACCGATGTCCCCGAGAAGAAGGACCCGATGCCAATGCCCGGCGGCGGTATGGGTGGCATGGGCGGCATGGACTATTAAATCCGCTTCGCGGTTTTAATAGTTCCGGAGTTTGTGCATAGCACAAACTCCATGACAAACTAGCGTTCCCAGTGGGGGCGGTCTTTGTTCTCCACTGGGTTCTGTTCTTCTGCCAGGCGCGCGATTTCCGCCGCCCTGGCCTTCTTTTCATCACTGAGCATTTTGCGGTTTATCACAAAAAGCCCAATAGAGAGGATTATTATAACGTCCAGCACAAATTTTTCAGCGCTCTCTTCCAGCCCAATGCCGGTAAAATGCCTGAACACGCTGTACAGGATAAGAAGAACTCCCATAGAGCCGACGGTCATTAGAAGCACTTTACGCTTTATCTTCATTATATAACAAATATATCAAATGGCGGCGGACTGTCAATTCCTTGACATGATTGGTATGTTCCCGCATGGTTAATAGAGGTTTTGTTGCTTATGATTTTTGATTTGGCCGGTATCCCCGTAGAGGTGGAATACAGAAAAATAAAAAACCTGCGGCTCACCGTATACCCTCCGGATGGCAGGGTCAAGATCGCTGCACCTGCCGGAACGACAGCGGAATACATAAAAAAATTCGCCGCCTCCAAGTTCGAATGGGTCAAAGAGCAGCGGAAAAAAATTAAAGACAATTCAAAGAAAAAAAAGGCCAAAGAGAGCCCTTCACTAAAAAATAATTCAACGGTCTACGTTTGGGGCCAGGCCCATGAACTTGAACTTATCGAGCGCCAGGGGCATCCCAAAATAACGATAAAGGACGGGCGCATGATTATGTCTATCCGCCCAGGCTCCACAAAGGCCAAGAGGCAGGAATTGCTTGACAAGTGGTACCGTAAGACCCTGAAAGAAAGCGCCCCGGAAATCATCGAAAAATGGGAAGGACGCATTGGGGTGACGGTACAGAAAATCTTTGTCAGAAAAATGAAGACCCACTGGGGGAGCTGTAACCGCGAGAATCAAACCCTGCGCTTAAATTCCGAGCTGGTAAAACAAAGCCCCATCTGCCTTGAGTACGTTATAGTCCACGAAATGCTGCATTTTTTCGAGAAGGGCCATAACCAGAAGTACTACCGGATGCTCAGCAAACACATGCCCGATTGGAAAACCATCAGGAAGCAAATGAATGCGGGGGAGCTTTAACGGCCTGAAAGCTTTCTGAAATAGCAATATCGTCAGGAATCTCACCATTTAGCTGCTAGTATAGAGCCTTTTTCTGCCTTGGACAAGTCATTTCAATGGTGTATAATAAGATGAGATGGCGGGAATCCCATGAAAACAATCTTTATCGTAGATGATAACGACACCAATTTGATCACAGCAAAGACCGCTCTGGACGGCACGTACAGATCTTTTGCCCTGCCCTCTGCAGAAAAGATGTTCAAGCTCGCAGAGAAAATCACTCCCGACCTTATCCTTTTGGACATAGACATGCCGGAAATGGACGGTTTCCAGGCCATGAAGATCATGAAATCCAACGTAAAGTTAAAGTCCGTGCCTGTTGTATTTCTAACAGCAAAAAACGATGCGACAACGGAGATACGCGGCTTTGAAATGGGGGCCCTGGATTTTATCAACAAACCTTTTTCTCCCCCGGTACTTATAAGAAGGATTGAGACCCATATAGAAACAGACGTATTGATAAAGAAAAGCCAGCGGGCTGTGCGCGACATTCACAACGCTACAATCAGCGTTATTGCGGATATGGTGGAATGCCGCGACAAGGTAACCGGCGGACACATTGAGAGGACGCAAAACTATCTAAAAATTCTCTTAACCGAACTTATCCGTGCCGAAACATATACTGATGAAATATCGTCTTGGGACAAGGGACTGCTTATACCGTCAGCGCAGCTGCATGATGTCGGCAAAATTACCATTAGTGATTTTGTGCTCAATAAACCCGACAAGCTTAGCGCCGAAGAATTTGAATTAATCAAGCAACACTGCACCGAGGGAGAACGAGTCATTGACAGAATCATCAATAAAACAAATGATGACGGGTTTCTGCTCCACGCAAAAAAGTTCGCAGGCTATCACCACGAAAAATGGGACGGTACGGGTTACCCTAGAAAATTAGAAGGTGAAGAAATACCACTTGAGGGGAGGATAATGGCGATTGCGGATGTTTATGACGCATTGGTTTCTGAACGCCCATACAAGAAGGCTTTTACTCACGAGCAGGCTGTAGAAATAATAAGAAACGACAGCGGAACCCACTTTGACCCAAAACTTGCTGATGCCTTTCTGAATGTAGCGGAGAATTTTTTGGCGACTTCGGAGAGCATTGAATAATGAATAACAATGATTCATTTAGATTATCAGTGATCAAACCCACACAGATCGCTGTTGTGGTTTACGCCATTGTTAAACAGATCTTTGTAACATTTTTTGTTGAAGGAGATTACTGGATATACCGCTTTCTAATCAGTATCGTTTGGCTCAGCATCATTTTTATTGTCACGAACAGCAAAAAATTGACAAGACGCCAAATAGCAATACTGGTTCTGACAACGACAGTTATTCAGGAGATTGTTTTTTTTGTTGCTTTCGGCGGCGATCGGATGATTTTCTTTTTTTTACTCGGGTGTTCCCTTATGAGCATAATGTATGCTGATAAGCTGGTGATGCTAATCACCATGTTTTTGTCCTGTATTGCAATCTCTTTTTGCATATTCGTACTTGGCATTAAAAGCACCGTCGGGGTTGAATACGAATTAATATACGATGTTTTTAATATTGCTGGTTTAATCATGATCAATACTGTAATTTATCTTATCGGTAAATATACCATCGGAACCCTCGCTAATGCCCGCCAGGAAGCAGAAGATGCCAGCAAAGCCAAAAGCAGTTTTCTTGCAACAATGTCTCATGAAATTCGTACGCCAATGAATGCGATAACGGGAATAGCGCAAATTCAGCTTCAAAAAAATAATTTGCCGGAAGAATATGCCCAGGCGCTGGAAAAAATACATCGTTCCAGCCATAGTTTGCTCGGTATTATCAATGATATTCTTGACTTATCTAAAATAGAAACAGGGAGGATGGAAATCACCCCTGTTGAATACGATGTGCCAAGCTTTATCCATGATACGGTGCAGTTAAATATGGTACGAATTGGCTCCAAGCCTATTGAGATCATTCTGGACATAGACGAAAAACTCCCCTCTAAATTAATCGGCGATGAACTCCGGCTAAAGCAAATATTAAATAATCTGCTTTCCAATGCCATAAAATATACTGAAAAGGGCCAAGTGAAGCTGTCAGTAAGCCATTCGGCAAATGAAAAAGATGTAATCTTGCGTTTTACTGTAGAGGATACAGGTCAAGGCATGAAGAGCGAAGATTGCGGGAAGCTGTTTTCGGAGTATACTCGTTTCAATATCGACTCAAATCGAGCCACAGAGGGAACAGGCATTGGCCTTAACATAACAAAAAACCTTGTGGAATTAATGGAAGGCACCATCAAGGCAGAGAGCGAATACGGCGTTGGAAGCAGATTCACGGTGACAATCAGACAACAAGCGGTGGAGTGTGAAGCCATCGGTGCGGAGCTTGCACAGCAGATGCGCAGCTTCACTTTGTCCAGGGAAAAACAACATGCAGGCTTACAGATTCTCCGTGAACCTATGCCTTATGGCAAAGTGCTGATTGTCGATGATGTGGAAACGAATCTCTATGTGGCCGAAGGGTTGATGTCGGCTTATGATTTACAGATCGAAACGGCAATCAGCGGTTTTGCAGCAATAGAGAAAGTAGAAAGGGGCAGCACTTACGACGTGATATTCATGGATCACATGATGCCGCAAATGGATGGTATTGAAACAACACAAAAACTGCGTGTTATGGGCTATAGAGGCACGATCGTAGCGCTGACAGCCAACGCACTGGCAGGAAATGCCGATATGTTCAAGCAAAATGGCTTTGACGACTTCATCTCGAAACCCATAGACCTGCGCAACTTGAATTCTATTTTGAATAAGTTTGTTCGGGATAGTCATTCCCCAAAAAATCATTTAAGGGAGAAAAAACAGACCATGGAAACAATTTTTATCGTAGACGACAATGATACCAATCTTATGGCGGCAAAGACCGCCCTGGACGGCATTTATAAAACCTACGCTCTGCCATCCGCTGCAAAAATGTTTAAGCTCGCAGAAAAAATCTTGCCTGATCTCATTCTTTTAGACATAGATATGCCGGAAATGGATGGTTTCCAGGCAATACAAGTACTGAGATCAGACAATAAACTAAAATCCATTCCCGTAATTTTCCTTACGGCAAAAGAAGACGAGGCAACAGAAAAGCAGGGGCTTGAAATGGGCGCCTTGGATTTTATACGCAAACCCTTCTCTCAGCCCGTATTGATAGAACGGATAGAAAAATATATCAGAGGACAACCTTGAAACATTTTTTAGTTATTAACCCCCATTCATTTAGCAGCCAGGAGAGTTTGCAGAAAATCATTGACGAAATAGACAATGCCTTTTCGTCTGACGTAGATTACAGGATATACCTGTCCCGTTATCCGCGGGAGGCCATCGCTGCGGTACACCGCTATATATCGAATTGCCCAAATGACCAAATTGTCCGCATTTACGCTGTCGGCGGCGATGGTATTCTTTTTGACTGCCTGAACGGCATGGTAGACTTTCCCAATGCCGAACTGACAAGCGTGCCTTATGGTAATGACAATGACTTTATCCGTGTATTTGGAGAGAACGTCTATAATCGTTTCCGCGATGTAAAGGCACTGTCCGCTGCACCTTCGCGTCCTATTGATATCATCAACTGCGGCTCAAACTACTCAATGATTGAAACACAAATTGGCTTTACAGGACAGGCGGTAATCCTGGCGAGAGAGATGTTCAAACGTATTCCTAAAAAATTGCTTCGTAAAAATGTCAGCCATGCCTATACAATATGCGCACTCAGGGCATTGTTTAATAACGAAATCATGCGGCAGCGCTATACGATATTATTGGATGGAGAGGATTTATCCGGAAATTACTGCCATATACAGATCTCAAATTCGGCGCTCAACGGCGGCACAATGGTACCTGTCCCTTATGCAAAACCTGACGACGGATTACTTGACGTTGTATTCGCGAATACAACCAGGAAGACAGATATAATGAGAACAATTGGTGATTATTGCAATGGACTTTTCGAAAAACATAAAATCTATTTCCATAAACGATGCAGGACTTTGGAGGTAAAAAGCGACGCTGTAATGAGCGTCGAGATGGACGGGGAAGGCTTTTACGCCCGTGAACTTAAATTGGAAATAATACCAGGAGGCATAAAGTTTTTCGCTCCGGAAGACCTGGGCATTGTGGATTACTCAGGCAGGGCATATAAATGAATAAATTCGAGCAGGATAAAATTAGTACAAAGGAAAACAAATCAAGAATGAAAACGTGGATGTTCAACAGCATTCTTCTCTATTGTTCTTATTGCGGCGTGACACTTATACAAACATTATTCTTAGGGAGCGCTGTTCCATTGCATATAGCGATAATTCCGCCACTGGCTGGCTTGCCGATGGTTATGGCAGTTGTTTTTGTTTATTTCAAGATGCCATATTCCCAAATTGCGCCGGGCGTTATAGCTATTGTAACCCAGTTATGTTTTTTTGCAGCAAGCGCACAAATGAAACGTCTTGATTTTTATTTTATTATGATGCTCCTTATACTGTGCATAGTAATGCATCTAAAAAGATTCAAAGCCCTGGCAGTAACCACGTCAATCATAATTGTAATCAATATCGCTGCTATATTTTTTCTTATTCCTCATTGGGAATGGTTAAACCTTCACCAGTTTTATGGTCAGTTTTTACTGTTTCTGTTTGGCTCTGTACTTATATTGATAATTACATACAGTGTCGAGCAAAAAGAAAACCGCGCGGAGCGGGCATTTATGGCCTTCTCCTCGCTCCTCGATACAACGCCCAACTATATGGTCATTACCGATTCGCTCAACAGGGTGCGTTATATTTCTGAACCAATGGCGCAATTCGCGTATTTTTCTTCCCAGGAACTGGCTGTGGGCAAGCCGCTTCTTGATTTATTCTCTGATAAAAAGCTTAAGCTGATGTTTGCGGACATTTTGAACGCAGATAGCTTTGTCGAAACCGTCATGACTATCGAGATGAACGGCGAAGAACATCATTTTAAAGTTGTTACGGATAAACTCGCGGGCGATGTTGACGGCTTGTTTATAGATATTTCTGACATTACAGCCACTATTAACAGTAAAAAAATAGCCGAGGAAGCCCAGGCGCGGGCCGAGGCTGCCAGCGATTCCAAATCAAAGTTTTTGGCAAACATGAGCCACGAAATCCGCACACCAATGAACGCAATAATAGGTATATCGCAAATAGTGCTTCAAAAAGAAAACCTGCCCAAAGAATATGCTGTAGCCCTGGAAAAGATTCATAATTCAGGCAACAGCCTTTTGGGTATTATCAACGATATTCTGGATCTGTCGAAAATTGAAACAGGCAAGCTGGAGCTTGTCCCAGTGGTATACGATATGCCCAGCCTTATCAATGATACTGTACAAATAAATATTGTAAGGATAGGCTCAAAGCAAATCAATTTTATAATTGATGCGGACAGGAATCTGCCGTCAAAACTCTACGGCGATGAACTGCGTATAAAACAGATACTCAACAACCTCCTGTCAAATGCAATAAAATACACCGAGAAGGGGCATGTCAAGATGTCCGTCAGCCATTCGGCAGAAGACAGAGATGTAATGCTGCATATTACCATCGAAGACACAGGCCAGGGCATGAAGGCAGAAGATCAGGAGATGCTTTTTTCTGAATATCAGCGTTTCAATGTCGATGCCAATCGCAGCACAGAAGGAACCGGCTTGGGTTTATCAATAGTCAAAAAACTTGTCGAGATGATGAACGGCACAATCAATGTGCAAAGCGAATACGGCGCGGGCAGCACATTTACAGTAACGGTAAGGCAAAAGGCTGTTCCGTGCGAAGAAATAGGGGATCAGGTTTCCAAAAACCTGCAGAACTTTACATTTATGGAAGAAAGGCAAGATTTAAAACTGCAGATTGTCCGCGACCCCATGCCCTACGGCAAAGTCCTGGTCGTTGACGATGTGGAAACAAATTTATTCGTCGCGCAGGGACTTCTGGCGCCTTACAAGCTGGCAATTGAAACAGCAAATAGCGGTTTCGAAGCAATTGATTTGATAGAAAACGGGAAAACCTATGATATTATTTTCATGGATCACATGATGCCGCGAATGGATGGAATAGAAACCACGAAAAAGCTGCGTTCTCTTGGTTACAATGGTATAATTGTGGCCTTAACCGCTAACGCTCTGACCAGCAGTGCAAGGATGTTTTATCAAAATGGTTTTGACAGGTTTATACCAAAGCCGATTGACATTCAGGATTTAAACTCGGCTTTAAATGAATATATTCGTGACAAATACCCCGAAGAGGCAAAAAAATACAAGGCTAATGCAGTTGAAGCTGCTGTAAAGCCAGAAGGAAACCGGAAACTGCTTGAAATATTCCGGCGTGATGCTGAAAAGGCGATAATAACATTACGGGAGACTGCCGCAAGCGGCGATATCAAGTTATTCACCACTACCGCTCACGCCATGAAGTCAGCCTTGGCTAATGTGGGAGAGAGCGAAATGTCTAAAATAGCATTAACGCTTGAAAGCGCAGGTCAAAACGGCGACACGGAATTTATCGACGCCAATACAGAAAGTTTTGTAAAATCACTTGAAACAATGATAGAAAATATTACTCCGGCGGAAACATTGACAGACACTGACGCTGGCACAGATGAGGATATGCCGTACTTGGCAGAGCAGCTGCGCATTATTGAGTCTGCCTGTGAGAGTTATGACGATACAGAAGCGTATGCCGCGCTTGATCGGCTGAAAGAAAAAAAATGGAAGATGCAAACTACAGATGCACTTGAGAAGATCCGCGACATGCTGTTTTTACACAGCGATTTCGATGGGGCGGCTGAATATGCTGCGGCACTTTTGGAAAGACATCAGACTAGTGGGGCTAATACTAACGATTCAACGCAGTCAGAATTGTGGCGCAGCATAGAACAAATAACGGGGCTCTCGGTACAAACAGGACTGGACAGGCTTGGCGGCCGGCGGGACTTTTACGAAAAGTCACTGAAGGCGTCGATAGAGGAAATTGAAAACTCTGATACCGGCCTGCGCGGGTTTCTGGCCTCCGGCGATATGCAAAATTTTTCCATCATGGTACATGGCATGAAAGGCTTGCTGACCAACATTGGCGCAATGGGGCTTTACTCCCAGGCGCGGGATCTGGAAACTGCAGCCGATCAAGCGGACACTGCCTTTTGCGCCGCAAACCTGCCGCCCTTTTTGGAAGAGCTTCGCGGCCTGGGCTCAAGCCTGGCGGAAGCTTTTGCGAATCATGCGCCATTCCAAGGCCCGCTTGAAATACCGCCTGAGCTGTCCTTGGCACTTGCACCGGTTTTAAAAAAACTGACTGCTGCTTTTGACAATACTGATTTTGCCGCTATAGACGAAGGGATGAAAAGCCTCAGCGTCATCAAGGCGGACGGCGCACTGCAGGAAGAAATAGAAAAAATAAAAGACGCCGTGTTGACGATGGATCACAGCGGTGCTATGGAAGTGATACGTAAATTATCAAAATGATTTTTTCCTGACAATATGCTTTGCGACCTTTTCGCGCAGAATATTATCCTGAATAGGTTTTACAATAAAATCACAGGCGCCAAGGGAATGGGAAGCCGATATATGATCGACTGTTCCCATGGAGGTCAGAATAACGATCGGCGTTTTTTTATGCTCATCGAAGCTTCGTATAATGGGAATAAGCTCAAAGCCGGTGCGCTCCGGCATTTTATAGTCAAGCAGAAATAATTCGGGAACTATTTGCTCTAAAAACTTTTCGAGCATCATGGGGTTTGTCATCCCGTATATTGTATACCTGTAATCCAGGATGGAAGAAATGTTTTTTATTATTAACGGAGAATCATCAACTGCAAGGATTCGCATTTTCCGGTTGGCTTCCTCGCGATCCAGTTTAACTAAAGCCCTTTGGAGTGTCTGTGCCAAAAATAACTGGGTCTCGCTCTCTTGGGTTTGACTTTCCGACGTAAGAATGCTGCCAAGGCCTTCTGTTTTTTCTGTTGCGATTATCAGCGAATAAAGCTTATTAAAATCATTCAGAATACTTTTAGCACAGTCCGCAGCAAATACCGGATTGTTTTTCTGCACTGCAGTGACTATATCGTCAATGACAAGACCAAATTTCCTGCAGCCTATATCATCTAAAATGGTCTTAATGGATATCACTGCCTGGTAATCATTTTTATTGGCTGCATTGGAGGCTATCTTTTGCAAAGCATCTGCCGCCTTTGGCCCGTCTTTTTTATATCTGGACAAGAGGGAATAATACTTATCTACTGTTAAAGACAGGTTTTTCTGGGCAGTTCCTCGTATGTCCAGATATTCTAGTCTCAACAAGGCGGGCAAGTCGAAAATATTGCTGTCTTTTTTTCTCATATTTTTTATATTATACTTTAACCGCAGCCCAGGTCAATATTAAGATGCTGCTGGATCCTGCTAACAGGGAACAGGGAACAATGAGCGACACCGGTACAGGAAATCATATCCCCAACATGGAAAGCAAGCGCGAAAGCAGTGCTGGCGCTGCCTTATTAAGGCACGGCACTACCCTTTCGCTGCTCACACTTGTCTCCCGTGTTCTTGGACTCGCAAGGGAGATGACCAAGGCGGCCTTCCTTGGAACCACTGCCCTTTCTGACGCATTTTCCGTGGCCTTTATGATCCCGAACCTTTTCCGCCGCCTTTTTGCCGAAGGCTCCATCGCCGTGGCCTTTATCCCAACCTTTAAGGAATATCTTTTAGAGGATAGCAGGGAAGGCATAAAGGAATTCCTTTCCTGCGTTCTTACCTTTCTTTCATTTTTTGTCACGCTGACGGTGATGCTGGGTATAGTGCTTTGCCCCCTTGTGATCCGTTTTTTCGGCATGGAAGATTTTAACGAAACGGTCTTCCTTACCCGGCTGATGTTTCCATTCCTGGCCTTTATTTCCATTGCGGCTTTTTTCCAGGGGATCCTCAACAGCCTTAAAATATTCGCCCCATCCGGCTTCGCGCCCATCCTCCTTAACCTGATCGTCATTATCTGCGCCTATGGACTTAGCCCCTACACGGCAAACCCTGCCAGGGCCATGGCTATTGGCGTTCTTATCGGGGGCTTCATGGAGGCGGCGATTCAGCTGCCTTTTATTTTGAGACACAAAAGCCGTATGCGTTTCTTTTTTACAGGCATTAAAAAAGCAATTAATCATCCTGGAACAAAAAAAATACTGCGGCTTATTGCGCCCACGATCATCGGCATGGCCGCCTACCAGCTCAACGACCTGGTCTCTACGGCCCTGGCAGGGAACGCCGGGGAAGGGATCGTCTCGAGCCTTCAGTACTCGCTGCGGCTCCAGGAGCTTGTCCTGGGGATCTTTGCGGTTTCCATCGGGACCGTATTGCTGCCGGACCTGGCGGAGCACGCCAAATCGCGCCAGTGGGAGCTTTTCACACAGCGGCTCTGGTCGGCCATGAACATCATCGCCCTTATCACCATACCGATAACGTTTTTTTTCCTGGCCCAGGGGCAAAGCCTTATAAGCCTTATCTTTCAGACCAGGAGCTTTGACGAGGAATCGCTGCGGCTTACCATGGCGGCCTTTATTTTCCACATGCCCGGTCTTTACTTCATCGCCCTAAACAGAATTCTTGCTCCGGCCTTTTACGCCCAAAGCAACACAAAGTCCCCGACAATTGCCGGGCTTATTTCCTTTGGGGTAAACATATGCCTGGCGGTGCTTTTGGTTTCCCGTTTTAAGGGCTCAGGCATTGCCTTTGCCCTGTCCTTTGCAAGCGCGGTCAACACCGCAGCGCTGCTTTACTTCTTAAGAAAAAACCCAGACATCATTCTGGGAGCGGCCCTGAAAGGCACTCTTGTCTATGTCCTGAAAATGCTTGTTTTTTCCGGCATTGCCCTTGTTCCCGTCCTCTTTCTTTCGCCCATTCTGGCAGAACTTTTTATTGGCAGGGGCCGCATTGTCTCTCTGGGCTTGCCGCTATTAATCAACGGCCTTGTTTTCGCTGCGGTGGGAGTAGCGCTTCTTGCACTCAGCAGGGATAAGCAGCTTTTGGGAGTAGTAAGACTGATCCGGCGCCGCTGATGAAACGATGAAACTCATTTAATTTGCGTAGTTGTCAAAGTAACCCTGAATTAAAACAACGGGGGTGCCTTTGTCGCCTGAGCCGCTTACCAGGTCGCAGAGACTGCCAAGAAGGTCGGTGAGCTGCCTGGGCGTAGTTCCCTCGGACTCCATCTTGCCCATTTGGCTGCGTCCGGCCTTTTCGCGTATGGCCTGTTCAATTGCCTTGCGGGCCTCGTCCTTGGGAAGATCGGCAAAGTCATTGTCCGCAAGATACTTTAGCTTAAGTTCATTTGGCGTTCCCGCCAGGCCTTCGGTGTAGGCCGGAGCTACCACTGGATCCGCAAGCTCCCATATACCGCCGACAGGGTCCTTGAATCCGCCGTCGCCGTAGACCAGCACTTCAAGCGTCTTGCCGCTTAGATCCTTAAGCGCCTGCTGCATCTTATGGACAAAAACATCGCAGTTCCTTGGGAAGAGTTTTACCCGGTCTTCTGATGCCTTGTTTGAACCGAGTAATCCGTAAAGTTCGTTGTAGCCGCTGCCGTTAACAGGTTTTGTCATAAGCTCATCAAGGCTTATAACTTTTTCCGCGCCGGCAGCGTAAAGGGCCCGCTTTGTCCTGGATTTTGTGTGAATGTCGGCGGCAATAATATTTTTCGAATGTTCAAGTATTCGCTTGGGATCCTCACAGAGGATAATTTCAATATTGTCACCCAGTGATTTATAGTAGGCGACGTAATCAACACCAGTAAAGCGGTGCTTGGTCTCATGACCAAAAAGGCGGCGGTACTCTTCTTCGCTTAAACAGTCCGAATAGGGGTTAAGGTTCTTGTCATCCACATCTTCCAGTGAAATAAGCTGATTGCCGACCTCGTCCGCCGGGTAGCTCAACTGAACGGTTACTTTTTCAACGCCCATGGCAATGCCCTTTAAGAGCATGGCAAAGCGGTTCCTGCTCATAATCGGAAAGATAACGCCGATGTGACTGTCTTTGGGAAATTGTGTCTGCAGATCGGCGGCGATTTGCTCAAGGGTGGCGTAATTACCCTGGGAGCGGGCCAGTACAGCCTCGGTAATCCCGATGATATCACCGTCATTTATGATGATTTTCTCGTGTTCGATTGCGTCTTTTACAGACTGACAGACAACAGCAACCAGATCATCACCATCGCGGACGATCGGCGTTCTAAGGCCAAAGGCCCTTGTTCCAACTATTCGCATATTTCAAGTATAGTGGTTCTGGTCTCAATATGAAAGCCCAGCACCGGAATACCGATGCTGGGCCAAAAACTCGCTGTCACGGTTTGCCGCGGGTCATTACTTTTTGATATTGTAAAAAGCCTTTCTGCCTGCGTACTCAGCCACACCTTCCAGCTCGTCCTCGATGCGCAGGAGCTGGTTGTACTTGCAGACACGGTCGGTGCGGCTCATGGAGCCGGTTTTGATCTGGCCGGTTTCCAGGGCCACCACCAGGTCGGCAATAAAGGCGTCTTCGGTTTCGCCTGAGCGGTGGGAAATAATTGCCGTATAGCCGGCGCGCTTGGCCATTTCCACAGACTCGTAGGTTTCGGTAAGGGAGCCGATCTGGTTCACCTTTACCAGAATTGAGTTACAGGCGCCCATGGCAATGCCCTTCTCAAGCCGCTTGGTGTTGGTCACAAAGAAGTCGTCGCCTACAATCTGAACCTTGTCGCCCAGGGCCTTGGTGAGCTTTACATATCCGTCCCAGTCGTCCTGATCCAGGGCGTCCTCGATGGAAATAATCGGGTATTTTTTCACCCAGCCCAGGTAGAGTTCGATCATCTCGTCTGCGCTGAAGAGCTTGTCCGGGTTGGACTTCCAGAACTTGTAGCCCTTCTTTCCGCCTTCGTCAAAAAGCTCAGAGCTGGCGCAGTCCAGGGCAATGCCGAACTGCTCGCCGGCCTTATACCCGGCCTTTTCAATTGCCTTCATGATGTATTCCAGGGCTTCTTCGTTGCCGATGTCGGGTGCAAAACCGCCTTCGTCTCCAACGGCGGTGTTCTTGCCCGCGTCGTGCAGAAGTTTTTTTAGGCTGTGGAAAACTTCCGCAGTCCAGCGCACAGCTTCCCTCATGGTCTGGGCGCCCACGGGCATGACCATGAATTCCTGGAAGTCAACTTTGTTGTCGGCGTGCTTGCCGCCGTTGATAATATTCGCCATTGGAACCGGCAGCAGATTGGAATGGAAGCTGCCCAGATATTTATAAAGGGGAATATCCAAATAACAGGCGGCGGCACGAGCAGCGGCCATGGACACACCCAGTATGGCGTTGGCGCCCAGCTTGCCCTTGTTCTCCGTCCCGTCCAGCTCTATCATGGCCCGGTCCAGAGCTACCTGCTCCAGGGCATCCATGCCCTGAATTTCCGGCCCTATGATACTGTTGACATTCTCAACCGCCTTTAGAACACCTTTACCCAGGTAGCGGCCCTTGTCGCCGTCACGGAGTTCCACGGCCTCGTAAATTCCGGTGGAGGCCCCGGATGGGACAGCCGCCCGTCCTACCGAGCCGTCTTCCAAATGAACGTCAACTTCAACAGTGGGATTCCCCCGGGAATCGATGATTTCCCTTGCCTCGACATATTCAATGTTACTCATTCTAACCTCCTGCTTGATTTGTTATATTTTCCCCTTTCTTAGCGCCCTAAGTCAAGGTCGCTCTGACGGGGCCGCCAGCACCAGGGCCCCCCGCTCCAGGGCCACAAGACCGGTGCGGGCAAGCTCCAAAATTCCGTAGGGCCGCAATAAAAGGACAAGGCCGTCCAGCTTCCCAATATCGCCGGTGGCCTCTATGGTAACTGTGGTCTGGGAAACATCCACGATCCGGGCGCGGAAGATCCCGGCAATCTCTATGATGGCCTGCCGGGTCTTTTCATCCGCACTGACCTTAACCAGCAGGATCTCCCGGCGCAGGCAGGAATCCGCATCCAGTTCCCGGACGGCAATCACGTCTACCAGCTTTTCCAGCTGCTTGACGATCTGCTCAAGCACCGCGTTGCTGCCCCTTACGGCAATGGTCATTCGGGAAATAGAATTATCCTCGGTCTCCCCGACGGTCAGGCTGTCGATATTAAAACCCCGGCGGCTGAAAAGCCCGGCCACCCGGCTCAAAGTCCCCGCCCGGTTTTCTACCAGGGCCGAAACCACGTGCTGCTTCATGGGCAATCCCCCATTACCTTAACGTGAACTTTTCTGCTTCGCGGCCCGTCGTACTCGGTAAACCAAACGCCCTGCCAGGTTCCCAGAAGCAGCCTGCCGCCGCTGACAATCAGCGTGAGCGAAGGGCCGACCAGGCTTGACTTGGCATGGGCCGCAGAGTTGCCCTCGCCGTGGCGGAACTCCCGCCTGTCCGGGGAGATCTGGCCCAGGGCAAAGACCATGTCGTGCGGCACATCGGGATCGGCGTTTTCGTTTATTGTGACTGCGGCGGTGGTGTGGGGCACGAAGATCACGCAGATGCCCTCGTTTATGCCCGAAGCGGCCACCGCCTGCTGAACCTGGGCCGTGATGTTAAGCCATTCATTTTGGCGCGTACTCTTGACGGAAAAAACGGACAGACTCATGGGATCATTTCCTTTTTACGGCAATGCTTTCCATCTAGTTGTATCGCATAGGCGCATTAATGTAAAGTACAACATTATGGATGAGTATTTTATCGAAGGCGGCCATCCCATCAACGGGAAAATAAAGGCCAGCGGCAACAAAAACGCTGCACTGCCCTGCATAGCCGCCGCACTTTTGACCGATGAGCCTGTGATACTAAAAAACATCCCCGACATTGAGGATGTCCAGGTGATGCTCAGCGTGTACAGGGCCCTGGGGGCGGAGTTCTCTTCTGCCGGGCCGAATGCCTGGAAGCTCAGTACGGGGAATAAAATTTCCTCGGAGATTCCCGTGGAATGTGCCCGTAAGATCAGGGCCTCGATTCTGTTCGCCGGGCCCCTGCTTGCAAGAACAGGCAGGGTCGTATTGCCCCCACCCGGCGGGGACGTTATCGGCCGCCGCCGCCTTGACACGCATTTTCTGGCGCTTACGGAACTTGGCGCCCAGGTCAAGATCAACGACACCTTTGTTTTCAGCGCCGGCCGCCTTAAAGGGGCCGACATCTTCCTTGACGAGGCTTCAGTTACGGCAACGGAAAACGCCATTATGGCGGCCGTCCTGGCCAAAGGCGAAACCATTTTGACCAATGCCGCAAGCGAACCCCACGTACAGGATCTCTGCCGCATGCTTTGCGCCATGGGAGCCCGCATAGAGGGAATCGGATCGAACATTCTAAGAATACAGGGAGTGGAAAAACTTGGCGGCTGCGAGTTTGAAATTGGTGCGGACTTTATGGAAGTTGGTTCCTTTATCGGCCTTGCCGCCGTTACCAGGGGAGAGCTTTTAATTGAGGGGCCAAAGCCCTCGGATCTAAGGCCGGCGAAAATCGCCTTTGGTAAACTGGGGATAGTCTGGGAACATGAGGGAACTACCATTCATGTAAGCGCAAAACAGGCTATGGAAGTAAACCACGACCTTGGCGGGATGATCCCGAAAATCGACGACGCGCCCTGGCCTGGCTTCCCGCCCGATCTGACAAGCATCATCACCGTGGTGGCAACCCAGGTCAGCGGGACGGTCTTAATCCACGAGAAAATGTTTGAGTCCCGGATGTTTTTTGTTGACAAGCTCATCGGCATGGGCGCCCGGATCGTACTCTGCGATCCCCACCGGGCGGTGGTCTCCGGCCCAACCCGGCTGCAAGGCTCTGAGCTTCAAAGCCCCGACATACGCGCCGGCATGGCCATGTTAATCGCCGCCATGTGCGCCGACGGCAAAAGCACCATTCACAATGTTCATCAGATCGAGCGGGGCTACGAGAACCTGGTAGAAAGACTATCGTCACTGGGCGGAAAGATCAGCAGAGTGCCTTAGTGGAAAAGGCAAAAAAACGATCCCTAATCTTTCTTATCGTTTTCCTGGGCTTTACGGGTATTTTGGGATTGATCTTCCTGCCAATAATCGGCGATCTTCAAAGCCCGGAAAATAGAGAAGCGATTTCCGCCTGGGTTGCCTCCCTGGGCCATGCGGGGGTTATCGTTTTTTTCTTCATTCTGCTATTACAGAATTTAACGGCGGTCTTTCCCGTGGGCGGACTTTTACAGATAGTATCAGGGGCGGCATTTGGCCTGTGGGCAGGCTACTTTATTATTTTAAGCAGCTTTATTGCTTCTTCAATAATTATTTTTCCACTGGTCAGAAAATTCGCAGGGCCCCTTATAACACGTTTGCTGGGGGACGATCTCACGAACACCTGGGCCTTCCTAAAAAACGAAAAAACTACATCCCTTGTAATATTTGTTCTTTTCTTTATCCCAGGATTACCCAAGGACACCATGACCTACCTGACAGCCCTGACAAAATTTCCCCTGGCTCAATTCCTGCCGGTTGCCATAGTTGCCCGTTTCCCGGCAATGTTCTCCGGCGCTTTAATGGGAGACGCCGTCATGCAGGGGAATTGGCTCTTGTTCATTTTGCTTTTTGGTTTTACCGCCATTGCCGGACTTCTTGGGATACTGTTCAGGGAGCGGATTATTAAGCGTCTGCGTGCGGGCTAAGTCCGCGTCTTTGTCTACCCGAAAATCTCCGCCGCCACTTCTCTCATGCTTTTGTCGAAGTAAAGATGGCCGTAAATGGCTGCGGCGCCCAGAAGCAGGCGGCCGTATTCGCGGGTTTCCCGGTATTCGATGGTCTCAAGGAAAAGGTCCAGGGGTAAAGCGCCCTGCTGAATGTCCGCCGCCAGCCAGCGCCGCACCCTGCCCATGCCGCCGTTATACGCAAGCAGAGCCAGCATTGGATTTTCCAGAAGTTCGTTAAGGCGGCGCAGGTAAAAGGAGCCCATGTGGATATTGATCTCCGGGTCTGTAAGGTTTAGACCGGACCCGCGATAATCCGGCCCGCCCTCCCTGAAAATGCGGCCGGCCATTTCTTCGGCGGTGGCGGGCATGAGCTGGGTAAGGCCGGTGGCGCCGACCCTGGAAACTGCAGTGTGGTCAAAGAAGCTTTCGGTGCGGATAAGGGCGTAAAGCAGCTCAAGCCCAATTTCCATTTCGGCGGCGTATCTTTCTATCGGTTCCCGGTATGGCCGGGGATAAAAAAGATAAAGGTCCTGCCGGCTGATTTCATGATTCTCCCGGCGCAGGTAGCGGGAAACAAGGTTCAGCGAGTCCCTGTAACGGCCGGATGCGGCTTGAGCTTCGGCTATCACACGCAGTTCCGCCACGGACAGCTCCCCTTCCCTTGCCCTTATAAAGGGTACTGCGAAAGAAGCCGCTCCGTTTTCAAAAAATCCCAGGAGAAAATTCAGCTCTTCGCTGCGGTTTCTTAGCCTGGCCTGGGAGCCTCTGCTTTCGGGTCTAAAGCTGGCGCCCAGTTTAGAAGCCGCCATGGTTCTATAGTAAATTGTGCCTCTTTCGTTTTCAAAGGCCGCACGGAAAAAACTCTCCGGCCTGCGCTCCGTTCTAAGGTAGCCTTCCTCCGCAGCCCTGCCGAGGATCCAGGCGTACTGGGAAAGGGCCGCCCCGCCTGCTCCCTTTCTTTCAAGGGCGTTAAAAACTTCCAGCAGGGTATCCCACTGCCGCCTTGCCGTAAGATGGCTTGCCAGGCGTTCCAGCACATCGTCAAAGTAAGACATATCGTTCCATCGCGGCATGGTTTCCAGCGCCAGTGGAGCCACAAGGGCAGCTCCCCTTGACTGGGCGTTCATTAACAAATACCAAATACAGGCATCGGACTGAAGGGCGTTAGGGGCAATCTTCAGGGCCTGCCAAAAGAAATTCGAGGACTCCGCGTGCGCTCCCCTGGCCCTTTCAATTCTGCCTGTGTAAAAAAGGGTATAAAAATGCCGGGACTTAATTTCCTTTTCATCCAGGCTGTTTATGCAGGCCATGATCTCAGGGAAGTCCCCGCCTGGGTCTAGCCCCGTTTCCAGTAACGTGTTCCAGGAGCGGAAAAGCCTTGCCCCCTCTGCACGCATGGGGGGAGTAAACTGGTAGGCCCTGCCCAGGTCCGCAATAAGTTCCGGATAGCGAAAAAATATCTCTCCCCCGTCCGCCAGGGCCAGGCTGAAGTTAAACAGTATTCTTGCGTAATCACCCGGGTTAAGGAGCCTGGCGGAAAGAACCGCAAGCTCCTGGGTATCAAAGAGGCTCCTTGAAGAATGGACCTGCCGCTGGACCCAGCGGAGCAGATCCCCGTTTTGGTTCTCCCCAAAAAGAAGGCCGTAGATTTCCTGCCTTATGCTTTCGGCCCTGGGGCTTTCGAGGTTTTCTGTGGCTAAAAGATTCCAGGCAGCAAAAAGAGACAGGGCCCTGTCCCATTCTGAAACAGGGGAATTCCTGGCAAAAAGATCTGCGGCTTCTCCATAGCGGCCCAGGCGGTAAAGGCAGGCGGCGCGGAGGCTTGTTAAATGCCCGTCCCTTTGCCGCCTTAGACTTCCGGAACCAAGAAGCTGGAGTATGTTCCGGACTTCCCGCTCTTCATAGGAAAGCAGGATCAGGGGAATAAGCTGCCCTGCCGCTTCCCGCGCGGCTGCGGCGGAGGGGCTTTCCAGGGCGGCGCAGAAAAGAAGCATCTGCAGCTGCGGATCATCGCTGATCATAAGAGCCGCGTAAAAAGGGGCCGCAGGATCTAAAACAAGGAGTTCTTTTAGCCGGGAAGCCGCACGCTGAAAGTCATTGGGAAGATTAGCCTGCCGGATAAAATCTGCATTTCCGCCGCGCAGAAGCTCCGCCGCCTCCCGCCTGGGAAGCCCCAGAACCTGCGCCGAAGCGCAGGCACTCTGAAGGAGGAAGGAAAGGACAAGAAGCAGGAAAAAGTGCCTGTTAATTCCTTGGCGGCACACGAATCGTAGTCCCTGAAATGATTCGATCCGGGTTTCGGATGTTGTTAAACTGGGCTATTCGCGGGTAAAGCCAGGGATTACGGTAGAAAGCTTCAGCTATATCCCAGAGGGTATCGCCATAGCGTACTGTATACAGCACACCTTCGCTTGGAATAACCGAGGGGACATTATAGGAAGATACCGGCGGAACGGGCCTGGTCCGGACTATCGGGCTTGCCGGAGGCGGCGGTGTCTGGACAGGGGCCTGAACCACAGGAGGCGGTGTCGGCGCCGGCGCCGGAGCCGGCGTTGGCGTTGGCGTTGGCGTTGGCGTTGGCGTTGGCGTTGGCGTTGGCGTTGGCGTTGGCGTTGGCGTTGGTGTCGGTGTTGGCGTCGGTGTTGGGGCCGGAGTTGGCGTTGGGGCCGGTGTTGGCGTCGGCGTTGGTGCCGGGGCCGGTGTTGGCGTTGGCGTTGGTGTTGGCGTCGGCGTCGGCGTTGCTGCCGGGGCCGGCGGCCGCGCCTGTGCCGGCGGCGGAGCTACTTGTTCAGGCTGGGACCGGCCAATGAAGGGCAGACTCTGCAACAGGCCTTGCAGCCGTCCTTGCCGCTCGCTCTGAGGGGCAGCTTGTGCGGGCGGCGGCTGGACAACTCGTTCAGTCGCCGGGGGCCGGCTTAATAGGGCAAGGGGGTTGGGCAGGGAGCTGCCGTTTCCGCCCCTGAAAAGGAAGAGCCAGGCGGCCAAGCCAAGTGCCGTTAGGATCAGGATAATGCAGATAATCAATAGCCAGGGGATCCCGCTTTTCTTCTTTTCAAAGAGCCCGCGGGGTGGGCTTGAGTCACGTCCCCGTGCCTGTCCTTTTCTGGAACTTGTACCTTTTTCCAGCTCGAAATCAGGCATTTCATAGTCCTGGCCTTCTTCATCAAAGGATCTAAGGGACACATTCAGGCTTTGGCGTTCTCCCTTGCCGGAAGTATCCATATCCACCGCATCGGCGTTAATTAGCCCATTTTCGTTAGAGGAAATAAGAAGCTCTATGGAAGGCTCCCCCCTTGGACGGGGTTTGATTTTTTCCACTACCAGACTGCCTATATAGATGGCATCTGACATACTTTTGGCAAGACTTTTGTATAGATCTATCTGCACACTCCGCTGTTTATCGTAAACAGTCGTGAGAACCAGCCGTTTCCTTGCTTGGGAATTCTCCTCTAGTATGGAATAGAATTCCCCATTAGCTATTTTTATGCCTATAGTTGAACCCAAAGCTTTGCTCCTTTTATATATACAATACTAATTTGCCTCTGGTAATTTGTCAATCTTTTGGCAAATAGATGGTGATATTAAGGACAGTATTGAAGAAAAAGTGCCGTTTCACCGATAATATGGGTATGGCTTCTCTGATCCCGGTTTTGGCGGCTGTGCTGGGCCTCGTACTAATTGTTTTCATTTTTACGGTACTCCGGGGCCGTTCTGGAAGCGGAGGCGGGGGGAAAAGCAATAAAGGCCGTGACGCTATTCTTAAAAGCGCGACTAGAAGGCTGGAGGCAAATCCCCAGGATCCTGCTGCCCTCTCTGAGCTGGGGGATCTCTACTACCGCGAGGAAAACTGGGAGCAGGCCTGTAAATACTACGGGGCTCTGGCTGAAATCCGCGGACCAAACGAGTTTGAGACCTTTCTGCGCTGGGGTATGTCTGCCCTGAAATTGGGAAATATCGATGAAGCCTTCAAGGGCCTAAGCGGGGCCAGAAGCATAAATTCGAATCATTTTGATGTGGCCTACAATCTGGGGCTTTTGGAATTTCAGCGAAAAAACTACGAAAAGGCCATACAGAACCTGAATCAGGCCAGAGTCCAGGACCCTGAAAACGCAGCGGTTTTAAGGACACTGGGCCATTCCTACTTTAGAATGAAGAAAAGCAAAGAGGCCATGACCCATATCCGAAAGGCCATTGATCTGGCCCCTGACGATAAGGAATCACTTTATACCCTGGCGGAATGTTACTACGAGGCAAATCAGACCGAACAGGCCCTGCGGGTTTTTAGCCACCTGCGGGGAGACCCGGTTATGGGCCCCGGCGCCTGTCTGACTTGCGGCAATATAAACCTGGAATCCCGCCAGTACGAAAAGGCCATACAGGACTATGAAATCGGGCTCAGGCACGAGAGCATAAAACCCGAAATAAAGGTTGAACTGCGCTACCGCCTTGCCTCCTGCTATCTTAGAAACAACGATATCGGCAAGGCCCTTTCCCTATTAAAGAGCATTCAGGCTGAATATCCTTCCTACAAGGATGTGGCCATGCTCATAGGCAAGTATCAGGAACTAAACGCAAACAAGAATTTGCAGATTTTTCTAATGGCCCCATCCGGAGACTTTGTCGCGCTCTGCCGCAAAATCGTTATGAGTTACTTCCCCAAGGCAAAGGTAAAGATAACAAACATTTCGGTTAACAAGAACGAATGGGCCGATATTCTTGCCGAAGTTGATACGCCAAAGTGGACAGATCTGATCATGTTCCGCTTTATCCGCAGCCAGGGCGCCGTGGGCGAACTAATTGTCCGGGACTTTCACTCCCACATAAAAGAGGTAAAAGCCGGCAAGGGCATTTGCGTCGCCGTTGGGATTTTTACCGAGGAAGCCCGGCGCTACACCGAAGCCCGCCTTATCGACCTGATAGAAAAAGACAAGCTCTCTAACATACTCAATACCGTAGACGCAAGGGTTGCCAAAAAGAAATAGGGAATTCCTAAAATACCTATTCCGCCGTTGCTTTTTTCCCCGTCAAACGGGATAATAGGCTCATGATAAAGTATGTCGCAAAATTCATAGTCGCCATAAACAGCAATCTTGGAAAGGCGCAGATTGCAGCGGGCTTCTCCTGGGGCCTTTTTTTGGGTCTTATCCCCGCAGGGAACCTGTTCTGGATTGCCGCTTTTTTGCTTTCCTTCTTTTTTAAGCACCACCACGCATCAAAGCTGCTCTGCATGGTCATCCTCAAGGCCCTGTCAGCCCTGACAGCGCCCCTGCTTGATACGGTGGGCTGGGAAGTGCTGCACATCGAAGCCCTGCAGCCCCTTTTGACCAGCCTTTACAACATGCCCTTTGTGCCCTTTACCAAGTTTAACAATACCCTTGTAGCCGGAGGGATTGTAAGCGGAATAGTCCTGTGGCTGCCGGTTTTCTTCCTGATGCTCCTCCTGGTTCCCCTTTACAGGCATACCCTGGCGCCCAAAATCAGGGAAAGCAAGATCGTAAAGGCCATAAAGAATGTTCCCTTTGTAAGCAAGTTACAGAAGCTCGCCGCAAAGATTATGAATGCCCAGATAAGCTAAGGAGTGACAATGGCAAAAAAAGTGCCCCGTTTTTTCAAAAAACAGCTGACCGAAAGGCAGATTCAAAGTAAATATCTTAAGTACATAGGACAACCCACTGACAGAACCTTTTTAAGCTCCTGTTATGCCCTTGATGCCGATGACGGCGGCCTTTTTAAGCTCAAGGGGGATCTTGGTGAAGACAAGATTAAACGCCTTGCAGAGCTGAAAAAGGCGATCAAGGCCAACCAGGGACTTGCGGTGAAGCTCGCTCCCCTGACCATTACGGCGGCAATTGTTGCCGGCCTATTGTTTTTCTTTACGGTTCTGGCCAATCCCCTTTTGGGCAAGGCCGTAGAAACCGGTCTGGAGGCGATTTTTGAAGCCAAGGTCAATGTCCGTGGTTTTAGGATGAGCCTGGCCCAATTTGAAGTAGCCATGAGAAGCCTTACAATCGCGGACCGGGATCAGCCCATGAGTAACCTCATTGAGTTTTCTACGATGAGGATCAAGCTAAAGCCCGAAGCAATTCTAAAGGGAAAGGTCTACATCGAAGAGATCCGGGCGGACAATATACGTTTTGGCACCGAGCGGACTGTATCCGGCACCATACCCGGCAAGCCCCCAAGGGTAAAAGATGACAGCGCGGGTTTTTCCATTCCGCCCCTGGTAGACCTGTCAAACTTTGACCCCATGGCCCTGTTGAATCAGGAATTCGACAAGCTCCAAAGCCCAAAGCTCTACGATAATGCGGCGGAAGCCTACGACACCGCCCTGGCCAGGTGGAGCGGCGAGGAACAGGCCACCAGGGCACGGATTGCCGAACTTCAGGCCATGGCGGAACCACTGCTTGCAATAAACACCAGCGATTTCAGGACCCTAGATGCCGCGACCATTGCCCAGATCGCGGAGATCACCGGCGACATTAACGCCATGATGGCTGCCGTACAGGCCGCCCAGGATGAGCTAAACCTCATGGTCGCGGGGATTCAAGGCGATATCAACAACGCACGGGCCCTGGAACAAAGCGCCAGGAACGCCTTTGCCGAAGATTTCGGCCGTCTGCGCTCCTACCTGGATCCAAGAGGCGATGCATTTGGAGAACTTTTGGACTCTGTATTAATGGGCATACTAAGCGAGACGGTTCTTGGTTACCTGGACTATTTGGACAGGGGCATTGAGATTCTGGGAAAGGTAAAAGAGATGCAGGAGGTACTGCCCAAATCTGCCCCCAAACCGGACAATATATTCAGAGGCAGGGACGTGGCCTTACCCAGCCATGACTTTCCCCGCTTTTTCCTTGGCACCCTGGCCACAGACCTGCTCACCCCGTCAGGCTGGCACTGGGGCTTTGATCTGCAGGGAGTAAGCTCCGACCCGGATTTTTCCGCCGTGCCCACGAGCATTGTCCTTGGCCTGGCTGAAAGCGCCGACGGCCTGAGCCGAAGCGGCTCTTTTAACGCAATGGCCGATTTCCGCTCCACCGCCACCGAGCGTTTTAACGCGGAGATTTCCGGCGGCGGTTTCCCGGTTAGCATCAGCGCCGGCCTTGAGCAGGCAGGCATAGGGGGCTTTTCCGGCGGCGCTACCTTTAGCGCCAGCGCCCGCGGGGGCGTAGACGGCGGCTTTTCCGCCGGGGGCTCTGTCTCCCTGGCCAACGCCGCCCTTGCAGCTCCGGCAAGCACCTTTGCCATGGCCGCCGACGAGGCCATCCGCCGCGTAGCCTCCGTGAACCTGGGCCTTATGTACACCCGCGTGGTTGACGGCAGGGATCAGTTTACGCTTAACACCAACTTCGGCGCCATTCTGCTGGAAGCCATGACAGCTATGGCCAGCCAGTACATCCGGCAGGCCGAGGCGGAGCTGGAAAGGGCCCTGCGTTCAAGGATTAGCCAGCACGTAGACGAAAGAGTTGTCAGCAGCGATGAACTGGACCAGGTCTTTGCGGCCATTAGGGGGGACAGGGATGCCGCAGCCGGACTTAGGAATTCTCTGGACAGCAAGCGGAATGAGCTGGACAACAGGCTCAGGGGCGCTGCAGACGATGTCAGGGACCAGGCCCAGCAGCAGGCCCAGCAGGCCGTCCAGGACATACTCCAGGGCAGAACGCCTAGCGCCCCCAGCTTGCCGAGTATTCCGGGAAGCTTAAGGCGCTAAAGGTTCCAGGCAACAAAAACCATCGGGGAATCGTCTCTTTTCCTGGTGTTTGGATGATCAAAGAATGAGCCCCATTCTCTTGCACGGGAAGATCTGATACCCAGGGAAACACGCTCTGAAACAAAGCGTGAGTAGGCGATGTCCGAAAAAAGCCAAAAGACAGTCCCATGGGAAAGAGCGCTGGTCCCCGGATAGTTCCACATTACATAACCGGAAAGATCCGCCTCCAGTCTGCCCGCTTTTCGGTTCTCCAGATTGAAAAAGAGTTTTGAGTTTAAACCGTATCCGTAATTATTTAGCTCATCTTCTATTTCCGGCGAATAGTACTTTGATGCTCCCATAAAAGTAAAACCTGCATGGCCCTTTATTTGCATTGCAGTATCAGGCGATAAAAGCTGCTGGTATTTGGCAGTCCAATTCAAGGCATTGCTGTAGTGGTTAATCGTAGAATCATGTATGTGAAATCTGCCGCGGGCGTTAAAATCCAGATGCAGCGTAAGGCCGGTACTCAAAATATGCCTGCCGCTTTGCACGGGAGAAAACGAAAACAGGTAACCGTCGGAGGCAAGGCGAATATCGTGATAGCGGCCAGGGTTCATCCCGTAGGACAGGGCAAATTCAAAATGCCTGAAGGGAACAAAAGTTTCCTGTTCAAACGGGTTGCCGTAGACAAGCTTAAGCCCCAAATCCCCCAGGGGACCATTATACGAAAATAATTCCTCCTGGCCGCCGCTTATGGAAGAATGGTTTTGGGCGTAAGCTGCTCCCAGAAAATACCTTAACTCGTGCATGTTTCTGCCGGCATCAGGAGGCTCCCAGTCAGTTAATAGCCTGTGAAGTCCGGCTGCGGGGCTAAGGAAAAATGCCAGGGGGGCCGGGACACCTGCCGCATGGGCCTCCAGGTAGAGCCGGTAGGATATTTCTCCGGCAGGCAGGGAACCGGGAATGGTGACAAATATGTCGTTTAAGGCCGCATGTTTGTTCTCAAAGGAAGTCTCCCAGCTAATGCTTCCGAGCATGCCGAAAAAAACGTTCTGGTAAAAACCGAATCCGTTTACCCGTCCGGCATTAAAGTAAAGGGAACCCTGGAAGGGATGCCCAAGCTGATTCACTATAAAACCATCGTCTGTTTCCCATTGCCAGGGATTGGTAAAATTAAAGCGAATGGACTCCACAGACGGGACAGCCCAGTCCCAGCCTGCAAGCCAGTTTGTGAAAGTGAACATTCCGTTCACCAAAAGAATTTCCCCGCCGGCGATAAGTCCGGGGACTATGGCGTCTTTTAAGCCCCGTGCTTCGGGTATATCCCATGCCCTGTCCTGAGAAAACAGGTATGATGTCTGAAAAATCAAAAATATTATTGTTATTAAACATGATCTTGGCTTGCTACACACAATTATTTATTAATGGGATTTCTGTCTAGCGCATAAGGGTTCTGGGGTTTACCGTGATGCCGTTTCTGTAGACCGTAAAGTGCAGGTGCGGCCCGGTACTCAGGCCGGTGGAGCCCATGTCGCCGATTCGCTCGCCTGTTGCCACATTGGCGCCGGGCCTTACCCGCACAACGCTCATGTGGGCGTAGAAGGTACGGTAGCCCGAATGGTGGCCGACAAGCACAAAATGGCCCCAGGCATGATCATAACCAACCTGAAGAACCCGGCCGGCCATGGCGGCCCTTACGGGGGTACCCATTGGGGAGCTTATGTCCAGCCCAGCGTGAAAATGCCTTGTGTGGGTAATGGGGGATATCCGAAAGCCGTAGCCGGAGCTGACACGCCCGACAGTGGGCCAGATGAAAAGATCCCCGTTAATCTCCTGCCGGGCCACCCAATCCATCCTGGCGCCGGGAACAAAGAGCATGTCGCCGGGCCTTATCGCCCCGGAAAAAAGCTCATTAGCAACGCTGATATGGGAAACGCTTGTATTATGTCTCTGTGCTATGCCCTCCAGATTATCCCCGGTCTGAACAGCGTAGTAAATGCCGTCCTGGTTGGGAATTCTTATAACCTGGCCTATCTGCACAAGCCGGGTGTTTCTTATGTTATTTGCCGAAATTAAGGTGTCCTCGTTAAGCCCGGCCTGGGTGGCCAGTACGCCGATCATGTCGCCACTTCGGAGGGTGTAAAAGTCAAAGGCCAGGGTTCGGGGGCGGGAAAAATCTTCGTGTGCTGGATGTTCTTCCAGTTCCGTTAAAAGACTGGCCAGAAACTCCGCTTCGTCCGAAAGTGCACTTCCGCCCATGCCGTTGGCATTGCTGCCTTCGGCATTGCTGTCATTATCGACTGCCTGTTCCGTTTGCGCCTGAACACTTTTGAATATCGTCCCCTCTTGAAAAACAGGAAAAAAACGCCCATCAAAAGTGTAAAATACAACAGCAAATATTAACAATATTCGAAGAATATTTTCGCGCATATTATAATTATATAAGCAAATCAACAAAGCTCGCAAGCATGTTTTTCCCTTCCTGGAAAAGGCTGATATCCCCTAACTGGGGGGCGGCAAAAACCTCCTGACTCTGGCGTATATAGGCAAGCCCCCTCTCCCTGGCCTCTTCCAGAATGCCCGCCGCCGCTAAAACGCCGATAAGCTCCTCCACTTCCGCCGCGCCGGTTCCGCCGGCACGGGCCGCGCTGAAGCATTGGGCCACAAAGGGCCTTTTCTCCGGATAACGGTGCAGGTAAAGCAGCACCGGAAGGCTCTTTTTCCCCTCTACAATGTCGTCCCCGCGTTTTTTCCCCGGAACCCCTGTGTCAAGGTTCTTTACATCGTCCAGGATCTGGAAACCCACCCCCAACTGTCCGGCGGCGTCCCCAAAAAGCTCCGCCGCCGCCTCCAGGGCCTCCTGCTTAAAGGCCTGACCCAGCCCCGCAGACAGTACCCCAAGAACCGCCGCAAGCCGCGCCAGGCAGCCTGTCTTCAGGCGGCACATGCGATCATACTCGTCCAGGCCCGGCAGGGAATTGAAGTCCCGGTGCCAGGCGATGTCCATGGCCTGGCCCAGGTGAAGGGCCCGCATATGGGCAGCCCAGGCCGTCCAGATCCTGTCCTTTAGGACCGACGGCAAGGCCCCTGGATCTTTGCCCCCATGCCAGGCTTCCAGGCAGACCAGGGGCAGAAAGTACAGGAAGGCCCCGGCGTTTATGGCTGTGTCGCTGCCGTAAAGCAGGTGAACCGCGGGCTTTCCCCTGCGTTCACTGGAATTGTCCTCTATGTCGTCGTGAATTAAGCTGGCCGTATGGCAAAATTCCACAAGGGGCGTCAGGGGCAGGGCCGCTTCGGCCCCCCTTTCGGCGGCAATGGTTTCCGCCGCAAGGAGCATGAGCAGGGGCCGCCAGCGCTTGCCGCCTCTTTTCAGGAGATCCCGGCTGCTTTGGATTAAAGAATGGGCTAGTTCGGGGGCGACAAGCGCCCCTCCGGCGACAGAGCCGCCTGCAAGGGATCCAAAGACCTTTTCAAGCCATTCGGCATCGGGACTTTCGGGGAGCCAGATATCAAGTACGGCTTCTATTTTTTGGAGCCTCTGATTATACTCTTCGCTATAACGATGTTCCACAATGGTAAATTATCGCAGATTGCATGCTTCCAAGGAAGGGCCCCATGTCAAATTACAGCAAGCCGGATCACTGGTCACTAAAGGCCCAGAAGGAAGGCTACCCCGCCCGCTCGGTTTACAAGCTTAAGGAAATGGACGAAAAGTTCGGCCTTCTGCGCGGCGGCCCTTCTCCCTTTAAGGTTCTGGATCTGGGCGCCGCACCTGGGAGCTGGAGCCTTTATATCCTAAGAAAGCTCAGCTCCCGGAAAGCAGATCCAAAGGGCGGCGGGCCTTTATTGGTTTCACCTTTATTGGTATCAATCGACCTTTCGGCCCTCTCCCGCGCCTGCGATCAGGGCCTCTTTGACAGGCCGGACTTTGTCTTTATCCAGGGCGACTTTTACCAGGACGAGGTCCGAAAGGCCATCCTCTCCCATGGCCCTTACGACCTTATTCTAAGCGACGCGGCTCCGGCCACAAGCGGCAACCGTTCGGTGGACAGCCTGCGCTCCCTTGAGCTTGCAGAGGGCGTCCTGGATTACGCCGCAGACAGCCTGAGAATCGGAGGCAATTTGGCGCTCAAGATCTTTCAGGGGGGGGATAGCGGAGATTTGCTTAAAAAAATGGGCGGCCTTTTTGAAAAGGCAAAGAGCTTTAAGCCCCGTTCCTGCCGCCCAGGCTCGTTTGAATGTTACTACCTTGGACTGGAAAAGAAATAACATCACTCTTTTGGATAACTCGCCGATATATTAAATGAAAAGGAGATTAATATGTCACAGTGTATTAACTGCGGGTCAAAAAAATACGGGTACGGCTGTACAAGCCCCAATACAACCAACGGCTTGCATATCCACAACCATGACGACAAGCGCTGCATCTACTGCGGCTCAACATCCTACGGCAACGGCTGTCTTAAAACCCCCACGAAAAAACACAAACACGGCCATGGCAGAAACAAGTGCGTCTGGTGCGGCGAAATTGTGGGAACAAGCACCATGGGCTGCAAACACAGCCCCAACCGCAAGCACGAAACCTGAGTATAGCGCTACCGCTTGCGCTTCCAGCGAATATACACCTGTCTTCCGGTGCCGTGTTCCTGGGGACGTTCTTCGGTTTCAAACTGGGGGATAGCCCTGAAAATGTCCCCCAGCTTTTTAAAGCCGTAGTTCCTGGGATCAAATTCGCTGGAACGGTTGTTGATCTTCTGACCCACCCCGCCCAGATAGGCCCAGCCCGATTCATCCGCCAGATCGTCAACCGCGTCCCTAAGCAGCTTTAAGAGTTTGCGGTCCACCTTGAATTCCTTGCGAACCTTGGCTCTGGAACGGGCCTCGTCCTCCTCGGACTCTTCCTGGCTTTCCAAAAGAATTTCCGTATAGATGAACTTGTCGCAGACTTTGACAAAGGCCTTGGGGGTTTTTTCCTCCCCGACACCGTAGACCGTGCAGCCGCTTTCCCGCAGCCTGGCTGCCAGGCGGGTAAAGTCAGAATCGCTTGAAACAATGCAGAAGCCGTCCAGCTTCTCGCTGTAAAGCAGATCCATAGCGTCAATGATCATGGCAGAATCCGTGGCGTTCTTTCCGCTGGTATAGGAAAACTGCTGAATGGGCTGTATGGCATTTGCCAAAAGACGCTCCTTCCAGGAACGCAGATGGCCGCTGGTCCAATCGCCGTAAATGCGCTTGACGCTGGCCACTCCGTATTTGGCAATCTCGTTTAGAAGTCCTTCGATGATGGCGGGCTGGGTATTGTCCGCGTCAATCAGGACTGCAAGTTTAGCCTGGCTGTTTTCTACCTGGCTTGAAAATGGTAACAATGGCATAATTAACTCCTTAAATGCACGTTTCGTCGGCATAAATGCCGCGCCCGCAGGGCGAGAAACTGCAAAGCCAATTGCGTGCAATTGGCTCACTCTCCAAAAATAGACTGTTTGATGCGCCGCAAATGACTTATCTTCCTTAAAGGGATGCGAATAATATTGGCGGCATCTTTTGTATTTTCCAGAACAAGGATACTGTCCCCCTCTTTTTTCTCAAGGGCCTGGGGCATTCCCACCATACGGCTAAGCTCTCCTTTGGGAAGGGGCCAGGAAAGATCCAACAGGGAGCCTGTCTCGATGGCCTGCTTGGTTATGGATAGCTTACCCTGATAATCAAGGCCCCGGGCTTCAAGTTTTTCATAACGCAGATGGGTCTTCTCCAGTTGGGCCTCGCTAAGTATAAGCCGCCTTTCTATCCTGGCAAGAAGCTCGTCCCGCTCCTGCTTTGTAAGTGTCATCTTCTCCAGAGCGCGGCGGAGATTTTCCTGTATCGAATCTTTTGATTCCAAAGAAGCTGTCGCTTTTTCCTGGGCCTTATCCGCCTTTTGAGCCCTGGGCGGAGAAGAAAGCCGGGCAGAACCCAGGCGGGGGAAGGATCTCTTGGAAAATCTGCTTCTTTCAGATTCCCCGCCGGCGGGAGGCGGCTGGGCAATAATGTCGACCCCGGCTTTGCGCAGGGCGGCGGCGGCTTCGGAGCGGTCGGCGGTGGAGAGCAGGTAGACTCCGGGCGCCAGGGTCCTTTGAATCAGGGACGAAACCGGCTTTGCCTTGGCAAGGTAACGAAGCTCTTCTTCAAGACTTAGAACCAGGCCCTGGCTAAGAGAAACCCCGGCGTAGCGTTTTTCCCAGTCTGAAAGAGTCCAGCCCAGATTCGCGTCAAGGCGGCCGCCGGAAAGGCGCTCAAGAAGGGCGAGCATTTGGCCTGAGCTAATGCCGCTGTCAAAGCCCCGTACCACGGATTTACGGCTTAACTCAAAAAAAACGGCGCCAAGTTCCGGCTCGCCGGTGGGATCCTTTAACGAGCAGAAGGCGCCCAGAGCCATGGCGTCGGCCAAAGAAATCTCCGGGTAGATTATAAACGAAAGGGCCGTATCCATAACGATGAAGGGCTTGGGCTCTTTGCTGTCTCCGTTTTCTCCCTGAAGCGGCGCAGGAACGGTCCAATGATCTTCCCTGTTATGCAAAAGGCCGCTCTGCTCCAATACGGCAAGCAGATGCTGGAAGGGAAGCTGCGGCCTGTGTCTTCCGTTCCGGTCTGTAAGTAAAGGGGAATTCCAGGCACTTCCTGAGATCCTGTCTTCTCTTGCCAGAAGTTCCAATTGGCGTATTACCGTAGTTTCCGGGTAATGTTCCCCTGGAAGAAAGCTGCCCATTATCCGATGGATTAAGGCGGCAATGGCATTAATCCGGCCCCAGCCTAATATGGCGGAATCCACCATATTAGGCTCGTTGTGACTTTCTACTTCGTAAAGGCAATGGAAAAGACCTGCAGCCCAGTATTCCTGGCAGTCCGAAAATGGAAGCGCCTTGAAATCTTCGATTCTTCCCGTATTGGGCAGCAGCTCCCGGCCCTCCACACGAAAAAGTTCCAGGCTAAGAAGTACCCTGACCGCCAGCTCGAAAGCCAGTCCGGGGAAAAACTTTTTCCCCTCATCCAGGATCTTCTTGCGGATGCCCTCTCCGGCCTTGAAGAATTCCTTTTCGGCCAGGACAAAGACAAAGAGCGCCGCCAGGGTTCTGGCGTCCTTTATCCTGACGCTTGCCCTGCGCTCAGTTGAAGCGCTGCTCGCTTGCTTAGCATTGCTCAGCTTGTCAAAGCCTGCTTGCCGAGCATTGCTCAGCTTGTCAAAGCTTGCTTTTTCAAAGCTTGGAAAGAGGAGCCGTGAATCGGCAATGTAGGGCGCAAGCACCTGTTCCAGAACGGGGTTCAGGGTCAGGCGCATGGTCTGCTCGTCTTTGAAGCGGTAGACAATTAAACGCTCTTCAAGGTTAACCGCAAGGGCGTGTACTTCGGCGGGGCTCAGCTCCCCAGAGAAAAAATCCGCCAGCTCCTTTGAGCTGGGCTCGTTCAGAAGGGCCAGCGCGGCAATTAACTTGTGATCCTGCTCATCAATGTAGGCGGCGATGGTCTTGCGAATCTCGTCCCGTGTGAGCAGGTTAAAGAGATCGTCTAAAAGCCGCTGCTTGTTAAAGGGTGTTTTTATGTTCCCAAAGACGCTCCTTAACAGCTCAAAGAAGCCGGACTCCGGCAGGATCATGAGGGCGGATTTCCACTCATCGACGCTTCTAAAACGAAAATAGCCGGTCATGCCCCCTCCATTGCCTGGGTATTCCAGTGCTGTCCAGCCCAATGTTGTCCAACCCAGTGTTGGATGGAATACCTGTATCCCTGCTCAGCCAGAAACTGCTGGCGGTTGGCGGCAAAATCCTCCTCCACGGTATAGCGGGAAACCAGGGTATAAAACGAGGAGTTTCTGTTTTTGGGTCTTAAAATACGTCCCAGGCGCTGGGCCTCCTCCTGGCGGGAGCCGAAGGTGCCGGAGACCTGAATGGCCATGGAAGCGTCGGGAAGGTCAATGGCGAAATTGGCCACCTTGCTTACCACAATGATCCTGAATTCTTTTCTTTTGAACGCTCCATAGATACGCTCCCTTTCGGAGTTGGGGGTCTTGCCGGTGATAAGAGGCTGTTTCAAAAGCCGGGCCAGGCTCTCCAGCTGGCTGATGTACTGACCAATCACCAGGATCTGATCCTCCGGGTGGTTTTCCACAAGCTGAAGCACGGCCTCGTTTTTCAGGGGGTTCTCACTGGCAAGGCGGTACTTCTCTCTGGGGGGCGCCACGGCGTAGGGGATCTTTAGCTGCTCAGGCATATCGATGCGAATCTCCGTGCAGAAGGCCCCGGCTATCCAGCCCTTGGTTTCCAGATCCTTCCAGGGCACATCGTAGCGCTTTGGCCCCACCAGGCTAAAAACCGCGTCCTCCGCGCCGTCCTCCCTGACCAGGGTGGCGGTGAGCCCCAGCCGCCTTACCGCCTGAAGTTCCGCGGTGACCCGGAAGACCGGCGCGGGCAGCAGGTGAACCTCGTCGTAGATGATAAGCCCCCAGGGCCGTTCCCGGAAAAGCTTAAAGTGGGGGAACTCCGCGTCCTTGCTGGGCCGCCAGGTGATGATCTGGTAGGTGGCAACCGTAACCGGGGCAACGGATTTGCTGTCCCCGCTGTACTCGGCAATCTCCTCCGGCTTTAGGCAGGTCTTGTCCAGAAGCTCCTCCATCCACTGGTGAACCGCCGCCACATTGGTGGTTAGGATCAGGGTGTTTGTTCTTAGGATGGACATGATGATCATACCCACGATGGTCTTGCCCGAACCGCAGGGCAGCACCACCACCCCGTAGCCTGTGCCAGGGCCCCCATTGCCCAATACCGCGGCGGCGGCCTCTTTCTGATAATCCCTCCTTACAAAGGGCCGCCCGGAAAGGCAGTTCTCCCTAAGGTCAAGCTCCAAGGGCTCTCCCTGGACAAAGGGCGCCTCATCCTTTACCGGCCAGCCCAGGCGTATCAGCTCCCTTTTCACTGTCCCCCGGTCTATAAGACGAAGGGTAAAGCCACCGGCGCTTCTGGATAAATATTTTTCCAGGGCTTTCGCCGCCCCGATTTCCGCCAGCACCGCCTCTTCGCCGGCGCTTAACAACAGCTCGCCTGACAGTTCGCCTTCCCCGCCGGCGGATAAGAGGCGGATCTTGCCGTAGCGGGACATGGTGTCCTCAAAGCCCTCGCTGATGCCCTGGGGTATTGGATAGCGGGTGTACTCGTTCAGAACCTTTACCACATCAGCCGGCGAGAATCCGGCGCTGGCGGCGTTCCAGAGGGAAAGGGGCGTTATGTGATAAGTGTGAATATGCTCCGGAGATTTCTCCAGTTCGGCAAAGGGAAGAATTGCCGCCCTGGCTTCATCCGCCAGGCTTGAGTGGACATCAAGAAGAAGGGTGCGGTCACTTTGCACGATCAGGGGCTTTACCGGATCACTTACCATAACCCTTCCATTATATAAGAAACGCCAGGAATTTACAGCCTTGTCCTAAAGCCTTCCTTCCTTTATTCTTAAATATTCATGAGCGAAAAAAATGCGGCGGTAGAAGCGCTTATCAGCGGAGCTTCCAGGGTAATAAGAGGGAAGCGGGAATTTCTTGAACTCTGTTGTGCCTGTATTCTGGCAGGGGGACACATACTTCTGGAGGACAATCCCGGGCTGGGTAAAACCACGGTGGCGAAAACCTTTGCCCGGCTTGTGGCGGGGAAAGACGGAAAGCCCCTGCTTTTCAAGCGTATTCAGTTTACCCCGGACCTCTTGCCCTACGACATTACCGGGGTGGATGTCTTTGACCCGGAGACCCGCTCCTTCCGCTTTGTTCCAGGGCCGGTGCTGGCGAACATAGTGCTGGCGGACGAGATCAACCGGACCAGCCCCAAGGTACAGTCCGCCCTTCTGGAAGTGATGGCCGAAAGGCAGGTTAGCATAGGGAACTCAACCCACAGGCCGCCGGAGCCGTTTTTTGTCATTGCCACCGAAAACCCCATCGAAAGCGAGGGAACCTTTCCCCTTCCGGCGGCCCAGCTGGACAGGTTCATGCTGCGCCTTTCCCTGGGCTACCCCGACAGGGAATCGGAGCTTTCCATTCTGGATGATAACCCGGCCGAAAGGGCCCTTGACGAGCTTAAGCCGGTATTGGGAAAGGCGGAATTTCTTGGGCTCAGGGATGCCGCCAGTGCCCTTTACTGCCACCAGAGCCTGAAAGAGGCGGTGGCGGACATAGTCCGGGACACCCGTACCCACCGGCTCTTTGCCCTGGGCGCTTCCCCCAGAGCGGGCCTTCACTTTCTCCAGGCCACTAGGGCACTGGCCCTGGTGCGGGGCAGGGATCACGTTATCGATGAGGATCTCCTGGTTTTGGCCAGCCCCGTTCTGGCCCACCGTGTGAGATTTCGCGACCCAAGGGCCCAGGGGGACAAAATAATCCGGGAAATTTGCCTTGCCAGACTCAGCAAAATCAAGACCAAACCGTGACCCAATAATGAGGCTGTTTCCCAGGCCCAGGGCCATGGCTTATTTTGTCATGCTCCTTTGTGCCCTGGCTTTTCTGGCCGGCTGGATCAGAAGCGAGCTATTATTGACGCTCCTTGGAACAGTTTTTCTTTTCGTACTGCTTTACTGCTTCCTGGGAGTTTTAATTTCAGGCATTCTTCAGCGGGGAAAGGCCCGCTCTCTTTCAATATCAATTCTTACTGAAACGGTGAGTATCGCTTCCCTGGGAGACGAGGTTCCCCTTGGCGAACTGTTAATCAAGAGTGAAAGCAGGCGTTTCCTTAGACTTCCGGCAATTCTTGTGCGCTGCCAGCTCTGCCTTGAAACCATGGACGGCCGGCTCATACGCCACTACGCTGATCCAGGTCTACAGACGCACAGTTACTTTCCGGTAAAGGAAAGAGGCGCCTACTACGGGGAAAGGGACAGATTTCTAATTTTTGACGCCCCGGGTTTTTTTTGTCTTTCCCTGCCCATTCCCCCAAGCGGCCCTGGGCATGAAAGCCATAGGCTCCTTGCGCTGCCGGCGCCGGCGGAGGAGCCGATTCCCCTTTCCCTAAAATACGGGGGAAGCGAGGCGCGTAACGAAACCCATTACCTTAAAAGCGATGAACTCACAGATCACCGGCCATACGTGCCAGGAGATGACCCCCGCAGAATAAACTGGAAACTTTACAGCCACGCTCCCCAGGGCGATCTTTTTGTCAGGGAGGGGGAGCCCCTGCCGCCGCCCCATTCCAGGCTTTGCATTCTGATAGATACCGAGGCGGACCGTATTTTATACACCCTGGACGAGGGCCGCCGGGCCGTAGATCTATTGTGCGAAAACGCCCTGGCGGCGGCGCTTGAGTTTTCCAGGCAGGGCATGGAAATCAGCCTCGGCTACACAGGCGGCAAAGTCATCGCTGGCCCCATGAACGCCGCAGAGCTCTCCTCGGCCCTGGCCCGGCCCGCCGCGATCTACCTGTCAAAGGCAGATTTGAATAGGGAAAAATTTCCCGGAGAAACCTTTCCCAGGGAAAACCTTCCCAGGGCCCCGGAGAACGGCTCGGTTCTCATTCTTGCCCTTCCCAGAGTCTCCTCCGCCAACTCCGCCCTGGATAGATTTATAGAAAACTTCAAGGCCGGGACACACAGGACACAGGCGGAGCTTATCTTTCTTTACGATGCAGAGAGCAAATTGGCCGCAGAACTTGAAGACACGACAAAGTTCTGCGTCAATCTTTACCGGGGAAAATCCGGCATTATCGCCTCCGGGCGGGCCGGGTATGGGAGCCGGGGATGGGGGCGCCGGTGAATCCTAGTCCCATGGCGGCCCTGCTTCCCAGAACCGCAGCGCTGTTGATCCTTTTCTACCAGATCCGGCTTCTTGCCGGGGATCTGGCGGACACGGCGGTTTTTTTGACGGCTTTACTCGGCGCCCTTTTTACGGCGGTTTTCCTGCACCGGCAAAGGATCAGCAGCAAAGGCCGGCTGCGGGCCATCCGGCCGGCTGAGGCCCTGATCGTAATAGCCCTTGTCCCCTGGGCCATCCGCTTTTTCATCGCCCTGCCCCGGATCTTCTTCCCGGGCGTTTCGGACAGCGCCATAGTTCTTGATTCCCTGCTTCTTAATTTTGATCGCAATAGTTTTTCCGCCCTGTTGCCCTTTTACTGGATCGCATTAACTACATATTTTTCCCAAAGAAGCAGGAGCTTTCTGCGGGCGGATATTATTGCGGCCATCGCCTTTTTCCTGGTTCTTTTTAGCATAGTGCCTTCTTCTTCTATAGAAGCCTACCGCTGGCCCATCCTTATGGTCGGCCTTTTTGCCCTGGTGCTTTTTCTGCAGATACTTTCCCTTGCATTATCCGCCGCGCCAGAACTTAAGCTGCGCAAAAAAGAAGGGGCCTTCGCCGCGGCGGCAATTTTCCTTTTGGTATTCCTTGCCGCCGCCCTTTTCCTTAGGCCTTTCCAGGAAAGGGCTGTGGAGCGCGGCGGCGGCCTCCTTGAGCCAAGGCTTTTCCGTTTTGACTTTTCGCAGCTTACAAGGCTGGAAAGCGAAATCAGCATGAGCGATGAGCTTGTGATGATAGTAAAAAAAGACACCTATACCTACAACAACCTGTTGCGCCGTTATACGCTATCGGCTTATAACCACAGGCAGGGCTTCTTTAGACTGGACAGCGTTGACGAGGCCGCCCATCCCCAGCGCCTGCCAAACCGGCACACGGTTTTTCCGGTAAACGAAATCGATCTTTACCGCGTTACCGAGCAGGAGTATTACATCGTCAACTTTGACCCTTCTGCCTTTATTGGAATGAATATGCCCGTGGAAGTGACCCCCTTTGAGACCTGGGACGCCTCCTCCTTTAATTCCGCGTATGCGGTGATAAGCCATACCAGCGAGGTTATGCCCTTTGAGCTTATCGACGCGGTTCAAGCTCCGCCAAGTCCTGAAACCCTGGGCCTTAGCCCGGAGGAATACGCCCTTTACACCGATTACGGCGCCGACGAGGCAATAGCCGCCTTTGCCAGGGAAACTGTCCGCGGCTTGACAAACTACTGGGAGCAGACACAGTCCGTTTACTACCGGCTTAAATACAGCGAATACCGCTACAGCCTGCGTCCGGGGATTGCGCCTGACGGGGATCAGCTTAAGCATTTTCTTTTTAACTCAAAGCGGGGCTACTGCACCTACTACGCCGTGGCCTTTACCCTGATGCTCCGTTCCCTGGGAATTCCCAGCCGCCTTGCGGTGGGCTTCTTTGTCGATCCCTCTACCGAAGCCTTTGGCTACTATCCTGTCAGGGCAGACATGGCCCATGCCTGGTCCGAGGTCTGGTTTCCCGGGTACGGCTGGATAGAGTACGACCCAACTTCGCAGATAATGGCAGAGGGGGAGGAATTCCGCTTTTCCCAGGGGACGCCGCCGGAACTCTTTGAGCGTTTAATGAAGGAGATTCTGGATAACCGCTCCAGGCTTAGGGTAAGAGAGGGGGAAGATCAGGAGAGCGAAAGGGGCGCCCTGGCCGAGCTGGGCAGGAACACCATTGGCTTTTTTGCCCGCAACTGGCTTTTCCTTAGCGTCCTTGCCATCCTGATTTCTTTCCTGAGCCTGCGCTCGTGGTATCTCTGGCTATTCTGGCTTCATAAAAACTACCGAAAAAAAACCATTTGCCTTTGGGCCCATACCCGCCGCCGCCTTGCCCTGGCCGGAATAAAAAAATCAAGCGCCGACGGGGAAGCAGAATGGGCCAAGGCCCATAACCGCCGCTTCGACGGCCTTTACGCCCTTTACCTGAATGCTGCGGCGGCCCGCTTTGCCCCCGCCTACAGCCTGGAAGACCAGCTCCTTATGAACGAGCATTACCGGGCTTTCAGCGCCGAGTACTCAAGGGCCCTGCCCGCCGGCCGCCGCTTGCTGGCGTGGCTTTTACCGCCTTTGGCGCTGCTGGGCGGCCGCAAAGCCGCAACTACGCTTTTGATTTTGGTTTTCCTTTTCTCACTCCGCCCGGAAAGCCTGGCCCAGGACAGCTCCCCGGCGGATCTGCTCTTCCAAAACGCCCTGGCCGCCCAGGACGCGGAAAACTGGGAGCGGGCAATTGAGCTTCTTAACCAGGGCGCAAATATGCATCCCCTTGATTTCCGCTTCCCCTGGTCACTTGGGAACCTTTACTTTCACCGCAGGCTCTACCACCTGGCCTGGGACGAGTACCGGCGGGCGGAGCGTCTGATCCCCTGGGAACCGGCCATGCTCCTGCGGCTCGCCCATACGGCTGGTTACCTTAACCGCAACGAAGCTTCGGCGGAATATCTGGAACGGCTTTTGCTCTACGTGCCGGACGACAGGGAAGCCATAGGGAGCCTGGCCTGGATGTACTTTAAGCTCCACCGCCTTCCGGAGGGAGAGCAGCTTCTGTTAAACGCAATGGAAAATTTGGGAGACGACATGGATTTCTCCATGACCCTGGGGACAATTTATTCAGGCATGTTCCGGTACCAGGAAGCCAAGGACTCATACCTTAGAGCCATTTACAGGGCGGAGAGCTTTGGGGACCGGCTTTTCGCGGCCCTGGCCCACTACAACCTTTCCATTCTGGAAAGCAGATTCTACCTTTACGACCTGGCCTTCGAGCGCAGCAACGCCTCCTTGGAAGCCATGAACCGCTCCTCCGGAAGGCTTGCCAGGGGTGAACTGTACCTGCGCCGGATGGAACTGCCCCTGGCCCTCTCTGACCTTATGGAAGGCTATGGCATAGACAGCTCTCCCCTTTCCAAGCTAAGCCTTGCCGAGGCATACATGATTGGCGGCCGCCTTGGCGAAGCCGTGCTTTACGCCGAGGATTGTCTTGGGGCCGGGGATCAGTCCTGGATGCTTAACTACGGCATTGACCCGGTTCGTTACTACCGGGACATTCACGAGATCCTAAAGATGTCCTACGGCGGACTTTCAAAAGCCGAAGCCTTTGCCTGCCCCGCAAATCTAAAGGAAAGGATCCAAAGCCTATTCAAAAGAATTTCCTACAGTTTCCGTTCTTCGGTACATACCCATCTTTTCCGCAAGTACAGCTTTCTTGCGGCTGAGGCCTTTGCTCCCAGCCGTGGAATAGCGCGGCATCCGGCCACTGATGTTCACCTGGAGGCGCTGATCAAGTACTACAACGCATTCGAGGCATACCCCAGGCGGGCCCTTGCCTACCTGGCCCAGGCCCGGCGTTTTGAGGAGCCCCTTATTCCCGGCTCAGCTCCCTCCTACGCTTTTGAACAGGCCCGGCTGAGCGGAAATAGAAGAAGCATGGAAGATATGGCCCTGGTTTTGGCCGAATTCGATCCCCTCTGGGAGCGGGACATGATAGCCGGTGTCTACGCGGAATTGGCCTTGAACGGAAACAGATCCTTTAGGGGCAATGCCGCAGAACGGCTCTTTGCCATCAACCGCGGCGCAATGCTACAGCAGGGCATAAGGCTTCCGGTTGAATTACGCCTTTCCGGGGATCTCGCCTATATGAGCGGAACAATAAGAAGGGCCGTCAGAATGGCCGGACTTGAAATAAACGGCCAGAGCGGAGCCCGGAACCCCGGCCGCTACACCCTTAGCTTTGCCCTGGAGGGAAATGGAATATACGGCGAACTTTACGACGGGGGAAGGGGCACTGTGATCTGGCAGCAAAACCTTGGCCCCTCAGCCCATTACCGGGGGGCAAGCTGGGCTTTGGGGCGGGCCTTGCGGGACGGGATCTTCGACCCCTTCTAGCCTTCCTTGCACGTGGCGAGTACTTCGGCGATTACCCTGTCTGCGTCTTCGTACTCAACCTGGCAGGTTCCCACCTGGTCGTGGCCGCCGCCGCCGTATTTCAACAACATGCTGCCCACATCCACCTTGCTGCTGCGGTTTATAATGCTGTAACCAACGGTAATGGCGCAGTTTTGCTGGTTTCTGCCATCCACAACCCAGATCGAAATATTCTGTTCCGGGTACATGGTGTACATTAAAAAACGGTTGCCCGCATGGATGGTCTCAACTCCGCGGAGATCGGCAAAAATAACATTGCCTTCTATGCGAATGTGACTTTGGAGCATCTCCCGGAACGGTACTTCCTGTTCAAAATAAACCTTTTCCCGTTCCCTGACATCCGGCATGGACAGAATCTCTTCGATGTTCTTACTGGCGCAGGCCGCAGCCAGTTCCTTCATTAGATCGTAGTTGCTGATGGTAAAATTCTTAAAGCGGCCAAGGCCGGTCCTGGGGTCCATTATAAAACCCAGGAGTACCCAGCCCGTGGGTTTGGTGATCTCATAGGTGCTAAGATCGGCGGAGTCTACCTTGTCAACATATCGAATCATTTCGGTGAATGGGGCCAGCCTTTCAGAGCCGCCGTAGTATTCGTACACAACCCTGGCACAACTTGGGGCCTTTCTGGAAACCCCCTCGAAAAAGGCCTTTTTCCCAAGCCTTTCAGTCTCGCTGGAATGGTGATCAAACCAAAGCCTGCAGCCAGGCAGATAGGGAACATTCGCCAGAATATCGTTATCTGTAACCTTAACCAGCCCATCCTGAATATCTTTTGGATGGACAAATTGCCAGTCGTCAATAATGCCCAGATACAAAAGAAGCGCTCCGCAGGCTAGACCATCGAAATCCGATCTGGTTATAAGCTTCATATTCAACCGCCTTCTATTTGTATACAAATATACAATAATAATGACTTTCACGCTAGCCATATATAATGCTTTTAGTCGATAATAGTCCAATGGTACATAAGTTAAAACTGCGGGGCTTATTGCCCCTTTTCGCCATTTTAGCAATTTTTATTTCCTGTTCCGGCCTTCCCGCTCCCCAATTCGGCGGCCTGGGAGCTGCCGCCGACCCTGTCCCACTGATGAGCGGGACCAGGACAGGCGTCCTTCCCTCGGGCCTGCGTTATTTCCTCTTTGAAAACACCCAGCCTGAAGGAAGGGCCTACCTGACACTGGCGGTAAACGCCGGTTCAGTCCTGGAAGAAGAGGACGAAAGGGGCCTGGCCCACTTTGTTGAGCACATGGCCTTTAACGGAACCGCCCGTTTTGAAAAGTCCGAGCTGATCAACTACCTGCGCTCTCTGGGCATGCGCTTTGGCCCGGAGATAAACGCCTACACCTCCTTTGACGAAACGGTATACGGCATAGAGGTTCCGGTTCTAAGCGGAGCCGACGGCCGCAAACGGATCCCGGACAGGGCCCTGGAGGTTATTGACGACTGGGCCTTTGGCCTGCTTTTTAATCCGGAAGAAGTGGAAAGCGAAAGGCTGGTTATTTTGGAAGAGTACCGCTCCCGCCTGGGGGCCAGGGAGAGGATCAACCAGCAGTTGTTTCCGGTACTGTTCCGCGATTCCCTTTACGCCGAGCGGCTTCCCATCGGCCTTCTTGAGATTCTAGAAAGCGCCCCGCCCCAGCGGCTGCAGGGCTTTTACGAAAGATGGTACAGGCCGGAAAACATGGCCCTTATCATCGTTGGGGACTTTGACGCTGAGTACCTGGAAGCCTCCCTGAGCGAGCATTTCCCGGATCACTGGGCTGGGCCGGACCCGGCTTTTTACCGGCCCCGTCACGAGCTAAGGGCCCCTGAGCGGGGCGCCTTCCAGTCCCTGATCATCACCGACAGCGAACTTAGCCAGTCCAGGCTTGACCTTTACTGGAAACGCCAGCCCAGGGAACACCGGGGCGACCTGGCCGCCTACAGGGAAGCCGTAATCGACTACCTTATTTCCATCATGCTTTCACTGCGCTTTGACGAAGACGCCCTTAAAAGCGACAGCCCCTACGTCTGGGCCGGGGCCGGCAGGGCCAACTACGGCTACTCATCCCGCTTTTACCTTATGGCGGCGGGGGCAAAAACCGGCGCCGCAAGGGAATCCCTGTGGGAGCTTCTTGTGGTAAAAGAATCCCTTTCCCGCCATGGTTTTAGCCAGGGGGAGCTGGACGCGGCCAAGGCATTCCTTGTTTCAAATTTGGAGCAGGAAGTTTCCGAGATAGACCGGCAGCACTCGAATATTCACATTAATTCCTTTACAAGGCATTTTATAAGAGGCGATGCGGCCCCGGATCCCCTGTGGGAGCTGGTAACGGTAAACAGGCTCCTTGGCGGAATAAACCTTAGAGAGATCAACAGAACCGTCCGGGCCTACTTCGCCGAGGATGACCTGACCTTGATCATCACCGCGCCGGAGGACGAAGAAGACAGCCTCCCCGGCGAGGATGAAATCAGGGCCCTTCTGGCCCAGGCCGGCAGAGCCCGTATTGCGGCCCCGGACAGGGGCAGAGCGCAGGGAGAACTTTTGGGCTACGTCCCCGCTGCCGGCCAGATCCTGTCGGAAAGCGCGGACAGCGAGACCGGGGCCCTGCGTTTAATGCTCTCTAACGGCGCGGAAGTGATCCTAAAGGAAACCCAGAACAGAAACAACGAGATAAGCCTTTACGCCCAGGCCCGCGGCGGAACCTTAAGCGCACCTGATCATGCCGCCGTCTCCGCCTCCCTGGCCGCAGAGATGATCAGTGTTTCCGGGCTGGGCCCCCACTCACGGCCGGAACTGACAAGGCTCTTGATGGACAAGCAGGTATCCATGTCCTTTTGGACCCAGAACTTTCTGCGGGGTTTTCAGGGCAGCGCAGCCCTGCAGGACGCTAAAACCCTCTTTGAAATGATCTACCTTGGTTTCACCCAGCCCAGGCTTGAAAGCGAGGCTGTTGCCGCCATGCTGGATCAGCTCCACTCAAGGCTTCTCTTTCAGGAAAACGATCCGAACACGGTTTTCCGCCAGGAAATAAGCCGGACAATTAACGGCAATCCCCGCTTCCACCCCCTTGAGGCGGCGGACCTTTCAAGGGCGGACATGGACGATGCCCTGGACTTTATCATCCGCTGCCTTAATCCAGGCGACTATACCTTCGTCTTTACCGGAAACATAGACCTTCCCCTGCTCCGCCCCCTTATCGAAACTTACCTGGCCTCCATCCCCGTCCAGCCGGCCTTTGACCAATGGGCCGACATGGATCCCCTGCGGCCTGACAGTATAGAAAGGGAAATTCGCCGGGGCATTGAGGAGCGAAGCAGCGTCTACCTGTCCTGGTTCAGCCCCCAGCCCTTCTCCGAAGAAAAGTCCGCCGTGGTATCCGCCTTAAGCGAGTATCTGGACATAGTCCTTACCGATGAAATACGGGAACGCCTGGGCGGTGTTTACTCCATTTCCTCCTGGGTCTCCATTAGCCCCATTCCCAGGGGGGAGCTATCCGGGGGCGCCTTTTTTGTCTGCGACCCTGGAAGAGTGGAAGAACTCATCCCGGTCGTGTTGGAAGAATTCCACAAGATCGCCCGTGGGAATATAGACGGCGGCACATTTGACAAGGCTATTGAGGCCCTGATCCAGGCCCAGGAAGAATCTGTCCAGCGCAACCTTTTCATAGCCCAGAGTTACGCCAACTCGGCGGTGATCTTCAACTCGCCCCTTAGCCGGCTGGATAGAAGGCCGGCCCTGTTCCGCTCCCTTAGCACCACCGACATTCAATTGGCCGCCGCCGAACTTATCGAGGGCAGCCTTGTCCGTTTAGTGCTTTACCCTATATACTAAGGCATCATGATTTACAACCCAAGTGCAGAATGTATGGACGAGGGGGCCAAGAAGAAACTTCAACTGGCGAACCTCAAAAACCTGGTGGAATCCGTTTATACAAAGGTCGAATTCTACCGGAAGAAGATGGACGAGAATGGAATAAAACCCAGGGACATCAACAGCCTTAAAGACATAGAGAAACTTCCATTTACTACCAAGGACGATCTCAGGCTCAACTATCCCCACGGGCTGCGTGCCTGTCCGGAGGATCGTATTGTAGAAGTACACATGAGTTCCGGCACAACCGGAAAGCCCATAGTGGATGAATACACCCGCAAGGACATTGAGATCTGGGGAGAGGTCATGGCCAGAACCATGGCCGGCGGGGGCTGTACCAAGGATGATATAGTCCATAACTGCTACGGCTACGGCCTTTTTACCGGCGGCATGGGCGCCCATTACGGCGCCATGACTTTGGGGGCGGGTATACTGCCCATGTCTTCGGGCATGACCGAAAGGCAGCTCATGGTAATGGAAGATTTCAAGTCCACCATGCTTTGCTGTACCCCCTCTTACGCCCTGTTCATGGCCGAAGAAGCCGCTGCGGCGGGGATCGATCTGCGCAAACTCCCCCTGGCCAGGGGCTGTTTTGGCGCCGAGCCCTGGAGCGAAAACATGCGCAGGGAAATCGAAAGCCGCTTTGACATAAAAGCCTACGACATCTACGGCCTTACCGAGATCATAGGCCCCGGAGTTTCCTTTGAATGCGAGGCCCAAAACGGCATGCACGTCAACGAGGATCACTTCTACCCGGAGATCATCAACCCCGAAACAGGCCAGGTGCTGCCCATGGGGGAAAAGGGCGAACTGGTCTTTACCACCCTTACAAAAGAGGGAACCCCCCTGCTCCGCTACCGGACCAGGGACATTAGCTGCCTGATGGACGAGGCCTGTAGCTGCGGCAGAACCACCGTCAGAATGCACCGGCTTTTCGGCCGCACCGACGACATGCTCATTATCCGTGGAATCAATGTCTTCCCCAGCCAGATAGAACACGCCCTTTTCGGCATCGAGGGAACCGAACCGGCCTACCTTATCGTATTAAACCGGGGCGAATCGCACCTGGACGAAGTAGAGCTGCAGGTCGAGGTTAAAAAGGAGCTCTTTAGCGATGAAACCAGGGGCCTTGAAAAACTCAGGGAAAAAATTGAATCGGTGATGCGATCAAGATTACAGATCAGCATAAAGGTAAAGCTGGTGGAACCCAGGACTATTGAGCGTTCAATTGGCAAAGCAAAAAGAGTTGTTGATAATCGCAAAATATAGTCTATAATTGATCAGGGGGGAGCCATGGAAATAAAGCAGATATCCGTTTTTCTGGAGAACAATGCCGGCCGCCTGGCGGAGGTAACCAGGGTGCTGGCCCAGGCGGGGATCAACCTGCGGGCCATCAGCGTTGCCGACACAGCGGATTTCGGTATTTTGCGGCTTATCGTGAATAACTGCGATGGCGCCATGAAAGCCCTGGGCGACGCTGGTTTTACGACAAGACTAAGCGAGGTGGCTGCGGTAGAAATAGAAGACAAGCCCGGCAGCCTGGCCGACGTGATGGATCTTTTCCGGGAAAGCAGCGTAAACATTGAGTACCTTTATGCCTCCCTGGAAGGTCAGGGAGGAAAGGCGGTGGTTATTTTTAAACTGGCGGATCATCAAAAGGGAGTTCAGCTCCTTAAAGAAAATGGCATTGCCATGATAGAGTCATTCTAATGAAGCAGCCATTAAAAATCCTGATGGCCAGCAGCGAGGCTGTACCATACGCCAAAACCGGGGGCCTTGCGGACGTGGTTTCCGCGCTTTCCCTGGCCCTGGCAAAGCAGGGACACGATGTTCGCATTGTCCTTCCAAGATACTACGGAATCAACATTGAAGAACTGAAACTTAAGGCCCTGGTAGGCCCCATGGGGGTTCCCATGGGCGGCGGGGAAGAGTGGAGCAAGGTCTACACGGCCACCATGCCGGGCAGCAGCCAAAAAAACCCTGTGCGGGTCTACTTTATCGATCACGAGAACTTTTTTGGCAGGGACGGTATCTACGGTGTACCGTCGGACCCGGACTTCCTGGACAATCCCCGGCGCTTTACCTTCTTTTCCAGGGGGGTCTTCCAGCTCTGCAGAAAAATAAAGTGGTACCCCGATGTACTCCACGCCCACGACTGGCCCTGCGCCCTTGTCCCGGTTTTTCTGAAATTCGGTGAAAGACAGGAAAAATTCGCAAAGACCATCTCGGCACTGACCATCCACAACCTGGGTTACCAGGGCATTTACGGCAGGGACAACTTTTACGCCACCGGCCTGGGCTGGGACACTTTTTACGGCGCGGGCTTTGAAGACTGGAACATGCTGAATTTATTAAAGGCCGGCATCTGTTCTTCGGACGTGATTAACACCGTCTCCCCCAACTACGCCGAGGAGACCAAGACCCCGGCCTACGGTTTCCGCCTGGACGGAATACTCCGGGGCCGAGGCGCTGATTACCGGGGCATACTTAACGGCATTGACACGAAAATCTGGAACCCGGCCAAGGATCCTCTGATTCCAGCCCCCTACAGCGTGAAAGACATTAGCGGCAAGGCCGAGTCCAAGGCGCTATTGCAAGAGGAGTTCGGACTTCCCCCATCGCCGGAGACGCCCGTCGTTGGCTTTGTCTCCCGCCTGGCCGGGCAAAAGGGCGTCGGGGAGCTTTTCGGACCGGCCTACGGTTCGGCCTACATTATTTGCCGGGACATGAACTTACAGTTTGTGATCCTGGGCGCAGGAGAATCCTGGTGTGAGCACGAGGTCCGCGGCTTGTCGGGCAGGCTTTCTAACCTAAAGGCAAAAATCGGCTTTCATGATGAAAGGATAAGCCACCTGATAGAAGCCGGCAGCGACTTTTTCCTTATGCCCAGCCGCTACGAACCCTGCGGACTTAACCAGATGTACTCCCTGGTCTACGGCACCATTCCCATTGTGCGAAACACCGGTGGCCTGACAGACACGGTGGAAAACTTTAACCAGGAAACCGGCGCCGGTACGGGCTTTATGTTCGATGACCTGACCCCCCAGGCCATTTACAACACCGTGGGCTGGGCAGTCTGGGCCTACTACAACCGCCGCCCCCAGATAGAGGCCATGCGCCTGCGCGGCATGAAAAGGGACTTTTCCTGGGACAGATCCGCCAGGGAATACCTTGCCATGTACGAACAGACCATCGAAAAGGTCTTTGGTTGAACGGGGAGCAGGAGCAGTTAAGTTAAAAGGTAAAAAGACAATTTTTTTCCTGAAATTCGCAACATTTTTCCTCAAAAATAGAAGTGCCCTGCATATCCGCACCGTATAGGGTATGGAGGAAAACATGAAAGCAAACACCAAATTCAAAAGCAGCGTCTTCTCCCTGCTTTTCAGCGACCCTGAGGTCCTAAGGGAACTGTATTGTGCGCTAAAAGGGCTAAGCCTGCCGGACGATGTTCCTGTCGTTATCAATACCCTCGAAGATGTCCTTTTCATGGATCAGCTAAACGACATATCATTCGAAATAGGGGGTAGACTGGTTGTCCTTATCGAACACCAGTCGACCATAAACCCGAACATGGCCCTGCGGCTCTTGATGTATATTGGCAGAATATACGAAAAGATCGTCGAGGACAAAAACATCTACTCAAAAAAGCAAATTTACATTCCACAGCCTGAGTTTTTTGTGCTTTATAACGGGATTGACCCCTTCCCCGACGAATGCAATTTTAAGCTTTCTGAGTTGTTCATGGACATAGAACCACTTGGGCTTCCCGAGAAAGCAATCCCTGTTTTGGAACTTGAGGTAAAGGTATTGAACATCAACGAGGGCAAGAATGAAGCCATCGTCAAGAAATGCCGGTTTTTAAGCCAGTACAGCGCATTTACAGCAAAAGTGCGGGAATTAAAAAACGGCGGTTACAGCCTGCAAGAAGCTATAAAAAGGGCTGTTGTTTACTGTCGCAGCCATGATATACTAAAGGAGTTCTTGGAGAAACAAGCGTCGGAGGTGCTGAGCATGCTGATGACCGAATGGAATATGGATGATGCCCTGGCGGTCCGCTATGAGGAAGGTCTTGAAGACGGCGAACAAAAAGGCATTCAAATAGGCGAGAAAAAAGGCGAACTTAAAAACAAAAAATATGTTTTAGACCTTATAGACCAGGGTTTGTCTATAGAGGAACTAAAACAGCGCCTGGAAAATAGCAAGTAGCAGTTAACAGCGAGCAAAACCCCCGCTGAAGGTGGGGCATTTTTCTAATATTGCTCGTCGATTATCGTGCAGATTCGGGAAAAATCCTCGAATAATAAGGTTTTTATTCTCTGTTTTTGTTCTCTATGTAGTACCGTGAACCCGCCATCTATCAGATTTGTGTCGTCATAAAACAAGTGGTAGGGGGCAATATTGAGGGCAGCGGCGATTTTTTCGACATAATCCAATGAGGGACAACGGACGCCTGTCTCAATTTGTCCGATATAGCGGTGGTCTGTACCGCAAATTTCAGCGAGCTTTTCCTGGGTTAGCTTTGCCTTTTTTCTGAATTTTTTCATATTGGCGGCAAAAACAGCCTGAATCGCCATCCCCTCATTCTAATAGCTAGATTACAAAAAAATAAACCAGCTTGTAGCTAGAAATAATGAATATTATACTAGCATAATGCCGGATTTTTTGATAAAATGGAGCATATAGCATGATAAAACCAAAAGGAGTGTCTGAAAAAATGGGATTAACCACGAACAAGAGAAAAGCCAGGGCTGGTTCCCTATTACTTATTGCCTGCTTCCTGTTTTTTGCCTGTTCCAACCCCACAGGGGCCAGCAACAGCGCCGGCGAGGCCGTAATCACCGTGAGCCTGGGCGGCGGCGCAAGCCGGTCGGTGGGCTTTTTTGAGGATAACATTGCCGACTGGGGCGATTTTGTCTTTGATTTAAAACTTACACCCGTCTCTGGCGGCAATGTTATCAGTGAGCCAAAATACGCGGCATCAACTGCCACAGCCACAGTTACACCCGGCGTTTGGCACATCGCGCTAGACATCAATCGTTCTGTTGGTACTACGACTACACCTTATGCCCATGGTTTCGTACAACAGACGATCAGCGCCGGGACAAACAATATCACAATACCAATGGGCAGACCCGGCGGCCCCCATACGATTATCTTCAATATTAATGGCGGAACCGGAGATACACCGTCATCCGCCACCGGCAAAACCATACTCCCTTTTAATTCCGATTTTTCGCATCCTACAGACACATTCGACGGCTGGAGCCCCAACGCCGACGGCAGTGGTGGAACTTTCGCTCCCGGAAGCTCTTATACACCGGACGGCATTACGACCACCCTATACGCCCGCTGGGTTCCTCTCTCCTTAAATAGTCTCACCCTAGTTTCTGGCATCGGTGGAAGCGCACCCCTAACACCTATTGACCCCTATACATTTACAATCGTTATCGGCGGGTTCATCAACAATACCGATGCGCAAAATGTGGTGCTTGTAATTGACCCTGTCCCCGGCCTGTCTTTCAGCGGACATGAGGCACTAGGTTCTGCAAGTAGCGGTACAAAAACCTTTAGCGTGGAGGTGAGCTTTAACAATACCGGCACGACGGCGGTTTCAAGCCATGTGAACATAAACATGAGCGGCGTAACAGGTTATCCAAGTGGATACACATATACCGGTGGTAATTCTAGCGCCGGTACCACCGTCATCAACGGCCTGAGCACTTCCGACGCCATCCCCGTAAGCGTTACCAACATCCGCAACTTCAACCTCTTCCTAACAGACACAAACACCAGGGCAACCCGTCTGACTCGGCATTACCAGTTGACGCAAGATATTCCCAGCACAGCTCTGCGCACTGACCTGACTGGCATTAACACCTGGGTAGCTATTGGCGTAGATGGCTTCCCCTTTACTGGCAGTTTTGACGGCAATAACCACACAATCACCGGTCTTACAATAGATCTTCCTGGCGTTGTCGATCAGGGAATGTTTGGTCGCATAGCCAGAAATGGCACTGATTCAACTACTGGTGTTGTGAAGGACTTTGGCCTATTAGGCGGAAGTGTAAGAGGCCACAATATTGTCGGCTATATAGTGGCATATAGCGACTATGGTTTTGTGGAAAATTGCTATGCCACGGGCGATGTCATTGGCAACAGTTTTGTCGGCGGTATTGTTGGTGTTAACAACAGAGGTACAGTGCAATACTGTTACATTACTGGTGACGTAACCGGTGAAAATATTGTCGGTGGCGTGGTTGGGAGTAACACTTTATTTGGAATAGTACAAAACTGCTACACCACTGGTGAAGTCAGAAGTGTCAGCAGCAGTGCCGCCGCTGTAGGTGGTGTAGTGGGCGGAAACAACGGTACAGTGCAAAACTGCTATGCAATAGGAAACATAACCAGTAATAGCACTATAGGTGGCGTAGTGGGTCAAAACACCGGTGGTGGTACAGTGCAGAACTGCTATGCCACTGGAGAAATCCGCGGCAGTTACAGCTTTGTCGGCGGTATAGCTGGGGAACTTGGTACAGTACAAAACTGCGTAGCCTTGAATCCTACTATCACGAGAACAGCGGCTACAGGAGGAACGGCTTTTGGACGTGTGATAGGTAACATTAATTGGACCACTTATATAAACAACCATGCCCGGGACGATATGACGTTTAACGGTATATCTGTCGCTACAACATCCGATCCAAACGGTATCCATGGCGCGGATCTGGCGGTTGACGGCACTGTGCCGTTAATCAGCGTTTTCAGCCCAGCCAACGGCTGGAATACAGCGGTTTGGAATGTTCCAGGCGGAACTTTCTTTCCGGGCGACCCATTGCCCACGCTTCTCAATATGCCGGGAGCGCCGCAGAACCCGATACTGCCGCCGTGAGCCTGGGCGTCTGGCCTCCCTTCGGTCGGCGGCCGATAGGAAGGATATAACGCCGCCATCCGGCGGCCAACGGCTCGGCGTGCGGATTCGCGGGAAAAGGCCCCGTTCGTGGTGGTTCGTGTGGCTAGTGGTTAAATTTGCAAGTTAAGGATTAAAAGAGGTCTGAATGAGTTCCTGTTCTGACAAACGTTACTTTTCCGGGGGAAAAGCGATAAATTATCACCCAATCGCCTTTTACATGACATTCAGTATGGCCGATATAGTTCCCGGAAAGATTGTGTTCCCTATTACTGCGGGACAGCGGCTCTTCCCATATAATTTTTATCAATATATCAAAAAAGTCATCCAAGTTCTTATGACGCTTTTGCATAAGTTTTGTGTCTTTTGCGAACTGATTGGTAAAATTTGCCTCAAGCATTTTTCAGTTTTCTATCTCATCCTTCAGTGCTTCAATAAAATTTTCAGGAGAATTGTGCCAGGTGCAGGGCTTTTTCCCACTGATCATATCTTCAGCTTCCTGCATAGCAGCCAAAGTAACGGCATTAAAGGGCGGGTTTTCTGAATGAAGAGGGCAATCATCCCCATGAATACACTCAACAGTATTTTTGCTTTCTTGAATTTTGGCTTCTTCTTTAACAGTGATCATAAAAGCTCCTGTGTTTTTAATGTATCAGAATTTGTGAAAAAAAGCAAGGAAAAATTGAGGAGTGAGGCTTGAGAATAAAACGTTTACTGCTTTGTGTTGTATTAATTGCTGGCTGCTCCATTGCTTTATTTGCTGTTGACTTTGGTCTGATACTCGATCAGAACGCTGGATTTAGCGGCAACGGCGACGAAAGCGCCTTTGAGTATTCGGGCATTCTGGTGCCGCGCCTTTCGGCTCTTTTGGGAGAAAGGGGCGAGCTTTTTGTTTCTGCCGGTATGCAGGCGGGCTATCAGGATGACGAATGGAAGTTTGCGCCGGAATTGCTGCGCACGGAGATCTCGGCGCGTTTTGGCGGCGGGGCGATAATGGCCGGCCGCATGTACTACTCAGACCCCCTGGGTTACATAAGCGAAGGCTTGTTCGACGGGGGTCGCCTGAGTTTTGATACAGCGGCTGCGGGAACCTTTGGCGCGGGGGCCTGGTACACGGGCTTTCTTTACAAGAACAGGGCCAACATAGCGATGACCCAGGCAGAGCTGGAAGCCGCTGCCCTGGAAGTAGACCTCTCCGATTTGGAGAACAGCTACTTTGCCCCCAGCCGTTTTGTAGCGGCCCTGGACTGGGAGCATCCAAGTTTTCTGGATGTTTTAATGATGAATTTTGCCATTCTTGGCCAGTTCGATCTTTCTGAGGGGGATTTGAACAGCCAGTATCTCGTGGGAAGTATCGCCCTGCCCCTTAGGAATTTTATCTTTGATCTGGGCGGATGCCTGGAACTGATACAGGATTCAGGCGAATCGGGGACGGCCTTTTCTGCGGATCTTGGGGCAGTGTGGGCCCTGTCCGCAAACCAAAGGCTCGCGTTTTTGGCCCGTTATACCAGCGGCTCAAGCGACTCCACCGAGGCCTTTTTGCCCATCACCACAAAGTCCCAGGGCTTTGTGCTCAAGGCCAATCATTCGGGAATTACAATGCTTTCCCTTGACTATTCCGGGCGGCTTAACCGCAGTGCTTCTGTGGGCCTTTCGTCCAGCTATTTTATCCGTAACGACATGGAGACTTACGCGAACTTTGGCGATGAAGGAAATCTATTGGGGAATGAGTTTTCCGGGCGGCTTTTCTGGAGCCCTGTTTCGGATCTGCAGTTTAATCTTTGGGCAGGCATTTTTCTGCCTTCCATGGGAGACGTATCGCCGGATGCAAAGAGCATCTGGCGGGTGGAACTTAGTATGATAGTTTCGTTATTTTAACCACGAACGGAGGAGGAGAAAATGAAGAAGTTTTGTTTTTTTGCATTTACACTGTTAACTGTTACCTGCTACCTGTTACCTGCGCAGACCGGGGTAATAAGAAACCTGGAAGGCACGGTTGAAATTTTAAATCCGGGCGCTTCGTCATTTGTGCCTGCGAGTACCGGTGCGCTATTAAACGCGGATGCGGTAATTTCCACTGGTTTCAGGAGCAGCGCCTTGATTGAACTTGGCAGCGCCTTTATTGCCGTGCGGCCCCTGTCCCGCCTGAGCCTGCAAGAGCTTAGCTCAACAGGCGGCGTGGAAAACCTGAACTTGAACCTGCAAGCCGGCAGGGTAAGGGTCGATTTTAACCCTCCGCCCGGAGCCAGATCATCCATGACAGTTACCACTCCCTCAACCACCGCTGCCGTGCGGGGCACAAGCTTTGAGATGGATACCCGGATGCTTACGGTAAGCGAAGGCAGGGTGAGTTACCGGGGCTCAATCGGCAATTACGTAAATGTGTACGAAGGTTCGGACAGCACAGTGCTGGCGGATGGCAGCTCGTCAAATCCCCATGGCAACAGGCGAACTGGCTTCCAGCCTTCGGCGCCGGTTGGGCATGACACTGCCAGCGTTCCATCCATCCAAGCGAGTCCAATTGATCCCTTTGTGCCCAGCCCGACTCCGCCTGGTCCGCCTCCTGTGCCTCCCACTCCTCCATCGCCCCCATCCGGCGGCTCTAGCGGCGGGGGCGGCGGCACGGATCTGATAGTTCAGCCGGAGTTTTGAGTACGAAGGGGGCCTTCAGCTAGACCCCTTTTTTGCCGATGATCCTCTATAGAGGAGTCTTCGCATTGACAGCAAAAGATTTTTTTCGCCTTCCTGCTCTTCCTGAGTCAAAGTTCCGCCTTTTGACCCTTGCCTTTTCCCTTGGACTTGGACTTGCCGGGGCCTTTCTCTGTGTTTCCGTAAGCGCGGCTTTTTTTGACCTGGGCAGAATTATTTCGCAGCCCGGCTCTTTTTTCGTCAGCTCCTACGGTCTAATGGCCTTTAGCGTTCCGGCCTACCTTCTCTGCGCGGCCCTTCTTTTGGCGGATCCCCTGTACAGGCCGGAGCGCATTTTTGTCCTTGGCACCCTTATCTTTCCCTTTTTTACCATGGCTGCGGGCTTTTACTGCCTGCGCGAATTTGAAATTATCCGTTACGAATCCTACTTTATTTCCCTGATCGGAAAACTGGGAATAGGCCTTTTTACCTTTTTTCTTACGGCAATTGAGCTTTTAATAATCGCTTTGATGCGATTTTTGCTCTTCAAAGGAAGGGCCCCTTCTGAAGAAAGCTTTTCCGAACCGGCAGCTATGCCCGTTTTTAATGCAGGGCCTCCAAAGGCCGCCTTTTCCGAACCGGCTTTTTTTATTCGCAAACGGGTATTTACAGAACCGTCGACCGAGCCGTTGGTAGAAATGCCATTGGCAGAAGTGCCGTCGGCCGAGCCCGCAGAAGCCCTGGAGTTTTTGCCCGGCAAAAACTCCGAAGCTATACCGCAAAGCGGGATAGCCGACGTGGATGCCGACGCCGACGCGGACGTGGAAAAGGCCCTGGCCGAGGCCGAGGCATTTGCCGCCGCCCATGCCGAGGAGGAAGCGGCCAGGCACGAAGCCCCCTTGAGCATTGTTCCGCGCAGAAATTTTTCGCAGAAGCATGGTCGCTACTCTGTGCCGGTGGAAGGCATACTCAAGCAGTACCCCGACGGCGAATACTGGATCATCGACGAGGATACAAGGGAGGCGGCCCTTACCCTTAAAGAGACCTTTAAAGAATTTAACATTCAGGTGGAAGTTACGGGGATACGAAAGGGCCCTGTCATTACCATGTTCGAGATACTCCCCGCGCCGGGTATTCGCCTGGCTAAAATCGAGAACCTGGCCGACAATATCGCCCTGCGCCTTGCGGCCCAGTCGGTGCGTATAGTCGCGCCCATTCCCGGCAAACACGCGGTGGGGATTGAAGTTCCCAACATCAGACGGAACATAGTTTCCTTTCGGGAAATAATCGAAGGGGAGCTAAGCCGCGAAGGGAAAAAGCCCCGCAGTGAAGGCCCGCAGATACCCGTTGTATTGGGCAAGGACATCACCGGCGAGGCGGTTACAGTTGACCTTGTACAGATGCCCCACCTTCTTATTGCCGGTTCGACCGGATCGGGAAAGTCCGTCTGCGTCAATTCAATGATCCTTTCGCTTCTGTACCAAAAGTCCCCGGCGGAATGCCGGCTCATTTTAATAGACCCCAAGATCGTGGAACTGAAACTTTACAATGACATTCCCCATCTTTTAACGCCGGTGATCACCGAATCGAAAAAGGCTTTTCAGGCCCTGCAGTACTGCATCTACGAAATGGAGCGGCGCTACTCCTGTCTTGATTCCATGGGGGTGCGCGACATCAGGAGCTATAACCGGCGCATAGAGGAACGCAGAATCGCCACGGAGTATATGCCCTACATCGTGGTAATGATCGACGAGTTTGCCGACCTTATGGCCACCACCGGCAAGGAACTGGAAAGCACCGTGGCGCGGCTTGCGGCCATGAGCCGGGCGGTGGGCATACACCTGGTCCTGGCCACCCAGCGGCCGTCCATCGACGTTATCACCGGGCTTATCAAGGCCAACATTCCAAGCCGCATTGCCTTTATGGTTGCCAGCAAAATGGACAGCCGGATCATCATCGACATGGTGGGGGCGGAAAAGCTGCTGGGGAAAGGCGACATGCTTTACGCCGGGGCCCTTGACCCCTTCCCCGTCCGAATGCAGGGGGCCTATGTCTCCGAGGAAGAGGTTGAGCGGGTGGTTGACTACGTTAAAAGCCTTGGCGAGCCGGACTACATTGACGACGAAATTTTCTTTGAGGACGAGGAAGAAATCGATCCCTCCCTGTTTAGCGACGGGGAAGACCCGCTTTACGATAAGGCAATTGAAATTGTCGTGCAGCAGGGCAGAGCCAGCGCCAGCTATATTCAGCGACGGCTTAAGATCGGCTATAACCGGGCAGCACGGCTTGTGGAACTTATGGAACACAAGGGCCTGGTTGGACCCGCCCAGGGCTCAAAGCCAAGGGAACTGCTGCGCGGCGCGTGATTCTTATGGCTCGTATACTCTGACCAGATTGCGGCCTGAGTTTTTGGCCAGGTACAGGGCTTCATCTGCCTTCCTTATGGAAGTCTCCAGGGTATCGCTATTTGAAAATTTCGCCAGTCCAATACTACAGGTGATTTTTATCTCTATATCTTCAAAGTTCGTAATGTTCTGTTCCATATTTTCCCGGATCCTTTCCACAAGACTATGAGCTTCCAATGGGTCCAGATCCGCAAGCAAAAGAACAAATTCCTCACCCCCGAAACGTCCCACAAGGTCATAGGAACGAATGGTATGGCGAACAATATCCGCTGTTTTTTTCAGAACCAGGTCTCCTGCGGCGTGTCCGTAGGTATCGTTAATAACTTTGAAAAAATCCAGATCCAGCATGGCTGTATAAATTGACTGATTCAGCCTCTGCGCCCTTTCAATATCAACATTGGCCAGCTCCGAAAAGTGCTTGCGGTTGTAAAGGCCCGTAAGGGAGTCTATGTAGGCGGCATTCTCCAGTTCCTTCATTAAGTTGACACTGTCGGTTACTTCCCTCATTAGGATAATCCTGCCTATAAGGGCATGATCTTCGGCAAACACGGGACTGGTACTGGCCTGAAAATATCTGCGTGACTCATCATCTATGGAAAACTCAACAGAACCGCTTCTTACCTCTCTAAGTTCCTCCGGCCAGCCTTTGGCATAGAAGATGGATTCACCTTTCACTAAAGATACAATGCCGGGAAGTATTTTCGCCGCAGCAGGATTTGAAAACAGGTAGTTGTTGTTTTCATCTACCAGGAAGAAGCCTTCCCTGATGTGTTCCATTGCCGTTACGGTAGCTATGGAAATGATCTCAAAAATGTCGAAACGCAAGACCCCGATATACAAAAAAAGACTCATTATGGCCAGGGACTGCGGGGTAAAATAGAAATGGTACTTGATACTGCCTGTCACCATGCTTGTGATATAGAAAATTTCGGCGGCAAATGGAATTGCCACGCATAAGATCAAAAATTTAAACTGCCTGCGGTATTTGTTTTTCCATTCGCTCATTTTATAGAAGGCTATGATCATGGCCAGGATCATGCAGAAAACGGGATAGGCATGGATCAGCGGGTAAAGCGGGCCGCGGGTAAAAGTAAAGCTATGTACAAAATCAGTTGCAAAACCGTAATCCAGATAAAGAAGCTGGTGGTGTCTGCTGGTCCACATGATCAGAGTCCCCGCCAGGGCCACGGCCAGCATGGGGGCCTTTATTAAAACAGGATGCAGGCGCAGGTTGCAGTAATCGGCGATAAAAAAGAAGGCAAAAACGGCTACAAAGGAGGAGCCCAGATATAGAATTTTAACAGCCGTAAAGGCCCCTTCGGCATCGACAGAGCTAAGCTCCATAAGATAGGCTATAAGACTGAGGACAATCATTGTCTGCATGAGTAAAAAATAATTTTTCTTGTGGCTCTGGCTGCTAAACAGGGCGTAAGCCCCAATGGAAACAGACATAAGCAGAGAAACACAAACAATTACGATAGAAATGATGTTATACATTCTTTATCTTGTACCGAATTCACATTATAACATAGAATTTTGCCGTTGTGAAGGTCCTGCCGCCTGACTAGTGAAGATCCCCCCAGCGTTTTCCCGTTTCAACGCTGACCCTTAGGGGAATTCTAAGCTTTACGGCGTTTTCCATTTCCCTTTTGACAAGCTCCGCCGTTTCGGCCGCGGCCTGCTGGGGGCACTCCAGAATAAGCTCATCGTGCACCTGCAAAAGCAGGCGGGCAGGACTTTGCTCAAGGGCCCTGTCCAGATTAAGCATGGCGGTCTTGACTATATCCGCAGCCGAGCCCTGAATGGGGCTGTTCACCGCCACCCTTTCCGCAGCGGCCTTTTCGGTCTTGTTCCGGGAGTTAATGGCCGGTACATAGCGCCGCCGGCCCAGTATGGTGCTGACATAGCCCGTTTCCTCGGCCTGTCGGATTAGGCCGTCAATAAAGTCCCTGACGCCTGAGTACGTCCGAAAGTAGGCTTCGATAAAGCTCGCCGCCTCGCTGCGGCTTATACCCAGCTCGTTGGCCAGGCGAAAGGAGCTCATGCCGTACATGACCCCAAAGTTAATGGTCTTGGCAAAGCGGCGTTGTTCGCCGGAGACATTACCCTCGTCTATGCCAAAGATCAGCGAGGCGGTACGGGCGTGAACGTCTTTTGCTTCCTCAAAGGCAGCAAGCAGATTCCTGTCAGCGGAAAGGTGGGCAAGGATCACAAGCTCGATCTGGCTGTAATCTGCGGAAATCAAAAGCCAGCCGGGCCTTGCGATAAAGGCGCGGCGGATGCGGCGGCCCTCCTCGTCGCGGATGGGGATGTTCTGCAAGTTTGGCTCCCGGCTGGAAAGCCGGCCCGTGGCGGTGCCCGTCTGCACAAAGTTGGTATGGAGCCGCCCGCCGGAATCGGCCAGTCCGGCAAGGCTGTCCACATAGGTTGATTTGAGCTTTGAAAGGCTGCGGTGCCGGAGGATCAGGGCCGGAACCTCGTCCTGGTCTGCCAGCTCTTCCAAGACGGCAACGTCCGTGGAATAACCGCTTTTGATTTTTTTGCCCGGCTTAAGGTTCCTTTCTTCAAAAAGTACCTTCTGAAGCTGCTGGGGAGAGGAAAGGTTAAACTCATGCCCCACGGTCTTGTAGGTCTTTGCCTGGATCTCCTGGAGCTCCTCTGCCAGCTCTATTCCGTAGTCTGTTAGAACCTTGCTTTCGATCATGATGCCCTCCCCTTCCATTTCCGCCAGGATGGGCAATAGGGGCATTTCCAAACCGGCAAAGAGCTTTGCCCCGTCTTCCGGGAGCCTGGTTTCCAAATGCTCTTTTAACCTAAGGGCAAGGTCAGCGTCCTCGGCGGCATAATTGCAGGCAGTTTCCAGGGGAACAGCATCAAAGTTGCAGTCCTTTGGCACTATGTCCTTAAAGGCAATGGGCTTAATTCCAAAAAAGAAAACGGAAAGGGAATCCAGGGAATAACTGCCCCGCTCCGGGTCAAGGATCCAGGCGGCTACCATGGTATCCCAGACCTTGCAGCGCCAGCGGGTGATGCCCCAGCCGCGGGAAACCTTGTAGTCGTACTTGGCGTTATGTGCCACGATGCACATGGAAGGGTCGGCTAAAAGCGGCATGAGCAGGGCCTTGGCCCTCTCGCCGTCCAGGTAGGGGGCCGGGGCCTCATCCGCTGCCGTCAGCCCCCGGTGGGCCGCTACCGGCGCGTAAAAGCCTTCCTGGGGTTTAAGGGCAAAGGCAATGCCGATGGGCCGGGCGTTCCAGGCGTCAAGGGAATCGGTTTCAAAGTCCAGGGCAAGGAGTTTTTGTTTTTGGGCCTGGGCAAAAAGCTCTTCCAGTTCCTTGATATCAAGGATGGTCTTGTAATGCCCCTGGTTGTCTTTGGCCGGCTGCCCGGCGGGCTTGGGGCTTTCGGCGGCAGGCCCGGCGGGCTCCTTTGCGCTGGCGGCGTTTGGGTCTAACTGCCTGGCGCTCTGGCGTATGCCTTCCCGCAGCAAGAGCCGGGCTCCGGCGCTGCGGTCGAGCTTCTGTATAGAAAGCTCGTCAATGTCCTTTATGGGCAGGGGAACCTGGGAATCAAGTTTTATCAGGGATCTTGAAAAGTAGGCGCTCTCCCTGCCTTCGGCAATTTTTTTCCCAATGGAGCCTTCAATGCCGGCGATGTTGTTGTAGATCTCGTCCAGGCTGCCGTAGCGGCCCATGAGTTTGGCGGCGGTTTTTTCGCCAACCCCCTTGACCCCGGGAATATTGTCAGAACTGTCGCCGGTAAGGGAAAGCAGATCCAGCACCTTGTCGGGGCTTACCCCCCACTCGGCCTTGACCTCGTCGGGGCCGACAAGCTCGTAGGGAAGTTCCCCCTCGGCCCTTGCCCCCTTTAGGGGACGCAGCTCCCAGGTTCCGTTTCCCACCAGTTGCAGCAGATCCTTGTCCGAAGAGAGGATGTAACACTGCCGGCCCTCCGCCTGGCATCTGTGCGCCAGGGTGGCGATTATGTCGTCCGCCTCGTAGCCGTCAACCCTGATGGAGTTTATGCCCAGGGCCGAAAGAAATTCCTCCACCAGGGGAACCTGGGCGTGGAGATCCTCCGGGGTCTTTTGGCGGGTGGCCTTGTAATCGGGGTAGAGCTTGTGGCGGAAGGTCGGGCCGGCGGGGTCAAAGGCGGCGGCGAGTAGTTGCGGCTTCTGCAAAGCCGCATTCGGCTTCTGCAGGGCCGCAGCCTGCGCGCCCTGCGCACCCTGCGCCGTGGCGGGAGCGCCGCTGTCAATAAGCGTCAGCAGGGTGCGGGCAAAGCCGAAAAGGGCCGAGACATTCTTGCCCGCCGGATTGACCAGGGGCCGGTTCATAAAGGCAAAGTAGGAGCGGTAGATCAGGCCGTAGGCGTCAATCAGGTACAGGGCTTCTTTGGGCATTCTGAGATTATAGCAGAAGAATACCAAAAATACAGTAATTCTCCGGCGTAGTTGTTTTAGCGGAAAAAGTTGATTTTTGAATATTTGTGCCAGCGGCCTGAGTTTTTCTTTGAAGATTCATCTATTATTTTAAAAAGCCAAAGTGCGAATTCTTCTTCGGAGCAGGAACCGGATGCGGTAAAGCCCATTGTCAAAAAGGACCTGCCTAAAGGCGAGCTTATGGCGCTTTGTGCAAGTATGCCCTGGGCAAAGGTCCTGAAAGAGGCCAGGGCCGAGGAGCCCAGGATGTCCAGTTGGGCCTTTCGGCCGGCGGCGCTTTCCGGCGCCACAAAGGACAGGCAGCCGGAGGGCGCGCGCTGGAAATACAGGGCCAGTTCCCTTATCAGAAAGAACCATCCCCTTATGTGATCGTTTACAAGAATATCGATCTCTTCCGGCGTTAAAGCCTCGATGTCTTTGAACAGGGCAGGCGGGGTGTAAATTAAAATCGCGTCGTTGATTTGGTTTAGGCGGCTCTCCGCCGCCAGCACCAGGGTACGGGCGCTTATGGAGCTAAAGGGATTCCAGGGAATGAAAATTTCGCCTGCCTCGGCTCTGGATCTTGCCGTCGTAATCTGGCCCCTTTCAGACAGGGGTAAGCGGCTGGGAACCATGGCCAGGGCAAAAGATTCAACGCGCTTTGCCGCCTCGGCGGCTATGGCCGAAAGCAGCGAAGATTCAGAGCCAACTAAAAGGATACCCCGTGTCATAGTTTACTTTTCCAGTATCAAAAGGGTCTTGGGATCAAGCTTAAGCGCAGGATCCTCCTGACGGGCGGCATTCCTGTTCTGCGAAATTGTAAGGGCGATGTAATCCGGTTTTGGATCCAGAACGATAATCACCGGGAAATGCTCTGCGGAGTCCTTGATTGATATGGGGATTTTCCGCTTGTCGTACAGGGGCTCGGCGCCGCTGACATTACAGGAGTACCAGACGGAGACCCCCATTTCCTCGGCAAATGCCTTGACCGCCGCAACGTGGCCTTCTTCGGCTGCGGAAAAATCATAGCCGTCAATAATAATTAGCTCTGCGTCAAAAGCTCCGTCCTTGATCAGGGCCCGGATACTTCGTAAAATCAGCTCGGTTTTTACTCCTTCCTGAGCAAACTTCATTAATACACGGTTTTTTACAATTTCGTTTTTTACGTCCTGTTCGTTTTCAAGATTTTTCTTCTTGGTAAATTCGCTGAATATGTCCTCGTACCAGGCCAGAACGTAATCGGTATGCCGGTTAAAGGAGACATGTATTATCTTTTTTCCCTGAAGTAATTTGTCCAGGGCGATTTGAACCAATACCGATGTTTTCCCAACTCCGGAAGGAGATGCAACAAGCCCAAGTTCTCCGCTTTTTAGCCCGCCGTGAATGGCCTCCATGAAAACGCGCACCGGACTGCGCTGAACAAGTTCTTCTTTAACCATTTTTCCCTCCTTTTATCAACTGCTCAGAAATGGACTGAGGAACCTTGCCGTACTTTTCAAATTCCATTGTAAACTCCGCCTTGCCCTGGGTCATTGAGCGCAATACCGTGGAATAACCGAACATCTCGGCCAGGGGGACTTCTGCTTCCACCTTGGAAAATTTTCCGTCTTCGGTGGATGTGGAGATAATGCCCCGCCGCTGGTTTATGGAAGCGAAAATATTCCCCTGGAATTCCGAGGGGCCTTCCACGGAAACCTTCATGATGGGCTCAAGTATGCAGGGCTTGGCCTTCTGGTAGGCTTCCCGGAAAGCGCCGATGGCTGCCGCCTGAAAGGCAATGTCCGAAGAGTCCACCGGATGGCTCTGGCCGTCGTTAATGACACAGCGGATATTAATCACCGGGAAACCAATCAGGCTGCCCTTCTTGATTGCCTCCCTAAAGCCCTTGTCGCAGGAAGGCACAAATTCTGTGGGGATGGTTCCGCCCTTGATCATGTCGACGAACTCGTAATCCCCTTCGGCAAAGGGTTCCATGTAACCGGCCACCCTGCCGAACTGGCCTGCGCCGCCGGTTTGCTTTTTGTGGGTGTAGTTGAACTCCGAGCGCTGGCTGATGGCCTCCCGGTAGGCTACCTGGGGCATACCGGTTTCTACCTCGGCCTTGTACTCCCGGCGCATACGCTCTATGTAGACATCCAGGTGAAGCTCCCCCATGCCCTGGATAATGCACTGATTCGACTCAGGATCAACGTAACTGCGAAAGGTGGGGTCTTCTTTGGCAAAGCGGCCCAGGGCCTTTGAAACCTGGTCGGAACTCTTCTTGTCCTTGGGGCTAAGGGCCAGGGAGATTACCGGCTCCGGCACGTACATGGAACTCATGGCGTAGTTAAGGCCGCCGCCGCAAAAGGTATCCCCGGAAGCACACTCGATCCCGAAAAGCGCCACAATGTCACCGGGGCCCCCTTCGTTGATGTCTTCCATGTTGTCCGCGTGCATACGCACAAGGCGGCCCAGCTTGAACTTTTTCCTGGCACGGGTGTTCACAAGCTCTTCGCCCTTTTTTAGGACGCCCTGGTAGATCCGGACGTAGGTGAGCTGCCCGTACTGGCCGTCTTCCAGCTTGAAGCCCAGGGCGACTGTGGGGCTTTTCTCATCGGGGACGAGCTCTTTTTTCTCCTCGTTTTTGTCCAGGTCAAGGGCGTAGTTCTTCACTTCCGTAGGGTCGGGCAGGTAGTAGTTAACCCCGTCCAAAAGGGGCTGTATGCCCTTGAAGCGGTAGGCGGAGCCCAGCATGACCGGGACGAAAGATTCCGACAGGGTGCCTTTGCGGATTGCGGTTCTTAGCAGTTCCTCGTCCGGTTCCTTGCCGTCCAGGTATACTTCCGCCAGCTCATCGCTGAAAATGGACGCTGCGTCAATTAGCTCTTCACGGTATTTTTTCGCGTCCTCTTTCAGGTGGCCAGGAATTTCCGCATGGCGCAGTTCGGTGCCCTGATCGCCATCGAAGTAAATCGCCTTCATGGAAACCAGGTCTATCACCCCCTCAAGCTTATCCTCAAGGCCAATTGGTATCTGGATCAAAACTGCGTTAAGGCCCAGTTTTTCCTTTAGCTGCTTTGTCACCTTAAAGGGATTCGCGCCGGTGCGGTCGCATTTGTTTACAAAGGCTATGCGGGGGACATTGTAGCGCTTTAGCTGCCTGTCCACGGTAATGGACTGGGACTGAACCCCGCCCACCGCACAGAGAACCAGGATGGCGCCGTCCAGGACCCTAAGGGATCGCTCCACCTCGATGGTAAAGTCAACGTGGCCCGGCGTGTCGATTAGGTTAATCGTATGATCCTTCCACTGAACCTGGGTAGCCGCAGACTGAATTGTAATGCCCCGCTCCCGTTCAAGATCCATGTGATCCATGGTGGCGCCCTTGCCGTCCTTTCCCCGGACCTCGTGAATGGCGTGAATTTTTTTGCTGTAAAACAAAATACGTTCAGAAAGTGTTGTTTTACCCGAATCTATATGCGCACTGATTCCTATGTTCCTCATTTGGAGGACTGAAGTCCGACTCACATTGCTGCTCATTTCTTTTTGCTGCTCCTTGGTTTTCGTGGTTTTCGTTTATTTTCTTTCACAATGCCGCTATTAACGGCCCAGTCGTAGATCAGTTTTTTAAGGCCCTCGTTGCTAAGTTTTAAAGGGCTCTGACAGGCAGAGCAGATAAACCTGCCTGCTTTATCGGTGTTTTCTTTAGCGCAGCCTATACAAAAGGTTTTCCCGCAAATCGTACAGGAGCCCGCCGGAAGCTCATCGGGAGGCATGGCAAAAAGCCTTAATACCGGGGCAGGGGGGCAGTTCCTCCTTACCTTCCAAAGCCTTTCACAGTAGGCGCATTCAATGCTCTGGAAGAATGTCTCATCCAGGCGGGTGCTTAGTTCCTGGCGGCCCCTGGCGGAATCTCCCTTAAGATCCAATTTCTCAAGGCGCTGGATCAATTCATGAACTTCTTCGTGTTTGCCCCTGCTCATAAGGATCCAGCCCAGGTTAAGGAGCGAAGGCGCGTAGCCGGGATCCAGCTCCAAAGCCGCGCGGCAGGCCTGCTCAGCGCGATCGTACTCCCCTTTCTTTGCCGCCACATAGCTTATCATTTCCAGAATGTAGGCGCTGGGAGCTATATCGTGGGCTCTGCCAAGAAGGCTGTCCGCCTCTCCAAACAGGGACATCTCTATCAGGCAGCTTGCCCGGTTACAGAGGTATTCCACATTCTCCGGTGCAATGTTCAGGGCCAGGCGGTATTTTTCACTTGCCTCGTCCAAACGCCCCGCGCGAAGAAGCAGGTTGGCAGCGCAGTTATTCATGATCCCGTCGGGGTCAGTTTTTTTGTCCCCTTCAAGAAGGGCCAGGGCATCATCCATGGAACCGCTTAGGTAAAAGAGAACTCCCCGGTTTACCCTTACCGCCGGCAGATCCCCCAGGATGCGGCCGGCTTTCTCCAGATACTTGGCCGCCGCGTTCAGGTCTCCCTTTCTTAAGGCTACCTGGGCGGCGAAATTATTGACCCAGCCGGACTGGCCAGGATCTTCTTCCTTTTCCGACAGAGCCAGGGCCGCCTCCATGGCCTTTAACATGCGTTTTTCGCCTGGGTCATCATCCAAAAGAAAAAGGTTTTCCGCCAGACGGAAATTGAAAAGGGCATATTCCGGCTCCAGAGCTACCGCCTCTTCAAGAAGCGGAATGGCCTTTTGGCGATAACCAAAGCGTATCAAAAGCAGAGCTTCAAGGAAAACCTGGGCCCCGTCCTTCTTGGGCTTTGGCCGCTTGGCCTTTCGCAGTTCCTCGGCAAGGGTGAATTCCTCATCCGCCATCTTCCAGTCTTCCACGGCAAAGGCCCACTTGCCTGCCAGGCTCCGGGCCTCCCAGTGCTCTTTTCCCAGGGAAAGGAGCTTGGGAACCAAAAGGCCCAGGTCGTTATAGTTGCCCTCTTTAAGGAAGGCCCTGCCCGCGTCAAGGTAACGGGAGAGGGCTTCCTTCTTGCGATCCATGACATCGTAAACATTGGCGGCATTTTTTGCCAAAAGACCGTTTTTGCCATCCAGTTCAAATGCCCTGTCATAAGCTGCGGCCGCTTTTTTGTATTCACCCAGGTTCCAGTGGGCGTGGCCCAGAAAGGTCCAAAGCAAGGGCTCTTCTGCATTTATCTTTATCGCCTCGGCGCAGTAATTTTTTAGTTCATCGTAGCGTTCTCTTGTATTGAGGATCTTGGCCATTTCTGTAAGCGCCTGTTTCCCCTCAGAAGTTGCCAGATCCATCTCGTAACACTGGCTTATGTAAGTTTCCGCATCGTTCATAATGCCCAGGGCCTGGGCAAGCTTGCCGGCCAAAAGAAGCTCTTCCTGGGTCTTTTTGTATTCCGGCTGGTTCCAGCATTTACGGATCTGTACCATGGCCGCGTTGTACTGGCCCATTGCATTGAATGTTTCAGCCAGGTTTAAACGGTCCTTTGGATCTACATCAAGACTGTCGCGCCATTTTTCAAAAAGGGCCGAAACCTCGTTCATTCTGGAGTCAGTACTAAAAGCCTCCAGGAAAACTTCGGCACTGTAGAAAAGGTTCTCTTCGTTTGGGTCCTTGCGGATGACCATGTAAGAGGGGTCGCCGGATTCATAGGAAGCTGCGCTGAAGCAAACCGTTCCCTCTAAAATGGAAGAATCGTTTATCTCCGCCGCCCAGCGGCCCCGGATTAGAATTATGATTTGGCTGCCGTAGGCTATAATCGAAAAGTCAACGCTTTGGTCGGGGCTCAGGGCCGCGCCCAGGGAAAGGGGCAGCTCCGTCCAGCCTATCAGGGGAAAGGGCATTCCGTTCCGCACCGCGTCCAGGCGGAAATAGCCTTTGCTGGAAATCAAAAATGAGTAGAAGGTCTTCTCGTCCAGCATTCTAAAAGAGATCCCCCCGGCCCCGTATCCGCCCTTTGCGTCAATGCGAAGGCTGCCTGAAACTACCAGGTCGTAATAACTATGCTCCGGGGATTCCACCCAGGCTATACAGCCAGGTTTCTTCAGGGCCAGTACAAGGGAATGCCTGTTGTCAAAAAGGTTTTTCCGGATACTTACATCAAAGGCGGCTTCTGATTTAATATCAAAGCGGATGTTCTTTTCCTTGCTAAAGTCGGCAACCCATTTTTCCTCGGCGGCTTCTTCGGGGTCCTTCTTTTGCCGGCTTATGAGATTGCGTAAATACACTAGCTTCCTTGAGATTAAGGGCATAGTATTTATTTACCTTAAAATCACGTAAAAGTCGAGGCTATTGGGGCTATTATCATGAAAGAAAATATTTTAAAAGAATATGGCGACAAACTGCTTATTGCCCTGGCTATTGTGATTCTGCTAACGGTCCTGGTCCGCCTGGGAATAAACGGCGCCTTTAGCCGCTTTTGGGCGCCGAGCCTGGTATTTACCCACTGGGATGCCGACCCCCAAAGGGACGTACTTCTGGCTGTTATTGATGAATTTGAAAGCCTGCACGAGGGAATGAGGGTCAGCCTTGTAACAAGGCCCTACGAAGAGCTGCGAAGGGAGCTTTTCAATGCCGGTGAAAACAGCTCTTTTGGAGACATAATCAGCATTGACCCCCTTTGGAGGCCTGAGCTATCTGAAATGGGAGTCATAGTTAATCAGCAGATTGATGAGCCCAGAACCGGCCAGGCGATTATCTCGTTTATCAATGTCCTTTATTACAATATAGATATTTTAAGGGATGTGGGCTTTACAAGGCCGCCAAAAAGCAGGGATGAATTTCTCCGCTATGCCAGGGTGCTTACAAGGGCCGGAGCGCACCATGGCCTGGTTCTGGGCGCCGACAGCTCCAGGGGGATGTACGACAACATATATCCGTGGATCTGGGCGGCGGGGGCTGAGCTGGTAAACAACGGGCGGCCGGCCGTCAATTCCCAGCCGCTTGTCAACAGCCTGGCTTTTCTGGCGACATTGAACAGAGAGGGCCTTATCGCCCCCGGCGCTTTTACATCCAGCGAGCTTCAAAAGCTGGAAGACTTTAGCCAGGGCCAGGCGGCCTTTATGATCGCCCCGGCCAGCAAGATTGGCTTTGTAAGGGAGCGTATGGGAGACGAGGCATTCAGCGTGACCTCGGTTCCAATACCGGACAACTACATCGGCAGATCGCTTTTTGCAAGCTCCGGCTGGACGCTGGGGATAAACGCAAATTCGGCCAACAGGGAGGCGGCCCGGCTTTTCGCGGATTTCCTTGCGGAAAAGGCATCTGTGTTTTCAGACCTGGCAAAGGCCGTGCCGGGGAACGGCATCCCCCTTTACAGCCAGGACATCTTTCACACAAAGCTTTGGGACATAGCAATTGTCGCCGAGGCCGAGCGGGACTTTTTCGGCATGCCCTGGTCGGAACTGGACGCGATTTTCAGGGAGGAACTGCTCTTTCTCTTTGACGGGAACTCCTCCCCCGCCGAGGCCGCCGCGATAATTCAGCGGCGCTGGGAGTGGGCAATGTCTAACTGGTAAAGGAGAAAAAGTGAGTCAGACAAAACACTGGGCCGACGAGGCCGCTTTGAAAATAATCCGCGAAAAGGGCGAAAAGGAACTTTACACCTGTGCATCCGGGATAACGCCGTCGGGAACCGTGCATATCGGCAACTTTAGGGAAATAATTTCCGTGGAGCTGGTTGCAAGGGCCCTTTGCGACCTGGGCAAAAAGGTGCGCTTTATCTACTCCTGGGACGAGTACGATGTGTTCCGGAAAGTTCCGGCGAATATGCCCAGGCAGGATGAGCTGGAAAAGTACCTGCGCTTCCCCATTACCATGGTTCCCGATCCCTGGGAGCGGGACTCAAGTTATGCACGGCACCACGAAGTTGACGTGGAAACGGTACTCCCCCTTGTGGGCATTAAGCCGGAATACATCTACCAGGCCGAAAGGTACCGCTCGTCCAAATACGCCGAGGGGATGCGGCTGGCCCTGGAAAAGCGGGATCAGTTAAAGGGCATACTGGACAAGTTTCGCGACGAGGCTCACAAGATCAAGGGCCAGTGGTGGCCGGTGAGCGTCTTCTGCGAAAAGTGCAATAAGGACGAGACGGGCATTGACGGCTGGGACGGGGAATTGAATTTGCTTTCCTACCACTGCGACCTCTGCGGGTACAAGGACACGGTGGATCTGCGGGAAACCGGCGTGGCGAAACTCCTTTGGCGGATTGACTGGCCCATGCGCTGGGAATACGAGAAGGTTGACTTTGAGCCCGCCGGAAAGGATCACCACAGCCACGGTGGCAGCTTTGACACCGCCAAGCATATCTGCAAGGAACTTTACGGCTGGGACGCGCCGGTGACTTTCCGCTATGACTTTATAGGCATCAAGGGAAGCCCCGGCAAGATGTCATCTTCCAGGGGGGAACTGGTCAGCCTTCCGGATCTGCTCAAAGTCTACACGCCGGAACTTGTCCGCTACCTTTTTGCCGGAACAAGGCCCAACACGGAGTTCACGATTTCCTTTGACCTTGACGTGATAAAGATCTACGAGGATTACGACAAGACAGAGCGCATAAGCTGGAAGATGGAAGAGGCAAAAGACGAGGCCAGTTACCTTCGTGAAAAGCGCATCTATGAGCTTTCCCAGGTAAATACCGACGAGAATGGCAGAACCATCCAGAGCAGCGTCAAACCCTACCAGCTTCCCTTCCGCCACTTTTGCAACCTGATCCAGATTGCCGACGGGGACATCGACAAGGCCATTGCCGGCCTGGGCCGGGGCGCAGAGGCGCCGCTTCCTGAGCAGATCCCCGCCCTGCGGAGCCGGGCCCTCTGCGCAAAGTACTGGGTGGAAGAATGTGCCCCGGAAGAGTTCCGCTTTAAGCTAAAGGAAAACGGCGCAGAGCCGCCGGCCGCTTTAGATGACGCGGAAAAAAAAGCCATCCGTTCCCTGCGGGACGACCTTGTCGCCAGAATCGAAGACTGCGCCGACGACCAGGCATGCGCCAAAGCCATCTACAAGATTGCCGGGGATCATGGCATGGAAGGAAAGGCCCTTTTCCGAGCGGCTTACCAGGCCCTGATCGGCAAGGATCAGGGGCCCCGCCTGGCTAACTTTTTGCGCTCTATCAACAAGGAGCGGCTTTTGGGTATACTAAAATCTTACTAATTAAAGAGGCAATAACGTGTTTGAAACCTTTAAGCAACTGAAAAAGTTTATCAGCAATAACGAGATCAAGATGATAGACTTTAAAGAAATAGACCTTGCGGGAAGATGGCATCACCTGACCATTCCCGCAGAAAGGTTAAGCGAAGATCTGCTTAGAAAGGGCATTGGCTTTGACGGCTCCAGCTACGGTTTTTTGACAGTCGAAAAATCCGACATGGTTTTTATTCCGGACATAAAAAGCGCCTTTCTTGACCCGATAGCCGAAATCCCGACCATAAGCATGATCGGCGATATACACCGGATTGAAAATGATACTTACATACGCTTTGAAGACGATCCGCGTTTTATAGCGGAAAAGGCCGAGAGCTACCTTAAAGAAACCGGCATTTCCGACCGCTGCCTTTTTGGGCCGGAGTTTGAGTTTTACATTCTGGACAGCGTGGAATTCCGGGTGGAGCTAAACCACATCGAGGTGCACCTTGACTCCGCCCAGGCCGACTGGAATACCATCAATTCCCCCTATGACGAACAGGGGAAAAACAGGGGCTACAAGGTCATGGCCCACAAGGGCTACCACAGCGATCTGCCCTACGACCTTAGCTTTGATCTGCGGAACAAAATGGTGCGCGTGCTGGAAGACTGCGGAGTGCCGGTCAAGTACCATCACAGCGAAAACGGCGGGCCCGGACAGGTCGAAATTGAAGTTGCCTTTTCGACCCTGCGGGAAATGGGCGACAGGTCCCTAAAGCTCAAATACGTTGTCCAAAACCTGGCCCTGCAAAACGGCAAGACGGTGACCTTTATGCCCAAGCCCTTTTTCAGCGAGGCCGGCAGCGGAATGCACGTGCATTTGCATATGTTCAAGGGCTCAAAGCCAATCTTTTACGACAAGAACGGCTACTCCGGCCTTAGCGACACGGCGTTATACGCCATAGGCGGAATACTGCGCCATTCCCGCAGCCTTATGGGTTTTACAAACCCCAGCACCAACTCCTACAAGCGCCTTGTGCCCGGCTACGAGGCTCCGGTGACGATATGCTTCGGCGCTGCGAACCGCAGTTCGGTAATACGCATACCCGCCTATACCATAGAGCCCGGCGAAAAACGCTTTGAGTTCAGGCCGCCGGACGCCACGGCAAACCCCTACCTTTGCTTTTCGGCCCTGCTCATGGCGGCCATTGACGGCATCACGAACAAAATTGACCCCAGCGCCGAGGGCTATGGGCCCTTCGACAAAAATATGTACGCGCTGACAGAGGAAGAAAAGAAACTGGTTAAGGTGCTGCCGGCCTCCCTGGAAGAAGCAGCCAATGCCTTGCAGGACGACAATGACTATCTTTTGGCAGGCGGCGTGTTTACAACTAGTATGATTCAAAACCAGATAAACAGGATTCGCCGGGAAAGCAAAGAGATTTCGCTGATACCGCATCCGATGGAGTTTAAGAAATATTTTGACCTTTAGTTAAGGTTATTTTAACTCGTGATCCATCCTGGTCTGCAATGTTGATTGAATGTATTTTCGTATTTTAGTTCTTACACTGGGATCTATGCGCTGGCTAAAAAGAATTACGTAAACTTTTTCTGTGCTGTCCATGCGGGAACCGAAAGCCACGCCCTCTGCCTTTATAAGCTGGGATTGCAGCCGGATCTGAATGTCGTGAAAGACTTCGTTCTTTGAAAATTCGGGATCTTCGGCAAAGGTGCAGGAAAAACCTACCACGCTGATGTCCCTGATAACCCCGTTTGCATATTTCTCGTTTACGGGGATGTTGACGGTGGTGTTTGAAGAGCCTTCCAGGAGCAGCCGGATATACTTACGGCGGCCCTTGGCTTCTACATGGTTCAGGATGGTAACTATTTGCTTGATAACAAGGGTGACATCAGATTTTACCACGGTATAACCGCAGCGAACTTTAAGCTGTTCGGTGTATTTACGCTTAAGGGTTTCATCCGCCCCGGATGCCAGGATCCCTATCTCCACACCGGAAGTTTCCGAATTTCCCATAACACCGCGGATCCATTCCTCCCACTGGGATTCCTTCATCCCATCATTTATATTGACGAAAACAATTGAGTCAGGATATTTTCTTAAAACTTTCCGGAACTTGGCCTCGTCTTTTACAATATAGACCTCAAATTCTTCCTGTGCCAGTTCCGGGACAACCTGATTTTGGACAAGCGCCGAAGGATACAGAAAAAATATCTTTTTTCCCAAGTTATTTAAATTTGCAGTTTCAGACATTAAGCCAATTATAGAATAGAAGCCCTTCTTTATCCAGTCCTTTATGTTGTACCATTGCCAAGATGATAAAAAAATGTCTATTTTTTCTTTTATCCCTGACAATCATTCTAGGCGGCTGCAGAGCCCCTGTTCCCAGGCCCGAAGTCCGCTTTGCCCTGGGAACCATCTGCACAGTCAACCTTTTTGATCAGGGCAGCCGCCAGCTTTACTCCCAGATATTCGTCAGAATTGCTGAACTTGAGGGCATTTTCAGCGCCAACATGCCAGGCAGCGACCTGGACAGGATCAACCAAAACGCCGGGCTTGGGCCCGTTAATGTAAGCCCTGAACTAATCGAAGTTTTATCCAGCGCCCTGGAATACGCGGAAAAAAGCGGCGGATACTTTGATCCCTCCATAGGCCCCCTGATAAAACTCTGGGACATTGGGGGCGAAAGAGAGGGCCGTGTCCCCGAAGATCAGGAGATTCTTGCCGCCCTTGCCCTGATAAACTTCCGCGAAATAGAGATAAACCCCCAGGAGCAAAGCGTGTTCCTGCGGCGGCCGGGCATGGCCCTGGACCTGGGGGCAATTTCCAAGGGTTACATAGCCGACGAAGTGCATGCCCTATTGGCCCGGCAGGGGGTGGAAAGGGGCATTATTGACCTGGGAGGGGACATCCTGGTCATGGGTGAAAGAAGCGATGGTGGCTACTGGCGGGTTGGCATCCAGGACCCCAGGGGAAACCGGGGGGCCTACATCGGTATTATGGATGTAAAAAACACAAGTGTTGCCAGCTCCGGAGTCTATGAGCGCTTTTTTGAACTGGACGGAAGGCGCTACCACCACATCTTTTCGACCCAAAGCGGCTTCCCCGCGGAAAACGGCCTTCTTTCGGTGAGCGTTGCTGCGGACAGGAGCATTGATGCCGATGCCCTTTCCACTGCGGCCTTTGCCCTGGGCTGGGAGCGGGGCCGGGCGCTAATTGACTCGGTGCCGGGCGCCCAGGGGCTCTTTGTCTTTGACGACCTTACAGTGCGCATGACAGAAGGGCTTGGGGAATACTTTACCCTTACGGACAGGGAGTACCGGCTGGTTTGGTAAATATTTACCCTTCTGGGCGTAGTTTGTGGGTTAATCAGGGTCTTTCATACCAGGCTCCCCTGGTTGTGCCCTGTTTGGCAAGGTAGCCGTTTTCGACAAGCTTTTTTATGGTACTTGTGGCTGTGTGCATGTTCAGGCCAAGAGTTTCGGCAATTTCAGGGCGACTCCATTCCGGCCGGGTATCAAACAGTTCCAATACCGCCCGCGCGGTTTTTCCGAGCCTTGTGTCATCTTTTGACATGCTTGCAATTTTGCTTTCAAGATGCCTTTTTTGCTTTAAAAGGCTTGTCAGGAAAAACGAGAACCATGGTTCGTAGTCCGCTTTGGCACGCCATATATTTTTCTGCGTTTTGCGCAGCGCGCGGTAGTAGCCTTCCTTGCTGGCCTCGATAAACGATTCAATCGAAGAGTATGGAACATAGGCATAGCCCTTTTTCAGCAGGAGCAAGGCGGTCAAGACCCGCGACAGGCGGCCATTTCCGTCCTGGAAAGGGTGGATAGCCAGAAAATGGACTATAAACACGGCAATTACCAGCAAGGGGTGCAAAAAATTATCTTCAAGATTTTTGCGCGTCCAATCTACCAATTCTTCCATAAAGCGCGGTGTGTCAAAGGGCGAGGCAGTTTCAAATACAACGCCAATTTCTTTGCCGTCCGGGTCGTAAGCTACAACAGAGTTAGGGAACTTTTTATATTCGCCGCGATGCCTTTCGTCTTTACCGACGTAACGAAGCAGAATCTGGTGCAATTGTTTGATATAGTTTTCTGACAATGGGATAAGGGAATAATTGTCAAAAACGGTATCCATAAGTTCGGCATAACCTGCAACCTCTTCCTCGTCCCGGGATTTGAATGATTTTACGTTTATACGGGACAGGAGTTTTTCCACTTCCGAATCGGAAAGTTTATTGCCCTCTATACGGTTGGAAGAGCCGACAGATTCGATTGTGGAAACCTTGCGCATGGTTTTTAGCTGTTCCGGCTGTAGCTGTTCAATGCCTGCCCAGGTTCCCTTAAACTCGTCCAGTTCGGCAATAGCCGTGAGCATTTCGGGGCTAATTTTGATGTTTTTCGTGTTTATCATAGTCTTATACTAGATTATACGAGATATCACGAGATTATACAAGATCTCACTAGATCTCACTAGATCTCACTAGATACCACTAGATATTTTATATCAAGCTGGCCGCTTACATTACTCGAAAAATATGCTAAATTAAGCCCATGCGTACAATAAATCTTTTAATTCCAGTAATTTTACTTGCGATTTTACTCGTCGGCTGCTCCGGCAGAAATTCGGCCGGGAATCCCGGCCGGATCCTGGCCTCTTCCGATGCCTCCCCCGCAGGCCGAAATGTAAGCACCGGCAACCTGGGCGACGGGCTTTTTGCCCAAATCGTTACCAGCCGGGGGGACATAATCGTCCGCCTGGAATACCAGAGAACCCCCCTGACGGTCTGCAACTTCGTGGCCCTGGCAGAGGGCAACATGGCCGCCGCCGGGGGCCGGGCCTACTACAACGGCCTTAACTTCCACCGGGTTATAGACAACTTTATGATCCAGGGCGGCTGCCCCCTGGGCAATGGCTCAGGCGGCCCCGGCTACCAGTTCCCCGACGAAATTGATCCCGGCCTGCGCCACGACGGCCCGGGCGTTCTTTCCATGGCCAACGCCGGTGCCGGCACAAACGGCAGCCAGTTCTTTATCACCCACGTGGCGACCCCCTGGCTGGACGGAAGGCACACGGTCTTTGGCCGGGTCGTCCAGGGCCAGAACGTGGTAAACGCCATTCAGCAGGGCGACCGTATTGAGCGGGTAGTGATCATCCGCAACGGCCCGGAGGCAAATGCCTTTAGGGCCGATCAGGCAAGCTTTGACGCCCTGATCCGGGCTGCAGGTTCCGCCGCCCAGGCCAGGGCCCGGCTCCAGCGGGAAGCGGATATGGCCGCCATAGAGCGGGACTTCCCCAACGCTGTCAATAGGCCCTCCGGGCTCCGCTGGATCGTGGTAAGAGCGGGAACCGGCGCAAGGCCCGCCCCAGGCAGTAATGTCCAGGTAAACATCAGCGGCAGGCTCCTTTCGGGGGACTACTTTGCCAACTCAGACCTTACAGGCGGGCCCCAGGAGTTCCCCGTAGGCACCGGCCGGATAATCCCCGGCCTGGAGGAGCCCCTGGGCGATATGCGGGTGGGCGAAAGGCGCACGGTGATAGTCCCGCCGGAGCTGGCCTACGGAGAGCGGGGACTGGAAGGCGCCGTCCCCCCAAACAGCTTTGTGGTTTTTGAACTGGAGCTGGTGGGAATCAGGTAAAGCCTAGCCAAGTTCCCCTAAATCTTTATCCGATCTTTATCCGGCCTCTAAGGCTCCGGGACAGGGTTAGCTTGTCGGTGTATTCCAGGTCCCCGCCAACCGGAAGGCCGGAAGCCAGGCGGCTTATTTCCAGGCCCTGATCGGGCAGTTTTTCCCTTAGGTACTTCTGAATGTAAAGGGAGGTGGTGTCGCCTTCTACCGTGGGGTTCAGGGCCAGGATCAGTTCCTTTACCCCATCCTCCACGATGCGGCCGGGGAGCTGTGCTATGGCCAGGTCTCCGGGGTTTACCCCGTCCAAAGGGGCGATTAGGCCGCCAAGGACGTGAAAAAGACCCCTGAACTCCCTGGATTCCTCGATTACCCGCAGATCCTGGGCCCGCTCAACCACACAGAGCAGGGAGCGATCCCGGCTAGTGTCGCTGCAAATCGGACATGGGTCGCTTTCGGTGTAGGCGCCGCAGCGGGAACAGCGCTTTATCGCCTGGTGCAGGCCGGCAAGCTCCGCCGAAAGGCTTCTGGCATAGGAGGGATCTGCGTCCAGGATGTGGTAAACCAGGCGGGCGGCGCTTTTTTTCCCGATTCCAGGCAGCCTGGAGAGCAGGGCCACCAGCCGGTCCAATGCGTTCATATACCGGCGCTCACAGAGCGGCGGGCATTCCCGGGATCATACCGCCCATTTCCCGGCCTACCTCTTCCCTGACCTTCTCCATGGCATTGTTAAAAGCCGCCACAATCAAATCCGACAGAAATTCCCTGTCCCCCTCTTCCATGGCTTCGGGGGATATACGCAGGGCCAGCACTTCCATCCTGCCGTTCATGTCTATTTCGGTCATTCCGCCCCCAGCCGAGCCGGTGATCCTGATTGCCCCAAGTTTTTCCTGGAAAGCTCCCATCTGTTCCTGGATCTTCTGGGCGTTTTTTAAAAAATCAAAGGGATTTACGTTCATTCGCCTTTCTCCTCTACTATGGTTCCGCTAAATACTTCCAAAACCTTCTGTACTTTTGGCTCAAGCTCCCCCGGAGCTTCCGCCCTGGGCCGGGTATCCCTGGCGGCCATGTGGCGATTAAAGCCCTCGGTGAAGGAGGCCGGCCTGTCTTCGAACGGCCGGTCTTCGAGCGGCCGGTCTTCGAGCGGCCGGTCTTCGAGCGGCCGGTCTTCCGCTTCTCCGCTTCCCAGCCGCGCCCGGCTGATGGCCTGGGAGAGTTCCGGGGGGGATACCCACCTTTCCAGCCAGCAGAGTTTGGAGGCCAGGGTTTCCAGCTCAAAGCGCGGGGAAACGGAGTAACGTATGTTACGGTAAAGGTCGTACAGCAGCTCCCCTGCCCGCTCAAGGCGCAGGGTATCGTACTTTTCAAGGACTGTCCGGGAGAACCTGGCCGGGGGATGGCCCAAAAGGGATTCCCTGTTTATTCCCGCCTTTAATAGAAGCAAAGCGTGGTAGTAGCCCGCCAGATTTGTGATGAAGGTCTCCACCGCCACCCCAGAAGCAAGAATCGCGTCAAGAAGGGAGAGGGAACGGCCCAGGTCCCCCGCCGCGCAGGATTCGGCAAACTCGTTCAGGCGGTCAAGGCCCACAAGGCCCAGCTTTTCGCGGATAAGCTCCGTGCGGATATGGCCTGACGAGAAGGAAAGCACCTGGTCAAAAAGGGTATAGGCGTCCCGGCAGCTTCCGGTGGATTCCCTGGCTATCCAGAAAAGGGCCTCGTCTTCGGCCTTTACCCCTGTTTCCTCGCAGACCTCTTTTAAAAGCTCTACGATGGTCTCGACAGAGACCAGGCGGAAGTTAAACTGCTGGCAGCGGCTCCTGATGGTGGCCGGGACCTTCTGTAATTCTGTGGTGGCGAAAATAAAAACCACGCTGGGCGGCGGTTCTTCTATGGTTTTTAAGAGGGCGTTAAAGGCGCTGTTGGAAAGCATGTGGACTTCGTCAATGATGTAGACCTTGTAGCGGCCCGTGCTGGGGGGGAAAAGCACCTCTTCCTTTATCTGCCTGACATCGTTGACGCTGGTATTACTGGCCCCGTCAATTTCCAGCAGGTCCATGCTGGCCCCCCGAAAGATCTCCTGGCACTGGAAACAGACACCGCAGGGATTGGCCGTGGGGCCCTTTTCGCAGCGCAGGGCCCTGGCCAGGATGCGGGCGGCGCTGGTTTTGCCGCAGCCGCGGGGCCCGGAGAAAAGATAGGCGTGGGCAATATGCCCCAGTTCCAGGGAATTTTTTAGGGTAGAGGCCACAAATTCCTGGCCCGCTAGTTCATCAAAGGTCTTTGGCCTACGCCGTGCGGCGGTTACTTCATAAGCCATGGGGAGAGTATAACAAAGACTAGGGAGCAGTGAACAGGGAGCAGTGAGAATAAGGGGGAAAAAATTGCTGATAATATTGTTGAGCAGGGCATTGACAAAGATCTGCAGAAATGATATAGTTTGACCAAAGTATGAGTCAGAGCCGGGTTTTTTTGACAGGATTCTCTAATTTCTCCAAAAATGGCGTGGCTTTACTAATAATTTACCCCTAGAAGAAGGAGTTTTCTATGAAAAAGTATGTCCTTTTCGCTGTCACTGCCATGCTGGCAATTGGCTTGGTCTTTGTTGGCTGCAGCAGCGATGATGACGATCCCACGATTATCAATGGGAGCAACCAGGAATTCCGTGACTTTACCGGAATCGATGATCAGGGTAAATCGGTTGTAGTCCGAATATCCCGCTCGGTCGCCAGGTCTCTGGTTCCCACAAGTGGCGATTCATATGCGATCACCTACGATGGCCAGGAAATTTCCCGAGGCACCATCTCCGTTGACGGAATCAGAATAATCTTCCAGCCCAACAGCGGCACTCCCTTCGAGGGCACGCTGATCGACTGGTACCTTAGCATTCCTGTCATTCCCCACGCCGGCGGCGTAGTCCGCGGCTTTGCCATGCAGGCAACCTCCGGCGCAGGCCCTGGGGAAAGCTTCATCAGGTACACGGTGGAAGCTGATGATATTGGTGGTGTTGGTGACGGCGATAATGCACTTGTTTTCACCTTTACCATCCCCGCAGGACGGGACTTTGTGGAAGATCTGCCACTTAACGCCATAAGGATAACCAATGCCAGCGGAGAGGTAGTGATAGATATGGATGCCACACCCACCCTGGAAGATACCTCCACCGCCACTGTGAACGAATGGACACTGGCTCTTGATGCCGATAGCTCTAAGACCGGCTTGATCTTTGTTCAGATTATCCAAAGGGACATCGAACCAACCTTAAAGCCCGTGGTCATTGGAGATGATACTGACTTTGGGCTTGCAGTAGGCGTTGAACGAAACGATGACCCCGGCGTAGAGAACCAAGACACCATCGAGTGGATAGAATTTGATTTCACCACAGATTTAGCGAATAACCTTACCCTGAATAACCTGGTCATCTTAAGCGGAACCACCGCTTACCCGGGCGCCATTGATATTAGGCCATCCACCCCGGCTAAGCCCAACCCCTATTTGTCGCCTGATGCCCCCTCTTCTGATCCAAGAAGTCTCTGGCGTCTGGATGTAACCCCTGTAGCCCAGGGGAAAATTGGGTTCTTCTTCAACGTGCCGGGTTATGCCGGCGGTGATGCCGGTGGTTCTGATAGAGCCCCAATCGAGGTGATTGTTTCCAGGTCCCTGCCATATTTGAGCCTTAAATGGGTTACTTCCGCAACTGCCGGAGATCTCGGCGGGGGAACTGCCGGTGGCGTTCCTACGGTAGTTACTGATATTGGCCACATGGAATTGACACTCGAGAAGCCGGCTGGCGGGGGAACTGATACCAGCATTAGCGGCAAGTTTGCAGTGAACATAAGTGGAGTAGCTGGAGTTGCGCGTACAGGGGAATTCGGTACCGCTCATCCATATACCCTTCCCACGCCAACAGCCGACCCTCTCACAATGGCCCCCGGCGATGATATCGAGCTTACTACGCTTCAGTACATCGGCGGCCAAAGGGTAAACATAGATATTGTTGACGGCATTGGCTGGATTCAACTCACACTGCATGCGGCAGTGGCGCAGACTTTAAAGTTCAGCATCCTGGCTCTGGGAGTTGAGGGCACTATTGATGTGGCCGCTTTGGCTCCGGACGTGGCGACTAATATTCATGAAGCTGTACTCACAAGAGCAGTGACTGATGCTGTGCGCGTTGGTCCTGCTAGTACCGATCTTACTATAAACCTTTTCCCAGTACCTGCAATCAGGATATATGACCGCTTTGGCAACGAGATCATTACCGGCTCACCCACATTCTCCGGCCAGGTTGCCAATCCGGCCACTCTTGCTTCTGGAGGAAATTATACCTTTACTGCCCAAGGCATAACTTTTGGGAGCGGCGGTTGGGTTTATTCCGCTCCTATAGGTTGGGCATATGGGACGCTTGCTGGGAGTGTTTTTACTCCTGGTACTGCGGCACTCGCTATGAATGGCGGCAGCGGTGCGGCACTCAGTAGCATACAGTTGCAGTTCCGTGTGGGGAACGGAGATAACTCCCTTATCTATTCCACTACCGCTCCAGTATCACCGGCGATGTCGACAGTAGCAAATCCTTGGCCAATAGCGGGCCAAGCTGCGCTCTCCAGCAACTAGAGTTTAGCTTAAGTTAATTTATGGGCTTGTCCTTAGGGACAGGCCCTTTTTTTATGCAAAGATCCCCAGCACCACAATGGGCCAAGTGACTTAGATCCCTGAGCGTGTAGGGATATCCGTGCTGTCGCACGGCTACCCCTACACGCTCAGGGGGAAGATCACTGGCGGCAACCCTTGTGGTGCTGGGGGTCGTAGATAGATCTGCAAGTAAAATGGGGGCATTGCTGCTAACTGTTACCTGAAAATTTATTAATTATCATCTTACATTTTTGGTATAATTCGGGCATATCTTCAGTTACAGTGGCCCAAACTATTTCCGCATCAAGTTGACCATATCCGTGAACCACTACGTTTCTGAGCCCAACTATGTTTTTCCAAGGAATATCAGTATGTGCAGATATAAACTCCGGTGTTAAATGGCGAGCAAGCTCCCCAATCTGCAGCAAACTCATGCAAACTGAATTGAAATAATCCTTGTCATATAAAAATGCATTTAGATCACTACCAAAGCGTTTTTGAGTGTTAAACACATTTTCTATATGTTTAATAATGTGGCTAATTAGAACGACATTTTTATCCATATACGAGTATCATATCTTTTTCAATTTTTTCTTTGAAATCACTGGACATACCGGTAGTGGTGATCACATCAATCTTGTTTTCCAGAGATTCTTCCAGATCTTGACAGAAGCCGGAAAACTGAAATAGAGTGCGGATTTTCCCTTTTTCTATACAAATATCAATATCGCTGTCATATGTGGCATCTCCCCGGGCATATGAGCCAAATACATAAGCCCTTTGGATACCGTATTGCTGGGCAACACAGGTGATCTTGTTTTTTATTTCTGGAATGGTATATGGCTTTCTCATCATATACAGTATAGAAATGGAAAATGGGTTTGTCAAACGGCCCCCCTGGCCTATTCCCACAGCTGTATGCCCCTGCCAGGAGCTTCACGGCGCCACGGCGGGCCGCTTGCCGTTGCTTCCTTCCGGACCTGGCGGAGTTGGGCGGCTGCCGTTCGCATGATTCCTGACAGGGGCAGTAAAATACTACAATTTTGCCATTTTTAATACAAGCACTGCGATACCTGGGCCAGGCCCCAAGCTTTACAAAGCGTAAGGAATCGTATGATAATCATAGCAAGTTTTTATCTTTTGCTTTATTTAGGAGGATTTATGAAAAAAGCAATTGTATGCTTCACTGTCGTAATGCTTTTAGCCGGTCTGTTTACACTGGGCGGCTGCAGCAGGGACGGCGGCAGAGATGTTTTGACCATGGGTTCATGGCGGGCGGATGACGTTGCCCAGATGAACAACCTACTGCGGGAATACCAGCGGCAAACCCCTGGTGTGCAGATTCAGTTCCGGCCGACAAGCCCGCCGGAGTATAACGCCACCCTGCGGCTCCAGCTTGAAGGCGGAACCGGGCCGGATCTAATGTACGCCCGCTCCTACGCCACCGGCCAGGAGCTTTTCAGCGCGGGCTTTTTCGGCGACTCTTCGGACATCCCCGGCGTAAGGGAGAATTTTACCCCGTCCAACCGGGCGCCCTGGGAAATGCCTGACGGCAGGAACTTCGCGGTTCCCTTTGCGGCGGTGTCCCACGCGGTTTACTACAACCGGACTATTTTTGAGAGAGAGGGGCTTTCGGTTCCCCAAACCTACGAGGACTTTCTGGCCCTCTGCCAGACCCTGCTTACAAGGGGCATGACTCCCCTGGCCAACGGCGTGGCTGACGAATGGGACATTCTTGAAACCTTCTTCCTGGGCATGCTGCCGAACTTTATCGGCGGCGCGTCTGAGCGGGTCAGGTTCGAGACCGGCGCGCGCAGGCTGAACGAGCCTGCCTTTGTGGCGGCCTTTCAGGCCATGGCGGATGTTGCCAGGTTCCTGCCGGTGGGCTTTGAGTCGGTAACCTACAACGACTCCCAGGCCCTGTTCAGCACCCAGCAGGCGGTGATGTTCATGGACGGCTCCTGGACCACCGGGGTTTACGCAGGCGTGCCCTTCCAGTGGGGCGTTTTTGCAATGCCCGCTCCCAGGGGCAGGCCCACGGCAATCACCTTCCACCCGGATATGGCCATCGCCTGGAACGCGGCAACCAACCACCCGGAACATGCCCGTGCCTTCCTGGCCTGGCTTGCAAGCCGCGAAGGCGCAACTACCGCCTCGGCGGCCCTCCCCCTGGGCTTCTTCCCCATGATCAACTTCCCCATTCAGCTTGACAACGCCCAGGCCAACGAATTCCTCGCCCTGAACCAGGGCAGGGAAACTGACGCCCGCTTTGTCTGGCCCCGCTTCATGGACCTTTACTCGCCCATGAACCAGGCGGTAATTCAGGTCTTGCGGGGCGCAATGACGCCGCGTCAGGCCGCCGATTCAATGGAGACCACCGCGGCAAGGCTTCGTTAAATGAAAAAATCAGGCGTTAGCTGGATTCCATGGCTGCTCCCGGCCCTTTTGTTCTACGTGTTTTTCATGGCCTGGCCGCTATTGGATTCCATGCGCCTGTCTTTTTACAGCGGTACCGTTGGAACCGGCCGCAGCTTTGCCGGATTTGACAACTACGTCCAGCTTTTCACCGTAGAGCGTTACTCGGTGCGCTACTTTGGCGCGTTTCGCAACACGGTGATTTTCTTTCTTATTCACATGCTGGTGCAGAACTGCCTGGGCATTTTCTTTGCGGTATTGCTTACCAACAGAACCATGAAGTTGCGGCAGATCTACCAAACGATCATCTTTTTGCCGGTAACCCTGGCGGTTCTTGTCACCGGCTATCTGTGGAAACTTCTTTTAAACCCGGTCTGGAGCGGCCCTGCCCTGCGCAGCCTGGGCCTTGACTTCCTGGTCCGGCCATGGCTTGGGGAGCCAAGCAGCGCCCTTATCGTTGTGTCGCTGGTCTCCTGCTGGCAGTGGATCGGTATCCCGGTGATGATGTTCGTGGCGGCCTTTAGGGGCATCAGCGAAGACTACATCGAAGCTGCAAATATCGAGGGGGCAAGCGGCGCCCAGGTTTTCTGGCGGATAAGGCTGCCTTTAATAAAACCAGTGGTGGGAATGATCGCCATTCTTACCTTTGTGAACAACTTTAATGCCTTTGACGTGGTCTTCGCCCTGACAAACGTAAACGGCGCGCCGAATTTCTCAACAGACCTTATCGGCACCCTCTTTTACCGCGTTGGCATCGCAGGCCAGCACCCCATCGGCATCCCCGAACCGGGAATGGGCGCGGCCATCGCCACGATTACCTTTTTGGTACTCTGCCTGGGGGTAATTCCCACCCTGCGCGCAACCCAGGGGAGGGACTGATGGCTTCGCTAAAAAGGCAGAACAAACACATAGCCAGCCACATCATTCTGGTTATCTGGTCTTTGATTGTACTTTTTCCCCTTTTCATAATGGTAATAAATTCTTTTAAAGACAGGCTTTCGATTTACACAAACCCCTTTGGGTTACCGGAAAAATGGAACTGGATCAACTACACTGCCGTCCTGGGTGACGGGGATTTTCTTGTTTATTTCAGAAATAGCTTTGTGGTGGTGATTCTTTCGCTTGTCATGGTACTGCTGGTAGGCAGCATGGCGGCATACGCCCTGGCGAACTGGCGGGGCAGGTTTTCCTACATGGTCTACTTTTTCATCATCGCCGGAATGATGCTTCCAATAAGAATCGCTTCGATACGCATACTGGAGTTGATCCGCTTCTTGGGCCTTATCGACACCATTTGGTCGCTGATCCCCGTTTACACCGCCATGGGCATACCAATCGCGGTTTTCATCCTGACGGCCTTTATCCGCCAGGTTCCCTACGAACTAACTGAGGCGGGGATCATTGACGGGGCGGGCCGCCTGGGAATTTTCACGCGGATCATAGCTCCATTACTGCGCCCGGCCCTGGCAACCACGGCCATCTACAACCTGGTGCCCTTCTGGAACGACCTTTGGTTCCCGCTGATCTTCATCACCAGCGACCACTCGCGGACCCTGCTCCTGGGCGTTACCCGGCTTTTCGGCCAGTACCAGACCGACTGGTCAAGGGTGCTTGCGGTGCTGACCCTCTCGGCAATTCCCGTCATTAGCCTTTACCTCCTTATGAGCCAGCAGTTCATCAAGGGCCTTACTGCGGGGGCAGTCAAGGGTTAAAAGACATCTTCCTATAACATTAAGAGCCTTTTTTTCCGAAAATTTAATAATGCGCAGGAAAATTTTAGCTATTTTTATCGTTGGTTTTACCATTTTATTGCCGGTTTTTGCCCAAACTGACGGGACTAACCCCGTTGGGGCCAATACAGCCCAGGATCTCTACGCCCCGCTAATGGCTGGGGCGGCTGGTTTTAGCACTTCCCGCGGCGGAGCGCCCGCGAGTGCCCTTAATCCGGCGGCAGAGGGGGAGGCCCTGCGAATGCAATTCGACCTGGGCTACCTTGCACTGCCCGCTTTTGGGGATGAGCGGGGTTTTGGCCTGGGCGCTATTAACCTGGGGGCCACTTTTCCCACAAACTACGCCGTTTTTGGCGGCTCCCTTTGGTTTCTCCGCAGCCCATTTGAATCTTTCCCGCTGGAAACTGTCTTTCAGGCGAACCTTAACGCCGCCAAGCAGATCTACCCGGGCATGAGCCTGGGGGCCGGCTTTAACCTGGGCTACAATACTGGAAACAATATGACCTTTTCGGGGGATCTGGGCTTCCGCTACAATATGGGACGCTTTGGGCCTTTGGAGAATTTCACCTGGGCGCTGACGGCCCGGAGCCTGGGCAAGAGCTGGGTTCCACCCATGCTCACTCCTGCGGCAGGAGTGGCCTTTGATCTTTTGCATATCCCGGGAAAAGATGGCGGGCCAGACCCGCTGCGGATGGGCCTTGCTGGGGATCTTATGCTGCCCACGGGGCAAAACCTGGCGGGCAAGCTGGGGATGCAGGTTCTTGTGGCGGAGCTTGTCAACATATCCACCTCGACCCAGTTTAATTTAAGGGAAAGTATTGATGGAAAGGCCCCCTCGCCCGTTCCGTCCATAGGCATCGGCCTTAACTTAAAGATGGGAGCCCCCGGGCAGACCATGGCCGGCGGCGCCCTCCCCTCGGAAGGCAATCTGGCGGTGAACATGGCCGCCAAGCCCCTTTACAACGGCATCTGGGCAATGGGCAGCGGCGTAAGCTGGAGTGTGGGGGTGGCGGACAGGAACCCTCCCAGGATCTTCGTGCAGTACCCGGAACCGGTCTGGATTTCGCCTAACAATGACGGCAGGGCCGATTATCTGGAATTTCCCATTAATATAAGCATCAGCGATGAGCGCATTATTGAAAGCTGGGTTTTTGAAATAAGTGATGAGTCGGGCAATCCCGTCCGGACCATACGGAACAGGGAGCCGTGGCCGGACAGTCAGGGTGTGCAGAACATAATCAACCGGCTTGGAGCGGTAAAGGCCGGTATAGAAGTACCGGCAAACCTGCGCTGGGACGGAGGCCTTGAGGCGGGGGGCGTGGCGGCTGACGGGCGCTACTTCTTTAATATCAGAGCAAGGGATGACAGCGGCAAAATCGGCAGGGCAGGGCCCTACCAGGTGCATGTACGCAACACTCCTCCTCAAATTGCCCTTACCCCCTTTGAAGACGACGTTAACATATTCGCCCCCGGAACCAGCGGCGCCAAGGACAGCCTGACCATCGGTCAAAACGGCTCCCACGAGGATCTTTGGGAGGCGGGCATTTACGATATTTCCGGCAGGCGGGTACGGAGCTTCAATTTACGAGAGCAGGAGCCGCAGACCTTTGTCTGGGACGGAACCGGCGATTCAGGCCTTATCGTGCCTGACGGGGTTTACACTTACAGAATCAGCGCCACCGACAGGGCGCTTAACACCAGCGAAGCTTCTTTAGAAAACATTATTGTCTCTACCATCCGGCCTGTTGTGGGCATTAATATTGCCGATGCCTTTTTCTCGCCTAACGGGGACGGAGTAAAAGACACGATGATCTTTGACCTTTCGGTTCCTGCCAGGGATGGAATCGCGGAATGGGAACTACAGATAAGTGATAACAGGGGAGCTTTGCAGCGGAGCTTTTCCGGAACTTCCACCGGAATTTCCGACGGAAGATCCGCCGGAAGCTCCGAGATTCCAGCGAGGCTGGAATTTGACGGCAGGGATTCGGCGGGAAGGCTCTTGCCGGAAGCGGCCTACACCGCGAGCCTTTCGGTGCGCTACCGGAACGGCCACCTTTCCAGCGCCAATTCTCCAAACTTTACCCTGGACATTACGCCCCCCAGGGCCCTTGTGGAAATCGAAGACAGGGATCAGGGGCCGGGATTCCCGGCGGTCTTCTCCCCTAACAACACCGGCTTTAAGGACGAGCTGATCATTGTCCAGGAGGGCTCATCTGAGCTTTCATGGATTGGCGAAATACGGCCCAGGGGAATCCCCGGCGCCCCTGTGATCAGGACTTTCCGCTTCTCCGGCAACCCGCCCCGCCGCTTTAGCTGGGACGGGATAAACAACGACGGGGCTCTGGCGGCTGACGGTCTTTACACTTACCTGCTTTACAGCACGGATCAGGCCGGGAACACCGGACGATCGAATGTTGTCGAATTTGAGTTAAACACCAGGGATACCCCTGTCTTTGTCGCTACAAACCTAAGGGCCTTTTCGCCTAACGGGGACGGGGTCAGGGATACCATTAACATTATTCCCCAGATCCAGGAAACCGATGGAATCATGAACTGGCGCATGGAAATTTTCAATATAGGAAGCGGCCTAATGGCAGTTGAAGCCAGCACGACCGGTGCCGCTTCTGTTCGCAGCTTCCAGGGGGGCTCAAACGCCCCTGCCCTAATCACCTGGGACGGCAGAACCCATACCGGTGCAATAGCGCCTGACGGAAGCTACGTGGCAAGGCTTGATGTGGAATACCGGGCGGGAAGCAGACCCACGGCCCTTTCCATGGCCTTTAACATCAGAACCGTTCCTCCCCAGGCCGAGGTCTCTGTGCCTTACTACATCTTTGCGCCTAACGGGAATGGAAACCGGGAAACCCTGCCCATTTTCGTAACAACCCAGGGCCACGATGAGTGGAACGCGGCGATGCTTGACAGCCGGAACAATCCGGTCAGGAGCTGGAACTGGACAGGCAGGGCGCCGGAGCTGGTCTGGGACGGGAAGGACCAGGCGGGGAATCCGGTGCCGGACGGCATGTACAGTTTCGCCCTTGTCTCCACCGACGATGCCGGGAACAGCGCCCGCAGAATCATAAACAACATCGAACTGGACGCCAGGATCCCGCAGATCTTCCTTACCGCTTCATCGCCGGCCATTGCCCCCAGGGCAAACCAGGCAGAGGCCATGCGCTTTAACCTGACGGCGAATATCACAAGCGGCGTTGAGTTCTGGAAACTGGAACTGCGGGACGAGAACAATAACCTGGTCAAGAGTTTCCCCTCGGCATCCGGGGGAAGAGGGGCCCTGCCTGCGGCCATTCCCTGGAACGGAGCGGACGAGCAGGGAAGGATAAGGGAGGGAAGCTTCAACACGAATCTGACTGTCAATTATACCAAGGGCGATGCTGTCAGCGTTTCTTCCGCGCCTGTGCTGGTAGACATTTCAGGCCCCATCCTGGGCTTTTTCTCACAGCCTGATTACTTTAGTCCCGACAACGACGGGGTAAACGATGAACTCTTCATCTTCCTTTCCGCCAGGGACGCCTCGCCCATCGCCGAGTGGTCCCTTGAGCTGCGGGAAACCGAGGGAACCCGGCAGCTCTTCTATAGGACCGGCGGCAGGGGAAGCCCAGCCGACAGAATCATCTGGGACGGCAGAAGCAACTGGGGCGAGCTGGTTCAAAGCGCCACGGATTACGAGTTTAACTACAGCGCCGCCGATGCCTTGGGTAACTCAAGCAGCATAAGCGGCTTTATAAGCACCGACGTACTGGTTATCCGGGACGGGGACATTCTGCGGATTCAGATCCCCTCGATAGTCTTCCGGGCCAACCATGCGGACTTTATCGGCATACCGCAAGACAGGCTGGAAAACAATATGCGGGTTCTGCGCCGTATCGCGGAGATCCTCAATAGATTTAGGGACTACGGGATAACCGTAGAAGGCCATGCCAACCCGGTCCTGGGAACCGCCAGGGAAGAAAACGAGGTACTAATGCCCCTGAGCCTTGAAAGGGCCCGGTTCGTCATAGACCATCTGGCGGGCATTGGGGTTAGCCGCAACCGCCTTTCCCCCACCGGCCAGGGCGGGAGCATAAACGTGGCCAATCCCGGCGATCAGGACAATAGCTGGAAGAACCGCCGGGTGGAATTTCTTTTGATTAGATAGCTTTTGCGTGACAAAAATCCGCATGTGTATTATTATTTTATATATGCGGATCGACAATATACTGCCGCCGGTATATATGCAAAATCAGGTACTCAATTACAACTTAGTTCCCGCAAGCGAGATCCAAAACCAGGCCCGCCCCGGCGGCATTGTTGTGGACATTTCCCCGGCGGCATGGGCGGCCTACGAGCAGAGCAGGGCAAACGGCACTCTTAACCCGGCTGGGGCCGGCAGGGGGCTTGACGCAACGGACCCCACCCAATGCGCTACCTGTGACAGCCGCCGCTACCAGGATGTCTCAGACGACAGCTCCGTAAGTTTTCAGGCCCCCACACACATCAGCCCCGGCGCCTCCGCCGCCCTGGTAGCAGCCCACGAAGGCGAGCATGTGGCCAACGAGCAGGCAAAGGCCAGCCAGGAAGGCCGCGAGATTGTCAGCCAGTCGGTTAGGCTTTTTACCTCCATCTGCCCTGAATGCGGGCGCATGTATGTCTCCGGCGGCGAAACCCGCACTTTAAGCGCAAGTAAACCCGAAGAATCCGCTGAACCCGCTCCAGAAGGCTCAACCGGCCCTACTGCTTAGAAACCAGCCCTTTTAACTGTCACTTTTAGCCAACCTTTACAAAGTACCCAAACATCTGTAAACTGTCACAAGAGATTTATTCAAATAAATTTAAATTAAATTGCATAAAGAGGGAAAAAATGGCAGGAAGAAAAAAAGCAGTTTCAAGGATCGGGATTTATTATGACGGGTATTATTTCTACAAGGTAAGTAATTTTTACAAGTTTGATCACCAAAGGCAGGCGCGGATCAGCATTTCAGGACTGCATAATTACATCTGTAATGAAGTGGCCGCAAGGCTTAATACCGACATTGCCAACTGCAAGGTAGTGGAAGCCCATTACTTCAGGGGCCGTTCGACAAAGACAGGCAACGAAAAGGCCATTGTGGGCGAACGCTACTTTGAGGACGCCCTGACCAGGGAGGGGGTGGATCTCCACTACCTGCCGCTTATGAGGGGGGTAAACAACGAGTTAAAGGAAAAGGGCATAGATGTTTCTTTGGCCCTGGACGCCTACAAAAAGGCAGTTGCAAGGAGCATCGACATCCTGGTGCTTATCGCCGGAGACGGCGACTACCTGCCCCTGGTGCGGGAACTCCAGACCATGGCCGCGTCCATGGATGTAATGCTCCTTTGCTGGGACTTTGAAACGACCACTGGAGAGGTAACCATGAGCTCCCAGGACCTTTTGGAAGAGGCCAAGTATCCCATCCAAATGGCCAATGTCATTGACGACCGCCTTAACCTGAAAAACCCCATTATCTCCGGGCTTTTTGAACCCAGGCAGATGGAAACCCAGGTTCAACCGGAAGCCCAAACGGCGTATCCGACGGCCTCGCCGACGGCATATCCCATCGCGACACCCATGCCCATGTCGGTGCCGCTAGCACATCCAGCCGGAAACTTTGCCGCGCCGCCTTACGGGGCAGGCTCAAAACGCAAGGCCCTGTCGGAAGCGGAAATGGCCCAGGAACGCTTATCCACAATACTTTCCCTGGACGGCGCCGGCGGCTGGATACGCGATGTAGAGTACAACAACTTCTACTTCTTCTACACGGACGTGGTTAACCGGAAGCCGGAAGAGCTGACCCCCGGCACAACCCTGCAGTTCCGCTTAAAGTACGACAGGATAAAAACCGAGCAGAAGGACAACGGTGAGCCCAGTTACCGGGCCATAGGGCCGATTTATGCCGTGGACTGAGGCTTAACGCCCCTTGCGGCACATACTATACCTGTGTATAGTATTATCGTGGGTCAATTGGAACTATTTGAAGAAGAAGTACAGGCACAGCCGGAGCAGGTGGATTACTCTGACAACAGGGTGATGACGGAAATACACCGCATAAAAGGCTTTTTGCGCTTTAGCCCCGACGACAAGGGCGTATACGTTGCAAGGTGCAGCCCGGATTTCTTTATACTGCCGGCTTTGGCCTGGCACTTTACCCGCCGTTTTGGAAAAACTCCCTGGGCCATTATCGACGAAAAGCGCGGCCTTTGCCTACAAAAAGACAGCGGCAGGGCAGCCCGGCTCGTTAGCCTTTCAGACACCAGCCACGCAGGGGAGGAACTGCCGGAAGATTCCTGGGAAGAACTCTGGCGGCTCCATCACCGCTTCCTGAGCAACGAGGCCAGAAAGAACCCCAGCCTGCAACGCCAGTTCATGCCAAAGCGCTACCACAAACACCTGCCGGAACTTAAGCTCTAATCCTCATCCTCTTCAATTATCTCTGGGTCGGGCTCGGCGTCCACTTCGGCGTCTTCGGCGGCAAAGTCATCGCTGGAAAGCTCCATGGCCTTTTCAAGTTTGCGCTTGTCCAGGATTTCGGTTAGGTACTCGTCCAGGTCTTGCTGGTCTTCGCCGTAGAGCTTTATGTCCCGGTAACGCTTCATACCCGTGCCGGCGGGGATGGGATGGCCGATGATGATGTTTTCCTTAAGGCCCCGCAGGTAGTCGGTGGAACCGGCGATAGCCGCATTTGTAAGCACCCTGGTGGTTTCCTGGAAGCTGGCGGCGGAAAGGAAGGAGTCGATGTTAAGGGAGGCCTTGGAGATACCCTGGAAGACTGGCCGGGCCACGGCGGGCTGGCCGCCTTCGTTCATTACGCGGCTGTTTTCTTCCTTAAAGCGGTACTTGTCAACCATCTGTCCGTAAATGAACCTGGTGTCCCCTACCCGCACGATCTCTACCTTCCGCATCATCTGGCGGATGATTACACCAACGTGCTTGTCGTTAATCGTAACGCCCTGCAGACGGTATACCTGCTGGATCTCGTCCATCAGGTAGCTCTGCAGTTCAGACTCTCCGAGTATGTGCAGAATGTCGTGGGGGTTGACGGCACCCATGCAGAGGGCTTCCCCTGCTTCCACCCGGTCGCCGTCCCTGATAAGCATCCGCTTGTTCACGGGAATAAGGTGCTTGTACTCCTTGCCGAAATCATCCTCGACAATAACTACCAGCTTGTTTTTGACCTTGGTTTTAAAGCGGACTGTTCCGGAAACCTCCGCCAGAACCGCAGGGCTCTTGGGCTTGCGGGCTTCGAAAAGCTCGTTTACCCTGGGCAGACCCGACGTTATGTCCATGGCCTGGACAGATTCCTTAAGGGTCTTGGCGATGATGCGCCCGGGCCTGATCTTTTCCCCTTCATCCACTTGTAGAATTGCCCCGCCGGGAAGCGGATAGGAAGCGAGCACGCTGTCTTCGTCATCAACGATAAGAAGGCGGGGCTGCTTTTCAAGCTGGAAATCGGTAATACGTTTTTCTACCCCTCTTTCCTCGTCAAATTCTTCCTTTAACGTTGTGCCAGGGATAATGTCTTCGTAGCGAACGATGCCGCCCGCTTCGGCGATAATCGGGTCAGAGAAGGTATCAAAGGTGGCGATGGTTTTTTCCGCCTCGACAACGTCTCCCTTCTTTACAAGGAGTTCAGAGCCGTTGCGAATTTCGATCTTTTGATCCTGGCCTATAAGGTAGAGGTTTGAGCCTGCAACCATGGCGTAGGCGATATCCGGAGAAAAGATCTCTTCCTTTCCCCGTTTTATGATAGACGCGCCTTTAATTATCCTTTGGCCGTTTTCCACAAGAAGCTCGTCCTTGGCTTCCAGCTTGTATTCCTTTACGATCCTGTTTATTGTGGCATGGCCCTTTCTGGTAAATAATCTGCCCCCTATGGGCTCCCCGGTCTTTTCATCAACCCTGTCCACATGGGCCCCTGTCACTTCTTTTATATACACAGGATATTTCAGGAAGATACGGTTTTCTTCGCTTATGTTGATGGCGACCCCGCCTGTATGGAAGGTCCGCATGGTAAGCTGGGTTCCGGGCTGGCCGATAGACTGGGCGGCGATGGTTCCAACGGCCTCGCCGATGTCAACGGTCCGGTTGGTGGCCAGGTTCCGGCCATAGCAGAGGCGGCAGACTCCGTGCCCGGCCTCGCAGGTAAGCACGGTTCTGATAAGAACCCTTTCTATCCCCGCTGCTTCAATGGCCGATGCGGTTTTTTCGTCTATCACCTGGTTTACGTCTACGATAAGTTCTCCGGTAATTGGATGCTTGACCCGTTCCAGCGTATAACGTCCCACAATACGATCCCGCAGGGGCTGTACGATATCTTCGCCGGTTTTGATTGCCGAATGGTCAAGGCCGTTTATGGTGCCGCAGTCATCCTCGTTCACCACCACGTCCTGGGCGATGTCAACAAGGCGGCGTGTAAGGTAGCCGGCCTCGGCTGTCTTAAGGGCCGTGTCGGCAAGTCCCTTGCGCGCACCGTTAGTCGAAATAAAGAACTCGATAACCGAAAGGCCCTCTTTAAAGTTTGAACGAATCGGCAGTTCAATAATGTCGCCGGAGGGCTTTGCCATAAGGCCCCGCATACCCGCAAGCTGGCGGATCTGGTTGCGGCTTCCCCTGGCGCCGGAGTTGGCCATCATGTAAATTGAGTTAAAGCCGTTCCGGTCAGCCTCCAGGGTCTTCATCATGATATTGGCAAGGTCGTCGTTTGTTTTCTGCCAGACTTCGATAACCCGGTTCTTGCGTTCCTCTGGCGATAACTGGCCGGAGTTAAACTGCTTCTGGATGACCTCGACTGCCTTGTTGGCATCTTCGATCATGCCGGCCTTTTCTTTTGGCACAAGAATGTCATCAACGCCTATTGTTGAGCCGAAAATCGTGGAGTACTTGTACCCGGTTGCCTTTATGGCGTCCAGCATCTTAACCGTAGTCCAGGAACCTTTCTCGGCAAAAATGATCTCGATAAGGGCGCGCAGCTCCTTGTCCTTTAACTCGTAATTGATATAGGGAATCTCCGGCGGCATTTCCTCGTTGAATACCAGGCGTCCGGCGGTTGTCTCGATGTAGCCATCCTCTCCGGCCTCCGCTGGCCTTCCAATCTTATCCCAAATAATGGGCTCCGATACCCTTACCTTTATGACGGCCTGCCAGTCCAGGGATCTTGCTTCCACGGCCATGTAGGCCTCTTCCGCCGAGGAATAGCGGGGCGCGTCTCCAACGGACTTTCCGCAGACCGGGCAGCCTGTCCAAGCTTCATGTAATTCCCTTCCGCATTTTTCACAGTTTAATTTTTCACCCTTTGCCTTGCCGCCGGCCTTGTCCGAACCGGGCCGCTTGGCGTCGGGCCTTACCCGTGTCAGGAAGTTTATTCCCAGAACCATATCCTGGGAGGGGAAGACGATGGTCTTGCCGTTGGCGGGGTTAAGCAGGTTCCGGGCGCTGAGCATGAGTGTCCAGCACTCCATCTGGGCCGCCTGGGTAAGTGGCACATGGACTGCCATCTGATCCCCGTCAAAGTCCGCGTTAAAGGCATAACAGACCAGTGGCGGCAGCTTGATGGCTTTTCCCTCCACCAGCACCGGCTCAAAGGCCTGGATGCCAAGGCGGTGCAGGGTGGGCGCCCGGTTTAACAGTACCGGATGCTCCTTTACAACCTCGTCCAAAATGGCGAAGACCTCCGGAGTTTCCTGCTCCACCATTATCTTTGCCTTTTTGATATTGTAGACCACGTCCTTGTCTACGAGCTTTTTCATGATAAAGGGCTTGAAAAGTTCCAGGGCCATTTTTGTCGGGAGCCCGCACTGCCACATCTTAAGCTCAGGCCCCACGGTGATTACACTGCGGCCGGAATAGTCAACCCGCTTACCAAGCAGGTTCTGCCTAAAGCGGCCCTGCTTGCCCTTGAGCATATCCGAAATCGACTTTAGCGGCCTGTTGGAAGCTCCCTTTACAACCCGCTTTTTCTTGGAATTGTCGAACAGGGCATCGACCGCCTCCTGAAGCATGCGCTTCTCGTTGCGTATAATGATGTCCGGAGCGTTCAGGGCCTGCAGCCGCTTAAGGCGGTTATTCCGGTTGATCACCCGGCGGTAAAGGTCGTTAAGGTCGCTGGTGGCAAAACGGCCCCCGTCAAGCTGCACCATGGGGCGCAGTTCCGGGGGAATTACGGGGACTACATCCAGGATCATCCATTCGGGACGGTTCTTGGAGTTTCTGAAATTCTCTACGATTTCGATGCGCTTTAATAAACGCTTATCACTCTTTGAAGCCTTCTCTATCATCTTGGTTCGCAGTTCTGCGGCCATATCGTCCAGGTTAATATTTTCCAAAAGGGTCCTGATGGCCTCGGCACCCATGCCCGCGCTAAAGCCTCCGCCGTGGCGCTCCTGGGCCTCGTAGTACTCCTCTTCGGTAAGGAGCTGCATCTTTTTAAGTTCAGTCTCGCCGCCTTCGATGACAACGTATTTTTCGTAGTAGAGCACCGAGCGAAGGGCCGTCATGGGAAGGTCAAGAAGAAGTCCCATGCGGCTTGGCACGGAGCGGTAATACCAGATATGGGAAACCGGGGCGGCCAGTTCGATATGGCCCATGCGCTCGCGGCGGACTTTAAAGTGGGTCACTTCCACGCCGCAGCGATCGCAGATAACGCCCTTGTAGCGAATCGACTTGAACTTGCCGCAGTAGCATTCCCACTCCTTGGTGGTTCCAAAGATCCGCTCGCAGAAAAGACCGTCTTTTTCGGGCCGTAATGTCCGGTAGTTTATGGTTTCCGGTTTTTTGACTTCCCCGTAGGACCAGGCCCGAATCATGCTCGGGGAAGCCAAACGTATCATAATAGAGTCAAAATCCTGAATATCCCTCATTATTACCCTCCCGCTAAAAGTTCGAACCGCTTTTGTTAATCAGATCCTCATCACGCTCGGTAAGCGGGATCTGCTTGTTCTTGTTGTCGTAGATACTAAGATCCAGGGCCAGCCCCCGCAGCTCTTGTACAAGAACATTGAAAGACTCAGGGATGCCTGCGGTTGTGGAAGGCTCTCCCTTTACTATGGCCTCGTATATCTTGGACCTGCCGGTCATGTCGTCGGATTTAATCGTAAGAAGTTCCTGCAGGGTATGGGCCGCTCCGTAAGCTTCCAGGGCCCAGACCTCCATTTCGCCCAATCGCTGGCCGCCGAACTGGGCCTTGCCGCCCAGGGGCTGCTGGGTGACCAGCGAATAGGGGCCGGTGGAGCGGGCGTGCATCTTGTCATCAACCAGGTGGTGGAGCTTAAGGAAGTAAATGATTCCGCAGAAAATTTGATTGAGGAAGGGCTCGCCGGTTTTGCCGTCCCGGAGCGTGGCCTTGCTGCTTAGGGGAAGCCCGGCCTCTTTTAGCTTTTCCTCGATCTGCTCTGTGGGCGGGGACTGGAAGACCGGCACCGAATACCATTCGTCCAGGGTAGAGGCCGCCCAGCCCAGCTCTGTTTCCAGCAACTGGCCGATGTTCATACGGGAGGGAACCCCCAGCGGCGTAAGGCAGAGATCCAACGGAGTGCCGTCTTCCATGTAGGGCATGTCCTCCTCGGGGAGGATCCTGGCCACAACGCCCTTGTTGCCGTGGCGGCCTGCCATCTTGTCCCCTTCGCGCAGTTTGCGCTTGGTGGCAATTAGAACCTTGACCACCTCGTCTACTCCGGGGTTAAGATCGTCCCCTTCGGTACGCTTAAGGCGCTGAATGTCGATGATGGTCCCCTCGATACCGTGCGGCACACGCAGGGATGAGTCCCGCACTTCCTTTGCCTTCTCGCCGAAGATCGAGTTAAGGAGCTTAAACTCAGGGGTGGTCTCGGTTTCGCTCTTGGGAGTTACCTTGCCAACAAGGATGTCACCGGAGCGCACCTTGGCCCCCACGATGATGATCCCCTCCCCGTCCAGGTTGTCCAGGCTTTTTTCGGAGGTATTGGGAATGTCCCGGGTGAGCTTTTCGGGCCCCAGCTTGGTTTCCCGCACCTCGATAAAAAATTCTTTAATATGAATAGAGGTGAACATATCGTCTTTCACAACCCGCTGCGAAATAAGAATCGAATCTTCGTAGTTGTAGCCATTCCATGGCATGAAACCCACAAGGATGTTCCGGCCCAAAGCCAGTTCGCCGTTCCTTGTGGCCGGCCCGTCGGCAATAACCTGGCCCGTCACAATCTTCTCGCCCAGTTTGACTATGGGCCTTTGGTTGTAGCAGGTGTCCTGGTTTGTCCGCTGGTACTTTATAAGGCGGTAGACATCCTGGCCCTCATCATTGGTTTCCTGTATCTTCCCCTTTCTGTCATCGGGATCTATGACAATCTCATGGGCGCTAAGGCTGACCACAGTGCCGCCGCGCCGGGCTTTGCAGAGAACCCCCGAATCGTAGGCGCACTTGCTTTCCATCCCCGTGCCCACCCTGGGTGCTTCGGGGAAGACAAGGGGTACGGCCTGGCGCTGCATGTTCGAACCCATCAGGGCACGGTTGGCGTCGTCGTGTTCCAGGAATGGAATAAGCGAGGCGGACACGGAGATAATCTGCTTGGGAGAAACGTCCATGTACTCGATCTCGCTGGGGTGGCGGGTGGTATAATCCCCCTGCTTCCGGCAGGAGACCTGAGCGTCCGCGAAGCTGCCGTTGTTGTTCAGCTTTGCCGATGCCTGGGCGATGTAATAGCGGTCTTCGTCCATGGCCGAAAGATATTCAACGTCCTTGGTCGCTATGCCCTTGACCACCTTGCGGTACGGGGCTTCCAAAAAGCCATAATCGTTCACGCGGGTATAATTTGCCAGGGAAACGATAAGGCCGATATTCGGGCCTTCCGGTGTTTCGATGGGGCACATTCTTCCGTAGTGGGTATAGTGAACGTCGCGAACCTCAAAGCCGGCCCTTTCCCTGGAAAGACCGCCGGGCCCAAGGGCGTTAAGGCGCCGCTTGTGGGTCAGCTCCGCCAGGGGATTTACCTGATCCATGAACTGGGATAGCTGGCTGGAACCGAAGAATTCTTTAATGGCCGCCACTATGGGTTTAATTGAAATTAGATCCTGGGGCTTAATCGTGTCGGTTTCTTTAAGGCTCATCCTTTCCTTGGCGATCCGTTCCATGCGGCTGAATGCCGTCTTCATGGTATTGGCCATCAGCTCCCCGACGGAGCGGATCCGGCGATTGCCCAGGTGATCAATGTCGTCGATCCTTTCAACTTCCGTATGCACATTGATAAGGAATTTCATGGTAGAGATGATGTCCTGTTTGGTCAGGGTAAAATCGTCCAGGGGAGGATTATGACCGTACTTCTTGTTGAGCTTGTAGCGCCCAACCTTGCCAAGGTCATAGCGGCGGGGGGAGAAGAACATACTGTTAAGGTCTTTCTCCGCCGCATCCACGGTGATGGATTCGCCCGGCATAAGGACCGAGTACACCGAGGAAAGGGCTTCCTCTCTGGAAGGCTCGTCCCTTGCGGTGTCTCCCTTGACGAACTTGATCTCCTCCCGCTCAAAGCAGTTAAGAAGCATATCGGAGTCAAGGGAAAGGTTTGGGGATTTGTCATTTTTTGGATCCACCAGATCCACGAACTTGATAACTTCCACGGATTTGACGCCGTTGGCAAGGAGTTCATCCACAACGTGTGGATGAACTTTTTCCCCGGCCCGGTAGAGCTTGCGCATAACTTCCTTGCCGTTCTCGTCGACCTTCTCGCCGTCCTTTACCCACACAGCCTGGGCCAGAACACGGCCAAAGAATTTCTCTTTTGTTTCCCTGTCGTCTTTGACTTTCATGGTCTGGGTTTTATAAAAGGCCTTGATGATTTCTTCGCGGCTTTCAAAGCCCAGGGCTCTTAAAAATATCGTTCCAAGAATACGCTTCTTGCGGTCGATTTTCGCGAAGATAAGTTCTTTTTTGTTGTCGATTTCAAATTCCAACCAGGAACCCCGGTAAGGTATGATGCGGGAAGAATAGATCCCCTTCTCGTGGCTGAAAATAACTCCGGGCGAACGGTGGATCTGGGAAACCACCACCCGCTCTGCTCCGTTGATGATAAAGGTTCCCCGCTCGGTCATGATGGGGATATCCCCCATGTAAATATCTTTCTGCCGAATCTCGCCTGTTTGCTGGAAAATAAGGTTTACCCTTGCCTTTATGGAAATGGCGTATGTAAGCCCCTTTTGTTTGCAGTCCTGCTCGTTGAACTTTATGCTTTTTTCGTCCAGGGTATAGTACTCGTATTCCAGGACCATGTCCCCGTTTGGGCTTTCAATCGGGAAGGCCGATTTGAAAACTTCTTCCAGTCCCTGTAATTTGGGATTTTCGCCTTTTTTGATTTTTTCCCTCTGTAAAAATCGCTCGTAGGAGTTCAACTGAATATCAATAAGATCCGGAAGTTCCATTACATCCTGGATATCCTTGCCGATGCACACCCTTTTGGAGCTGGTTTTCACTTTTGCCATCCCTTCCCCCATTGTTTGCTACGAGAAAATAACCTGTCCGCAGTAAGCCCCGTGGGTTTTACTGCACTTATTGCTTTGGCTTTAGCCGTGGCTAAAGCCAAAGCTTTACTGGATCTCAACCGTACCGCCGGCGGCAGTAATCTGATCCTTTATCTTGGCGGCATCTTCCTTGGAAACGGCTTCTTTTAGAGGTTTGGGAGCAGCTTCCACAAGGTCTTTGGCTTCCTTGAGCCCCAGGCCCGTAACTGCCCGGACTTCTTTAATTACCGCTATTTTCTTTGCCTCATCAAAGGCCTTGAGAATCACGTTAAACTCCGTCTGTTCCTCTGCGGCGGCGGCAGGGGCTCCAGCGGCGGCGGGGCCTGCTGCGGCAATTGCTACCGGGGCGGCTGCGGAAACGCCAAACTTCTCTTCCATTGCCTTTACCAGCTCGGAAACCTCCAGAACGGTCATGGAAGCAATTTCTTCCAAAATCTTTTCATACTTGGCTGCCATATTATCTTCTCCTTAAAAAAACTTGCGCCCATCATACGAAGAGCTTCTTAAAAGCCTGACAGAACAGCAGCACTGAAGTCTGACAGGCTATTATTACCTATCCAGCTTTCTTGTCACCGACAGCTTTCACCGTGCGTACCAGTCTTGACGGAATATCGTTCAGGGCCGCCGCCAGGTTCCGTGCGGGCGCGTTCATAACCGACATAAGCATGGAAATAAGTTCCAGCCTGGAAGGCAGACTGGCAAAGGCCAGCATCTGCCTGGCATCGTATACATCCTTTCCCATAAGGCCGCCCTTGACCTTTAGAACCGGGGCTTCCTTTGAAAAATCCACCAGTATTTTGGCTACCTCATTTGCGTCCTTGGGGGCAATTGCCACCGCAGTGGGGCCCAAAAGATAGTCAGCCACAGCCTCCGGTGCGGAGAGCTGCTGAAAGGCCAGCTTGGCAAAGTTGTTTTTGATAACCTTGTACCTGGCGCCCTTGCCCCGGAGCAGCTTGCGGAGATTGGTTATCTGCTCCACAGTAAGTCCCCGGTAATCTGTAAAGATGAAGTCCTGTGAAACTGAAAAAGCTTCCTTCATCTCGCCTATGGACTTTACCTTGGCATCCTGTATTTTTTTCGCAACTAAAGCCATTATTCACCTTCCTTTACGTTGACCCAAACGCCGGGTCCCATGGTGGAAGCCACCGATATGGTCCGGATAAAATCGCCCTTTGCATCGGCAGGCTTTTTCCGCTTGATCTCGCTTACCACTGTCTGGACATTCTCGGCGATTTTATCGCTGTCCATGGAAACCTTGCCCACTGCCAGGTGTACCACTCCAGTTTTGTCCGCCCGGAACTCGATACGGCCCTTTTGCAGCTCCGAAAGTGCGCCTTTGATATCAAAGGTAACCGTGCCTGTCTTGGGGTTGGGCATCAGCCCCTTGCGGCCCAAAACCATACCCAGCTTCCCCACATCCTTCATCATGTCGGGAGTTGCCACGGCCACATCAAAATCAGTCCAGCCGCCCTTTACCTTTTCGATAAGTTCATCGGCGCCAACAAAAGCGGCGCCCGCATCCTGGGCTTCCTTTTCCTTCTCCGGCTTGCAGAAAACAAGAATTTTTTTCTCCCCCCGGAACTGGTTTGGCAGAACCACCGTGTCCCTGACCGACTGGCTTTTCTTTAAGTTCAGCTTAACCGAAAGGTCGACGGTTTCGTCGAACTTGGCGTAGGCCATGGACTTAACCAGACCAAGGGCCTCTTTTAACTCAAAAAAAGAAGCCGGGTCGTACTTTTTAACGCTTTCCCTGTATTTTTTTCCGCGCTTCATCATTCCACCTCAACACCCATGGACCGGGCGGTCCCGGCGATGATCTTAACGGCCCCTTCAAGGTCATTAGCCGAAAGATCTACCATCTTTGTCTTGGCGATCTCCTCGCACTTGGCCCTGGAGAGCTTTCCAACCTTAACTTTGTGGGATTCAGGCGAACCCTTCTCCAGCCCCATGGCCTTTTTTATCAGCACCGCAGCGGGCGGAGTCTTAAGGACGAAAGTGAAAGATTTATCCGCGTAGACTGTTATGACCGCAGGAATAACCAGCCCCGGTTCCATGCTCTTTGTCCGGTCGTTGAACTGCTGGACGAACTGGGGGGCGCTGACGCCGTGAGGTCCCAATGCAGGCCCCACAGGCGGGGCCGGTGTGGCCTTCCCCGCCGGGCACTGCAGCTTGATAATGGCAGCTACCTTTTTCTTTGCCATTTTTACTCCTTTGTGGTAAATAACGCCCAAGCTTGCGCCAGGCTCCCACTTATATAAAACGCCAAAAGCTTACGCCCAGGCGTCTTAGCTACATTTTCTCCACCTGCAATAGGTCAACTTCCACAGGCGTATTGCGGCCGAAAATACCGACCATCACTTTTAACTTGTTCTTTTCCTGATTCACGTCTTCGATGGTGCCGGTAAAGGACTCAAAAGGCCCATCTATGATCTTTACCTGTTCCCCTGGGGTAAAAGACTGGCGGGAACGGACAGGACGCTCGCCCTTCATCTCGCCGGACTTCAGGAGTATGCTCCTGGCCTCGTCCCCGGTCAGGGGGCTGGGCTTTTTGTTCGCCGGAGTTCCCACAAAGCCTGTAACGCCCTGGATCTTCTTGATTCGGGAGCAGGTCAGCTTCCACTGCTGCTCCTCGTTGGGCAGATCCATTTCCACGAGAATGTAACCTGGCAGGAATTTCTTGGTCTGGGTGCGTTTTTTGCCGTCCTTTACCTCCACCACCTCTTCGGAGGGAACCTTTACATCCCGGACCACCTCTTTGTCCAGCTCCCCCGTTCCGGTCATCACGCGAATAGTCTTTTCTATCTTGTTCTCATACCCCGAATAGGTATGAAGGACGTACCAGCCTGTAGCCATATTCCCCTTTTACCAGATTAGAAGATAGCCCGCACTCCAAGCGTCAGCAGAAAATCCACCATGCCCAAAGCCGCGGCAATAATAGCAGTGGAAATGATAACAACCCTGACAGAGCTTATCACGTCGTCCCGGCCAGGCCAAATTACCTTGCGAAGTTCAGCGTGAGATTCTTTTATAAACTGAACAATCTTGCCCATATTATCCCCACTATTCCAGTATTCTTGTCTCAATCACGGCCCAGGAAGTGCCTGCGGCACATCAAGGACTACAGGCGCAGCAAGTCTCGAACTCGCGACCTGCGGTTTTGGAGACCGCCGCTCTACCAACTGAGCTATACGCCTCTGTTTTACTTTACTTTTGTTTCCTTGTGAGCCGTGTGTTTACGGTCAAAAGGACAGTATTTTTTTAGTTCCAGCTTTTCCTGCGTTGTACGCCTGTTCTTGCTGGTGGTATAGTTCCTCCGTTTGCACTCAGAACACTGCAACGCTATCAGTTCAACCACCTGTTTCTTGCTCTTAGCCATCACTTTCTCCTACATTTTGCCCACGGCAAAAGCCTAGCCCTCAATCAGAATCGAACTGATGACCTTATCCTTACCATGGATATGCTCTGCCAACTGAGCTATAAGGGCAAATTGCTCCGATTTTATATCGTCCATAGAGTAACAATTTTTGATTTTTTAGTCAACCGCTTAGCGGTTGGATCATATAGGAAGTTATTTTATTGTCCGCTACGCGGACTGAGATTCAACACCTTAGGTGTTGGATCATATAGGAAGGTTATTAAAGATTCAATAGGAGGGGGAGGGGGAAGAAACCGCATCTGCGGAACTCCCCCTATTACACTACATATAGCGTAGCATCAACCAAAAACACTAGGCATTTTGGGTGACTGTCACTTTTATCCGCCGAATCGCTCTGTTGACAGTGAAATTCCCGCTAGTACCATCAGATGTACACTAAAGGGCATTAGCCAAGCAACAAAATTGCCTTTCCCAAAGTTCTGAAATCCGGGGATAATATCCATCAAGATTATTAAAACAACCCAGACAATAGCCAGAATGATAAGAATTAGATCTATCGGCAAAGGAAGGCTGATGTTGAAAAGCCTTAAAAGAATGCATACACCAGCTACTATTGCCAAAACCGAAAGGACAACAACCAAGATGTTTGTAAAATCGCCTCTTCCGAGCAAGTCTGTTACCGCTTTACGAATTTCAGACGATTGAAACCAATTGTTGTTAACCCCCAAAATACCTGCACAGAAAAGATAACAGGCAACCGCGATGTTCATTAAGAACATTCCAATACCTTTGTTCATTTTTTCCTCCAAAAATGTTTGATGCTTAATTATATAAGATTTACCCCATATATTGTAACAGGGCTTTTAAAAAACATTAATCTTTCGTTAAATACTTTTATACTGTTAACAATTCTGTCAAAATGCCGTATAATGTCATTATTATGCCTGCAAAAGAGAGCAGAAAGGCCAAGCCGTTCCGAAAGGCAAGTTCGTTTATTGCCTTTCTTCTAAGGCCGACTGCCGGACTTGTCTTACACCTGCTTTACCGCTTTGGAATGGACAGGAAAAGCACAAGGGGGATAAAACGGCCCTGCCTTATTATCGCCAATCACCAGACAAGCATTGACCAGTTCATAGTCGGCCTGGGCTTTAAGTTCGGGATAAACTACGTGGCCAGCGATACGATTTTCCGGCACGGCTTACTGAGCAAGCTCATGGTCGCCCTGGTCCGGCCAATCCCCTTTTCCAAGGGAAATTCGGATCTAACTGCGCTTAAGAACATGATGTCGGTGATAAAGGACGGCGGCTGCGTCTGCATGTTTCCATCGGGCAACCGCTCCTTTTACGGCGAGGAAAGCACCATTGTTCCGGGGATAGGCAAACTGGCCAAAAAGTTCGCCGTGCCGCTGGTGCTTGTGCAGTTCCGGGGCGGCTACAACATGCTGCCGCGCTGGAAGACAAGGCCCAACGGGGGGAAAACCACCGGGACTGTAGTGCGGGTTGTTACGCCAGAAGAGCTGGCAGCCATGTCCGCCGGGGAAGTTGACGAAGCGATACGGCAGGTAATCTGCTATAACGAATTTGAGTACAATAAAACGGCGCAAATCGCCTATCCCGGGCGGCGCAAGGCGGAATATCTTGAAAGCGTGCTCTTTTACTGCCCCCAGTGCAGCAATATGGACGGGCTTTGCTCAAAGGGCAACGAGTTTTTCTGCCGCCATTGCGGCGCCAGGGTCAGGATAAACGACACGGGCTTCTTTGAAAGGGTCGAAAATTCAGAAAATCGCGCTGATAAGCTGCCCGATACGATACTTGAATGGAGCTACCGGCAGCTCGAATACATAAAAAGCCTTGATTATTCCGCTTTTACAGACAAAGCCCTGTTCAGTGATGCCAATGTCACCTTTTTAAAGGCCGAACGTGCCAAAAAAGAAGAGTTTTTGGCCAAGGGTGACATTGAATTTTACGCCGACAGGCTTGTCGTTTGCGGAAGGGAGTTTCTGCTCGCCGAAATAACAACGGCGGTACATGGAGTGCGCAAGATGACAATTTACGGCAAGGAAGGCGTCTTTGCGGTAATATCTCCGCACAGGACGAATTTAATGAAGTACATGATATGCGGATATCATTTAAGAAACAAAGCTCTAAACATAATGGAGGAATTTTATGGGTATTGAAACATCAATAGGAAACTATATCAATCTTTCAAACGAAAGCCTGTCTTTCGGCCTTGTTACGGTGTGTCTGGTCTGTGTTTTTATGCTAATGGCCAACATTTTGCGCCGAAAAATCCCGTTTTTCAGGCGCTCGCTTATGCCCACCGCCGTTATTGCCGGCTTAATGGGGCTTATCACCAAGGAAATTGTCCTGGCTGCCACTGGAATCAACCTGTTTAACCAAATTGCGCTGGGCTCTATGGTCTACCACCTATTGCCCATTGCCTTTATCGCCCTTTGCCTTCGCGAAAAGGACGACTATGCCTACGAATTTGACAAGACCAAGCTCAAAATGGAGCGTGTTGCCGCCTCGAAATCGGGCGCCCTGATCATAAGCGGCTACCTATTACAGGGTTTGACCGGAATATTTATTACCATCCTGTTGGGTCTTAGCCTTATGCCGGAGCTTAACAAGGGCACCGGTATCATGCTGGCCCTGGGTTTTGGGCAGGGGCCGCAGCAGGCTAACGCGACCGGTTTGATTTGGGATGCGGCCGGGCACATGGACTTTTTTGGCCCCGGCAGTGCCAGGAATTTCGGGCTTACCATTGCCGCCTTTGGCTTCCTTTGGGCTTCGATTCCGGGGATTTTCCTTATCAATAGAATTGCGAAGAAAAAAGGCATCAGTATCAGCAGGGACGAGTTTCAAAAAAGCGGCGATCTCCAAAGCCACAGTATCGAAGGGCCGGATGAGGTTCCGCTTTCGGAGTCCATCGACAAGTTTACGCTGCAGTTGTGCATGGTCGGCGGGGCCTACCTTATCACGATTGTCCTGATAATCGGCCTTGAAGTGCTGTTCCGTCTCAGCGGGTCGGCCTTTCTTATCGACCTTGTCCCCACGATTTGGGGTTTCGCGTTCATGCTCGCCGCCCTGGTTGCGATAATATGCAAGCAGATTCTGCGCCGCCTTGTAAAATCCGGGGTCATGCGCCGCAAATACCCCAACAGCTACATGATGAACCGTATCGCCGGGTCCGCCTTTGATATTGCAATTGTCGCCGCGCTCATTTTAATTTCCGTCAGCGCCCTGGGTTGGCTTTGGGTCCCCGTTTTGCTAATGTCCACCCTGGGCGGTTTTGTCTCCATGGCCTACCAGCGTTTTCTCTGCAACCGTCTTTACAAGGACTACAGTGACGAGGCATTTTTGGGCTTTTACGGCATGCTGACGGGAACCATAGCCAACGGCATGATCCTGCTCCGCGAGATTGATCCCGGCTTCAAAACCCCCGCCGGCGATGACCTGGTGATAGGCTCCTCTGCGGCGATTATTCTGGGCATTCCGATGCTTCTGCTCATAGCCCAGGCGCCCAGGGCCGGGAATCTGCTCTGGGTAACTGCCGTGATACTGGGCTATTTTTTGATACTGTTGGCATATTTATTGAAAGATTCGATTTTCAAGAAGAAGAAAGCTTAAAAGAGGCAAATTCCAACATGAGCCGGGCACATTCCTCCGGCTTTTCCTGCTGGGGCAGGTGTCCGGCGCCAGGAATCACCTTTATCTCAATGTCCGAACGCAGGGCCTTAAAGGTATTTGCGGAGGAAAGCGGGATGATCCTGTCATTTTCGCCCCAGATCATAAGAATTTTCCCTGGGTAGTGCCGAATTTTCCGGGCAAAATAGAGAGCATCAAAGATATAGGCCCGGACTATGTCCCGCTGGCTGGCGAAAAAGGCCTTTTCCTGAGCTGGACTATGCACACGGGCCATGACCCTCTCTTTCAAGAATTCCCTGTCTTCGGCCGGCATACTGTCCAGATCCGCGTAGTAGGGGTGAAGTGAAGCCCAGGCGTCTTCAGGGGCGTTCCGGTAGGCCCGGTACCACTTCCGGCTGAACAGCATTTTTACCAGGGGCAAAAGGCCGGGGTTCGGCGGCCCGCCGGGGATGCTCCCGCCGATAAGGACGAGCCCCCGGACTAAATCCGGCTTCCGCAAGGCCGCCGCCTCGGCTACAATGGCGCCCATGGAATTTCCGGCCAGATAAACCGGGCCTGCCGGAGCCAGCTTCTCAAGCAGGCTTAAAACGGCGGCGGCATGCCTCTTTAGGCTGACCTTGCCCCTTGCCTGGGAACGGCCGAAGCCGGGCAGGTCCAGGGCCAGCACCCGGCAGCTCTGGCCTAGCAGGGGGATCAAATGCCGCCAGGAATCGGCCTCGTCCCCCAGGCCGTGAATCAGGAGCATAAGCGGCACTGATACGCCGCCCGCCGGGGGCAGGCAATCGTAGAAAAAGATGCTCTCCCCCCGCCTGGAAGTGTTTCTTAGACAAAACGCCCTGTCGGCCAGGGAAGGCCAGGGCCTCATCGCAGGCTGGGTCTTGTTTGGCTTGTCGCCGCTGTAGGGCTCTATCGATAGCGCCATTTCTTAACTCTAGGGCCCGGAAAGTAAAATTGCAATGGGGCTTAAAGCCCTTGCCATATCTACTATACAGGTGTATAGTGTTTTAATGGATTTGGGAGAAAAATTATCCATTCTGTCAGCCTCGGCAAAGTACGACGCCTCCTGCTCCTCCTCCGGGAGCAGCTCAAGCGGCGGGGTCTGCCATAGCTGGACCGAGGACGGCCGCTGCATTACGCTCCTGAAAGTGCTCTTCTCCAATTTCTGCCGCTTTGACTGCGCCTACTGCGTCAACAGGGCTTCGGCGGAGAGCCAGCGGGCGGCCTTTACGGTGGATGAGCTGGTGGAACTTACCTGCCAGTTTTACCGCCGTAATTACATCGAGGGGCTTTTTCTTTCTTCCGGGGTCTTTGCCGATCCCGACATTGTCATGGAGAAACTTATCGAATGCGCCCGCAAGCTAAGAAGGCAGGCGGGCTTTGGCGGCTATATCCACATGAAGCTCATCCCCGGCGCCACCGAGAAAATGATCCGCGAGGCCGGGCTCTGGGCGGACAGGCTAAGCGCGAACATTGAACTGCCCACGGACAAAAGTCTGCAAGACCTGGCGCCACAGAAGTCCGGCAAGAAAATCCTGGGAACCATGGGGGAAATCTTCAGGGCCGGGGCCGAAAACGAAGAAGACAAAAGAAAGTTCCGCCAGGGCGGGAGAAATACCGTGCCGGCCTTTGCCCCGGCCGGCCAGAGTACCCAGCTCATCGTGGGGGCCTCGCCGGAAAATGACAAAACCATCCTGAACCTTACCGGCGCCCTTTACCGCAAGTTTGAGCTCAGGCGGGTTTACTACTCGGCCTACATCCCCGTCGGACTTCCGGAAATAACGGTCTCGCCCAGGGCCCTTCTGCTGCGTGAACACCGTTTATACCAGGCGGACTGGCTTTTGCGCTTTTACCGCTTTAGCCCCGAAGAAGTGCTGGAAGACGACGAGGATCATCTGGACATGGCGATTGACCCAAAGACCGCATGGGCCCTGCGTCACCTGGACTTTTTCCCGCTGGAGGTAAACCGGGCCGGCTACGACGAACTATTGCGGGTACCGGGCATCGGCGCAAAGGCCGGCCGGCGGATCATCGAGGCCCGCCGCAGAACTACCCTTAACTTTGACAATTTGCGCCGCATCGGCGTGGTATTAAAGCGGGCCCGCCACTTCATCAGCGCCGCCGGCTCCTTCCTGGACCGCCCCGACGACCCCGGGCGCATACGCCGCCTGCTCTCGGACAAGGATAGCCTGCAGCCCTTGCTTTTTGAGTTTTAACCCTGATTTACCGCAAACCTATATCGTAAACTTGCTAATCTCCGACAACAGGCTATCGATGTCTTCCTTGTTCTTGCGGCTAATCTCGTTGATGCGATGAACGACGGAATTAATGCTGTCGATACCCTCTGCGATCTCGCTGATTGCCGCTGTTACTTCGCTGGTAATGCGTTCCAGGTGTTTGCTTTCGCCGGCTACTTCCTGGCTGGCGCTGAGGATTCCCTGGGAATTGCTGCGAACGCTCTGGGCGATCTCGTTTGTGTCGTTCATTGCCGCCAGAACTTCCTTGTTGCCCGCATCCTGCTGCACCATGGAGTTTCTGATCTCAAGGCTCTGGGCGGAAACACCTTCAAAGCCCTTGTTGATGTCCTCGAACTGCTGCAGGCTGGCCAGGGTGGCGGAGCTGATCTTGGCCAGGGAGTCCTTGATGTTCTTTAGAACCGAGGAAACGGTCTTGGCCTGCTGGCTGGAAGTCTCCGCGAGCTTGCGAACCTCCTCGGCGACAACTGCAAAGCCCCGCCCCACTTCGCCGGCGTGGGCGGCTTCTATGGCGGCGTTCATGGCAAGCAGGTTTGTCTGGCTGGCAATGGTCTGAATAACCTTGTTGATTTCCAAAAGGCGCTCGGATTCCTTGGACACTTCCTGAATATCCGCAGAGACCTTCTGCAGCGCCTCATTGCCCTCTGACGAAGCTTCCCGCAGATTTTGCAGTTCGCTTTCGTTCCGGCTAAGGCTTTCGGTAATGGAAGTTATGTTTGAGATCATCTCCTGTATTGCAGAAGAAGAACGGGAAATGCTCTGGGCCTGCTTCTCGATATTGTCATCGAGGTTGTCAATGTTGGTAATAATCTGATCCATGGCCGCACTGGTCTTGGCAACCCCTTCGGCCTGGTTGGCGGATTTACCCGTCATGATCATGGTGCTGGCGCCGATCTTGTCTATTACTCCCACCGAATCCGCCATCATGGTTTGCATTTCAATTCCGACAGAAGACAGGTTCCGCGCCTTGTCGCCGATAGCCTGGACAAGGCCCTTTATGCTGTCCTGGGTTTGGCTGATGGTCTTCATCATCTGGGCAAGCTCGTCCCGGCCCTTTACGCTGATACTCTGGGTCAGGTCGCCCCTTGCAAGAACTTCAAACACATGGGAAGCCTGTCTTATCGGAGTAACTATCCAGAGAGTAAGGGCGAAGATGATCACGAAAACAATGCCTATCATCACAAGAGAAATGGCGATGGTGACGGCAAGGTTTGTCCGCTGAACCGCGTTGGCCTCCCGGTACTTTTCCGCGTTGGGAACCAGTATCGCAAGGCCAATGCCCGACGCGTGCACCGAGGCGTTAAGGGTATAACTTACCCCGTCCAATATTAGGTTATCGTTAGTGTACCTTTGGCCCGGGCCGAGCCGGGTAAGCTGTTGAAGCCAACTTCCGCTTGGGTAGTCAACAATGTCGTGGCTGTCGGAGCCTGTCATTGCAAAGGTAGCGTTGTTGATGATTGAAAACCCGGCCATTTGCGCCGAGGGAGTTGGCAGGGTGAATGAACTCAGCATTTCCTGCAAGGTCGAAAGGGACACGTCCACGGTCGCAACACCGACTATACGCCGCTCGGGGCTGTAGATGGGTATGCAGACCGAAACCATCAATACATCCACCGAGGTATCAACGTAGAGCTCGCTCCAGTGGTAGCGGGCTTCCCTGGGGAGCGCGCGGTTCCAGCCCGTCGGAAGGGCTATCTGGTACCAGCCCTCCTCGTAGGTATCCACGTCCCATTCCCACTCGTCCCCGGCCCACTGGACATCCCTTTCCGATGGCAGAGCGCCGCCGGCGTCAAGGACCTTGCTGACAAAGCAGTGGAAGTCGTAGACATCCGGGTAAAAGGCGTAGGGTTCAAAGAAAGCTCCGCCGCCCAATAGGTACAATTCCCTGGCAAAGGTTGTGCGGTATGCGGTCAGCATGGTGTTGGCCAGCTCTGTCCGGCTCAAGGTATTTCTGATAGCAAAGAAGGTTTCACCCAGGGTCTGGGAAATACCGGAACTTGCCTGAATAGAATCCAGGAAGGCGTTGAACTCGTTAAAACTCTCCCCGGCCAAGGACTCGTTATAATTCTCTGAAAAGCTTCGAGCGATGTTCTGCATTCGCACACTGTTCACAAAAAATATCCCAAAGCCTGTAAACGAGGCCAGGGCCAAAATCAAAATAAGGAAAACCATCTTGTATCGGATGCTGCCCAGGCCAAGCCCCGGAGCGCCCTTGAAGCTCCCCATGCTCTTAAAGCTCTCGAATACCTTGCCAGGCTCAAAGGCCTTTTTAGGCTCGGCAATGCTCTCGGCGCTCTTGGCAGGCTCGCTGCTCTTACTGCTAGTGCTGGGACTGGGGCTGCTGACCGAACTGGCGCTGCTCGGACTGGTACTGCTGCTGGCGCTGGGGCTTTTGGCAGACTCGCTGCTCTTACTGCTAGTGCTGCTCGGAGCGGGGCTGCTGCTGGGGCTCGGACTGGCGCTACTGCTCGGGGCGGGGCTGCTTGGAGCGGCGTTGCTGCTCGGGGCGGGGCTGCTGGTAGGACTGGCGCTACTGCTAGGAGCGGCGCTGCTTGGGCTAGGAGTGCTCTCGACAATCTTGGCAGGTTCGGCGCTCTTGGCAGACTCGCTGCTCGGACTGGCGCTACTAGTGCTGCTGGGACTGGGGCTGCTGCTTGAGGCGGAACTGCTGGGCCTAGAGCTAGCGCTGGCACTGCTGGCGCTGTCCCACTGCTTACTTTTGCCCCCGCTAGGCAATAAATCGCGCAGCCATGATACGGCTGAACTCAGGACGCCAAAACCCGCCTTGCCGGAAAATACAGGCTTTGAACTGTAGGTTTTGATGGTTACAGCCCTTGGATCATGCTCTCCGGGCGGAATTGGCTTGGCAGGCTTGGCTGCAGAACTATCCACTTTATGCCGCATAAACACCCCCACATTATATTATCTTGCAAATTTGCAAAAAAGTATAGTATAATCAACATATCCTGCCCTGAAAGAGGTGTTTATGCGAATAACTACCGGAAAAATCTTTGCCCTATTACTTGCCCTTGCCTTATTCGCAATGATGGCCGCCTGTTTCAGCCCCTGGGAGGGCGACGAGCCGGAAATGGGCACCGTAATCATCAGCCTGGGCGGGGGTGCTGGCCGTTTTACTTACCCGCCGGATACTACTATGCAGGCAGATTTAATACATGTAATTAGCTTTAACAGCACTGCGGGCAATCATGATGATATCACTATAACAGGTTTACCTTTTTCTCAAAGTGTTCATCTTGCCCCAGGTTCGTGGACTATTTCTGTAGTTGCTTACGAAAATCAAACTGCTCTCATTACCCCGGAACCGTACGCAAATGGCGAAGTAACCGTGAATGTAGTGGCTAATACCAACACACGCGCTCCCATACAGATGTATCCGGTGTTTACAGGCCCTGACCCGGTCTGGGTTACAAGCGGGAACACGACAACTGGCTATGCAAGCCTTGATGACGCGCTGGACGCCATTGATTTAGCAGGCCCAGGCGATTACACCGTCTGGCTAACTAACGATCAGACTATCGCTGGCGGTCCCTTAGCAGAATATTCGATTCCTGCAGGCACGAGCATCACCCTAAGAGCTCAATCAGAGGTAAGAATTTCCCGCAGTACCGGCAAACTGTTTACAATGACTGATTCGAACGCCACATTGATACTGACAGATAACATTATTCTAACAAGACCAGGAGGGTTTCCAGGTGACGACTCATTGATAGGTGTCCTTGGCGGGAAATTCATCATGCAAGGCGGGAAAATAACAGGGAATGCTCCTCCCAATACTTCTGGCGGCGGGGTGTTTGTCAGCGTCGGGGGTACCTTCACCATGAGCGGAGGAGAAATCTTCGGGAATACGGTAGGAACCGCTACTAATGGCCAGAATGGCGGCGGGGTATATGTCAACAGTGGTACTTTCACCATGACCGGCGGGGCTATCTTCGACAATACAGCATCAAATTACGGCGGCGGGGTGTTTGTGAATAAAAGACTTGGAGGGGTCTTTATCAAGGAGGACGGCGGGACTATCTATGGGGAAAATGCGTCCGTCGGCGTCCGAAACTGGGCGGATGGAGACTCAACTCCGCAGCCAGGTGGCGCAGCTAGCGATAACTTGAATTTGAGTCCCCCTGGTCATGCGGTTTGCGCGGCAGCAGCTACTTATACAAACCCGTCTAGCATGAGCAATTATATCGAATTCTGGAACAGGAATGTCAGCGCAGAGGAGAACACTGATATGGATTCGGATGTGTCTGGCCCTGGAGGCGGCTGGCAATAGGGAGCGTTGCTCAAATGGCGACTAGCGCCTTGGCGTGCGGAATTATTGCGAGCAAAGGTTCACGCAGAGACGCTAAGACACGAAGAGCCACCGGTAGTTTGCGAACTACTCTTGTTCCTTGGCGCCTTGGCGTGAGTAATTACGAGTAAAGGCCCTGTTCGTGCTTAACGACAAAAATAATCCAACACTAATAATTATCATCCCCTGCTACAACGAGGAAGAGGCCCTTCCCGAATGTGCGGAAAAATTGTCACAGAAAATCTCGCAGCTTGTTTCCGGGGGGCTTGTTTCGGAAAAGTCCGCCCTGTTATTTGTTGATGACGGTTCAACTGACAGTACCTGGGCCCTGATCGAAAAGTACCAGGGGGAAAACCCGCAAATGTTCAAAGGCATAAAGCTGTCCGAAAACTACGGGCATCAGAAGGCCCTATTCTGCGGACTGCTGGCGGCCAGGGATTGTGCGGATGTCACAATAACGATAGACGCTGACCTACAGGACGACATTGATGCCATTGACCGGATGCTGGAAAGTTACCTTGCCGGGGCGGAACTTGTATACGGTGTGCGTTCAAACCGCCAAAGCGACACGTTTTTCAAGAGAGTTAGCGCCGGCCTCTTTTACCGTGTTATGCGCTTTTTGGGCGCTGATATTATTCACAACCACGCGGATTTTCGCCTGATGGGCAGGCAGGCCTTGGCAGCCTTGGCAGACGCAGCAGCCTTGGCGGAATACAACCAGGCGAATGTTTTTCTGCGGGGTATTGTTACGCGGCTAGGATTTAAGAGCGCCATTGTTTACTATGACAGAAAGAAACGCAGCCTGGGAAAGAGCAAGTACAGCTTGCGGAAAATGCTTAAGCTTGCCCTGGATGCTATTGTTTCATTAAGTTTTGCGAGGAAAAACAAAATGCCGAGTGAAAGAAGCCCTGAGCAGCGGCTGAGCGATATACTGAGTTCGGAGAAAACGAAAAAGGCCGCAGCGATTGTTGTGCTTGCGCTCATGCTTTTATGCATACTGCCGCTATTAATGCCAGTGCAGAGACTTATTTTTTCGTCCGTGGATGCCCGTGCTTCAGCCCTGTTATCCCTTTTCTTTGCGGCCTTTGTCGTTTTGGTCTTTGCCTTCTGCTGCTTACACGCGAAAAGCATCGCGGCGTTTGTCGAAAATGCCGCAAATACCCGGCTGATCTGCGGCCTTGCAGCCGGTGTTTTACTGCTGGCCCTTGTTTCCATCGGTCTTTTCTCGTACCTCTACGGCTGGCAGTGGCTGGACAGCGATCACTCGTCAGAAATGGTTCTGGGCAAGCTGCTCGCGGAGGAGAACGCCCTTGTCAGCGTAAACTGGTTTTACTCGACCGAGATACGGCTTGTCTATCAAACGATTTTCACCATGCCGCTTTTCAAGTTACTCGAACAGCATGAAAACTGGGCGCTGATCCGCGCGCTGAATATAATACTCAACTGCCTTGTGTTAATTCTTTCTTATGTATTCATGATGAGGCAAATAAAATTACAGCCAAAATGGATATTGATAAGCGCCCTTTTCCTGATCATGCCAGTCTCCTACGACTACTGGAATTTTGTACTCTTTGGCGGCTACTATATTTTCTTTGTCGCCCAGCTCTTCTGCTGCCTTGGCCTTTATATACGGATCTGCAATCGCGCCGGTGCAGCAAAAACAATCTGGCTTAACCTCATCCTGTTTACCATACTCTCCTTTGTATTGGGCGTACAGGGAATACGCGCCCTGCTCGCCGTCCACATTCCCCTGCTCGTTGCCTGTGTGTTTATCTGGGCCAGGGCAGGGCAGAAAAGGTATTTCCCCCTCCTCCTGGGCTGCTTTGGCTTTCTCGTCTGCTGTGCCGGGTACGCCACTAATTGGCTTTTGCAAAACTGGTACAGCTTCCAATCATTCGAGAATATGCGAATAGAACACCTTAGCAATTTCTTGCAGAAACTGGGCCAGAGCCTTGCGAACATGGCGGGTTTTCTTGGACTCTCCAGCGGAAGCCCGCTACTTTCCGCCCAGGGCTTTTTCGGCATGGCCGCGATATTCGCCACAATACTTTTGCTGCGGGCCGTTTACAAAGCATGCCGCCATGATCAGCTTCAAGACGAATCGCAATTCATACCGGTTTTTTTCGCCAGCTCTGTGTTCTTTAATATTTTTATTCTGGTTATCGTAAGTCAAAGCGTTATAAGCAGATACTTCATTCCCTTTATGGTTCTATATATCCCGCTAACAGCCATACTTTTTGAGCACGCGGAAAAAACCTACGGACACTTAAAACGCACAGCCATCGTCTTTGGGATCACGCTTTTTATAATCGGCCAGAGCTACACCAATGTTCAAAGCCTGGTCACAAGAGATATAAACACTGTCAGGAAGGGTTATATACAGTACCTTTTGGACAATGAACTTGATTTCGGCTTTGCCACCTTCTGGAACGCCAATGTAAGCACCGAACTGAGCAATGGCAGGATCGAGATGGCCAGCCTGATACCTGCCAGAGGAGCTTCACAGCATAACCTGTTCTTTATTAACCAACTGCTAAAGCCAAAGAAGTATCTCGATCCCCTGTATCATACGGGAGAATCCTTCCTGCTTCTAACCCGCAGCGAGTGGGAGCAGACCAGAATAAGGCCTTTTTTCACCGGCACCACGCCGGATTACCAGGACAGCAGCTTTGTGGTCATCCGCTTTCCCTCGGCGGAGCTGGTGTACAGGGAGTTGCTGGGGGAACTCTAAGCTTGCCTTCCCAGGAAAAACAATATAAAATTAACCTATTATGGAAAACACAATCGAACCTGGCGCGTTTTTCAAACTGACTTACGGACTTTTTGTATTGACCTCGGCGAAAAACGGAAAAGACGGCGGCTGCATAACAAACACGGTTATACAGATTACCGATAACCCCAAGCAAATCGCAATCGCGTTAAACAAGTCAAATTTTACACACGATCTGATAAGCGATTCGAAAAAATTCAATGTTTCGGTTCTTACGACAGATTCGAAATTTGATATTTTTCAGCGGTTTGGGTTTCAAAGCGGGCGGGATACAGATAAATTTGCGGGTTTTGAAAGCAACTGCAAAAAAAGCAATAACGGCCTTTCTTATGTTACCCTCGGCACAAACGCATTTTTCTCGGCAGAGGTAATTTCCGCAACCGACTACGGAACGCATACGCTTTTCGTCGCCAAGATTACAGAGGCGGCTGTTTTGTCAAACGGCACTTCGCTTTCGTATCAATACTACTTTGACAATATCAAGCCAAAACCTGCGCCCAAACCGCAAGCGACGGACAAAAAAACCTACGTCTGCAGAATTTGCGGCCACATCCAGGAAGCCGACGGCGAGCTGCCCGACGATTACATCTGCCCGGTATGCAAGCATCCAAAGGCGGATATGGAGCTGCAGACTTAACGCCTAAACTACCGTTCTGCCCCTAACATACTTCCCAACAATATGCCGGTCATCGGAAAGGTAAACGATCCGCTCCAGCCTGTCCTTTAGATTGCGCCTGCCGCCAAAGCTGCTATCGTCGATGATGAGAGCGTCAAAGTCCCAACCTTCTTCAAAAGAGCCGGCAGGGCCGAAACCGGCATTGCCCAGCTTTGCGAAAAAGGAGCCGCCGCCGGCAGTTCCCAGGTAGAAGGCTTCTTCCAGGCTTAAAGCCTTTTCCTGGGATATGGCCTTTTCTTCGGCGGCAAGAAAGCGGCGCAGTTTAGAGACCTGGATGGCATCGCCCATGGCCCGGAAAATGGAGGTATGCGCTCCTCCCGCCACATCGCTGCCCAGGCCCAGGGGAACGCCCTTTTCCATAAGACGCCGTACCGGGGCAATCCCCGAAGACAGATTTATATTTGACTGGGGGCAGTGGGCAATGTAGACCCCCTTTTTCGCCAGGAGTTCAATTTCCCTGTCGTCCGGCCAGACGCAGTGGGCCATGATTGCCGGCCCTTCCAAATGACCAAAGTCCGCGTATGTGCCGGTGTAACTTTCGCTGCCGGGGTTTAACTCGGCGACCCACTCAACCTCTTTTTTGTTTTCCGAAAGATGGGACTGAAGAGGCAGGTTTAACTCGTCGCGAAATTCGCGCTGAATTTCCGCGAGGCTCCTCATAAGCTCATCGGTGCAGCTGGGAACAAAGCGCGGGGTCAGTATGGGCGCGGTGTTTTTATAAAGCCCCTCTTTTTGCCGCTTGAAAAAAGCTTCCAGCCATTCCCTGACGGCACCGGCAGCCAGGGAATTTCCGGCAGCATCAGTTTCGCTGATAAAATCCGGACAATTCCTGTCCATACTCACTTTACCAACCAGGCTCACAAGGCCGCTTTCTTCCAGCATGTCCGCCAGAAGAAGGCTTGCGGGAATGTGGACAGTGGCAAACACGCAGAGCCTTGTGTTTGGCCCCTTTTTCACGTCTTCGACAAAACGCCCGTAGGCCTGGCGCGCGTATTCAATGTCCTTGTATTTTGCTTCTTCGGGAAAGGTGTTTTTATCCAGCCATTCCAGCAGTTCCATGTCCATCCCCAGGCCCCGGAAGGCGAACTGGGGCGCATGGGTGTGCAGGTCTGTAAGCCCCGGCATGACGAGCAGGCCCGTATTATCCCTGACCGGCAGTTGGGCGTATTGTTCAGGAATGTCTTTGAAAACCCCGCCGGACTTCCCGTCCAGACAGAGGAGAAAACTGTCTTCGGCGGTTTCAAGGCTGTTAGGAGATGAACTCCAGCAGATATCGCCTTTCAGGAAAAAGGAGTTTCTGTCCACGGGGTTATTATGGGCTTTAATCAGGCGCCCTGGCAATACTTTGCTCTAATCCCTTTCAATACTAAATCCGGTAAACCTATAAGACCTGAATTCGCCTGCCGAAAGAACAAAAACTTCTGAAGAATATGTGAAGTCGTATCCTGTTACCCATACTCTTACCGATGATCCTGCTGGAACTGAAAAAAATATGGAAGAATTTCTATTTAAAAAACCGCTTTGTAATACATTATGGGGATTACTTGCATGGGAAACATCGGCGTATACGATCAAATCACCAGGATATGTTGAAGCATTGCTTACTCTAACCGTTCCCGAACCACTTCCGCCTAATTCACATCCTGACAGAAACAAAACACCTGCGAACAATAAGCAAATCAAACATACATTTAATAGTTTTTTATTCATAAAAATGTCTGCTTCCTGTCTTTCCCGATATGAACATATACATATAATATACAAATAAATTAGGTTTTTTACAAATAAATCAGGTTTTTTCCCAAAAAGTAAAAGCGTCCTGCATATTCGCGCAGTTATATGTATGGAGGCTTTAATGAAGAGAAGAAAAATAATTTGGCTGGGCCTGTTTCTGCTGGGCATTGCCGGGGCTGCCCTGGTCTCTGGCTGCCTGGGCTCCGCGTCAGTCCTGGATGGCTACAGGCCTGGCGTGTACGAGGGCAGCGGCCAGGGCTACCGGGGGCCCATTTACGTGCGCATCCAGGTATCCCGCGCCGGAATCGAGGACATCGTAATTGTCAGCCATAACGAGGGAGCTTTTGGCAGCGGCGGCGGCGCAATGGAGGAGCTTCTGGAGCAGATTTTGGAAAGCGGCTCTACGGAGCTGGATGTAATCTCCGGCGCGACTTTTTCCAGCAGGGGCTTTCTGGAGGCGGTAGAGGATGCCCTGGACAAGGCCGCTGCCGCCCATTAACGCATATTAATGGCAAGGCCTATGCGGGTATTGAATTCCTTTTCGTCAATTCTGTCTTTAAGGAAATCGGTGATGAGCAAGCGAATGACCTGGGGAAAGGCCTTCCAGTACTTGTCCGGCCAGGGGCCCATTTCCTTTCGCAGTGCGTGGTTCTCCTCCTCTTCCATGCGTCCCAGGGAAAAAGAGACAAACTGGTCAATCATGGAGACCATCACTTCTTTGGGGAAAGCTCCGCCGGAAGAGCCTTTATCCCCGGAGTCACCCTGCTCGGAAGCTGAGCTCCGTTCAGCCGGAATCCAAGCGCGGGTTAGCTCCTCGATTTGCTTTTCCGTAAGCTCAGGGGCCTGCTGCTTGATGATCCGTATGGCGTAATCCCTGACGTTTTTTTTCAGGCCCTCGATACTTTCACCGATGTTGAACTGTGAATTGATTTCCCTGGCCAGACTGCGGGCATCCGGCACTGCGGGCATACTGCCGTACATGGCTATGTCCCGGCGGCGGCGCACAACTGCGGCGGCAATCGCTTCGATGTCCCGCTCGTTGCAGCGGTTTAGGATAAAGTCCAATGTTTTTACCAATTCCTGATCAGGCATCATCTTGCTACTTCCACCCTGTTTCTTCCCATTTCCTTTGCCCGGCTTAAAGCCTTGTCGGCTGCCAGTGACAGATCGCTCCAGCGCTTTGCGTGAAGCGGGGCAGAGGCAACGCCGAGGCTGCTGCTAACAATTATTCTTGTCCTTCCCGTCCCCTCCGGGCGGTCCGGAACCGAAACTTTTATAGAAAGCATAGCCTGGCATATTTCTTCGGCAATAGAGCGGGCCTCTTCATGATCGGTATCCGGAAGGAGGATGGCGAATTCGTCCCCTGCAAGCCTGGCGCAAATATCGCCGACGCGGGTAACGCTGCGAATAACCTCCGCCGCGAAAGTTAACACCATATCCCCTCCTTTCGTACCATGCTTGGTGTTGACTTCGTGGATCTTGTCCAAATCCATCATAACAAGCGAAAGGCTTCTTGTCATATTGGAAACCTGATCCAGGCGCTTGTTTGCCGATTCTTCCAAAAAGCGGCGGTTATAAATACCCGTTAGCTCATCGATGATGGCCCGGCGGCGGGCAGTTTCACCCCAGCGCATGAGGTCGCCAAGATGTTTCGATGTCTGCTCCAGCCAGCTGTTTTGCACTTTCCCGATGGCCTGGAGTATTTTCATCCCTATCATGGGATGCTCAAAAACAATACGGTAAAAATCAATTACATGAAGAGCCAAAAGTTCCGTGTCCATGGTAGTGATAAGTGTGGCAGAGCGGCTTTCATTGGCGATAATGGACATCTCCCCAAAAAAATCCCTTGGTTTTATTTCGAACATCATGCGCCTGGTGCCGTCGGCCTGACCTAACCAGGCCTGGATCCCGCCGGAAACAAGGATAAACATTTCTTCCCCGGCTGCCCCCTCTTTAAAGACGGTTTCCCCGCCTTTTATCCTTCTGGGCTCCATAAAGGCTAAAACGGCGTTAAGCTCCAACTCGCTTAAATATTCAAAAAGGAGTGTTTTTTTTAATACCGGATCATGGACCATGGCTTTTATCCGATCTTTGTTCATGACGGCCGCCTCTTTTGTTCCTTGACGGCAGTATAGCGAACAACCTTGTTCCCCCCGGTCTTCCAGGTATCTAAAAGAAGCTTGTAGGTATTATCAAACAGGGAATTCCATGATTTATCGTCAGTGGGCCAGACTCCCCAGGCTATAGATCCGGTAAAGGAAAATTTGCCGTTGCTAAGGGGCGCCGGGGGAATGGCGGCGACAGCTTTGAAAAGCGACTGGGCCACATTCTCTGCCCTGGACGCGCTGCAGTTGTCAATTAGAATTCCTGTTTCATTGCTCTTGAATCTTAATGCCCAGCCCCGGCCCAGTTTCCGGGTAATTCTTTTAAGGATCTTTGCAATTTGGACCATGGCCACATCTCCGGCATCGTGTCCCATGTCGTCTACCAAAATCTTGAACCGGTCAGGCTTCATTAAAATCAGGGCCATTGGGTCTACCAAAATTCGATTTATCTCATCGGTTATAAAAGACTGTTTCCAAAGGCCCGTGCTGGAGTCTTCATAAGCCTCGCGGTACAGCTCCTGAACCCAGTAGGCGCTTTCTATAATAATTTTTCTGGTTGACTTAATACGCTCGGTTACCATTACAACGCAGTTAAGAAGTATCCTTGAGGTTATGTCGGGCAGATTCATGTTAAGTTTTTCCAGGCTAAACCCATAGGCCGGGAACATGAGCAGGGCCGAATCCTCCTGGGCTTCGGCGTAGGCATCGTATTCTGCGCCGCGGGCAAAGTCGAAATCTCCGATTATATCCCCTGGGGTAAAGCTGGCGATTTCTTCATAGGCGCCGCCTTCTTCCTTCTTAAATACCCTGATAATCCCCTTCATAAGGATATAGAAATGCTGCGCCTTTTTGCCTGGGGAAAATAAAAGCCTGCCTTTCCGTAGCGTCATTACTCCCGTCATGTCTACTACGGACTGTCTCTCGTCCTCAAGAAGGGTTGAGAACAAGTCAGACCTAAGGATTGAAGAACGATCCATGGTACTAGTATTATATATTGAGTAACTGTTCTATGAAAGCCCTTTTGAGAGAGCAGAGGGCGGAGTGACAGGACAGAGCAGGAGGAAACGTGGCTCATTGTATTTCAGCCGATGCAGAGGCGATTTTGGATAAGGAATTCCCGGTTCTGGACAAGGGATTTATCCGGCTTGTGGATTATATGGGCTCTGACCAGAGGGTGGTCCAGTCCGCCAGGGTTTCATACGGGGAAGGGAGCAAAACCTACAGGGAAGATGCCGCCCTAATAGACTATCTTTTGAGGAATTCCCATACCAGTCCCTTTGAACAGGTGGTGCTTACCTTCCATGTAAAGCTCCCCATTTTCGTGGCCCGCCAGTGGATCAGGCACAGGACTGCCAGGCTCAACGAAATCTCGGGCCGCTACTCGGTTATGAAGGACGAGTTTTACATACCCGAAGCTGGGGACCTTGCGCTCCAGAGCACGGACAACAAGCAGGGGCGCTCGGATGCGGCCCTGGAAGAAGGGGCGGCGGAAAAGATCCGCGCCGCCTTTGCCGAAGGCCAAAAGGCCGCCTACACCGCCTACAGCAGCCTGGTAGACGAGGGCCTTGCCAGGGAGCTTGCCCGGATCAACCTTCCCCTTTCCCTTTACACCGAATGGTACTGGCAGATAGATCTGCACAACCTTTTTCACTTCCTTAAGCTTCGCCTGGACAGCCACGCCCAAAAGGAGATCCGGCTTTACGCGCAGGTTCTTTTTGAGATCGCAAAAAAGGTCGCCCCACGCTGCTGCGAATCCTTTGAACGGCATGTCCTAAGCGGCGTGAGCTTTTCCGGCGAGGAACTTGCGGAACTGCGCCGCCGGCTTGCCGGCGCGCCGGCTGTCGGCGAGCCGGCTGACGGCCTTACGGGGAAGCAGCTTGAGCGCCTTGAAGAAAAACTAAGAAAAGGTACAATAAAGCCATGAAAGGACCTATTTTAGTTGTTCTGGCCGCCGGCATCGGGAGCCGCTTCGGCGGAGTCAAGCAGATGGAAAAGTTCGGCAAACACGGCGAAGTGCTGCTGGATTATTCGGTTTTTGACGCTCTGCGGGGCGGCTTTGAAAAAATTGTTTTTATCATAAGAAAAGATATAGAAGATGATTTTCGGACTATGGTCCTGGGGCGGCTGGAAGGAAAGGCAAAATACGAACTGGCCTTCCAGGAACTGGACAGCCTTATCCCGCCTGAAATCTACGCCGAGGCAAAAAAGGCCGGCAGAACCAAGCCCTGGGGAACCGCCCACGCCCTGCTCTGCGCGACAGACAGGATCGACGCCCCTTTCGCGGTAATCAACGCCGACGACTTTTACGGCAGGGACGCCTTTGCCTCCATCGGCAAGTTCCTTTCCGCACCGGATCTAAAAGACGGCGCCATAGTGCCATACGCCCTGGAGCCAACCCTTAGCCCCATGGGTACGGTTGCCAGGGGCGTGTGCGAAGTGGAAGCTGAGTATCTGGTTTCCATAGACGAACTTACGGCCATCGAAAAAAAGGACGGCATTATCTTCAACACAAACCCCGACGGCTCAAGGCGGGAGCTTAAAGCCGACGCTCCGGTTTCCATGAACTTCCTGGGCTATCCTGACAGCATACTCCCGAAATTCAAACAGTACTTCGATGACTTTATTGCCGCCTTTGGCAGTGAATTAAAAAGCGAATGTTACCTCCCCAAAGCCTCGGACTGGGCCATCAAAAACGGCTGCCTGAAAATGCGCGTTTTGCCGGCAGGCACTGAATGGTTCGGCGTTACCTACAAGGAAGACAAGGAGGCGGCAATAAAACGCCTTGCAACCCTTGCTGCCGAAGGCATCTACCCGGAACCCTTGTGGGCTTAGCTCCGTTTTTTTGTAAGGTGTAGCGTCTCCATATCCAGAAGCGCCTGTTTTCTTTCAAGGCCCCCGGCATAACCGGTAAGGCTTCCGTCCGCGCCCAGGACACGATGGCAGGGAATGAGCAGTGAGATGGGGTTATGCCCCACCGCGCCGCCTACGGCCTGGGCGGCGGCCTTTTTGCCGGGGAACAGCCGGGCCGCGATGGCCCCGTAGGTCGTAGTTTTTCCGTAGGGTATCGATAAAAGCTGCTTCCAAACCGCCTGCTGAAAATCTGTTCCCACGGGCGAAAGGGGAATTTTTACCTTGGGCTCTTTCCCGGAAAAATATTCATCAAGCCAGGCCAAAAGCGCGGCAAAAACCGGCTGCTCCTGTTCCTTAATCCATGTTTCCGTGCCCTGGGGAAAATACTTTTGCCCGATAAACCAAAGACCCCGCAGGCCATTGTCGCAGGCGGCGGCCTGTATTTTTCCAAGTGGTGTTTCTGTAATGACGGTATGGATTTTAGCTTCTTTCATGATGCCTTTAGTATAGCAAATAATAGCGTAATAAAATACACTTCTTGTGTGGATACAGTTACCGTATATTTCTGGACGATCTTTTTATCCTTTCTTCCCATTTCAGAACTGCGTGGAGCAATCCCCTTTGCCATTGCCAACGGCGTACCATGGTACACCGCCTTTGCCGTGGCGGTTTTATGCAATGCCCTGGTTGCCCCGGCCTGCTGGATTTTCCTTTCCACCCTGCACAAGCTTTTCCTGAAAATGCCCTGGTACAGAAATTTATTCGAGCGCTTTGTTGAACGGGCCCGGCGCAAGCTGCATGACAGGGTAGAACGCTGGGGCTGGCTGGGCATTGCCCTATTCGTGGCAATCCCCCTGCCCGTTACCGGAGCATGGACCGGCACCCTGGGCGCCTGGGTTTTAGGCATTTCCAAACGCAAGACCATGATGGCAGTGATAATCGGCGTCGTCTGCTCCGGCATCATTGTTACCAGCGTGGTTCTATTGGGGGCCCAGGCTTTTAATCTCTTTCTTAAAGAGCTTTAAGGCCTCGCCCATATAGGCATTATTGTACACATTGACATTGAGGTCAACGACAAACTATTATCACTATCATTATCAGGAGGAATTAATGAAAAAGATTATCTTTTGTTTGGCTCTGGCCGGCGTAATTGCCGGCTCAGTTTTTTTGGGCGCATGCCAGAGAAGGACTCCGGGCGCCTTAAGCGGCGTCACAGTGCGTCTTTTGACCGATGCCACGGGCATTGACGACAGGTCCTTTAACGCCGCAGCCTGGCGCGGAATTCTTGAATTTTACGGCGACAGCTGGGCAAGGCAGACCAGACGGGGCAGCCTTTACGATGTTATCACAGCCCAAACCCAGGACATGTATATTCCCAACCTGCGCCTTGCCACGGACGAGGGCCACGACCTTATCGTGACCACCGGTTTTACCTGGGCCAGCGCCCTGGAGGAAGTAGCCGCCCAGAACCCCCATCAGAACTACATGATCGTCGACGTTGACTGGGTGAACCTTCCCAACGTTATGCAGGCCACCTTCTCCGAGCATGAAGGCTCCTTCCTTGTCGGGGTTGCCGCTGCGCTTAAAGCCCAGGCCGACGGCATAAACAATCCCCGCTTCGGCTTTATCGGCGGAGTACCGGGGCCGGTTATCACAAAGTTCCATGTGGGTTATGTGCAAGGCGTTCTTTCGGTAATACCCAACGCCCAGTTTGTCGACTACTACACAAATGACTGGGGCAGGCCCGATCTTGCCAAGACCCAGGCCATGAACTGGTACGATGCCGGGGTTTATATCATCTACTCGGCTGCCGGGGCCAGCGGCAACGGCACCATCGCCCAGGCAAAGGAATACCGTGAAGTTGGAAGGAACGTCTGGGCCATTGGAGTAGATTCCGATCAGCATGATGAAGGGCTTTACACCGCCACCGATTCGGCAGTGCTCACCTCCATGCTCAAGCGGGTTGAATCCAGCCTGCTCTACTCCCTGCGGGCCGTAGCCGCAGATAACTTTTCAGCAAGAACCATAATCTTTGACCTTGCCGCCGAGGGTGTTGGTTATGCAACCACCAACTCCGCCATGACTCCGGATATTGTCAACCGGCTTGAGCAGTACAAGCAGGAGATCGTTTCCGGCCAGAGATTGGTTGCCGCCACCTACGCCGAAGCAAGGCGGCTTCCCGGTTTCCCGCAAAATCTGCAAGCCAGAGACTAAGGAAAGGAGCCATTATGCCAAACCCTGCTATTGAGATGCTGGACATTAGCAAGGTTTTTCCCGGCATAGTGGCCAACGATCGCGTCAATCTCCGGGTAGAAGAGGGTGAGATTCACGCTCTGCTCGGAGAGAACGGCGCGGGCAAGTCTACTCTCATGATGATCCTCTTCGGCCTTTACGAGGCCGATGGGGGGATCATTAAAATCCGCGGAAAAGAAGTACAGATTCGCAGTCCCAACGATGCCACGGCGTTAAGAATTGGCATGGTTCATCAGCACTTTAAGCTGGTTCACAATTTCACGGTAACAGAAAACATTGTTCTGGGCCTTGAGCCTTCAAAGCCCTGGGGCAACCTGGACCTTGCCTCTGCGGACAAGCGGGTGGCGGAGCTTTCGGCAACCTACGGCCTTGCGGTCGATCCCAAGGCCAGGGTCGAAAGCATTTCTGTGGGAATGCAGCAGAGGGTGGAAATTCTAAAGATCCTCTACCGGAACGCGGACATACTGATCTTTGACGAACCGACTGCAGTCCTTACCCCCCAGGAAATTGACGAGCTTCTTTCAATATTCCGCCGTCTAAAGGCCGAGGGCAAGACCATTGTCTTTATCACCCACAAGTTAAAAGAGATAAAGGCCGCTGCAGATCGCTGCACGATATTAAGAAGGGGCAGGTACATTGACACGGTCAATGTTGCCGGGGCCAGCGAAAGGGAACTTGCGGAAAAGATGGTGGGCCGTTCGGTGAGTTTCAGGATTGAAAAAGAGCCCGCCAGTCCCAAAGAAACGGTACTTAGCATCCAGGGCCTTACCGTGATGAGCAGCCGGGGAATGGCGGCCGTGCGGGACCTTTCGCTGGAGGTGCGCTCCGGCGAGATTGTCGGTGTCGCCGGGGTTGACGGCAACGGCCAGTCGGAACTGGTTGCCGCCATTGCCGGGCTCACGCCGGTCAAATCCGGCAAGATCTTTCTAAAGGGAAAGGAAATTACCGGCGCAAGCATCAGGAGCCGCAACGAAAGCGGCATGGGCCTGGTTCCGGAAGACCGGCACAAACACGGCCTGGTTCTGGATTTCCGCCTGGACGAAAACCTGGTTCTGAAAAGTTACCGGCGCCAGCCCTACTCAGACCAGGCCGGCTTCCTGCGCTTCCCCGTTATACGCAAACACGCCGAGGATCTAATCGCCGACTTTGATATACGTTCAGGAAGCGGGCCGGCAACGCCGGCAAGATCCATGTCCGGCGGCAACCAGCAGAAGGTAGTCATCGCCCGCGAGATCGATCTTTCGCCGGAACTGCTCATTGTCGCCCAGCCCACACGGGGCCTGGATGTGGGCGCCATCGAATACATACACGACCGGATCGTTAAAGAAAGGGACAAGGGCAGGGCAATACTCCTTGTGTCCTTTGAACTGGATGAGATCCTGGGCCTCTGTGATCGCATAGCGGCGGTCTCCAAGGGCCAGGTGGTGGGCATTGTTGACGCAGAGAACGCCGACGAGCGCCAGATCGGCGCGATGATGGGGGGAGTGACCAGTGCCTGACAATATAAAAGGTAAAAGCGAAAAGTTAAAAATGCCCGAATTAAAAATATCCGCAGATAGCCGCGGGCTGTCAAGAATACTCGAAGTGTTCACCAGCTCAAACAGCCTTGTCTCGGTGGCGGTGGTGATCCTGGGCTTCCTCGTGGGAACCCTGATAATCATTGCCGTTGGGCGCAATCCGGCCGGAATGTATTCGGCTCTATTCCAGAACTTGACCGGCTTTTCCGTTCACCCAAGGACCGGTGAATGGGTCTGGAACCAAAGGCACATCGGCGAGTGGCTTGCAAGCTCAATGCCGCTGATCCTCTGCGGCCTTTCCATGGGCTTTGCCGCCCGGACCGGACTTTTCAACATCGGCGCAGAGGGGCAGTACATGGCCGGCCTTACCGCAGCCCAGTTCGCCGCCTTTTACCTTCCGAAAGTGCCGGGGATTCACGCCGGAATGGCCGTCCTTTGCGCGGTCGCGGCGGGCGCCCTTTGGGGCGGCATAGTGGGTTTTCTCAAGGCCCGCTTCCGCGTCTCCGAAGTTGTAGCCACCATCATGATGAACTACATCGCCCTTTTTCTTTCGCGTATCCTGACAGTCCGGATACCAGGAACAAGCACATTTAGAACGCCGGACTTTCACCAAAGCGCCCGGCTTTCAAGCGATTTTCTGGCAAATATTACAAACCATTCCAGGCTGAACTACGGGATCCTTCTCTGCATCGCTGCGGTTTTCATTTACTGGATAATTATGGAAAAAACCCGCCTGGGTTATTCCCTGCGGGCTACAGGCCTTAACAGAGAGGCGGCCCTTTACGGCGGCATCAACGTCAACGCCAGCATCACAAGCGCCATGGCCATAGCCGGAGCCTTCGCGGGCCTTGCCGGGGCGGTTGTTGCCCTGGGGAGCTTTTCCCACGGCCGTGTACTGGCAGGCTTTGACGGCTTTGGTTTCGACGGTATCGCCGTTGCCCTTGTGGGGAACAGTAACGCTCTGGGCATAGCTCTGGCTGGGCTGCTTTTCGGCATGCTCAGGTCGGCCCAGCCCCTGATGCAGGCACGGCAGATCCCCAGGGAGATCACCGTTATTATCATGGGCTTGATTGTTATCTTCATCTCCCTACGGGCCGGGGTTAAGCTGATCATCGAATGGCAGATGAAGGAGAAGGCCAGGAAAGGAGCGGGGAATGCTTGAGGTTTTTGATGCCCTTTGGCGCATGCTCCCTTCGACCTTAATGATGACAGCGCCCATCCTTCTGGCGGCCCTTGGAGGGATGATCTGCGAAAGGGCCGGGGTTGTGAATATCGCCCTGGAGGGCCTTATGGTCATTGGCGCAATGGCTGCGGCCACCACCCATGTACTCCTTGAAAGAAGCATCGGCTTCTCCATACCGCTGGCCTTCCTGCTTGCCGCCTGCTTTGGCTGCCTTTTTTCCCTTATCCACGCCTTCGCGTCAATCACCCTTCGGGCCGACCAGATAATTTCCGGCACAGGCATTAACCTTATTTCCCTTGGGATCACCGTGTTTTTCTGCCAGCTGCTTTTTCAGGCGGACAGAACCACAAACTACCAGATGGGACTGCGGATAGGTTTTGGGGGCGTTTATCCCACCGCCTGGCTTGCTTTGTTCCTTTTGGCCTTTTTCGCCTTTTTGCTTTACAAGCGTCCCTGGGGCCTGCGGCTACGGGCAGCCGGCGAGCATCCCCAGGCCCTGGCCTCCGCCGGGGTGGACGTGGTGAAGATTCGCTACACGGCGGTATTAATTTCAGGCGCACTGGCGGGTCTTGCCGGGGCCAGCGTTGTTCTGACCCAGGACATTCAGTTCACGGTTACTACGATAAACGGCAGGGGCTTTATCGCCCTGGCGGCGGTTTCCTTTGGGCGCTGGCTGCCCCTGGGCATTCTCGGTTCGTCCTTCCTCTTCGGTTTTTCTTCGGCCCTGGCGGTGAACATTATCAACATAGAACGCCTTCGCGCCCTGCCTTCGGAGTTTTTCAGCATGATGCCCTACCTCATCACCCTCTTAACCCTTGTAATTTTTAGCGGCAAGGACCATGCTCCAAGAGCTGTGGGACAACCATACGATAAGGGCAAGAACTAAAGCCATGTCTGTACCTCTTTCGCCCTACAGGCTAAAAAAAGCCAGGGATCTGTACAAAACTTTTGCCGTCTCCAATGCCGTCTCCTGGCAGTTTCTTGCGTCTAACATCATTACCCTTTTTGCATTAAGGCTAGGTGCCAATGCCACCTATATTGGACTTTTAAGCGCCATCATTTACATGTCCTTCTTTTTTCTGCCCCTGGGCAAAGTTCTAAGCGGCCATTATCCCCTTGTTAAGGTTTACGGCACTGCCTGGGTGGCAAGGGCCATCGGCATGACCCCCGTATTATTTGTTCCCCTGGTTTATTCCTACGGCCGCCATGACACTGCCATGGTCCTGATTCTTCTGGGCTGCGGAATTTTCCATGTATTCCGGGGCATAGGAATGATAGGGAATAATCCGGTCTTAAGCCATCTTTCCAGCGGCCCGGATAAAGGCAGTTATTTAACCCAGGTTCAGATAACAAACCACGGCGTTGGTATGTTCACGGGCTTTATCGTGGCCATGCTTTTGGGAAGGGACCCGCCGCTTTTTATTTACGCACTTATTATTGCAGCGGGTATAGGCTTCGGCATTTTCAGCGGTATCACAATGTTCAAAATCCCCAACCCCGAACTGGAAAAGGAATCCGAGAAGAAAAGAATAACCGACATCCTAAAAGAAGCTCTGGCCGAGCCGGCAATGCGGCCCTTCCTTTTGATCCTCCCCATGGTAGTCCTGGTAGCGGGAGTCTCCCGTACATTTATAGTTGTCTACAGCCGTGAAGTTTTTGGCCAGAGCGATGGTATGGTCGCCCTTTACACCGTCTTTGGGGGCCTTGGGGTGCTGATGTCAGGGCTATTGGTAAAGTTTCTGGTTGACAAGGTCGGCGCAAAGCCAATGTTTTCTTTCTGTGTAATCCTGGGCCTTCTTAGCCTGATCCCTATTGTAGCTTTTCCTTCCTCGGTGATAGAAAATTACACAACCGTTACCCTTTACCTTATTTTTCTTTTCTTCATTCTTAATTTCGGCTGGCTCGGCTCCGAAGGGCTAATGCAGACTTACTACATGGGCCTGGTTCCATCTGAAAAGATGGTGGACATGGGAATGCTCTACTATCTGGCCTTTGGCCTTGCAGGTGCGGTGGGCTCTTTACTGGGCGGCGCCCTTCTGGACGCGACTACGGTAATTTCCGGCTCCGCATCCATTTCTTTTAGAATTCTTTTCGGGATATTAATTATTGTTTCCTGTCTGACCCTCTTTTTTATGCGGAGGCTCACTCCCCTGGGCGCCCTGCCCTTTATGGGCGCAATGGAAATAATGTTTTCCCCCAGGGAACTAAAGGCCATCAGCATCCTTGGCAAGCTGGACAGAAGCAGCGACTCGGACACCGAAGAGGCCCTGCTTGAGGCCCTGCAAGATGCCCCCTCTAACCTGGCTATAAAGGGCCTGCTTTCCCGGGTCAAATCCCCCCGGCTGGCGGTACGCATAGAAAGCATCCGGGCAATTGATGCCCTGCGTGATTTAAACGAAGAGGTGGAAAAGGCCCTGATGGAGGATATAATCAACAACCCCTATACCACGGCCTACAGCTCTGCCAGAACCCTGGGGAACCACGGCGTTTTCCCGGCGGTTCCCCTTCTGCGGGAGCTGATCAGCTCAAGCGACTATATGCTCGCCGGCGAGGCAATGATCGCCCTGGCAAAACTCAGGGATGATGCCGTAAGGCCCCATATCGAGGCAATCACTTTGGAAAGCCAAAACCCACGCCTTAAAATGGCAGGGGCGGAAGCTCTGGGAATCTATGGCGATCCCAGATCCCTGCCGGTTCTCCTGGACATAATGACGGTGGTAAATCCGCCGCCTTATCTACGGGACGAGATCGTCCTGGCCATGGCATGCATCCTTGATATACAGAGCAAGTTCTATCCCCTATTGGTCCGCTTTCTGGCCGATAAATCCCTGGCTCCTACCCTGGCCATGGACGAAAGCGAGGCCGCCTACGAGTACTATGCCCAGGTTCATGCCCGCAAGAGGCGAAGTAAAAAAGACCCCGCCTTAAACGCCCTTGGCCATCATGCCAAGACCTTTCAGGGTGCGGTGAATGATTACATTAAAAACTCAAACGGAAGCCCCCTTTGCCGATGGATCCTGGAGCTCCCTGACGAACTGGTCCACAAGGCCGTTCAGGTAGTCCTCTCCGAGGCCGTCCTGGACGACAGGCTCCTTGGCTATCCCCGCCTAAAGCTCCTTATTGTTAGCTGGACTGCCCATATACTAAGGCTCTGGACGAATAGGCTAAAGGATTAATATACTCAAAGCGGAGATCTTCTAATGTCACTTGAGCGAAAATTTATACTGGGCATTTTAATTTTGTTTGTTGTTATTCTCTCCTCATCCTGTTCCCGCCGCCTTGGTTATGGAGTTCTTCTCTGGTCCGCCGAGGAGCCTCAGGTGCCTTCGGGGACTGTACTGCCCGTGTATATCCGGTCGAACATTAACAATCTCTGGGTGGCGGGAATCCCCAGGGAATTCCGTCCCCCCGGCAGCCGTGTAAACAAGTTCGAAATCCCCCTGCCCCAACTGGAGATGTCCGGGAGCAAAAGAAGGGCCCGGAACAGGGCCGCAAGCTTTGCCCCCTATGCCCTTATGTACGCGGAAACCTTGCAGGACGGCCTTCCCATAAGGGAATCCCCGGAAAATACCTCCAGGCGGGTTTACCGGCTCAGGCAGGGGGAGATAATCAAGATCCTTGCCCCTGTCAGGGGGACGGTGGCCGTGGGTGCTTCGGGAGACCCCCTTCCAGGCGAATGGTTCCGGGTACTTACCGAAGATGGAACAATGGGCTTTTGTTTTTCCTACAGGCTTAATCTTTTCACCCACGAGGGAGGATCCCTTGCGGCGGCTATGGATCTGCGGCAGGACCCGGAAGACCCTATTCTGGAAAGGCTTCTGGAACGCACCTGGTCGCCGGAGCATTACGCCACAATGATTAATTCCCGAAGGATTGACATTGACGATCTTTCCCAGCGCTGGAACTTTGATCCCGGGCTGGAAACGGGGATCGCCCACATCTTTTCAAGGGACGTGGATCGTACCTTCTCCTACAACTCCATTCGCTCCACCGGAACCCTGTCCTGGCGCTTTGAAGGGACATCTTTACAGATGAGCCTTCGCTCGGAAAACACCCTGGCGGTACAGTTCACCGAGGCCAACGGCCTTTTACGAACCCTTCTCTTTGTGGCCCTGCCCACAAGGGTGGACGACATCATACTCCAAGAGAATGCCCGCAGGGAAAGGCTGTTCAGGAACATTTACCTTGAGGGGCCTGCCTTTGTCAGCGCCAACAACGGGACTTTGAGCTTTTTAGAGAACGGACGTTTTACCTGGCCTGACAATAGGCTCATTGTACCCATTGTAGTCCCCGCCTCTGCCCTGGGAAGCGGCATTATTAACATGAGGCTGTATCTGGCTCCTTCCATGGCCGAGCGTTACACCGGGGCCTTTACCCTTCAGTTCGATACAATCAGCGGTACTCCTGCCAATGTGGATTTCCTTTACGTCATTGATCAAAACGGCTTTAGAATTGAACACATTCCCCAGACCAGCCTTGACGGCTTGACCGTTGTCCGGCGGGCTTCCATTCCCCAGGCGATTCAGTTCTTTAGGAATGAAAGGCTTAGCGAAAGGCCCTTTGACGGCGCGTTTGACGATCCATTTGACGACTTCTTCGACCTGAGCTTTCCAGAGGATGATTTTGACTGGGACGATGATATACAGGGCTACCTGCAAGATCTAATGCCAAGCTTTGAGTTCTGATGGCCTTTGTCCAATTTTCCAAAGTCTCCCTGGCCTTTGGCGACAGGGACATACTGTTAGACGTTAGCCTCAACCTGGCCACCGGTTCCCGTGCAGCCCTGGCTGGTGCCAACGGCGCGGGAAAGTCAACCCTTATGAAACTAATCGCGGGCCTTATCCAGGCGGACTCCGGCGAGCGTTCTGCGCAAAAGGGCTGCCGCGTCTCTTACCTCCCCCAGTCAACTTCCTCCGAGTGGGGCGCGGTTCAGCGGGGGAAAACCATCCGGGAAGTGCTGGCGGGGATGGGAGAAGCGGCCGTTTCCCAGGTTCTGGGCGGGCTTGGCTTTTCTGCCGGCGACATTGACCGCCAGACTGCCGAATTCTCCGGGGGCTGGCAGATGCGAATAGCCCTGGCGAAGGTGCTTCTTGAAAACCCCGACATCATGCTACTGGACGAACCCACGAATTACCTGGACATCGAAGCCCGCTCCTGGCTTGAAACCTGGATAAAATCATTCCCCGGGGGCTGCCTTTTGGTTTCCCACGACCGCTACTTCCTGGACCAGGCCGTCAACGAGGTCTTCGAGATTTTCCAGGGGAAGCTAAAACGCTACGCCGGAAACTACAGCAACTACGAGAAGTTAAGGGCTGTGGAGCTGGAAGGCCTTGTTAAGCGCTACCAGGCCCAGCAGGAAGAAATCGAAAAAACCGAAGCGCTGATCCGGCGCTTCCGCTACAAGGCCAGCAAGGCGGCCTTTGCCCAGGACCTGGTCAAGCGGCTTGAAAAAATGGAACGCATTGAGATCCCCGAAAATTTAAAAAAAATTAATATTAGCTTTCCCCCGCCGCCCCATTCCGGCCGTGTAGCCCTGGCCTTGAAAGAAATAGGAAAAACTTACGGCAGGGAAACGGAGTGTCCGCGTCTGGTTCTAAGCGGCCTTGACCTGGATCTTGACGCGGGGGAAAGACTCCTTGTGGTGGGCCCCAACGGCGCCGGAAAGACCACCCTGCTCAGAATCATTGCCGGCCAGGACAGCGATTACGAAGGGGAAATCAAGTACGGCACAGGCATCGCCATTGGTTACTTCTCCCAGGAGGCCGCGGAGCTGCTGGATGGCAGTCAGACCGTAGAAGAGTACATCGAAGAAGGCGCGGCCACTGCTCTGATCCCAAAGCTGCGGGGAATGCTGGGCGCCTTTCTTTTCCGGGGGGACGATGTCTTTAAGCCCCTTTCGGTTTTATCCGGCGGCGAGAAAAGCCGCCTGGCCCTGCTCAAGATGCTCCTAAAACCTATCAACCTTTTGATCCTGGACGAGCCAAGCAACCACCTTGATCTTCAATCCAAGGACATACTCCTTGACTGCCTAAAGGCCTACGAGGGAACTGTTATTTTCGTTTCCCACGACCGCCTTTTCATGGAGGCCCTTTCCACCAAAACCCTGGAATTGGGCTCCGGCCGCCACCGCCTTTTCTACGGCAACTACGCCTACTACCTGGACCGCATAGAAAGGGAGAAGGGAGCAGATAACAGAGAACAAGTAACAGGGAACATCGAACCACAGGTTCGCGAACAGGGAGCAAGGCCGCAGAGCCAGCCTCCCATTAGCGAGGCGGCCGGACACCGGGAACGGGAGAAGCAGAGGCAGGCTGTTATCAGGCGTCTTGAGCGAAAGGAAGCCGAGTTACTCAGCGCCATGGAAGAACTGGAGGCGGAGAAGCAAAAGCTCGAAGGGGAACTTTCCCTGCCGGAGATTTACTCATCGGGGGAAAAGGCCAGGGCAGTAAAAGCCCGCCTGGACGAATGCGCCGCCGCCCTGGAAGAGCGGGGACGTGACTGGGAGGCTGTTCACACGGAACTCACGCAGAGCCGCTAAGAACGCCAAGACCCTCTGTTACCTGTTACCTTTTTATACACTTCCCAACTGCTCTGAATGATCGAATCAATGTCCGAATGTTCCGCTTTCCAGCCCAGCAGCTCCCGGGCCATTTTGGCGGAGGCCGTAAGTACAGCCGGGTCGCCGGGCCGCCGCTCAGCGATGCGCGACGGAATTGGCCGGCCTGTAATGCGCCTTGCCGCTTCCAGGATTTCCAGCACGGTGGTTCCTGTTTCGCTTCCCAGGTTGACAAGCAGGCTCTTTGAGTTTTTGTGGATGTAGTCCAGGGCCGACGCATGGGCTCTGGCAAGATCGTCTACGTGGATGTAGTCCCGGATGCAGGTTCCGTCTCTGGTGTCGTAGTCGTTCCCAAAAACCGGAAGCTCCTTTCTTGCACCCGTTGCCGCCTCCATGATCACCGGAACAAGGTTCGTTGGGTTCTGCTCCAGGCCTTTAATTCTGCCCTTCGTATCGTAACCGGCGGCGTTAAAGTAGCGCAGGCTGGCAAAGCGTAAACCTTTGAGCCTGTCGTACCAGCCCATTATGCGTTCAATTTCCAGCTTGGTAAAACCATAGTAGCTTTCGGGATTAACAGGATGATTTTCGTCCAGGGGCAGGTACTGGGGCTGGCCAAAAACAGCGGCGCTGGATGAAAAAACCAGGTGCTTTATCCCGGATTCACAAATAGCGTTTAATAGATTGACCGTTCCGTTGATGTTATTCAGGGAATACTTTTCGGGCTTTTCCATGGATTCACCGACGGCCTTAAAGGCGGCAAGGTGAACCACCGCATCAAAAGGCCCGCCATCGCCGCAGCAGGCCGAAAGCAGGGCCGGATAGTCCAGAATCGTGTCGTAGACAAAGCGGGCTTCGGGAAAAAGGTTCTCTTTAAGTCCGCTGGAAAGGTCGTCAAAAACCGTGACCTTGTGGCCCTGGTCAAGAAACTCACGGGCCACATGGCTGCCAATGTATCCTGCACCGCCCACAATTAGTATGTTCATAGCGTCATTATAAATGCATAATTGTTTTTATGAAAGATAAAGTCTTTTCCTGGATCGATGGGGCGGAGGCCCTGGCGATAGAGTTACAGACGGAACTCTGCAAGTACCCGGCAATCTCCCCCGATTCCGGCGGCCAGGGGGAGCTGGACAAGTGTGAGTTCCTCCAGAGCTGGCTAAGCTCCCAGGGCCTTGAGCAGCTGGAACGCTTTGACGCTCCGGACAGCCGGGCCAAGGGCGGGGTCAGGCCCAATCTACTGGCGACAATCCCCGGCGGGGATCACACGCAGGCCGATGCCCCCAGGCTCTGGATCATGAGCCACTTGGACGTAGTGCCGCCCGGCGAAGCCTCTTTGTGGAAAAGCGACCCCTGGCAGCTCAAGGTCGAGGAAGGCGGCGGGAAAGGCAAGCGGGTAATAGGCCGGGGGGTGGAGGATAACCAGCAGGGCCTTGTTTCCTCGGTGCTGGCGGCCCTGGCCTTTGTCAAGCAGGGCCTGCTCCCCAGCCGGACCTTGAAGCTTCTCTTTGCGGCGGATGAGGAAACCGGGAGCGTCTACGGCATTGACTTTCTTTTAAAGAAGCATCCGGAGCTTTTCCGCAAAAACGACATGGTCATTATTCCCGACGGCGGCGATTCCAGCGGAGCATCCATCGAAATCGCGGAAAAGAACCTTGTCTGGGCCACATTCACCACCAAGGGGGTACAAACCCACGGTTCCAGGCCGGATCAGGGGGCAAACGCCCATCTTGCCGGGGCAGACCTTGCCGTAAGGCTCCATTACGGCCTTTCAGAGAAGTTTTCCGGCCGCGATCCCCTCTTTGAGCCTGATTATTCCACCTTCCAGCCCACAAAAAAGACGGCGAACGTGCCAAATATCAACACAATTCCAGGCGAAGATGTCTTTTGCTACGATATGCGCATACTCCCCAACTATCCGGTGAGCGATGTTTTAAGGGAAGTTGACCGGATCAAGGCCGAAATTGAGGTGAAGTACGGCGTTAGTGTTGCCTACAGCCTCGGTCAGCGGGTGGAATCCAGGCCCACTTCCCGGGATTCGGAGCTGGTTAAACTTCTGGGCCGGAACATCGAGGAGCTGTACGGGGTCAAAACAAAGCCAATCGGCATAGGCGGCGGGACTGTAGCCGCCTACCTCCGGAACGCCGGCATTGATTCGGCGGTTTGGTGCCGCATAGACGCTACGGCCCACCAGCCCAACGAATACGCCCTGCTGGAAAATATCCTGGGAGATGCGAAAGTGATGGCGCTAATGGTAATATAGGTGTTATTATATAAATATTAAGAAGAAAAGGAGTGTTTAAGATGGCGAATGAGCTGGTAACATGGAGCGATGATTTTTTGGTTGGAGAAACAAGTATTGACGACCAACACAAGGAACTGGTTCGAATGACAAACGAATTTTATGCCGGGGTCCAGATGGGCGGGGTAATGGCAAAGGTATACTTTCTACAGACTATAAAGGGTGCGGTGCAGTATGTACAAACCCACTTCGCAAACGAGGAAGATAAAATGCAAAAAGTCGGATTCCCGCAATTCGCAGAACACAAAAAACAGCATGAGGACTTTGTTGCCAAAGTAAGCCAGCAGATCAAGATCTTCGAGAAAGAGGACAACCCCGACCCTGCCGGCTTTGTAAAATACCTGATGGACTGGGTCCTAAAACACATTGCCGAGTCGGACAAGAAATACTCCCCGTACATGGCGAAACTAGGCAACAGTTAATAGTTAAGCCCTGTCCCCTGCTATGCCCTGTTGACACAGACAGGCAAAATCCGCATTGTAACCATTACTGCGTCTTTATACCGTTTTGGAGGAGGTTGGGATAGAAGATTGAAGGGAAGTGATGTTGTCATCGAGGGAGTCTCTAAATCCTTCGGTGATTTTGGGGTCTTGCAGAACGTCGACTTGGCCATTCGCAAGGGCGAGTTTTTTTCCCTATTGGGGCCCTCCGGCTGCGGCAAGACAACCCTGCTCAGAATCATTGCTGGTTTTGAAAACCCGGACGAAGGAAGGGTTACCTTCGACGGGATTAACGTGCTTCCCCTGCCACCCAACCGGCGGCCCGCCAATACGGTTTTCCAGAGCTATGCCCTTTTTCCCCATCTAAGCGTCTTTGAAAACGTGGCCTTTTCCCTAAGGCTTGAAAAACTGCCCAACAGCGAGATCAACAGCAAGGTAAAAGATTACCTAAAGCTGGTTCAATTGGAAAGCCACGCCCAAAAAAAGCCGAATCAGCTTTCCGGCGGGCAGAAACAGCGGGTAGCCATTGCCAGGGCCCTTATCAACGAGCCCGGTGTCCTGCTTTTGGACGAGCCCCTTTCGGCCCTGGACGCCAAGCTCCGCCAGCGAATGCTTATCGAACTGGACGAAATCCACGACAAAATCGGGATTACCTTTATCTACGTCACCCATGACCAGGAGGAGGCCCTTTCCGTTTCAGACAGGGTGGCGGTAATGAACCAGGGGATTCTTTTACAAACAGGCAGCCCCCACGATATCTACGAAAGCCCGGCTACGGATTTTGTGGCCCAGTTCATCGGGGAGACAAATCTTTTTGACGCGACGGTGGTTTCAACGGAAAAGGTTCCCATGCCGTCGGTAGCCGGGCCCGCCCTTTCGCCTGAAATTATGCCGGACGAATTTGAATACATGGCGGAGCTGGATATTGCTGAACTGGGAAGAATCAAGGTAACCACCATTGACGATGTAAAACCAGGCCAAAGGGTGAGTTTTACAATCCGGCCGGAGAAGATCGTTATTTCTAAGGAAAGGCCCAAAACCAGCCGGGCCGACATCAATCTCTTCCAGGGTATGGTTGACGAGCCTATCTATTCGGGCTTCCAGACGAAGTTTTACGTTAAGATCAATGAGTCCGCCCTTGTACGGGCAATCAAGCAGCACGCCAAATACTACGACGAGGGGCCGGACATAGTCTGGAAAGACCAGGTCTACCTTTCCTGGAGCGCCCACGACGGCTATATCGTGGAGGTCAAGTCATGAGCGGAGAACCTCCTGGCGCAAAAAAACGGAACTACGGCCCAAGCTATGCCTTCCCCATGGGGCTCTGGTTTACGGTTTTTTTCCTCACTCCAATTATCATCATCGTGGTTTTTAGCTTTCTTAAAAGGGGGCTCCATGGCGGGGTAGTCTGGGAATTCTCCCTGGAAGCCTACCGGAGCCTTGCGAACCCCGCCTTTTTGACTATCGTCCAGAGAACCCTTTACGTTTCGATAGTTGCCACCGTCATAACGATTCTGATTGCCCTGCCCTGCGGCTACTATATGGCACGGAGCAGGCATCAGACCCTGCTCCTGCTCCTAATCATTATTCCCTTTTGGACGAATTTCCTTATCCGTGTATTCGCCTGGATGCTGATTCTTGGTAATAACGGTTTTATCAACCAGATCCTCCTCGGCCTTAACCTGATTCAGGATCATCTCCCGTTAATGTACAACCAAAGGGCGGTTACCCTGGTTCTGGTTTATATGTACCTGCCCTACGCCATACTTCCCCTTTACGCCAACATCGACAAATTCGATTTTTCACTTTTGGAGGCCGCCAGGGACCTGGGGGCGGGTAAATTCACTGCGATTGTAAAGGTACTTCTTCCAAACATTAAAAGCGGTTTTCTTACCGCCGTATTATTTACCTTTATTCCAATTTTTGGCGCCTACGCGGTACCGATGCTGGTGGGCGGCCTTGATTCCTATATGCTCGGAAACATCATCGCGGATCAGATACTTAGATCCAGAAACTGGCCTCTGGCCTCGTCAATTTCCATCGTAATTACCCTTGTTACAACTTTGGGAGTCATCTTGATGATGAGCTTACAGCGCCGGGAGGCTTCGATATTAAAAGAGGCTGCGGTATGAACCTGAAAACCGTAGTCCGCAGTGCCGTCACCTCCACCAAGCCCGCCCAGAACGGCCAGAACGGCGAGTCCTCCCGCGGCGAGGCCGCCCGTCACGCGAAAAGGGCTGCGGGCAGAACTTTTTCCTTCTCTAGAATGGTTTTTATCGTAACAATGGTTTTCCTGTTCCTGCCCCTGGTAGTTTTGCTGATCTCTTCGTTCAATGAATCCAGCAGCATGAGGTGGACCGGCTTTTCCTTCAGGTGGTACCAGCGGCTTTTGACAGAACGGGAACTTTGGCGCAGCGTACAGAACAGCCTGATTGTCGCCTTTAGCTCCGCCCTTAGCGCCACGCTAATCGGGACCTTTGGCGCCATTGGGATCAACTGGTACCGCTTCCGGCTGCGGGGTTACATACAGACCATTTCCTTTCTTCCAATGATACTGCCGGAAATTATTGTCGGCGTGTCCCTTTCGATTTTTTTCGCCGGCCTGGGTATTCCTTTGGGCCTGTTTTCGATTTACATCGCCCACACATCGTTTAACATACCCTTTGTTTTTCTGATGGTAACGGCCCGCCTGCATGAGTTTGATTTTTCCATCATAGAGGCCGCCCAGGATCTTGGCGCCAGCGAAAGGCAGATCCTGACGAAAGTGACGATTCCGGTCTGTATGCCCGGCATAGTTTCCGGCTTCCTGACGGCAATTACCCTTTCGCTGGAAGATTTCGTTATCACCTTTTTTGTGGCCGGACCCGGCTCATCCACCCTGCCGATTTTCATATTCTCGGCCATTACCCGCCGCGGGGGAATAACCCCTGTGATCAGCGCCCTTTCGGTAGTAATGATTTTAGGCACGGTGATTTTAACCTATTTTTTAAGAAATTTCTTAAAATACATTGCGGCAAAATAAGGCCTTGTGGTCTTTTTTGATTATATTTTATCTGTCTGAGGAGGAAAGAGATGAAAAGAGTAAGGATTTTAGTTTTCCTTGTCCTGGCGGCGGCGCTGATTTTGGGCGCCGCCTCGTGCGGGAGCCGCGAAAGGCTCTACATTTACAACTGGAGCTACTATACTCCCACTGAAGTGATCGAACAGTTCGAAGAGTTGTATAATGTCAGGGTAATCTACGATGAATACGCCAGCAACGAAGAAATGTATGCCAAGATCATGGCAACCAACAGAGAGGGTTTACTTGGGCGCTTCTTGCGGATATTTTCCCGCCGTTACGATATCTCATTCCCCTCAGAAGATTATGTGGCCATAATGATGGCCCAGGATTTACTTGAACCGCTAGATAAATCCCTGGTTCCCAATCTTGCAAATATTGACCCGCTTGCAATCGGCAAGGCCCTGTATGATCCCAACCTGGACTATTCAGTCCCCTACTACTGGGGAGCCGCAGGGATTGCCGTAAACAGCGCCAGGGTTCCCAATTACGAAAGGAGCTGGTCCATCTTTGCCAGAAGCGATCTGGCCGGCAGAATAACCATGCTGGACGACATGAGGGAGGTCATGGGCCTTGCCCTGGGTTACCTGGGCCATTCCCCGAACAGCACAAACCCGGGAGAAATTACGGCGGCCAGGGACCTGATTAACAGCCGCTGGAAGCCAAATCTGGCCAGGTTTGACAGCGTGGCCTATGGCATTGCCTTTGCCATGGGGGATTTCTGGGTGAGCCATGGCTATGCGGAAGAGTTTTTTCTGGAAATAATTGACGATGAGCAGCTCTTCCGGGATACGGTTTTCTTTATCCCACAGGAGAACAGCACTGCCTTTATTGACAGCATGGTCATCCTGAAAGGAGCCAGAAACGTGGAATTGGCCCACAAATTTATCAACTTTATCCACCAGCCTGACATTTATGCCTTGTTTGTCGATGAATTTGGCCTGCCGGCAACGGTAAATATCCCGGCCCGGCAGTATAAAACAGGATATTCCTGGTATGAGCTGGAAGATATAGTCAATCTTGAGCTAAAGTATGACCTGGGGCCCGCCCTGGAATACTTTAACAACGCCTGGTTCAATTCCATACGCGTCGGTAACTAAAGTTACCGTTAGCAACTAAAGTGGAAATTGACAAATAAAGGTATTGCCTCTATACTTTATGATTAGTTATGAGCGATTGCATCTTCTGCAAAATCATAAAGGGAGAGGCTCCAGCCAAAAAGGTGTACGAGGACGAAGAACTCCTGGCCTTTCATGACCTGAGGTCCCAGGCGCCGGTGCATATTTTGGTTATTCCCAAAAAGCATATTGGGAACATAATGGAAGCGGAAGAAGAAGACGCAGCCCTCCTGGGACGCCTGCTTTTCAGGGCCCAAGAGATCGCAAAAAGCCTTGGCTGCGGCGAAAAAGGCTGTCGCTTTGTTATTAATTGTAAATCTCATGGCGGTCAGACGGTTGATCACATTCACTGCCATGTTCTTGGCGGCAGGCAAATGTCCTGGCCGCCGGGTTGATTAGATGAAGCACAAGGCAAGGAGACAAATATGCGTTTAATTACAAGGTCTGATTTTGACGGCTTGGCCTGCGGCGCCCTTCTGGAAGCTCTGGGGCTTATTGATGATTGGCTCTTCGTACATCCCAAGGATATTCAGGACGGGCTTATCGAGGTTACAAAAAACGACATACTCGCCAATGTCCCTTATTTAAAGGGCTGCGGACTATGGTTTGACCACCATTCCAGCGAAGATGTGCGGCTTGGAAAAGATCTTGAGTACGATGGGGTTTCAAAGATGGCGCCCAGCTGCGCCCGTGTAGTATATGAATACTACGGCGGGGATGAAAGACTTGGGCAGTTTAAGGAGATGGTCCAATTTACAGACAAGATGGATTCTGCGGATCTCAGCGTTGATGAAATTATGAACCCGTCCGGCTGGGTACTGCTTGGCTTTATCGTAGACCCCCGCACCGGGCTTGGCAGAATTCACAATTTTACCATAAGTAACCTTGATCTGATGAAGAAACTGGCAAAAGACCAAACTTTTGCAAAACCCATTGATGAAATCCTTGCCCTAAGCGACGTAAAAGAGCGCATTGAAGTCTACAATGACCAGCATGTAAAGTTTATCGAAATGGTAAAAACCCATTCAAAGATCGAGGGCAAGGCCATATTCTCCGATATGCGGGGTGTTGAAACCATACACGCCGGCAACCGCTTCCTGCTTTACACCCTCTACCCCGAACAAAACATATCTGTTTGGGTGGTGGACGGCAAGAAAAAGGTCAACACGGTTATCACCGTAGGCCACAGCATAATAAACAAAAGTTCCACTGTAGATGTGGGCCTTTTAATGCTGAAATACGGCGGCGGCGGACACAAAGCTGTAGGCACCTGCCAAGTAGCCTATGAAGACACCGATAGAATAATTAGTGAGATTATTGACGCGGTAAAATAGGTTCTTATCGCCAATTACCTGATACTCAGTTTGCTCAGGCGGTCAATGCCCATCCTTTGCATGTAGCCGCTGATGCCGTCGATGATCTCGTTCATCAGGGGGGGATGCGCGAAGGTAGCGCTGCCAACCTGGACAGCGACGGCTCCGGCCAAAAGGAATTCCAGAGCATCAGAGGCGGAGGCTATGCCGCCTATGCCCACAATCGGAACCCTGACAACCTCATAAAGTTCCCAGACCATGCGAAGGGCAATGGGCCGTATGGCGGGGCCCGAAAGACCGGCGCTGGTCATTTCGAAAACCGGCTCTCTTCTGTCGATATCAATTGCCATGGCTTTGATTGTGTTAATCAGAGAAAGAGCGTCCGCCCCGGCGTCGATGCAGGCGCGGGCCACTGCCAAAAGATCAGGGGCGTTGGGGGAGAGCTTTACCATAAGGGGTTTGGAATAGGCGGCTTTGCGAACCTGGCCGGTAACTGCTGCAGCGGTCTTTGGCTCAAGACCAAAGGCCATGCCTCCGGCCTTGACGTTGGGGCAGGAGATATTAAGTTCGATCATGTCCACGCTTGAATTGTTAAGAAGCTTTCCTCCCATGACATACTCGTCCACCGTAGAACCGGAAAGATTGGCTATTACCGCAGGACCCAGCTTCCGCAGATGCGGAAGTTCATTCTCAATAAAGTACGCAATACCTGGGTTTTCAAGACCGATGGAATTCATCATCCCCGAAGGAGTTTCGTAAATCCGCCGCCCCTGATTCCCCGGCCTGGGTTTAAGGGTTAGGCCCTTGCTGCAGATGGCCCCAAGGCGGGAAATATCCAGCAGGCCCTGGTACTCCCGGCCATAGCCAAAGGTCCCCGATGCGGCAATAACGGGATTCCGCAGCTTGACCCCGGCAATTTTAAGCGAAAGGTCAGGCTTCAAAAACGATCTCCTCGGCCCTGAAGACAGGTCCGTCTGTGCAGCAATGCCGGTAAACTTCCTGGCCGGTTTTAGGCGCGGTCTTGACCGTGCAAGCCAGACAGGCGCCAACTCCGCAGGCCATCCGCCTTTCCACGCTGACAAAACAGGGGATCAATAGAGCCATGCAAACCTTGGACAGTATCTTGAGCATGGGTTCGGGGCCACAGGCAAAAACGGCGCTATAACCCAGGGGTGAAAAGAAATCCGTAATCCGGCCCTTTACTCCCACAGAACCATCCTCGCTGGAAACAACTAAAGATCTGGGTTTAATATGTTCAAGACCAAAGGAGCCGGACTTGAAACCGGCGTAAAAATCAAAGGGCTGTTTTCCAAGTTCTCCGGCAAAAAGCAATAGGGGCGCAATGCCAACGCCGCCGCCAATAAGGGCTATCGGCTCAAGGCTTTTTCCTCTGTTGGAATTTGACTTTATTTGTATATCTTCCAGAGGCCATGGCTCCCCAAGGGGGCCTATCAATTCCGCTTCCTCGCCGGGGCTTATGCCGCAAAGTTCCCGGCTGCCCTGCCCCCTGTCGGCCACAAGGAAGCGCAGCATACCCCCGCCGCTTCTGCGGACTTTCCAGCCGGCGGCGCTGATGGGCCGGCCCAGAAAGACTCCCGTCCGCCTGGGCCGCAACATAAAAAACTGCCCCCCCAAGGGGGCAGAACCCGGCCAGAAAAAGTCTAAACTAACGGTATTTTCGGCAACAGAGACAGAGCTAGTACATTCGCAGAAGAAAGCACTCTTGCCTGCCTGCTTGCCTGTCATGAAAATAATTTACTGGAACTGTACCCGGTTCGTGGACTCGTCCTTTTTCACCTTGACGGTTATCTTGGCCAGCTCGCCGGTCTTGCTCAATTCCATAAGATACTCACCAACTTTTTTGTCACAGACAGCGATATGGTGGAGCACCCAGTCCCTGAGGAAGTACACGAAGGCAAGAGGCGTAATTGTCCTACCGGCGTTAAAATCCTCCACCTTGCTTAAAACTTCACGGACAAATTCAGCATGCTGCTTTTTGTGGTAAGACATCTCGGGATAGTTAACCCTTTCCATAAGCTTTTCTTCGGTGCTGAAATGGTAGCCTACATAATCTATCGCCTCCCGGATGATCTCAAGAAAGGTGCTTCTAGATCTTTCGCGGCCCGCCATACATGCGGTGAAGAGCTTGTTTGTCATATTAATTAATACCATGTGCTGCTCATCTACAAGTTTGATGCCTATGGAATAGGACCCCTGCCATTGAACAACGACTTTATTACCCATTTGGTCTCCTCCTCGATCTAATCATATACTATAAGTATACAACATTACGCTTTAATTTGAAAGCTATTTTACTCATTATTTTTAGCCTTTTTATTGAAACTTTGCAATAGGGTTTCGTGGAATAATTGACCAAAAATGCGGAATTTATTAGTATATATACCGCATTGATTTTTCACAGGAGGACCTTCATGAGCGCCAGTATCAGGCTCAAGAGATTTGGGACAAAAAAGCGGCCCTATTACCGCATTGTAGTAATAGACACAATGGCGCCCAGGGACGGTAAAACCCTCGAAGAACTGGGCTATTACCACCCTATCGAGGCCGAAGACAAGCAGATTGTTTTTGACGAGGAGAGGGTTCGGAGCTGGGTAAACAAGGGTGTCAAGGTAAGTAATACGGTTCGCAGTATTCTGAACAAGAAAAACTTTTCCCTGGGCTAAACATTAGATAAATTGGAGAAAATTGTGGAAAAAGACCTCGTTGAGTATATTGTAAAATACCTGGTGGATGACCCTTCTTTAGTGAATGTAGCGGTGGTGGAAGGCGAAAAATCCACCATTTTGGAGCTCCGGGTGGCCCAGGATGACATCGGCAAGGTAATAGGCAAACATGGGCGTATTGCAAAGGCCATTAGGACTGTACTGCAAGCCGCTGCTGCAAAGAACGGCAGACACACGGTCTTGGAGATTTTGGACTAATTAGAACGCATTTTACCCTGGGACTTGTGGGTCCGCCTTTTGGACTCAAAGGTTTTGTAAAGGTCAAGCCCCTTTCCGGGGAAACCGGCCATTTTTCCTGCCTCGATAAGGTAAGACTCAGACAAGCTGGTAAAGAAGAGGACAGGGAACTGGCGGAATTAGTTCTGCAGGGGGACTCCCTGCTCCTGCGCTTTGCCGGGATCGACAGCCCCGAGGCCGCCAAATTGCTGGCTGGGGCGGAAATAATCGTTGAGCGAAAATATGCGGCGCCTCTAAAAGAGGGGGAATACTATGTGGAGGATCTCAAGGGCCTTGAGCTAGTAGGCCCCCAGGGGGAAACGCTGGGGCATATTCGCGATGTGATTGAAGGCGGCGGGGGGAATCTGGCCGAGATAGAACTCCCCTCCGGAGAAAGGCGCTTTGCCCCCTTTAGAAACGAATTCTTTGGAGAGGTAAAGCTAAAAGAGGGCAAGGTCGTATTAAACGAGCCATGGGTTCTGGAATCATGAAATACACTGTTTTGAGCCTTTTCCCGGAGATAATCGACGCCTATTTTTCAAGTTCCATCATGGCCAAGGCCCTGGAGCGGGGCATCGTGGAGTACCAGGCCGTGAACATCCGCGACCATGCCCTTGACAGGCACCGCAGCTGCGATGACGCCCCCTACGGCGGCGGGCCGGGCATGCTTATGCTCGCCGAACCCTTGGGCCGGGCACTGGAGGCTGTATTTGCCGACAAAGCCGACAAGCAGCGGGTCATCTACCTGTCCCCTTCCGGCAGGCCCCTGAACCAGGCCCTGGCAAGAGAACTTTCGGCGGAAAGGGAACTGATCCTAATCTGCGGCCGCTACGAGGGGATTGACCAGAGGATCATCGACAGTTACGTGGACGACGAGATTTCCGTGGGGGACTATGTGCTTTCGTCGGGGGAAACAGCGGCCCTGGTCCTGATTGACGCCACCTACCGCCTGGTAGAGCAGGTGATCAGCCCCGCCTCTTTAGAAGAGGAAAGTTTTGATAGCTGTCTTTTGGAGTACCCCCAGTATACACGGCCTGAAATTTATGCTACTGTTTCTGGTGAATTAAAGGTTCCCGAAGTCCTGCTTTCGGGCCACCATGAAAATATACGGCGTTGGCGCCTTGAAAAAAGGGTAGAAAAAACCCTGGCCCTGCGGCCGGATCTGATCCGGCTTGGGGAAGAACGCCTGCTCTTTGACGAAGAGACCCGTAAAATTATACAGGAGAAGCGCGATGAACGAGATAAGGGCAATTGAAGCCTCCCAGATGAAGGCCGAAGTGGATAATTTTAAGGTAGGGGATACCGTCAAAGTACATTTTAAGATCATCGAAGGTAAAAATGAGCGAATTCAGATCTATGAGGGGCTTGTAATTGCCTTTAAAAATTCCAAGATTGGCAAAACATTCACGGTTCGCAAAAATTCCTACGGCGTAGGGGTGGAAAGGGTCTTCCCCATTCATTCTCCACGGGTTGTCAAGGTTGAGTTAGTCCGTCCGGGAAAGGTTCGCCGGGCCAAGCTGTACTATATCCGGGACAAGATCGGCAAGGGCGCCAAGATCAAAGAACTTATAGTCTCCAAAAAGCTCAGCGGAAAGGCAAAAACTAACGAAAAGGCCAAGGCCAAGACCACGGTCAATGAAACGGCCAGCGCCGAAACGGTGAGCAGCACAACTGAAACTGCCGAATAGTGTCCTTGGCGAGGCAATAGTCCCCAAAAAAGGGCTGGAAACTCTAGTCAAGCCCCCTCCCCAAGGCCAGGTGCCGCTTTTGAATAGCGGCGGCCTAAAAACCCCCGCGGAAACAGCGCCCCCCCAGTTGGAGCGAGGCGAGCAGAGGTTTGTTGCCCGCGAACTCTTCAGGCAGGCCGCAGCCAGCATGGGTTTTCCCAAGGATGCCTTGAGCACCACCTTACTTGCCTTTGCCCGCTTTTTCTCCCTCTCCCTGAGCCCGGCCCTTTTGGGGAGCTTGCGCCGGGAAGCCATTGGCTCGCCGAAGGCAAGCCTGGGCGCAGAAAAGGCAAGCCTGGGCGCAGAAAAGGCGGCCATGGAAGCCAAGGCCCTGGCACTGGTTTCCGCCCTGGACAAGGGTGTAACGCTAAGCCACCAAGCCCTGGAACGCTACGCCGCTTACGTCGATCCGGATGCCGGTGGGGACTCAGAAGCCCGCAGGGACGAAGGGCGCAGGGACCCTGAAGCCCGCAGGGACAATTTCCCCACGCCTGAGGAGCTGCGGGCCGCCGCAGAGGAGGAGGAGCAAAAAGACGAGCTTTTGCATTTACTGAACCGGCTTCCGGGGAAAAACGGGCAGTATTGGGCAATTTTCCCCTTCAAGATTAAAATAAGAGGTATAGAATTAAGGGTTTTTTTACGAATATTAAAGAAGGAGCCTGTTTCTAATTCGGAACAGCTTTCCCAGGATAAAGGCGATCTGTTAATAGCCGATATCATCGGGCAGAAAAGGCAGTGGCGCTGTTTTTTGAAAAAAAATACCGCCGTCGGCCAGGCCGGAAAGTTCCTGGCGGATATCCGGGTTTTTCCCCAGTGCCAGCCCAGGGCCCTAAAAGCCCTTCAGAGGGAGGCAAGACAACTGCTTGCAGAAGGCACTGGTTTATTTGGAGAGGTCCTGGTGCAAAACGGCGGGGAAGCGGCTTCCTGGGCGGAAGAATTGTGCGAGGAATGCTTAATTTCCATTAACAAAAGTGTATAAATCTGGTATGATGAAGAAAGCATCCGCCCTGATTTACGAAGAGGAAGAGGGAATCCCAAAGCTGCTGGCGAAAGGCCGGGGGCGTGAGGCGGAACAGATCATTGCCCTGGCCAGAAAGGCAGGCGTAGAAATTGTAGAGGATAGCACCCTGGCAGCTCTGCTTGATGCGGGAGTAGAACCGGGAGATTTTATCCCGCCATGGTGCTGGGAAGCGGTGGCCAAAATTCTGGCTTTCGTTATTCTAGAGGAAGAGAGATGAATAAAGTACCTATTACAAAACTTAAAGAAGGTGATGTTTTTACCGAAGCGGTATACATTGAGGGGGAAAGCATCTTTGTTCCCGCCGGAGTGGCGGTGAAAAAAAAGGACATAGAACGTCTTTATAGCTGGGGCATTGACTTTGTGGAAACTGCCGGCACCCTGACTGCGCCCAAGCCAAAAAAAGTTCAGGCAGCCGCCGCTTCCAAGAAGGCCAGCGCCATTTCCCCATCGGCGGTACAGGAAGTAAAGGGCGCTTACCGCGATTACCTGGAACTGATAGAACGCATGAACGAGGTTTGTGAAAACATCGCTTCCAGTATTTCCGTGGAAGCCCGCTCAATTGACAATATTTCCGGCCGGCTTTTACAGGCTGTCCGTGATCAAAGGCAATCTTTCGTGGGTTTTATTCTTGGAGCGGATATTAAGGGCTTTGACATGGCAAAGAGCCTTGTTAATTCCGCCATTCTTTCGGCCATGATAGCCCTGGAAATGCAGCTGCCCAACCACAGAATTCTGCAGATCATAACCGGCGCCCTATTGCATGATGTGGGAATGCTTAGAATGCCCAAGGATATTGTGGAAAAAAGGGGCGGACTTTCCGATGCAGAGCTTCAGCGCATTAAATCTCATCCCCTTTACACATACAAAATCGTAAACAAAGAGCTGCTTTACCCGGAAGATGTGGGGCTGATCGTTTTACAGCACCACGAGCGATGGGATGGCGAGGGCTACCCCAGGCGCATTGCCGGGACAGCCATTGATGTTGGAGCCAGGATTGTGTCTGTGGCGGATGCCTTTGAGGCCATGGTAAGCCAGAAACCCTACCGTAATTCCATGATGGGCTACCAGGCCATGAAAAACCTTCTTTCCGATAATCTTAGGCGCTTTGATCCGGATGTGATTAAAGCTTTTATTCAGACCATGGGCATTTACCCCATTGGCTCCATCATACTCCTCAATAACGGAGCCATGGCCAAGGTTGAGAACGTTAAGGCAACTGCGCCTCTTAGGCCTACGATCAGGATTCTTGTTGATAAAGACGGCAAGGTTTTTAAGCAGGATGATGGAGAATTGATAGATCTTCTTGCCGAAAAAAGCCTGTTCATTGCCAGAGCGGTGGATCCCAAGGAAATGGCCGATAAATATGTCTAAAAAAGGCGGTACAGGGGAAGCGGTGGCAGCCTCTTACCTTGAAGGGAAAGACATCAAGATTCTTGAAAAAAATTTTCGTTCCCGTATTGGAGAAGTGGATATTATAGCTCTGGACGGCGAGACCCTTGTTTTTGTAGAAGTCAAAACATGGTCAAGATTTGGCATTGATTCCCTTGAATATGCCATTAATACCAGAAAACAGCATAAGATCATCGAAACTTCTAAGTATTTTCTTTCTTTACATCGAGAATATAGATATATGGCAATCCGCTTTGATGTGATTTTTGTCTCCCCTGAGGGAATTACCCATCTTGTATCGGCCTTTACGGAGAGTGTATGATAATGGTGTCACAGAAAACTTTAATGAAACTGTCCGTGCAAGAGGTCATGGGAGGGCCTTCCAGACTGGAAGTTTTGCGCAAAAAAATTAATGATGAAGCTTACATCCATGAAGCTATTCAACGTATTGCATTGATAATAAGCAACGAGCTTCTTGATTTATCCCAGGGAGGGAGATCTTATGAGCAACAGCGGAAAGGCCGGCAGCGGTCGCGGAAATAACCGAAGGCGTTCATTCAGACGCCGGGAAGGTGATTCCTGGCAACAAAAAGACAATTCTGCCAAGCCTCCTGACAAAGGGCCTGCTCCGGAAAATCAAAACCGCCCAAACCGCGGCGGATCTTTCAAAAAAAACAATGAAAACAAAAGGTCCAAATGGATCCCTTCAAAAATTAATCCCGAAACTCTGCCTGTTTCTGATTGCACCTTCTGCGGGAAGCCCATCCGGGACATGACTTCGGCAATAGCAGACAAAGATACAGGGGTTCCCATACATTTTGACTGTGTTACTTCAAGGATTGCCTTTGGAGAAAAACTTGAAAAGGGTGAATCGGTTGTATATATTGGCGGGGGACGCTTTGGCGTTGTCTGTTTCGATACATCCAGAGATTCCCATGGCAAGGCGGAAACACGTGATTTTAAGATAAAAAAAGTCATAGAATGGGAAAATAAGGAAAAAAAAGCTGAATGGCGCTCTGTTATTTGTGAGCATTATTCGGAAACTTAAATAAAGAAAAGAGAAAAAAGAAGAGAGGGATAGGGATGATTGGAGTTATTGGTGCTATGTAGGAGGAGGTAAGCCTTCTCCGATCGTATATGGAACAGCCCCAGAAGCTTTCGGTAGGAGCTTTTGAATTTTGTTACGGGAAGCTTGAAGGGCAGGATATAGTATTGCTGCGCTGTGGAATCGGTAAAGTACAGGCAGCTGTCGGATGTGCCATTCTTATCGAAAGGTTTAAGCCGGAGCTGGTTTTTAATACAGGTGTTGCCGGAGGCATAGACAGCGATCTTACCTTTGGGGATGTGATCATTGCTGACGGCCTTGTTTACTATGATGTAGATGTGACTGCTTTTAAATATGCCCCCGGCCAGCTTCCGGGCCAGCCTCAAGTGTTTGCAGTTCCGGAAAAAGATATTCTAAGTGCGGAAAAGGCCGTGGATGTGCTTAAAAGCGAAAAAATCCTTCCTGAATCCCTGAATCACGTCCGGGGCCTTATAGGCTCGGGAGACGCCTTTATCTGCGATCCTGTTCGCGTAGAAGCGCTGAAAAAAACTTTCCCCAAGCTCAAAGCTGTTGAAATGGAAGGGGCCGCCATTACTCACACCTGCGCTCTTTTTAATATCCCTGCACTTGTCATAAGGGCACTTTCAGACGTTGCCGGTGTGGAATCGCCAATTACCTATGAACAATTCAAACCAATAGCGGCCAAACATTCTGCAGAAATTGTTCGCCGGTTTATCAAGAACATAACATAAATTATCCGGCCTTGTGATGATGTCCACCGGGCTTAGGTTTCTTTTCTGTTTTTAGAAGATACTTGTAGTTAAAATCCACATTGCTTCCCAGCCGTTTCAGCATACTGATATGTGTC